>Ga0222630_1000023_pt1 | contig 75677 bp, 72 predicted proteins | sample AntAcemetagenom3_FD_179842 | JGI IMG/M metagenome (GOLD analysis project Ga0222630, IMG submission 179842) | Saline water microbial communities from Ace Lake, Antarctica - #3 | ecosystem: Environmental > Aquatic > Non-marine Saline and Alkaline > Saline | place: Antarctica: Ace Lake | collected...
CGATTTCTAGGGACTCTTTGGTGTCTGGAGTCTGTTGAACCTCTAAAGAGACTGCGACCTCCGGCACGATTTCCTCGACGTGTTGAGTCTCCGGCGCGTCTGGCATGGTCTTATCGCCCTCTTGAGCGTCCTCGATTTCTAGGGACTCTTTGGTGTCTGGAGTCTGTTGAATCTCTAAAGAGACTGCGACCTCCGGCACGATTTCCTCGACGTGTTGAGTCTCCGCAGTCTCCGGCGCGTCTAGCATGGTCTTTTCACTCTGCAAAGAGCCTTCGATTTCTGAGGGGTCCTCGATATCTGGCGTTTCTTCTAATGCCGCTGTTTCGGGCGGAGCCTCCTCAGCGAGGGGTTCAGCGACTACAAAATCTGACTGTAGTGTCTGGGTCTGCATGACCGGCTCGACCTCATCCTCATTTGGTGACGCAAAAAGGGCATCCTGCGCGTTGTGTTCCTCTATAAAAATATCGGTGATCCAAGACCTGCGGCTAACTCTGTAGCAGGTTATGAGATATAAAGCAGGTAACAGGCTGGCCCAAGCTATACTGAAGAATAACCAAAACGGAGGAAGTTGATCCTCAATAGCGGTCATCAGTTTGGCCGACGGAATAAAGCTGACTTTCCAGCGCGGATTTACCGTATCAATCATACGGATATGGTCTGCTTGGATAGGCATTAAGGTGACTGGCGAGGCTTGGCCGCCCAAGGATAGAACAATGATGTCATTCCTATTAGGCTCCGCTTGCTGCAACTGTATAGTGCCGTTAGAGACGTCTACAGTACTCAGGGACTGGGTAAGTCCTTCAATCGGCATTTGCATGACAATGACCCCAGCATGAGCTACTTTTGCACTGGCGGGTATTTGCGGGGATAGCACGGGCTTGATCAAGAGAACTTTCCAGCGCCCAGCAACCTTAATGGCTATAGAATTGCCCCTGCCGCTGGCTAGAGACCTACGTATAATCTGGGTTGCAACCATATCCAAACTGTCTTGATGTCGCTCTAGGCCTCTGTCGATATAGCGAATAGACTCAGCCTCAGGGATTAGAGCTGCGCTGTTGACCTCTTCCCGGTCCAAAGCAGAGAAGTCACCGCTGGTAAACAGCGTAAAAGTACTAGTTTGATTAGCGATGTCGTCCAGCGGTTGCTGGTACCTGTCTAGATAATTACCAATCTGACTGACAGCGAAGTCCATGTTTTGGCCAAGTTGGAGGCTTACAGCCTGAACGCGCGCATCAACGATAGTCTGCTGCCAAAGGGCGACAGATGAAACCACTAACAGAATCAATCCAGTCGCAAAGCTACCGCGGACAAAGCGATCGCCTCGAATTTCTGAAATGAACTCTTGTAACGTGACTGCCATTAATTTCTCAGAGATAGCTGGTTAGTGGAAATAGCTCTGTGCCATATGTTCAATGATATCCCTGGCTAGTTGCGCCTTACTTCGCTTGCTAAAGGCTACCGAGGAGGTGCGATCGATCCAACTAATTTCGTTGTCATCGCTGCTAAAACCTATATCCGCCCGAGATACATCATTGGCGATAATGGCGCTGAGTTTCTTGCGCTTCAATTTATCCCGGGCATAGACCTCTACATTTTCGGTCTCCGCGGCGAATCCCAGTACAAATAGCGCCTCATTGGCAGTTGCCACCGCACTGACGATATCAGGATTTTTCTCAAGATCAATGGTCATAGAGCAGCCCTGCGTCTTGATCTTCTGTGCTGAAACCGCGCTAGCACGGTAGTCAGCAACTGCTGCAGCGGCTATAAATATATCGGCATCAAGGGACAGATTTAAAGATGCAGCGAGCATATCCTGTGCAGAAATTACTGAGATGAGATGGCAGCGCGGGGGTGCATCAAGGGTTACTGGCCCCGAAATTAAAAAGACCTCGGCGCCCGCCTCTAGGGCAGCTGCGGCGAGCGCATAGCCCATTTTCCCGGAACTGTGGTTGCTGATATAGCGCACGGGATCCAGTGCTTCACGGGTTGGTCCTGCGGTAATAACCACTTTCTTACCCGCCAGTGACCCCGAATTAAAGAGGCTACTTACTGAGCTAACAATGCTATCAGGCTGCTCCATTCTCCCCGGACCAATATCACCGCAGGCCTGAAGACCCTCCTCCGGACCAATAAGGGTGACATCGCGCTCTTTTAACACTGCAATATTAGCGAGGTTAGCCGGGTGATTCCACATGGCTTGGTTCATGGCCGGAGCAACCGCAACCTTAGCTGGCGTGGCTAAATGAATAGCGCTGAGCAGGCTGTCGGCCCTGCCGTGAACCATATTGGCAATAAAGTCGGCGCTAGCGGGGGCAATGAGCAATAGGTCTGCCCAGCGCGCCAGCTCGATATGGCCCATACCTGCCTCCGCATCGGAATCTAAAAGGTTACTGTGGACCGGGTATCCGGACAGTGCCTGCATGGTAAGAGGGCGAATAAATTCGCTGGCGGCAGGTGTCATAACGACACGCACCTCGGCGCCTTGATCTTGAAGACGTCTAATAATTTCGGCGCTTTTGTAGGCGGCAATGCCTCCCGTGACGCCAAGAATTATTCGTTTGTTTGATAGACTACTCATTAATCGTCCAGACAGGCCAAATAAAGATTTGTAAGATACCATCATGAGAGAGATTTCTGTAGTGATAAATGAGGACTCACTATGGCTATAAGCCACTGGCCCAAAGAAGAGAGACCCAGAGAGAAGCTTTTATCTAAGGGTGCAGCCGCACTTTCAGATGCTGAATTACTGGCAATATTTTTACGCACTGGCTTGCCCGGCATCACCGCCATTGACCTCGCCCGCAGCCTATTGTCCGAATTTGGCGGCATTGGGCCCCTACTTAGCGCGCGGCGGGCCACATTCTGTGAGCACAAGGGGCTGGGTCCAGCGAAGTTTGCTCAGCTGCAGGCTGCTGTTGAGTTAACCACCCGATATATTAAAGAGGAGCTGCGTGCTAAGCCGATATTTACCAGTCCCCAACTGGTAAGAGACTACCTCACAGTAAAAATGAGGGATTATCAGCGTGAAGTATTTGTCTTACTGCTACTCGATTCTCGCCATCAACTGTTGGATTTCCACGAATTATTTCAAGGCACCATTGATATGGCCAATGTCTATCCTCGGGAGATAGTCAAGCTGGCGCTGCAAAACAATGCTGCTGCGGTCATTGTCGCGCACAACCATCCCTCTGGCGTAGCCGAGCCGAGTCAGTCTGACATCGCCATTACCAAGCGAATTAAACAGGCGTTGGCGTTAGTCGATATTCGCCTCTTGGACCACTTTATTGTTGGCCGCGGGGAAGTGACTTCGTTAGCCGATACTGGCCAGATTTGAATGCCGACTACTAAGAGGTTATTTTATAGGATTCAATAAGCAATGGCCCTAGATAGGCTCGAGAGCGAAGAAAAAGTGCTGTTTTCTGGCAATCCCGCGGTTTTCGTTTGATTCAAGATTGGCTTTCTGGTATAAAACGCGCCTCCTTTCGGGACGGTCCCGTTAAAGGGTATTTAATTAACAGGTTTCTTTTGTCAAACAGGCTATTCCTGTGGCAAAAATAGATAGTAGAGGCAGGAATAATGTCTAGAGTATGTCAGGTCACGGGCAAGCGCCCAATGGCGGGAAATAATGTATCTCACGCGAAGAATAGAACTCGTCGTCGCTTTGAGCCAAATCTTCATACCCACCGTTTCTGGGTTGAAGGGCAAAAACGCTTTGTTAAGCTTCGTGTATCCACCAAAGGTATGCGTATCATTGACAAAAAAGGTATTGAACAAGTCTTGTCCGAGTTGTTGGCTCGTGGCGAGAAAATCTAAGGAGATAACTGATGGCTAAGTCAGCTCGCGAAAAAATTCGATTAGTGTCAAGTGCAGGTACTGGGCATTTTTACACGACGGATAAGAATAAGCGCAATATGCCTGAGAAAATGGAGATCAAGAAGTATGATCCCACGATCCGCAAGCATGTGATTTACAAAGAAGCCAAGATTAAGTAAATAGTTTCTTAGTTACGTGAAAGAATCCTGCCGGTTGGCGGGATTTTTTTTGGCTGCTATTTTATAGCTGCTACTGTGAGGCCTCTGTTTGCTGTCGTTGCGTCAGCACCAAGCATAAAAAAACCTCGATAATTGCTTATCGAGGTTTTTTCTTAATTTTCGTACTGCTATCTAGCGACAGCGACAGAAATTAATCGGCAACTACGTTCTCAGCTTGAGCGCCTTTCTGGCCTTGAGTAACTTCCATCGTTACTGCCTGACCTTCTTTTAATGATTTGAAACCATCAGCTTGGATTGCGCTGTGGTGAACAAATACGTCACCGCCGCCTTCTTGCTCAATGAAACCAAAACCTTTACTGTCGTTGAACCACTTAACAGTGCCAGAAACTCTCTCCGACATAACTAACCTCACTTATAAAATGTATACCGTTTAAGGCGTTTAATATATCCAGCCTCGTAACGGGGCTAGCCTTACCTGTGATCTAAAAACATGTTGTAGATCAAAGGCATTCCTGAACATGCGAGTACTCTGTACTTTTTAATGCTAGTTCAGTACCGAGCAGTGTATGTCTTTTTGAAGGGTTTAGCTAGTGATTAAGGCGAAAAACCGTTTATTTACGTAAATTCTCAACTTTAGAACAAAACCCGGCAGCGAATGGTGCCCGCAATGCCTTTTAACGCCGCCAGTGCGTCCTGACTGTATTCAGCCTCGATGTCGACGACCACATAACCAACCCGGTCGTTGGTCTGCAGGTACTGTGCGGCAACATTAATATTGAATTCCGAAAAAATCTGGTTGATAGCGCTCATAATCCCCGGAGTATTTCGGTGTACATGAAGGAGCCTGTGGGTATTATCATGCGCTGGCAATGCCACCTGAGGGAAGTTAACTGCGCTAATGCTGGTGCCGTTGTCACTGTACACAATCATCTTCTCGGCCACTTCTACGCCAATATTTTCTTGGGCTTCCTGCGTAGAGCCGCCGATATGGGGGGTCAGAATCACATTGTCAAATTTGCGCAATGGAGAGATGAATTCGTCTTGGTTGGATTTTGGCTCCAGGGGGAATACGTCGATCGCTGCGCCGCCTAGGTGGTTGCTCGCCAGCTGTTCGCAGAGACTTTCGATATCGACAATCTGGCCGCGTGCGGCATTGATCAACATGCCTCCAGGTTTCATAGCGGCTAGCTCTTTGGCGCCGATCATGCCTCGAGTTGCCTGCGTGTCTGGGACATGTAAAGAGACCACATCACTCTGCGCTAGCAGTCCGTGCAGCGTTGCTATCTGCTGGGCATTACCTAGGGGCAACTTGGTCAAGGCGTCATAAAAGCGCACATTCATGCCCATGGCCTCTGCCATTACGCTGACCTGGCTGCCGATGTTGCCATAGCCTATGATCCCCAGCGTTTTGCCCCGCACTTCGTAGGCATTGGCGGCAGACTTTAGCCATTCTCCCCGATGGGCTTTGGCTGTTTTCTCTGGAATGCCACGCATTAACATTATGGCTTCGGCGATGACCAGTTCTGCAACACTGCGCGTATTAGAGTAAGGCGCATTGAAAACGATCACGCCATGCTCCGTAGCCGCTTGCAGATCGACTTGATTCGTGCCAATACAGAAGCAGCCAACACTAAGTAGTTTTTTGGCGGCTTCGAACACCTGGGCATTAAGTTGGGTGTGAGAGCGAATCCCAACGAAATGCACATCGGCGATTTTTTTTAGCAGCTCATCCTGCGGCAGCGCGGCGGTTTGGTAGTCAATATTTTCATAGCCCGCAGCCTTAAAGGCTTCAACCGCCGATGGATTGACGCCTTCCAGCAGGAGAATTTTAATTTTTTGTTTTCCAAAGGAAAAATTCAACATCAATTTTAATGTCCGCAGGCAGTCAGATAAGGGGCTGTATGATATCATGGTCGCCGAATTCTATTGCATAAACTGCCCCTTTTAAGAGGACCTCCGAATGTTATCGGAACAGATAATTTCTCGATTAACTAACATAGTCGGCGCGGAGCGCCTGCTGTTGGATGCGAGTGAATTACAGCATTTTGGCGTTGACCGGACGACTATTTGGCAGGCTAATCCCTCTGCGGTGGTTTTGCCTGGCACAGTTGAAGAGGTGCAACAGTTAGTGTTGTTGGCCAATGAATGTAACTTGGCGATCGTACCCTCTGGTGGACGAACAGGCCTCAGTGGTGGCGCGGTAGCAAAAGATGGCGAGATTGTGGTTGCCATGGACCGTCTTAATCAGGTGTTGGATTTTAACCCCATCGACCGTTGCGTCACGCTCGGGGCTGGCGTAATTACCGCGCAGTTACAGGATTTTGCTGCCGAGCAGGGCCTGTTTTACCCCGTCGACTTTGCGTCCACTGGATCTAGCCAAATTGGCGGCAACATTGCCACGAATGCGGGTGGTATCAATGTCATCCGCTATGGCATGACCCGCGAGTGGGTCATGGGCCTAAAAGTGGTCAATGGGGCCGGTGAGATTCTGAATTTGAACCGGGGGCTGGTGAAAAATAATACCGGCTACGATTTTCGACACCTATTTATTGGGTCTGAAGGAACTCTTGGATTGATCTGCGAGGCGACGATTCAGCTGACTAGGCCACCTGCAGCTTCGACGGTGCTGGTTTTGGGTATTGACAACTTTCCCGCAATACTCGACGTGCTGCGTGTCTTCAGTGCTGAAATCGATTTAAGCGCTTTTGAGTTTTTCTCCCAGGCCGCCTTGGACAAGGTGACCGAGCATCAGGGTCATGCTAAGCCTTTCGAAACTAGAGCCTCCTTTTACGCGCTGCTGGAATTTGAGACGGCCAACGAGTCGGTTTTGGATGTTGCTATGGCGCTATTTGAAGCCTGTGTAGAAGAGGGCTGGGTATTGGATGGCGTGTTGAGTCAGAGTTTGGCACAGGCCAGGGCGCTGTGGAAATTGCGTGAGGATATCTCAGAGACTCTCTGGCATTGGCAGCCGTATAAGAACGATATTTCTGTGCGGGTTTCGCGCATGCCAGACTTTCTGCGTGAAGTAGACGAGTTGGTGGCGGCTCGTTATCCAGACTTTGAGGTCATTTGGTATGGCCATATTGGCGATGGCAACCTACATCTCAATATTCTCAGGCCAGAGACTCTGTCCAATGAGGAGTTTGTCGCCAAGTGCGGCACTGTCAGTGGCGAGATTGGTCAGTTGTTAGCCAAGTACGAGGGCAGTATTAGTGCAGAGCATGGGGTGGGTCTGCTGAAGAAAGAGTATTTGCATTATTCCAGATCGCCTCTGGAAATAAAGTTGATGCGGCAGCTTAAAAAGGTCTTTGATCCCAATTCAATTTTAAATCCAGGGAAACTGTTTGATTAATTGCGTATCCAATTTCAGATAAAGACGAACGGGAGTTAGTGATGAGTGAAGATGTTGTCGACATAGATGCGAGCCAAAAAAATATCGCTCTGTTGGTATATGTGCTGCAAGGGTTGGGCTTTTTTACTGGCGGAGTAACCTATATTGTTGCCATCGTAATCAATTACATCAAGTTAGATGAGGTTCGTGGTACTTGGCTTGAGGGGCACTTCCGGTGGCAGATGAACACCTTTTGGTATGGGCTGCTCTGGTCAATAGTGGCGATCCTTTTTTGGTTGATCTTAATGGGTTGGTTGGCGTCCGCGATTGTCAGTATCTGGGTGATCTATCGCATTATTAAGGGTGCTCTGTACCTCAATGATGATAAGGCTATTATTTTTTAATGTGGTGTTGTAGCCCTGCCGAAAGGTAGCGAGGAAAGGATAAATAATGGGAGAGTACCGCCATGTTGTTGACGGTCAGACGGTCGATCTGCCATTGGGCAAGGTAGTCTGTGTGGGGCGCAATTATGCTGCTCACGCGCGCGAACTCAATAATCCGGTCCCGACTGAACCAGTCTTGTTTATTAAGCCCAATACGGCACTGGTAAGTCTTGCGCAAGCGATTCTGATCCCAATCCATTTGGGGGTCTGTCATTTTGAAACGGAAATGAGCATTTTAATTGGTGAGCGGCTCACGGATTGTACCGAAAAGCAGGCAGAAAGAGCGATCCTCGGTGTGGGTATCGGCCTCGACTTAACCCTGCGTGACCTGCAAACTAGTTTAAAGGATAGCAGTCTGCCTTGGGAAAAAGCCAAGGCATTTGACGGCTCCAGCCCCATGTCGGCATTCGTCAGTCCAGATAAGCTTGGAGACCTGCAGTGTCAGCAGATTCAGTTGCACCAAAACCAGCAGTTGCGGCAGGACGGCAATAGTGCCGATATGTTGGTGCGGGTGATACCGCTATTGGTTTATATCAGCCAGTTTTTCACCTTGCTGCCGGGCGATCTGGTGCTGACCGGAACACCAGAAGGCGTTGGGCCGCTGGCGGTTGGCGACGAGCTTGAGCTGGGTCTGTCCGGAGTCATTCATTGTAAGACAGAGGTCTTCGCAACAAATAGGGCTCTCCTATGAGCATAAGTAAAGGCATCTACAAACATTACAAAGGTAATCTCTACGAGGTGTTCGATGTGGCCAAACACAGTGAAACAGAAGAAGAACATGTGGTTTATCGAACGCTTTATGGTGATTGCAGTCTGTGGGTGCGCCCCCTGGCAATGTTTATTGAAACCGTCGAGCTAGACGGGCAACAGATTGCGCGTTTTGAGTATGTTGAAGACGCTGACTAATGGTCTTTATTTCAAGCACTATCTCAATTCCTGAGGGAGAAATTGAGCTGACAGCGATTCGGGCGCAGGGTCCCGGAGGTCAGAATGTCAATAAGGTGTCGTCGGCGATCCACCTACGTTTTGATATTCCGGCCTCCTCGTTGTCCGCGTTGGTTAAATCGCGGCTCCATAAGCTCAGTGACCAGCGTATCTCCAAGGAGGGGATTGTGGTTATTAAGGCGCAGCGTTACCGCAGTCAGGACAAGAATCGTGTCGAGGCCCTACAGCGGTTGCAAGAGCTGGTACAGTCGGCGATGTTTACGCCAAAGACTCGGCGACCCACAAGGCCGACCAGAGGGTCGCAACTGAGGCGTATGGATAAGAAAACGCAGCAGGGACAGAAGAAAGACAGACGCTCAAAACCCGGCCTTGATTAGGTCCTTTAAAAGCTCAATGCGGATTATTCAATGACCGAAACTCGTAGCCATCCCTTCGAAGCGCTAGGCCCTGATTTATTGATCGATGCGGTTGAGAGCCAGGGCTTTGTTTCCGATGGGCGCTTTCTGGCGCTCAACAGTTATGAAAACCGCGTATACCAAATCGGCATTGAAGACCAGGCGCCAATGATCGCCAAGTTTTATCGACCCGAACGCTGGACTAATGAGCAGATTCACGAGGAGCACGAGTACTGCTTCCAGCTGATGGAGCAAGAGCTACCGGTGGTCTGTCCCTGGGTGAATTCCCGGAGCGACAGCCTGCACAACTATGGTGATTTCAGGTTTGCACTGTATGAGCGTAAGGGCGGGCATGCCCCCGAATTGGACAATCTCGACAATCTTTTCATTCTGGGCCGTGTGCTGGGACGCTTTCACGGTATAGGGGCGATGCAGGCGTTTAAGCGTAGGCCGACCCTGCGTGTTGAAAACTTTGGCTGGCAGTCCTATCGCTTAATTAGCGAGCAGTTTATGCCTAAAGAGCTGCTGCCAGCTTACGACTCGCTAGCCTTAGATGTCCTCAAAAAAGTTGATCAGCTGCTGAAAGACTATGGGCCAATCAATAATATTCGTGTCCATGGCGACTGTCATTCTGGCAATATTCTTTGGCGTGATGACTACCCACATTTCGTCGACTTTGACGATGCGCGCATGGCGCCAGCGATTCAGGATCTTTGGATGTTACTGTCGGGAGATCGTCAGGAACAGACCTTGCAGATGGCTGAGCTAATCGAGGGCTACAATGACTTCTATGATTTTGACTACCGCGAGCTGCGGCTAATTGAGGTGTTCCGGACCCTGCGAATTATGCACCACAGCGCCTGGATCGCCAGACGCTGGACCGATCCGGCATTTCCGCGAGCGTTTACTTGGTTTAACTCACCGCGTTATTGGAGCGACCACATTCTGATGTTGCGCGAACAGTTGGCTGCCCTCAATGAGCCTCCGTTACAAGTTCGTCCTTGAGCTCAATGAGTTTACCAGCTGTAATTTACGCCGATGGTTAGCTGGCTATCCCGGGCTTTAGTGCCCAGGGCGGGCCTGTTGTCGTAGATCCACTCAAGCTTTAGTTCGGTAAATAGGTTTTCGATTAAGGGAGTTTTGAGGCCCAAATCGGCTTTAAGTTCTGAATCGTCAACATCAGAGACTGATACCAGTAGTCTGTGGCTATGAAATAGTTCTACGCTTTGCATCAGTATTTTGCGATAGTCTGCCGACCAACTCCATGTAAGTCGACTATCTGAGCTCTGGTCATAATACTCTTCACGGATCCAGACAAAACCCGATTCCGCCGATAGCGCAGTAGCCTCAGTTTCCCATAATTGGCGACCGATGGCGCTACCAACAGAATAATATTGGTCTATGGCGCGATTATCATTGGCGCCTGATGCCGCACCATTTTTCCAAAACCATCGCTCACGAAAGAAAAAGTCAAGGCCATAACCGACATGATACTCTTCATTGGCGGCAGCGCCGTCGAGTCGATGACTCTCATAATTAATCCTAGCGTCATGGCGATAATCGCCCGCACGCCATTCAACGGCAGTTGCAATGTTCCAATCCTCGCGCTCTTCATTGCCGCTGGCATAGGCTCCGGTGACAGATAGTTCGCCACTGAGGCTATCGCTAAATGAAGACACCGCAGCTGCGACTTCGGGCATCGTCGACTTAGAGAAAAGTGGCTCTCCATTAATAGAAGCTACCCTTTTGAGCGCGATAGTTAACTCACCAAAATTATCTGACAGCCAAATTAAATGGCTGTCTGTCTGCGCAACGATTGTACCCTGCAAGCTGTCGCCATTGACGAGCGCTAACTCGCTGGCTTGAAGCGACGCGGTGGGCACAAGAATTGCGCCTAAAATTATGGCGCGAAAGGTATTTTGCATGATTTTCTCATTAGGTTAAAAGACATGGCAGGCAACGAATACCGCCTATCTTACACAATTGCTCAAAATGGTTATGACTTGTCGAAAATTACTCTATCTTTATAGGCTATCATCAGTAAAATAACGCTGAACTAATAGGCTGGCCTTGGTCCGGCGGTCATTGAAGATTTTAGACATTACTAGTCACCGGAGAATACTATGAGCGACCTTCCTACAGAATTAAAATACGCTAGCAGCCACGAATGGGCTCGCTTGGAAAGTGACGGCACTATTGTTGTCGGCATTACCGACCATGCTCAGGCGGCACTGGGCGATATTGTCTATATTGAGCTGCCAGAAGTAGGCGCGACGCTTGATGCGGGCTCTGAAGTTGCGGTCGTCGAGTCGGTCAAGGCGGCGTCCGATATTTACTCGCCACTGAGCGGCGAAGTGATTGAGATCAATCCAGCACTTGAAGATGAGCCCGGAACCGTGAATCTTTCACCCTATGCCGACGGTTGGTTTTTTCGAGTAAAGCCGTCTGAAGCCGGTGAGTTGGAGGATATGATGGACGCCTCGGTTTATCAGGCGATGGTCGATGAGTCTTAATAGCCATCTTTGAGTATAAAAAAGCCTTAGCGATTGCTGAGGCTTTTTTATGGAATGGGATTGGACTCGCGCTCATCGGGCTACTCTCTAGCATGCGCTATTTTTACGCGCTCTAATAATGCGCTACCTTAATGAAATGCTATCCCAGCCGCGATTGAGCGCTTCTGCGCACAATTGTGGATCCGGATCTACAGCGACAGGATGGGTCACTTTTAACAGCAGCGGCATATCATTGATGGAGTCAGAATAAAAATAGCTACCGTCTAAGGTCTCATTATTTTCATGCAGCCATAGATCTAAACATTTAACCTTGCCCTCTTGATAGGTGGGTATGCCAACAATTCTTCCAGTATAACGACCATTAATCATCTCTGGCTCTGTGGCAAGAATCTCACTAAGTCCCAAGGACTGGCAAATGGGCTCGACAATAAAGCGGTTGGTCGAGGTGATAACCAGCAGACGATCGCCGTCAGCGCGATGCTTCTCAACCAGCCGGTCGGCGAGGGCCAACCTCATTGGCGCGATCACCTGCTCCATAAATTCTAAGTGCAGTGTTTCTAGGTCTGAGGCCGATAGAGTCGCCAGCGGAGCAAGGGAGAACGCAAGGTAGGCGTGAATGTCTAAGCAACCGGCTTCATAGTCCGCATAAAAGCGGTCATTCATGGTTTGATAATGGCTCTGATCCACTCGCCCTTGCGCCACCAAAAACTGGCCCCAACTGTGGTCGCTATCACCAGCAATCAATGTGTTGTCTAGATCAAAAATCGCCAGGGCCATGAGCACTCCAGTTTCAATGAAAAGTGTAATTAAACGCAGGCGCAGGATAGCGATGATGTAAGATGGTCTCAAGGGAAAATTACTGGCCTTACTCGTTAGTGGAATAATAGGGCTAAATAAATAATTTAAAGATGGGATATCGCTGTGGTTGATAAGGATGGTTTTCGCTCCAACGTAGCTATTGTCATCAGTGATGGGATGGGGAAGGTATTTTGGGCTAAGCGGTTGGGTCAGAATGCCTGGCAGTTCCCTCAAGGTGGCGTGAGTCAGGGCGAGACTGCTGAGCAGACACTCTACCGGGAGCTCTATGAAGAAGTGGGGCTGGAATCCAAGGATGTCAAGATCATTCAGCGTAGTAAAAAATGGCTGCGCTATCATATCCCGCCAAAGATGCAGCGCAGGCATTCCAAGCCGCTGTGTATTGGCCAAAAACAAAAATGGTTTTATCTTGAGTTAACTGGAGAGGCTTCCGCAGTTCGATTTGATACCACTGATAGCCCTGAATTTGATGGCTGGGAGTGGGTTAACTACTGGTATCCCATTGGATCTGTGGTTTCATTTAAGCGTAGCGTGTACCGCAGCGCGCTGCTTGAATTTGCGCCCGCCAATGCACTCTTCGAACAGCAGAGTCGAGGTGCCTGAGCGTGCTTGCCACCCTAAGAACCATAGTTCAGGAGGTCAATAGCGCCCGCAGCCTTCCAGAAGTGCTCAGAATTATTGTCACGGAAGTTCGGTTGGCAATGAGCGCGGGGGTATGCTCTGTCTATCTGTTTGATGAAACGGATCAGCGCTACGTGCTAATGGCCACTGAGGGTCTGCGTGCCGAGTCTATTGGCAAGGTGCGCCTTGCCATGCGCGAAGGGCTAGTAGGGCTGGTTGCCTCTAAAGAAGAGCCGCTCAACTTAAAGGATGCCGACCAGCATCCCAATTACGCCTATTTTGAAGAGACCGGTGAGGCGCCCTATCACTCATTTCTGGGTGTGCCCATTATCCACCACCGCAAGGTGCTGGGGGTGCTGGTGCTGCAGCAGCAAACTGAGCGCCGTTTTGCCGATGAAGAGGAAGCCTTTGTCGTCACTGTTTGCGCCCAGCTCTCAGGGGCAATTGCTCATGCGGAGGCTACTGGCGCCCTGCGCAAGTTGGCGTCAGCGGGCCGCGGTAAAAGCCGTGAGGCAATTTTTAAAGGTATCCCGAGTGCACCAGGGGTTGGCATTGGTCGTGCGGTGCTAGTGTCGGCTAGTACAGATTTGGCATCAGTGCCAGAGCGCTTCATTGAGGACCCTATTGCTGAGTTGGAAATTTTTCGCGCCGCACTGGAAGCGGCCAAGCAAGATATGCGTAATTTGAGTGCCGGCCTTGAGGGGCAGCTGAGTTCTGAAGAGCTGGCGCTATTTGATGTCTATATTCGCATGCTCGATGACCGGTCATTGGGAGGCGAGGTCTTTGCGGCAATTACAGAGGGGCGTGCTGCCCAGAGTGCATGGAGTTCGGTAATCCTCAAGCATGTGCGCACGTTTAGGCAAATGGATGACCCCTATCTGCGAGAGAGGGCGGCGGATGTCAATGATCTGGGTAAACGAGTTCTAGGTTATCTGCAGAGCCATGATAAAAAAACGGAGCCACTGCCACGCCGTGTTATTTTGGTGGGAGAAGATCTTTCGGCCACCTCGTTAGCCGACATTCCGGTCGATCGGCTGGTGGGTATTATTTCCCGCAAAGGCTCGAGTAATTCTCATCTCGCTATTGTCGCCCGCGCCCTTGGTATACCGACGGTCATGGGTGCCGTGGGGCTGCCCTGGACGGAACTCGAAGGTCAGGAATTAATTGTTGATGGCTTTCTCGGTGATGTTGTCAGTGGCGCTACGCGCTCCCTGCGGCGACGTTATTTACAGCGACAGCGAGAAGAGAAAATTCTCGCCAAAGATCTTGAGAAATTGCGGGATATTCCCTGCATAACCGCCGACGGGCAGGCCTTTTCGCTATGGGTTAACACGGGTTTGCGTCAAGACACCCTATTGTCGCTCAAAAGCGGGGCCGAGGCGGTGGGCTTATTTCGCACAGAAATACCTTTTTTCCTGCGCTCGAGCTTCCCCACTGAAGATGACCAAATAGGTATTTACCGCGAGCAACTGCTAGCGTTTGCCCCTCGCACGGTAACCATGCGGACATTGGATATTGGCGGCGATAAAGACCTCCCGTATTTCCCTATTGAAGAGGAAAATCCGTTTCTGGGTTGGCGCGGTATTCGTATCTCCCTCGATCACCCAGAGATTTTTCTTGTGCAAATACGAGCAATGCTAAGGGCTAGCGAGGGCGTCAATAATCTCCGTATTATGTTGCCGATGATTAGTAGTGTTCCAGAGCTTGATCGGGCCTTAGAGTTAATTGATCGCGCCTATCGAGAGCTTACCGAGGAGGAGGGATTCAGCCTACAAAAACCCCCTATCGGAGCCATGATCGAGGTGCCAGCTGCGGTTTATCAGGTCAAAGAGATTGGTCGGCGCGTTGATTTCCTCTCTGTGGGCACCAATGATCTAACCCAGTATTTGTTGGCGGTTGATCGCAATAATCCCAGAGTTGCCGACCTCTACAGCAGCTTGCACCCCAGCGTACTCAGAGCGTTAAAGAGCATCCATGATCAGGCTTTGTCGGTCAATTGCCAGCTAAGTGTTTGCGGTGAAATGGCGGGTGACCCACTGCGAGCCGTAGTGCTAATCGGACTTGGGTATAAGAATCTGTCTATGAGTGCCAGTAGTCTTTTAAGGGTTAAATCTATGTTGCTTAACATCACACATAAACAGGCGCAGGATCTGGTCAGGAGAGCGTTGCGTATGCCTGATGCTGGGTCGATAGCGCGCTTTATGGCCGACGCCCTAAACCAGCCAGAGGTTGCCAGACTAATTCGCCTAAATAATCAGAGCTACGCTGGCGATAGTTCGAACTCAAAGACCTGAGTGCCCAGCGTCTCACCTGCTTCGAAGCAATGCTCAGACACAACAATCCCACCCTGTTTCGATATAATAATGGCTGAAGATGCTCTGGTGCCATAACCGTCGGCAACGATAAAAGGTGAAGATAGCTGGGCCTCTAAGTCTTTAGGCACGCCGGTATCAGGGAGTAGCTCCGGCGGGTAGGTTTTTTCGAGGGACAATGTGGCGATTAGCGCCGGCAACTGTGCAGCCCCAATTTGACCGGTTTCGATAGTCTGTCTTAGCTGCTCACGAGCATGGTCAACTTTTGGCCATGGGCTGTCGAGCAAATGATTACTCAGGGCATAGATGCCCGGCGCCAGAAGCTGCCTAGCGCCATCGTGGTTATTTAAATACAGCAGACTAAGGCCGTCATAGAGTAATAAATTAAAACCACCATAATCAGGCATTGTCGCCGCTATGGAGTCGGCCCATTGTTCGACCGTTTTTTCTGAACTTAAAAAATCGGTCACTAGATGACCTCGAGACAGGGCGTTAGTCTCGGGTATAGCACCAGCCACCAGCTGACGAAAGTTCGTTACCGCGGCAAATCGACCGCTGCGAGAAACCCCCATCCATGTTCCGCCAGCCTCAGCATCTCGGCCTGCCAAAATTGGCGCATCGGGCCACCAATGCATGGGTTCTGTAGGGCGTCGATAGAACTCATCACGATTGGAGGTCACAATCAGTGGGCGGTCGATTTGGGTTTGAAAAGCAACGGCAAGTAGGCACATGCCAGAAGTCTAACCTGTCTGTCTGTTTCCGTCATGCTCTGTGTCATCCTCTGTGGCAGAGAGGACTAGAAACCGCTATGATCTGCGTCCAAATAGTTATAAGGACAATGCTGTAATGCTTAGTTATCCAGCCATAGATCCGGTCGCCTTGTCGATCGGGCCATTACAGATTCACTGGTACGGCATTATGTATCTGCTGGCCTTTACCGGAGCCTATTTTCTCGCGCTACGCAATAGTCAACGGCCTTGGTCGCCCATTCGGAAGCCTCAGGTTGAGGATCTTATTTTCTATGGCGCCTGGGGGGTTATTCTCGGCGGTCGTCTCGGCTATATGTTTTTTTACAGTGCGGATAAATGGCTGGCTGACCCTGCAATGCTACTACGAATTTGGGAGGGAGGGATGTCCTTTCATGGAGGGCTTATTGGAGTTGTGGTTGCCGTACTAATATTCTCTCGCAAGCATAAGGTGTCCTTTCTCGACCTGATCGATTTTGTTGCACCCCTAGTGCCGGCCGGTTTGTTTTTTGGTCGGTTAGGCAACTTTATCGGTCAGGAGCTCTACGGCCGCGCCACCGACCTGCCCTGGGCCATGGTATTTCCCGCTGATCCATTGCAGCTTTCAAGACATCCCTCGCAGTTATATGAAGCTTTGCTAGAGGGGGTGCTGCTGTTTATTATGGTTAACTGGTACGCTCGAAAGCCACGAAGATCCGGTGAAGTAGCGGGCTTATTTTTGGTACTTTACGGATGCTTTCGTTTTGCTGTTGAAATGGTGCGTCAACCTGACGCGCAGTTTGTGGGTCAGGTAGCATTGGTAGAATCCTTAAATTGGATGACACGCGGGCAAGCGCTATGCGTCCCCATGATTCTCGCGGGAGTCTGGCTGATGCGGCAGTATTTGCAGCGTTCTACCAGCGCCTTAGGAAAAACAGGTTCGTGAAGGCCTACTTAGATTTAGTTCGTCATATCCGCGATCATGGTATGCGCAAAGAAGACCGCACTGGCACCGGAACCATAAGTATCTTTGGCCATCAAATTCGCTTTGATCTGGCTCAGGGATTCCCTCTGGTGACCAGTAAAAAGGTTCATTTAAAGTCGATCTTACACGAGCTGCTATGGTTCATTCGAGGTGATACCAATATTCGCTATCTGGTTGAGAACGGCGTTGGGATCTGGAATGACTGGCCTTACCAGAGCTGGCTCCGGCAAACCGGACAGGACAGCGACCTAGTTATGTATTCACCTGAGTGGAAGGCCGGCCTGAAAACCTTTGTTGAGCGCATTAAGGTAGATGATGCCTTTGCTGCACAGTATGGTGACCTGGGTCCAGTTTATGGGAAACAATGGCGCGACTTTGAAGGCGTAGATCAGCTAGCGCAAGTCGTTGAAGAGATTAAATCGAACCCAGATTCGCGACGACTCATGGTATCGGCATGGAATCCCAAAGATATTCCAGTGATGGTTAAATCCGGGTTGCCACCCTGTCACAGTCTGTTTCAATTTTATGTTACCGAGGGACGGCTTTCGTGCCAGCTATATCAACGCAGTGCAGATGTATTTCTGGGGGTGCCGTTTAATATCGCCTCCTATGCCCTATTGACCCTGATGATTGCTCAGGTCACCGGTTTAAAGCCGGGCGAGTTTGTTCACACCTTCGGTGATGCACACCTCTACATTAACCATATGGATCAGGTCGAGGAGCAGCTTTCTCGAACCACGTTTCCACTGCCAACGCTGGCCATCAATCCAGATGTAGATAATCTGTTTGACTTTGTCTACGACGACTTTGAGTTACAAAATTACCAGTCCCACGGTGCAATTTCAGCGCCAGTAGCCGTTTGATAGGACCCTGTTGATGAACTTATCTTTAATTGTCGCTGTTAGCCGAAACGGTGTTATCGGCGCCAATAACGCCCTGCCTTGGCATCTGCCAGAAGATCTCAAGTACTTTAAATCGGTGACCATGGGCAAGCCTATTGTGATGGGTCGAAAAACCTATGACTCCATTGGCCGTCCTCTTCCAGGACGCACGAATATTGTGATCACGCGCAATAGCAGTTGGTCAGCGGAGGGCGTTGTGGCTGTACAAACTCTCGCGGAAGCATTAGCCCTAGGTGCAAACGCCTGTGCGGCGGATGGTGCCGACGAGGTTGTGGTCATTGGCGGAGCCCAGATTTACAGCGCGACCTTACCCTTAGCACAGCGTCTTTATCTCACTGAGGTCGATGCCGTTGTAGAGGGAGACGCGTTCTTTCCGGCGATCAATTCAGATGAATGGAAGCAGGTGGCAGAGCGGTTGCCGGAACTGAAAGGCATCCACTCTTACCGGTTCCTTGTGCTGGAAAGACAGCGGTTGGCAAACACTGACGGCCCGCGGTAAACCTGTTACGTTAGGTAACATAGTCTTAATTTCTTTGTTTTATCGCCTAAATTTGCGGTGGCGCAAATTGATTCTTTAAGTTGAGACTGTTACAAAGTAATCCCGAACAAAGCTTGTCTTTTGTCGGCAGCATTCTTTGTCGATTTTAGACAGTGAAAGATAATTAATCCGGTAGACCCAAATTGAGGGAACTATGAAAAAGCAACCACTAAAAGCATTGGCAATTCTTGCCGTTCTTGCTGGTAGCCTGACTGCTAGTGCAGTCTATGCTGCTGAAGTAACGGACGTGCTCAAAGCTGGAGCCGTAAAGGTAAAAGCTGCTAAATCCGCGCAAACCAAAGTTGATCGTATTGCTGATCAAACAGACGGTCTTTTGCAAGAATTTAAACAGGTCAATAAGCAGATCGAATCACTGCGAGTATACAACTCTCAGCTTGACCGTCAGATTGCCAGCCAGAAGACTATGATGGCTGAACTGAAAGAGTCGATCGAGAATGCGACAATCATCGAACGTGGTATATCACCACTGATGCTTAGCATGCTTGCCGGTCTTGAAGATTTTATTGCTCTGGACGTTCCGTTCAAAAAAGCGCAGCGCAATGCGGCAATTGCCGATCTTTACGTCAACATGGATAGCGCTAAGTTTTCAGCCGCTGAAAAGTTCCGCCAGATTCTTGAAGTCTATGATATTGAGTCGGAATATAGCCTGTCGCTGGAGTCTTACCGAGACATGATCGATATTGATGCAGACGGTTCAGAGGTTGAAGTCGAAGTACTTCGCGTCGGCCGAGTAGCATTGATGTATCAAACGAAAGATAAATCTCAAACTGGTGCTTGGAACAAGACGACCGGTTCTTGGGAGACCTTAGGTTCTGGATATCGTAGAGCCGTGGACCAGGGCATTCGGATTGCGAAAAAGTTGTCGCCTCAGGATGTTATGCAAATGCCCATCACAGCTCCGGAGACCGCACAATGAATATCAATTTCGTTAAAGTTTGTGCCGCTTTTGTAGCGGCAGCTGCCCTCAGCATGCCAGCTATGGCACAGGACGCTAAGACGCTCGACGAGCTATTGCAAATGATTGAGAACTCAACACTCTCAGAGTCATCTGAATACCGCAAGCGTGAGGCAACGTTTAAGCGTGAGCAGCGTACCCAGGCGCAGCAACTAAAGAAGGCTGAAAATACTAAGGCTGCTGAAGAGCGTCGTTCAGACCGCTTGGAACAGGTTATTCGCGACAATGATCTGTTGTTGGCTGGCCTTCGTGAGCAGCGAGATAAGCGTCTTGGGTCACTCAAGGAGCTGTTTGGTCATTTGACTGGCGCTGCTGGTGATATTCGCGCCAACCTTAACCAGTCTATCGTCAGTGCTCAGATCCCCGGTCGTACCGAGTTCCTTGACACGATCATTGAGAAAATGAGTAGTGATACACGCCTACCTTCGATCCAAGATATTGAGAAGCTTTGGTATGAGCAGCAGCGAGAAATGATTGAGAGTGGACGTATTGTTAAGTTCAACCGATCTGTGCTGCTAGCCAATGGTACACAGGGTGAGATGGAAGTCGTTCGTGTTGGTACTTATAACCTGATGGCTGACGGCATGTACCTTGAGTACAGTCCTGAAACTGGTCTGGTTTCTGAGCTTGCGCGACAGCCTAGCTCACACCAATCTAGCGCTGCAGATTTGCAGGAAGCCGTTGATGGCTTTACTAAAGTGGGCCTAGATCCAAGTGGACCACTGGGCGGCGGTCTGTTGCGCGCCCTGATCAATACACCCACATTGATAGAACGCTGGCACTACGGTGGCATCGTAGGCTATGTAATCTCTGCCGTGTTTGTTGTGGCAATCTTGTTGGCTCTATGGCGCTTTAAAGTGCTGATGAGTATGTCAAGCGCCGTTACCGCTCAGCTCAAAGCTAAGACCGCTAATGTTGGCAACCCATTGGGTCGCGTACTCAAAGTCGCTGTCGATAATCCAGGTCTTGATCCAGAATCCCTGGAATTGAAGCTGCATGAAGCCGTTCTTAAGGAACGTCCCGACATTGAAACAGGTTTGAGCTTACTTAAGATTATTGCGATGGTAGCGCCGCTGTTAGGACTGCTGGGTACCGTAACTGGCATGATTATTACTTTCCAGATGATCACGTTGTTTGGTGCAGGCGATCCTAAAGCTATGGCTGGCGGTATCTCTCAGGCACTGATCACCACTGTATTGGGTCTGGTTGTTGCTATACCTACCGTACTCATGCACACATTGGTCAATGGTAAAGCACAGCGTATTCTGCATGTTCTTGAAGAGCAGAGTGCCGGAATTGTTGCTGGTTCAGTAGAGGGACGCTGAGATGTTTTTCGTTGATACAATGGCGGAAATTGGGAAGTTTATGGATTCAGGCGGCACGGTCCTTTGGGCTATTGTCGTCCTGCTATTCGTTATGTGGACTCTCATATTCGAGCGTATGTGGTATCTCCGAACCAGCGTAGGCGTTGACGTTCAGCGTGCCCTGACGGCGTGGGAAGAGCGCAAAGAGCGCAAATCCAAAGGCGCCCACCAGGTACGGGAAAAGTTGATTTCTGAAGTGAGTATTGAAATCGATACGAACCTAATGATGATTAAGACATTGGTTGCATTAGCGCCCCTGTTTGGTTTACTGGGAACAGTGACCGGAATGATCACTGTATTCGACGTCATGGCATTTACTGGTGGCGGTGATGCCAAGGCAATGGCCGGTGGTGTGTCTCAGGCAACGGTTCCGACAATGTCGGGGATGGTTGCGGCTCTCTCGGGCGTTTTCGGTATGACCTATGTCGAGCGTGGAGCAGAGCGAGAGAAGCATCTACTAGCCGATCATCTGACCATGGATCACTAATTGGGACCTGCCGGCTAATCGCTGCAGGAACCCTATGAGAGACAACTATGCGCAATAGAACAAACAGAGCACAGGCACAGGGTGAGACCATTGATCTTACGCCTATGCTAGACGTGGTTTTCATCATGTTGATCTTCTTTATCGTTACCGCTTCGTTTATTAAGCTTCCCGGTGTTGAGGTTAATAAGATTGACACTAGCACCGACGATTCCTACAAAAAAGTAGGTATCTTGGTCGCGGTAACCGAGAACAATGAATATTGGATTGATAAAAAGCGCGTTGAAACTACCGCGTTGAAAATTAATCTTTCAAGATTATTCAATGAAAACCCAAAGGGCGGCATGGTCATCCAAGCTGATAATGAATCTAACATTGAATCGGTTGCCAAGGTGGCCGATATCGCACGCGATATCGGTATTGCCCCAGTAGCCATTTCTGTTGAAAACGACTGAGTTAAAAGTATGCCTGTAATCAGAGTTGGCGTTTCCGCAGCACTTGGAGTGCTGGTTACCTTTTTGTTGATTATTTTAATGTATAAGTTAATCGACTCAGGTAGCAAAGATCTGGATCCAAAAGCTAGCATTAAGATCCCTGACTTCCTCCATATAGAGCGTCAAGTTACCGAAAATGTAAATTCACAGGTTGCGAAACCCGAGGAGCCAGAAGCACCGCCACCGGATATCCCCGATGATAACATCGAGTTTGAAGTACCGGATAATGCCATAAGCATGGCTGCTCCCGCGGCTGGAGGTAATTTAAGCATCGGTAATTCACGCTTTGCGCGAGATTCCGATTATATTCCCGTCTACGTGCCACAGCCCCGTTACCCCAATCGCGCGCAAACGCGAGGTAAAGAGGGTTATGCCGTCATCGAGGTAACAATCACGACGACTGGTGGTGTGCGTGATCCAGTGATGATCGAAGAATGGCCGGAGGGATGGGGTTTCGGTAGAGCGGCGCTTAAGGCGGCCCTTAAACTGAAATATAATCCTCGGGTTATTGACGGAGTGGGCCAAGAAGTTCCGAACGTGATGTATAAATTCACCTTCCAGATGGCTAAGTAAGGGGTATCTGATGTTCAGTCGCACAAAATTTTTAGCCATATTTGGCGCCGCATTTATGCTGCCGCTACTTATTGCAGTAGCAAATCCAGAGGCGCTGTCAGGGAGCTCTGTTTTAGCAGCAGAAAAAAAGGAGCCCAAGTATAAAGATGTTAAGACTAAAAAAAGGCAGTCGGTGGGAGGCAAGTGCGCCAAGGCTCTAGAGAAAGTCCAGGTCGTTTTGGAAGAAGAAAAGTGGCCTGAGTCGCTAAACATGCTAAACGGCATTGAGGCGAGTGCTAAAACCTGTGCTTCTGATTATGAGCAGACTCAAATATGGAAGTTTAAGGGTTATATTTACTACTCGTTAGATGACTTCCCTAGTGCTATTCGCAATTACCGCAAGGTTATCGACGGAGCGGGTACACCGCTTGAGTTGGCTCTGGATACCCGATATACCGTGGCTCAGCTTTATACCGTGGAAGAGCAGTATGGCAAAGCCGCCATAGAGCTTGAAATCTGGATGGATGCTGCCAATATTATCGGCGGTGACGCCCGAGTTTTACTGGCGCAGATTTACTACCAGTTGGAGCGCAAAGCTGAATCGTTGAGCATGCTGGAATTGGCCATAGCCGATGCCGAGTCGAAAGCTATACTACCAAAGGAAAACTGGTGGGGCCTTCAGCGGGTTCTTTATTATGAGAAGAACGATTTTAATCGGGTCACTCGCATTTTAGAAAAGCTGGTCAAGCACTATCCTAAGTGGACCTACTGGAAGCAGCTTGGTGGTATGTATGGTGAGCTTGAGCGAGAAATGGACCGTCTGGTGGCTACCGAAGTCGTCTATTTAAATGGCGAATTGAACAAAGAGCGGCAGATCATGAGCATGGCTTACATGTATTTAGGTGCTGAGGTGCCTTACCGCGCTGCTCGGATTATTGAAAAGGGTATGCAGGATAAGGATGCTGATGGCAAAACGTTAATTAAACGCAATGCCAAGAATCTTGAGATATTAGGGACGGCCTGGTATCAATCAAAAGACTTAAAGCGTGCGCTTAGTGCTCTTGAAAGCGCTTCCAAATTTTCTGATACCGGGAATCTTCAGGCGCGATTAGCAGGTATTTATCTCGATCTTGGTCGCGACAAAGAAGCTTATCGCGCATCTCGACGAGCGGCACAGAAAGGTGGTGTTAAGCGACCGGATTCTAACTATCTGGTTATGGGTAATTCGCTGATCAATCTGCATTGTTACAAAGATGCGATTTCGGCGTTCCAAAAGGCGTTAAAGGAAGCGAAAGACAAGAAAACCAAACGTTATCCTCAGCAATGGATTCGCTATGCGGATACTGAGGGAGGTAGGCTGCAGAAGCTTCGTGATGTAGGTGCCAAGGTACCGGGTTGTAACAAGGCGTAATATATCTCAGTAATAATAAAGGCCCAGTAATGCAGATTACTGGGCCTTTTTTAATTGCTAGCCGGGCTGAGTAAAGCGGAGATACAGAGCTCCTGGCAGGTCGCACCTAAGCGATATTCTGACATGAACAACATAATGGCGCCAGTGGGTGCAAAAAGTTGCCATTACTTAAATAGCTTTACTAAAGATACGAGAATTGCGCTGATAGTTATAGAGAGGCTGGGTTTGCGCTGGCAGGTCGGCTACCTGCGCCTCAACAAAGCCTTTTTCTAAGAACCAATGGGCCGTCTGAGTGGTCAGTGCGAACAACTTGCGGAGCCCCTTCTTCTGAGCTTCCTTTTCAATTGCCTGAAATAGTCTCGCGGCTATGCCCTGACCATGAAATTCGGGATGGGTGGCCACGCAAGCTAACTCGCCAGCAGTCTTGTCTGCCGTTGGGTATAGCGCGGCACAGCCAAGCAATAAACCCTCTGGATGGACCACCACCATAAACTGCGAGATCTCAGTTTCGAGTAATTCACGAGAGCGTTTGACCAGAACTTGCTGATCTTCTAGCGGTGCAATTAAATTGATTATTCCGCCGACATCCTCAATAGTGGCAAATCGCACCACCTCGGAATAATCCTTCATAATCAAGGTACCACTACCGTCACGTGTCAGTAGTTCACAGAGTAAAGCACCATCTTCCCCACAGCCCACCAGATGTACCCGCTCCACACCGTTACGACAGGCCTGATACGCCGAAGAGAGTAGCCTCTGTTCGTTCAAATCTGTCGACTCTGTGGCAAGCGCACTGACCTCGGGTAGAGATAGATTACGGATTAACATTTCGTCCTTCAGGATACCGCGGGCTTCACTGACAAAAATAAGCTTTTGCGCGTTCAGTGCAATGGATACCTGCGTTGCAACCTCCTGATAGTTTAAATTAAAGGTCTCGCCCGTGGGCGAAAAGCCGATGGGTGATATCAGTACCAGCGCGTTGTCTTTTAGCTGTTGTTCGATACCAATGGCATCAATACGACGAATTTCGCCGGTATACTGAAAATCCACACCCTCGAGAATACCCACGGGTTTAGCGGTAATAAAGTTACCACCAATCACCCGAACTTCAGCCCCGTGCATAGGCGAATTGGGCAATCCCATCGACAATTCGGATTCGATCTGCATTCTGGTACTGCCGACAGCCTCTTTTACGCACAGCATGGTGCCACTGTCAGTGATCCGGCGATATCCGCTAAATTGGCTGCTAAGCCCCGACAGGGCTATGCGTTTGTCAATCTGCGTCCGAGCACCATGTACCAATACAATGCGGATGCCGAGACTCTGCAAGAGCGCAATATCGTGCACTGTGCTGTGGAAATTGGCATGATTTACCGCCTCACCGCCGAGAGCGATGACGAACGTTCGACCGCGATGGGCATGTATATAGGGCGAGGTCTGCCTAAAAAAATCTACGTAGTTTTTTGTGTTCATTAAGGGATTATAAGCAACACTGAGGCATAAGTTGAGAAAATAATTCATTCATCACTTTAGATAGCTCGGTCGGCTCACAATAATGCTTATTTTATGGGTCGCAAAGCAAACAACCGTCTAATAATTAGTCATAAGGACATAACAGGAGTGGCTCAATGATGGAGTCTCATTCTCAGGGTAAGTGGCTCGATCTTAACGGCGCCCTAAAAGATCTAGTGGATGATGGACTGCTGCTCCAGTCGGATGCTAGCAGTCTTGCCACCGCACCCAAAACCCGCGAAGAAACGTTATTACATCCTCTGCAATATATTGCTAGCAAGTGCCACTCACAACCCGTTGATAAGACGCCGCTAAATATTAGGGTGCTAAGCCAATGGCTGGCAACCAAATCGCAGTTAGAGTTCGTTCATATCGATCCATTAAAAATAGACGTTGCCGCTGTCACGGCAGTGATGTCGCTCGCCTATGCCACGCGCTATGGCATTCTATGCATTGAGGTAACACCAGAGGAACTCGTGGTTGTAACCATGGAGCCCTTTAACGAAGACTGGATGGCAAGCCTAGAGCAGGCCAGCCGCAGGAAGGTGCGAGCCCAGGTGGCTAGCCCTGACGACATCAAGAAGTACACCCTAGAATTCTATTCCCTCTCAAAATCAGTATTTGGCGCAAGGGCAGCGTCTAATGCTGCTACAGGCCTCGCCAACTTTGAGCAACTGCTTGAAGTGGGCAGATTAAAAGATGCTGATGCTCAGGATAAACATGTGGTCAATATCGTCGACTGGCTGTTGCAGTACGCTTTTGAACAGCGCGCCAGTGATATTCATCTAGAGCCTCGACGGACTGCTGGGCGAGTAAGATTTAGAATCGACGGGGTATTACAGCTGGTATATGAATTACCAAACAACGTAATGCCAGCCATGACTAGCCGCCTAAAGATTTTGGGACGCATGGACGTCGCCGAAAAGCGGAGGCCTCAGGACGGCCGTATCAAAACTAAAGCGCCCAATGGCAAGGAAGTGGAACTGCGCCTTTCCACTATGGCCACAGCCTTTGGTGAAAAATTGGTCATACGAATCTTTGATCCGGATGTAATATTGCGCAGCTTTTCCCAACTGGGCTTAATGGCCGAGGATCTTGTCTGCTGGCAGGCAATGACCGAGCGGGCCAACGGCATTGTCCTTGTCACCGGCCCGACAGGATCAGGTAAAACTACCACCCTGTATTCCACCCTAAAGCTATTAGCCGGCGAGTCAGTCAATGTGAGCACCCTTGAAGACCCCATAGAGATGGTGGTCGATAGCTTTAATCAAAGTCAGATCCAACCGGCCATTGGCTATGACTTTGCCGGCGGTATTCGCACCTTGATGCGACAGGATTCAGATATAATTATGGTCGGCGAGATTCGCGATAATGAAACAGCTCAGATGGCACTGCAGGCAGCGCTGACCGGCCATTTGGTATTGTCGACGCTGCATACCAATGACGCGCCATCCGCTATTAGCCGGCTCCTCGACCTAGGTATCCCCGCCCATCTGCTCAAGGCGACCCTTGTTGGGGTGATGGCGCAGCGTCTTGTGCGCACGCTCTGTGTGGGTTGTCGTAAAGCTGTGACGCCTAGTACCGCGGTTTGGCAGGAACTGATCGCCCCGCTTGCAATACCCGAGCCACAGATAATTTATCAGCCCTTGGGCTGTCGTGAATGCCGTAATACAGGTTATGCTGGACGTCAGGGCATCTATGAGATCATGTCGATAGGTGGTGACTTATTGGCTGCGCTCCGTCCAGATGCAGATATGCAGCATATTCGTCAGTTAGCGGTTAAACAGGGCATGAGGTCATTACGTCTTGCCGGCGCGAGTAAAGTCACGCAGGGTATCACCTCTATAGAGGAAGTGATGCGCGTTACACCACAGCACATCACATAATAACTTAGTCACAGACTCAGTGAGTAAAAAGGTAGCCACTGCATGACCATAGAACCCCCCGCAGACTTTTTATCATCCCCGCTAATGACTAGCGAGTATCAGCGCCACCTGCAACAGTATTGTAAGGTGGGTAATAAAACATGGCTTTTACGACGGCTAGAGGACTTGGTCTTTGCTCGCCAATTGCAGTTGCTGTGGGGCTGTAGCGATTTTGTTGGCGACCAGTGCTGCGCTAATCCCGATGTATTCGAAGCCTTGGTAGACAGTGGAGACCTAGAGTGCTGTTATTCCGACAATCAATATTTGCAGCTACTGCAGCCGCAGTTGATGGCGGCTGAAGATGAAGATCAACTCAGCCACTGCCTAAGAGTTTTTCGCCGCAGAGAAATGATACGCATCGTCTGGCGTGACTTTACGCGGCAGGCGACCATGATTGAGACCGCAAGAGATGCCACCCTCTTAGCCGAAGCCTGTATCAAAGGGGCCCTCGATATATTACACCCGTTGAGCTGTCTGCAGATGGGCACGCCCAGGAGTCAGACTGGTGACGAGCAGCGTTTGGTGGTTATCGCGATGGGTAAATTGGGCGCCTATGAACTAAACATATCCTCTGACATCGATCTTATCTTTGCCTACCCCGAGTCTGGGCAAACTGAGGGCGGTGAGCGCCGCATTTCCAATCAAGAATTTTTTGTCCGTCTAGGCCAAAAGCTTATCGCCGCCCTTGATCGTCAGACCGCGGATGGTTTTGTCTTCCGCGTTGATATGCGACTGCGACCCTATGGTCAAAGCGGTGCACTGGTGCTTAACTTTGACGCTCTGGAGGAATATTATTTAACTCAGGGTCGCGAGTGGGAACGTTATGCCATGATAAAAGCGCGCGTGGTGGCAGGCGACGCAGCAGGCGTGAGCTTACTTCATAATATGCTCCAGCCCTTTATCTATAGAAAATATTTGGACTTTGGGGCGATTGAATCGCTACGCGACCTAAAGCGCTTGATCAATCGCGACGTGTCACGTAAAGGGTTACAGGATAATATTAAGCTGGGTGAGGGGGGCATACGAGAGGTAGAATTTATCGCCCAAACACTGCAGCTTATCCGGGGTGGCCGGGAGCCACACCTGCAAACCCAGTCATTGAAAAAAGCGTTAGCGCTACTAGCTGTTGATGGTGTCATCGCGAATGCTGAGCAACAGACCCTCTGGCAAGCCTATGAATTCTTGCGCAATACAGAGCATGCCCTGCAGGGCATTGACGATCAGCAGACCCAGCAATTACCGGAAGACGAACTCGGCATGCAGCGCGTCGCTATGATACTAGGCTATGAAAACTGGCAGGCATTTTATTCCAAGTTACAGCATCATAGGTCGCAGATCCACAGTAGTTTTGAGGCCATTATTTCTGACCCAGATCAGACCCATGACAAGGCAGGCGACCCACTGTTAGAAAATATCTGGCAGCAAGCTACTAGCGAAGACCAAATATTGCAAAGATTACAGGCCTTAGGCTATCAGCAACCCGAAGATATGGCCGGCCAATTACAAGCATTCTACAGCAGCCGAGCCGTCGAGGCCCTGCAGGCGGTTCCCCGTGGTCGCTTGGACGCTCTTATGCCTAAGCTACTTGACGTCTGTGTCAAACGTTCCGATAACAGCATTACCCTCGCCAGAGTGCTAGGCCTTATTCAGGCTGTACTCAGACGCAGCGCCTACCTCGCGTTACTGGTGGAAAACCCCCAGGCGCTAGAACAGCTAGCGCTACTTTGCGAGCGCAGCAGCTGGGTCGCCGATGAGTTAGCCGCTTATCCAGCCCTCTTAGATGAGCTACTAGATTCTCGAAATCTTTATAGAATCCTCGATAAACCGGCCCTGCGTGATCAATTACACCAGCAAATGCTACGCGTTGATCCAGGGGACCAAGAACAACAAATGGAGGCTATTCGTTACTTTTGTCGTTCGTACACCTTGCGGGTGGCTGCCTGTGAGGTCATGGATCTACTGCCGCTAATGCAGGTCAGCGATTATTTGACCTGGATTGCCGAGGTGGTTCTGGAACATGTGACTCATGTGGCCTGGTATCAGTTAACCACTACCTATGGTTCTCCGAGCCCCAATCCAGACTCCGACATTGACAGTCGGACCCCGGGCTTTATCGTGGTGGCATACGGCAAGATGGGTGGTATTGAGCTGGGCTACCGATCTGACTTAGACCTAGTATTTTTGCACAACGCCCTAACTAGTCAGCAGACAGATGGTGCCAGGCAGATTGATAACAGCACCTTTTTCATGCGCCTAGGCCAGCGCATTATCCATCTGCTATCGACGTCCACGCCTTCTGGCATTGCCTACGAAATCGACACTCGCCTTCGACCATCTGGTAGCTCCGGGATGCTGGTGTCGACCCTAGCGGCGTTCGAAAAATACCAGCAACAGGATGCCTGGACTTGGGAACATCAGGCGCTGGTGCGCTCAAGAGTGGTTGCCGGGGATAGAAATCTTGCTGCGGAGTTTAATAAAGTGCGGGAAGTTGTCCTTAGACAGCCGAGAGACGCGCAATCCTTAGTTACTGAAGTCCAAAAAATGCGCGAAAAAATGCGTAAACACCTAGATCAAAGCACTAAAGATGGCAAATTCTCACTTAAGCAGGGCACTGGAGGTATCGTCGATATTGAATTTATGGTTCAATTTACGGTCTTGGCTTGGTCTCATGCGCACCCGCTCCTTTGCCGTTGGAGCGATAACATTCGCATACTAGAGTCCTTGGCTCAGTGTGGTTTGTTCACAGATGAAGAATCCCTCCAGCTGATAGACGCCTACAAGAACTTGCGCACCGCAGGTCATCGCTTACAGTTGCAAAAGCAGCTGGATGAAGTGCCTTTGTCAGCATTTGTTGTGCAGAGGGAAATAGTGAAAACTCGGTGGAATTGTTTAATGGATAATAATAAATAGAGGAATAAGTTGATGTCATTTTCGGACCGCGATGGTTTTATTTGGATGGATGGTAAGTTGATTGATTGGCGCGATGCGCAGGTTCATTTTCTCACCTCATCTCTGCACTATGGCAATGCGGTTTTCGAAGGTATTCGGGCCTATGAAACCGAGCATTCTGGTACCTGTATCTTCCGACTTGAAGACCATATTAAGCGCCTATTTAACTCGGCAAAGATTTTGCACATGGCGCTTCCTTTCACCCAGCAAGAAATCTGTGATGCGCATCGTGAAGTTGTTCGTCGCAATAACCTCGACGCAGCTTATGTTCGTCCACTGGTATTTTTAGGTTCAGAGGGGATGGGCCTTCGCGCTGAGGGCTTAAAAGTACATGTGGGTATCGCTGCATGGGATTGGCCGTCTTATATGTCGCCCGAAACACTAGAGACGGGTCTTAAGGTGCGCACCTCGTCGTACACCAGGCACCATGTCAATATCACGATGGTAAAAGCCAAGGCTAGCGGTAACTACATCAACTCGATGCTAGCATTGCGGGAAGCGCTGGATTCCGGTTGCGATGAAGCTATCATGCTCGACCCGGAAGGCTATGTGGCCGAGGGCAGCGCCGAAAACTTCTTTATGGTGCGCGATGGCGTGATTTACACGCCTGATCTAACCTCCTGTCTCGACGGGCTTACCCGTGATACCGTCTTTAAATTAGCCGATGATCATGGCATAGAAGTGCGGGAAAAACGTATCTCACGCGACGAGGTATACATCGCTGACGAAGCATTTTTTACCGGTACCGCTGCAGAAATTGTTCCTATCCGAGAATATGATAGTCGCATTATTGGCTCGGGAAAGCGGGGCCCAGTGGCGACGGCCTTACAGGCCGCTTATTTTGATGTTGTCAGAGGCAAAAACGATAAGTATGCCAAATGGTTAGCGCCTGTTGCCGAATAGTTTTTTTGAATCGCTTGCAGGATTAGGCCTGCAAGCGAATTACCCCATCTATTCATCAGGTCTTTAAAATGTACTGCTGACCAACCCAGTCTTTAGTAACATAAATCTTCCCGAATAATTCTTATCTTTCGACCAATGCGTAGATAACCGCCAACAATTCAAAAGTGCAACCTGTACTTCGAAAGCGCCATGGCCGACACTGGATTTCATCGCTTGCAAAGGCATATGGCTGCTTGGCCAACGCGCTTTGTTGGCGTTATTTGGTCCAAACAATATCGCAAGGGGCATGGGAAAAGATACTTTCTCTATCCGCTGGCACTAGGCGACCGTCATAGATTAAGTTAGCGTTGAAGCCAGCATCTTCCAACAAGCTAATAAGTTCGTCAGGTGCGACCCCCCCCTTTACCATATGCTCCGGTTCAAATTCACAGATCAGGCAACGCAGATTCTCGAGCACTCTTTTGGCGCCGAGCAGGGCAAATAACTCATAACCTTCAATATCGATCTTAGCCAGTTTTATACGACTAAAATCGACTTTTTCAGTCGCTAAGAAGTCATCCAAAATAAGAGTTTCAACATCAATAGAGTCATCGGAGTTAATATCTAACAAAGAATGTCTACCTAAATTTTTGTTTGAATAACGGTATAGTTTCTTAGTCTCTCGCTTATTAGATAGTGCCTTATTGATAGCGATCACGTTGGCTGCGCCATTGCTTTTAATATTGGAGGCTAATAACTCGTAATTAAGTTGGTCCGGTTCAAAGCAATAGATAGTTCCAGATGCCGGCATAATTTTATGGAGTAAGATAGAATACCAGCCAATATTGGCACCAATATCGAGGCTAATGTCATTCTCCATAAAAACGATATTATTAGATAAATAGTTAGAAACCTCAGGCTCATACTCGCCATTTTTATATATTCTCCTGCCCACGACATCCTCGGTTTTGAACTTAAACTCGGCCCCAAATTTCCGCTCCACCGCCGTTAAAAATGAATTCCTGCAGACGTGTCGGGCGATAAGGTATTTCATCGAGCGAATAAATTGATGGGCCATTTTTGCTCCATTATAAGGGTGATTAACACCGATGGCTGGTGCGGGTTGCGTCATTTCGCCATAGGCTGGGTGGACTCAGAGAGTTGATAGCGTGTCAGCCAATCAAGTATTTTAGCATAACTACGTGCGCTCTTTATCAGTGTTTTGGGGACGCTTGGGGTCTCAGTCGTCAAGTCGAAATTTTCGGATAGGCGGCTTCCAGACAGAATAGTCTGATCATTATTGTTATACGCGCCGTCTTTTATCACTAAGTAATCGCGGTGATAGGCAAAATTATGTGGTGAATCTGGAGAAGAAGGTGCCAACAGGTTGCGGCCCAAATTGACATAGCTGGCTTCGGATAAAGCCGCGTGAAAGAGCGTCGGCATAATATCTTTGTGGGAAGCTATTTGGCGTTCGTCTATGGGCGTTGAAGGACGATACTGATCTGGCAGATAGAGATAAAAGGGTACAGCCAGTTGATGTAACTGCTCGGAGTGATCGAATTTCATACCGCGTATTGAATGGTCGCCTGTAACAGCGACAATCGTATTGTCTCGCCCATGACCTTGCTTAATACGTGAAATAAAACGTCCCAAGTGATCATTAGTGTAGCGATAGGTATCCAATGATTCTGGGGGTAAGTTCTGAAGCCTTATGGCCAACGAGGCAGGCGCGTCAGTCAAAGGATGAAGAGTATGAACCGGCATATGATAGGGTGGATGATTAGTCACTGTCAGGTTGACGATAAAATGTGGTTGGCTAGTCGCAATTAGACTATCAAGTAGTCGCCATGCCTGTTCAAAAACATAGCTGTCTTCACCGCCCCAAACGGAACTTTGCATAGCCGGAAATAGAGTTTTAAGGCGATGTGCTCCAATGAACTCATCAAATCCCTGAGTCTTAAAAAAGGCGGCTCGATTAACGGTACCCTCAAAGCCGCTATAGATAAAGATCGTTTTATAACCAGCGTCTTTAAAGACCTTTGCGGATGCAGTTGGTAATGGCACATATTGATATTTTGAGCGACTAATTTGGACATACTGACTATTGATTAGTAAGCCCATCAGAGAGTCCTGAGTGCCATTACTTGCAGGTAAGAAATTTTCAAAATATAGGTCATCATCGAGGTGTGGTTTCATTGCGCCGGCCAGATTAAGGCCGTTACTAAACCGATCGGTTAGAAGAGCCTGGCTCATGCCCTCTACAATATTCAGGACTACATGGGGCGGTTGGCTGATCAAAAGCTCGGATTTTCCAGTGCGGGTAAAAAACTGAGGAAACAACTTTTCCTGAGTAGGCAGGCGGCTATAAAATTGCTCAAAAAGCTGTCGTCCTACAGCGTCATCTGCAGGGCCTAGTTTTTTTGATTTTCGGAATTGTTGATGGCCATAATAGAGTCCAACCAATCCATTAGGTACTAGATTATTAATGGCAGTATCTGATGAGATAGTAAGATGTCGATAGGATAGCGGAAATGTCGAGACCGTTCCTCGGGCAAGCAATGCTAAAAGAACCACTGGTATGAGTAGCCCTATAATAAACAGTCTCGTCGTTATTCTCACTGGGCGGAGTCGAACTACCATGAGTCGCCACAATCGAGTGTATATAATCAGACTCGCGATAGCAGCCGCAGTGCCAATGGCTAAAGTCCAGGAAAAGTTCTCTAGTCCATAGATGCTTTTAGCTGATGTAGTCACACCGTAAGAGAGGCCTTCAAAGACAAAACTATCTATGGGTCGATTAAAAAAACTAATATAACCGACATTGACCACTGAGAACAGAACGGCCAAAAGCAGCAGGCAATAGCCGATACCGAGGTTGAATCTCCAGACAATTTCGGCGGGCTTATTGAACTGCCTTGGCAGGGCCAGGGCGAGAATGCTGAGTAGAAACCCCAGTAGTGTAACGCGAACAACAACAGCCACATCGAATCGAAATCCAATCCAGAATGCATGCCACAGATCTGTACCATTTAAAGGCAGATCTGAGGGGGTGTAGATGTTGAGGATAATTAGCCGCGTAAATAAAAAGATTCCGCTACAGATTAAAACTAAAGGGGTATCAGTATTAGCGCATGCATGGAGGCCATTTTATTTTTGGCCAAGAAGGGATTTATGTTTTTATTTTCAGATATGACCATAAAAGGGCCTTTGGATTAAACTGTGATTAGAGTGTCACACCCAATATTCTATCATCAAACATTGTTTCTATATGCTGCTAATATGGCCTAATCAGCGCGTTTCTGCTATGTTGCTAGCGCTGGCTAAGCGCCTTATTTTGCTGAAGAGTCACCCCTTTATGTCAAGATTTTTATACTCCATCTTGTTCTACTTTTTCCTGCCGGCCATTCTGTTGCGTCTGTTGCTGCGTGGACTGAGCTCTCCAGACTATGCTTGTCGCTGGGGCGAACGTTTTGGTTTTGCCGTCAAGGGAACAGCAACATCTAACACCCTCTGGCTGCATGCGGTTTCTGTGGGTGAGACAATTGCCGCAGTGCCGCTGGTCACCGCCTTACAGGAAAGATACCCTAACGAACGACTGATGGTGACCTGTATGACAGCGACGGGTTCAGCGCAGATCAAGGCTGCCTTTGGCGATTCAGTCGATCACAGTTATGCACCCTATGATATGCCAGATTCAGTGGCGCGTTTTTTGAATCGAGTCAAGCCTAAGATCCTGATTATTATGGAGACAGAGCTGTGGCCCAATACCATTGCAGCCTGTCATCAGCGCAAGATTCCCGTGGTGCTGGCCAATGGACGTTTATCTGAACGCTCTGCACGGGGGTATCAACGCGTTAGGCCATTGATGGAGTCGATGTTGTCAGGGCTGTCCGCTGTTGCAGCCCAGCATCGAGATGATGGGGCACGTTTTGTCGCGTTGGGATTATCTGAATCGGCGCTAAAGATCACAGGCAATATCAAGTTTGATCTAAATTTAAGTGCCGCAGTGCGTCGACAGGCCGCAGCCCTTTCTGCAAAATGGCGTGGGAATAGTGGTCGACAGATCCTATTGGCGGCCAGTACTCATCGCGGTGAGGACGAAATTATCCTAGCCGCGTTTGCACAGATAAAAAAGCAGGTCAGGGACTTGTTGCTGGTGTTAGTGCCACGGCATCCCGAGCGTTTTGAGCAGGTTGCTCGGCTCTGTACGGATGCAGGATTTACACTGGCAAGACGCAGCGCTAACGACTCGGTAATAGGGGCCGACATACTACTCGGCGACAGCATGGGAGAGCTGACGGCATTCTTTGGAGCCTGCGATATTGCCTTTGTGGGTGGTAGTTTAGTGCCCACTGGAGGCCACAATATGATTGAGCCTGCAGCTTGGAAAGTGCCAGTGCTGGCAGGGCCCCACCTGTTTAATTTTACGGAGGTATCGCAGCTACTATTGTCTCGCGACGCCATGCGGGTATGCGAGACAGAGGAGCAGTTGGTTGAGCAGAGTCTTGAGTTGCTGGGAGATCAACAGCAACGAGATACCATGGGTGAAGCTGCGGGCCTCGTCGCTGAAGAGAACCGAGGCGCACTGGCAAAATTAGTCGCTATAATCGCCGGTCATATCTAGCCAGCCTTAACGAGCAACGCCTAGCTGAGGATCCAGCCAAGCATTGAGCTGATAAACATCATCAGGGGATAGCTGCCCGGCGACCTCTTTAAGCCGCATCATCGACAAAATATAGTCATAGCGAGCATTCGCATAGTTACGACGGGCCTGATACACCGTGCGCTGAGCGACAAGTACGTCAACGATATTTCTGGTGCCCACCTCATAACCAGCCTGAGTCGCTTGCCGCGCACTGTCGGCGGAGGTAATCGACTGTTTGCGGGCCTTCACTCTGGCGGTATTGGTCAAGACAAGCTGATGTAAAGAGCGAGCCGCTTGAATGGTCTGGCGCCGGGCGGCACTGTAACCTTCTGCAGAGGCGATTGACCGCTGTTTAGCCTGGCGACTCTGTGCGGATATTGATCCGCCCATCCAGATGGGCAGGGTCACCGATACTATCACAGAGTGCCCGTCTTGCAGGGATTCAATAGGCGTGTCATATTGGGCTCCTAGAGGCGAGTTATAGCTGGTGCCATCAGAGTCAAAGTATGAAATTCGGCCCGAAACTTTTGGCATCCTAGCGGCAACCGCGGCCTTGGCGCGGTTATAGGCGGCATCTTTACCCAGCTCTGCAACTTTCAACTGCAAGTTATTACCAATGGCAAAATCTACCCATTCTTGATTGCTTAGAGGCTCAGGGTTGGTGGCCATAAATTTTTCGGTGAGGCCAGCTAACACCTCGTGACGTTCGCCGGTCAATACCTCCAGGCCCTCAAAAGCGATATTGAGGGCACCGCGCGCTTCTAAACTATTAACGGCTGCGTCATCAAACACGGCCTGAGCTTCGTGGACATCGGTGATTGGTAGCAGCCCAACCTCAAAACGCTCGCGGGTTTGTTCAAGCTGTCGCTGAATGGCGCGCTCTTCCGCCTTGCGTGTCTCCATATTTTCATAGGCCCGCAACACATTAAAATAGGCTTCACTGACACGAATAATCAACGATTGCTGTTCTGCAGAAAACTGGGCTTTAGCACTGAGGCTGAGCGCTCGACCACTTTTGAAATTATACCAAGAGGGCATATCAAAAATGGCCTGACTGAGCGATAGATCATATTGGATATCGCGTCTATCGACGATACGCCCTAAATTACTGGACGTGCCTGCGGCATCCACTTTTTGTTCGGCGTAACTACCCGAGGCGGAAAGTTGTGGCAAAAGAGCTCCACGGGCTATATTTTTGGTTTCCCGATCTGCGTTAAATGTCGCCCGGGCGGCGCGCAGCACCGGATCGTTCTGTAAGGCAGATTCATAGATATCTTGCAGAGAATCAGCCGAGCTGCCTTGCGCGGCAAGTAACAAGATTAAAGCTGAAAATATTACGATTTTAATTTGGTGCATGATAACTCCGCTGATAGAGGTCTAAGTTTAGCAGAATTTCGGCTCTTGGATAAAATTTCCTAAACGCTCGTAATACCCTATGGGTGTCGAATTAATGGATGTTTACACTGCTAACACCTTACACCATTGTTGTCCAAATGGATGCAATTAAATGCAATACTACTAGAGTTATTTAAAGCCTCAGTTTATATCCAACGCCTATGACTCGATAGCGCACATTAGTATAGTTATACCCTGGTGCAAGTGTGGCACTGCTCAGAGTCTTCAAGCCATTAGATCCAGTACTAAATAGGTAAAGTAACCGAATATTAAGCGGGAATGAATAGGAACTATAGAAATGATCAAATCACACCGTTTTGGCCGAGAAGATTATCGAATTGAGTCAAAAGAAACCCTATTTCAGGGCTTCTTCCGTATTACCCGGATGGTCGTAACCCACCGTCTTTTCGGAGGTGGGTGGAGTGCTCCATTGAAGCGGGAGCTCTTTCAGCGTGGTGATGCCGTTGGCGTCTTACTCTATGATCCGAATAACCATCTGATTGGCCTTGTGGAACAGTTTCGTATTGGTGCTCAGAGAGATCGGTTTGGTCCCTGGCAATATGAGGTGGTTGCGGGAATGATAGATGCTGGGCAAACAGCCTCTGAGGTGGCACTCAGAGAATGTCATGAAGAAGCTGGGCTAGCGGTGCAAGAGTTAGTCCCCATTTGCGACTATTTAGTCAGTGCGGGTGGCACCGATGAAAAGATGCACCTGTACTGCGGTCTTCTCGATCTGCAGGATCGTGCAGGTGTGTTTGGCCTAGACACCGAGGGGGAGGATATTCTATTGCAGGTATGGACCTATAATGAGGTGATGCAGGCGCAGTCTGAGGGCCTACTCAATAGTGCTGCTGTGACCATCGCCTTGCTCTGGCTGCAACTCAATAGTCAAAAAGTAAGAAATATGTCTTGATTCATTGCCCTAGTTACACGCAGGATACTAAAGCATCAGCCCCAATTTCGATGAGGAAATAACCACATTGTCAGTTTTTAAAGCCCGTAAGCAGTCGCTCGATCTGACACGCCTCCATGAAGAATGTGAGCGTAACTTCCGGCGGCTCCAAAGGGTAATACCAGAGTCAAAAATGCTAGGAGCGACCACTAGATTTTACTACGAGGGTCAGTCCATTAGCGGCATGATTGTCGAGATAATTGAGGTTACTAAATACACCAGCACTCTACTGATCATTGCCGATAGGGCGGGTCCGCGCTGGCTACCTGAAATTGAGATCAAGGTGCGCATCTATCGTGATGCGCAGATGGCGGAGGTGATCGAGTGGTGCAGTGACCGGACCATTCCCTGGGCTCTGTCTGAGACAACAGCGATGCATGAACGCGACGAAAAATGGCAGTGGAATATGTTTTTGAGCGAATTGCTGTGTCACGGACTGCGTTTTGGCGTCACAGAATTGGAAATGTGACAACCAATGACGACGATACGGTTCACCCAGATTACCGATCTTCATTTAGGGTCAGCCCGTGATTCAACTCTGGCAGGGGTGCGCACAGCAGAGAGCTTTGAGTCAGTACTACAGGCTGTGGAACAGCAGGGTCGTGGCTCCGACATGCTGCTGTTGACCGGCGATCTGGCCGCTGATTGTGATCCAGAAGCTTATCAAATACTCAATCAGATACTCGTTGAGGAGGGTAAGCAGGCCATCTGGTTGCCGGGTAATCATGACAATTTTGACCTGATGGTAGCGAATCTTGTCGATTACCCGCCAGTCCAGGTACAGGGGGCGGGTAATTGGGCTGTACTAACGCTGGATAGCTCGCAACCGCACATGGCCGGAGGCCATATTGCTGAAGAGCAGTTAGAGCAGATTGCACAGAACCTTGTTAGTCATGCAGATAAATTTGTCTTGTTGGCTATGCATCACAGTCCAGTCGCAGTTGGCTGCGACTGGCTCGACCAGCAGATGATTGATAATGCGCATCGGCTCTATGCCTTACTGCACGCCCATGGTAATGTTAAAGGCGTTATCACAGGACATGTGCATCAGCCTTTTACTGGCTACTGGGGCGAAATTTCGGTGTATTCGACCCCGTCCAGCTGTGTACAATTTAAGCAATATTGTGAGGACTTTACGCTGTCCTCTGATCCTCCGGGGTATCGCTGGCTAGACCTTTGTGAGGACGGCGGCATCATTACTGGTGTTGAATTTTTGCAAGATTTCACCCAGACACCTGATCTTGATAGCGCCTCGTATTAGAGGGCTGACAAGTCCTCAATCTTGGCTATAATGGAGCCTGTTTTCGAGACGGACTGAGTATGCCGACACTGCTTTATTTACACGGGTTTAACAGTTCGCCTCAGTCTAAAAAGGCTCTGCAAACTCAGGTATGGTTTTCCCAGCATGCCCCTGAATTCAGGTTTATCTGTCCGCTACTGTCACCTTTCGCCACCGTAGCCATGGCATCCCTACAGGCGGTGATAGAGCAGTCGGCAGAAGACTCTATTTATTTAGTGGGCAGTTCGATGGGTGGTTTTTTTGCCACCTGCTTAATAGAGCAGCACAACCTAAGAGGCGTGCTAATTAATCCGGCGGTGAGTCCAGGTCTAGGGTTGCGGCATTGGCTGGGCGAAAACGTCAATAGTAATACCGGAGAACAATGGATTTTCGAGCCTGAACATATTACCGAGTACCTCGCTCTAGAACCCGATGGTCTTCAGCGTCAAAATAATTATCAGGTACTTCTGCAACGTGGCGACGAGGTGCTTGATTACCGCGCAGCGCAAAAACGCTATGCCGGCTGCAGCATTATCCTTGAGGACGGCGGAGATCATAGTTTTGTACATTACGAGCAGCATCTGGCGGCTATACACCAGTTTCTGATTTCAAATTGAGCTGTGCGTGCACGGCACTGAATAACCAGAGTGAATAATAAGAGCGAATGAGCAACTACAACGCAAAAGACATCGAGGTCCTCACGGGACTTGATCCGGTTCGCAAGCGGCCCGGCATGTACACTGACACCACTAGGCCGAATCACTTGGCTCAGGAAGTCATTGATAACAGTGTTGATGAAGCACTGGCGGGTCACGCCACTCGTGTTGAAGTCACCCTGCACAAAGATGGCTCTCTCTCGGTCTGCGATGATGGCCGCGGGATGCCCGTGGATATCCATCCAGAGCAGGGCATCCCGGGGGTCGAAGTGATTCTAGTGACCCTCCATGCCGGCGGTAAATTTTCCAATGATAACTACCAATTTTCCGGTGGATTACATGGTGTAGGGGTCTCTGTGGTCAACGCGCTGTCGACCAAGATGGATGTTGTAGTAAAGCGTGACGGCAAGGTTCATCAGATACTGTTTGCGGATGGCGATAAAACCTCTGACCTAAAAGTGATAGATACCTGTGGTCAGCGCAACACAGGTACCATTTTGCGGTTTTGGCCCAATGCCGTCTATTTTGATTCGGTAAAATTCTCGGTTAGCCGTCTGCGTCATGTATTGCGGGCCAAAGCCGTACTCTGTGGTGGTCTTACCGTCAGTTTTTATGACGAAAATACGGATGAAACTGAGCAATGGTACTACGAAGACGGCCTGAAAGATTATTTGGCGGGCGCACTACATGGCTGGGAAACACTACCAATAGAACCGTTTATCGGCGTCTTTTCGGCACCCAATGAAGCTGTCGACTGGGCCGTTCAATGGCTGCCTGAGGGTGGTGAATTGGTTCAGGAGAGCTATGTAAATTTGATCCCAACACCTCAGGGCGGCACGCACGCCAATGGCCTGCGGAGTGGTCTATTAGATGCGATGCGGGAATTTTGCGAATTTAGAAATCTGTTGCCCCGCGGTATCAAATTAACCCCTGATGACATCTGGGATCGCTGTAGTTATGTGCTGTCCTGCAAGCTCGCTGATCCACAGTTTTCGGGTCAGACTAAAGACCGACTATCCTCTCGCGAGGTCGCCGCATTTGTTTCTGGCGTAGTAAAAGATGCCTTTAGTCTATGGCTAAATCAGCACACCGAAGAGGCAGAGAAGCTCGCCGAGCTCTGTATCTTTGCAGCTCAGCGACGAATGCGCGCGAGCAAAAAAGTGGTACGTAAAAAAATTACTCAGGGTCCGGCACTGCCGGGCAAACTGGCTGACTGTTCGAGTGGCGAGCCCGAGCGCAGTGAGATCTTTTTTGTTGAGGGCGACTCCGCAGGGGGCTCAGCAAAGCAGGCGCGCAATAGAGAAAACCAAGCGATTATGCCTCTGCGAGGTAAAATTTTGAATACCTGGGAAGTTGATTCTCAGGAGATTTTGGGTTCTCAGGAAGTTCATGACATCTCTGTGGCTCTGGGCGTAGATCCCGCGGTTGAGAATATTGATTCACTGCGATACCACAAGATATGCATTCTCGCCGATGCTGACTCGGATGGGCTACATATCGCAACATTAATCTGCGCCTTGTTTGTCCGGCACTTTCGACCACTAGTGGCTCAGGGGCATGTCTATGTCGCGATGCCGCCACTGTTTAGAATCGATGTCGGCAAAGATGTTTATTACGCATTAGATGACGCTGAGCGACAGGGTATCCTTGATCGTATTGAGGCCGAAGGAAAGCGCGGCAAGGTAAACGTGCAGCGCTTCAAAGGTCTAGGAGAGATGAATCCGCTACAACTGCGAGAAACCACTATGGATCCAGATACTCGGCGACTTGTTCAGCTAACCATAAAGCCCGGTGACGATACCAATAGTATTATGGATATGTTACTGGCAAAAAAGCGAGCCTCAGATCGGCGCGCCTGGTTAGAAACCAAAGGCAATCTTGCTGACTCAGCAAATCTTTAAACCGTATTTAAAATAGGAACCACGATGAACGATATCGTAACCTTTAATGACGAGGGCCTAGAAAGCCGACCACTCAGTGACTATGCCGAACAGGCGTACTTAGATTATTCAATGTACGTGATCCTCGATCGTGCCCTACCGCACATTGGCGACGGACTAAAGCCCGTGCAAAGGCGTATTGTTTACGCCATGAGCGAACTCGGGCTAAAAGCTAACGCCAAGTATAAAAAGTCTGCGCGCACCGTCGGTGATGTTATCGGCAAATATCATCCCCACGGCGACAGCGCGGTCTATGAGGCGATGGTCTTAATGGCGCAGCCTTTTTCGTATCGCTACCCCCTTGTTGACGGCCAGGGTAACTGGGGTTCTGCGGATGATCCAAAATCGTTTGCGGCAATGCGTTATACCGAATCTAAGCTCTCTCGATATGCTGATGTGCTTTTGTCAGAGTTGGGTCAGGGCACCGCCAATTGGCGTCCCAACTTCGACGCCACCATGGATGAGCCCGAAATTTTACCGGCACGGCTACCCAACATATTACTCAATGGTACCACCGGTATTGCTGTCGGTATGGCCACCGATATCCCGGCCCACAATCTCCACGAAGTGGTTAACGCCTGCCTACATTTGCTGGATAACCCTAAGGCGACAGTGCCGGATCTTATGCATTATATTAAGGCGCCTGATTTTCCCACTGAAGCTGAAATCATTACCTCTCAGGCGGATATCCAAAATACCTATGAGACGGGGCGTGGCTCCGTACGAATGCGCGCAATTTGGAACAAAGAAGACGGTGATATCATTGTCACTGCGCTGCCTTTTCAGACATCTGGATCCAAGGTGCTAGAGCAGATCGCTGCGCAGATGCGCAACAAAAAATTACCAATGGTTGAAGACTTACGTGACGAGTCGGATCATGAAAATCCTACTCGCTTAGTAATCACCCCACGCTCCAATCGCATCGATGTTGATGCATTAATGGATCATTTATTTGCAACCACAGATCTGGAACGCAGTTACCGAATCAATATGAATATTATTGGTATCGATGGCCGACCTTCGGTGATGAACCTACGCCAGATTCTCAAAGAATGGTTAAGCTTTCGTATTGATGTCACTCGGCGTCGTCTTGACTACCGATTACAGAAAGTCGAAAAACGTCTGCATCTTTTAGATGGTTTACTAATCGCCTTTTTGAATATTGACGAAGTGATTCAAATTATTCGGACGGAGGATGAGCCTAAGCCTGCATTGATCGCCCGATTTAATTTAAGTGATACTCAGGCCGAATATATTCTTGATACTAAATTACGTCAGCTGGCAAGGCTGGAAGAATTTAAAATCCGCAGCGAGCAAGATGAACTGGCCAAAGAAAAAGCGAGTTTAGAATTATTGCTAAGCTCTGATGCGCGCCTTAAGACTTTAGTGAAAACTGAACTGAAAGCTACTGCGCAAGAATATGGCGATGCGCGTCGCTCGCCGTTAAAAGAGCGTAACGAAGCCCAGGCATTTAATGAAAAAGATTTGCTTGTTGCGGAGCCGATTACCGCAGTGCTGTCCGATAAAGGTTGGTTGCGTGCAGCTAAAGGACATGAGATAGACCCAACCAGTCTGAGCTATAAATCTGGCGATAAATTTCTTGCTGCTGCCTGTGGGCGCAGCAATCAGAATGTCTTTTTGCAGGATTCAACGGGCCGTTTCTATGCTTTGGCGGGCCATACTCTGGCCTCAGCGAGGGGACAGGGTGAACCAGCAACAGGGCGTCTTAACTTACCCTCTGGTGCGTTGTTTACCGATGTAATAATGGGTGCCGATGACCAAAAACTATTGCTGGGAACCGACGCTGGCTATGGTTTTATCGGTAAGATTGGTGATCTATTTACCAAAAACAAAGCCGGTAAAGCGGTGGTATCCATTCCCAAAGGCGGTAGAATCTTAAACCCAAAAATGGTCAATGATGCCAATGCTCTCATCGCAGCTGTTAGTAATGAGGGGCGTATGCTGGTTTTCCCGATTGCTGATCTGCCTGAGTTGACTCGTGGCAAGGGAAACAAGATACTCAATATTCCTGGCTCTCGTTTACAGAGCCGTGAAGAATTTGTTGTGGATTATGGGGTGATTCCGGAGGGTGGTTCGCTGGTAGTGCATTCAGGCAAGCGCTATCTGGTGATGAAAGGTAGTGATCTGGAACATTATCGTGGTGAGCGTGGACGCCGTGGGCATAAGCTACCTCGGGGATTTCAGAAAGTCGACAAACTGGAAGTTCAGACTAAATAGTTAGCAATGGAGAGCGTGCTATGGGGTTTTTTTCTTGGATTATATTGGGTCTGCTTGCAGGTATGGCGGCTAAGGTGATTATGCCCGGAAAAGATGGAGGCGGTTTTTTTGTCACCACCACCCTAGGTATCGCCGGGGCATTTTTGGGTAATTGGCTAGGGTCTTTTGTGGGCCTTGGCAGTATCGGCGAATTTAGTTTTGGCAGCTTAGCCACCGCAGTTGCCGGTACCTTAGTGCTATTATTCTGTTACAAGTTACTGAAAAGTTAACAGCCAGAAGCTGCGGCATCGGCCACCGATAACGGCGGCACTGTTAATGCAGAGATTAGGCTTTGCGAGTCCGTTTAGCCCTGGCCTAACAAATGGAAGCCCTTTAACAGATTTACCGCTTCATAGAGCTGGTTGTCGCCGCTGAGGTCTTCGATATCGGTGGCAGAATTCTCGTCTTCGTCGTCTTCATTTACTGTTTCCAAATGACCCTCGAGGTCTGCTTCGCGGGTTGTTTTGCGTAGGGAATAAGGTTTTATTTCCGCGCGATTTATCACCAAATCGGGGGCAATACCCTCAGCTTGAATCGAGCGGCCATTGGGCGTGAAGTAGCGGGCGGTAGTCAGCTTTACTGCGCGGCCGTCACCGAGGGGAATCACAGATTGTACCGATCCCTTACCAAAACTTTGGGTACCAATAATCGCGGCGCGCTTGCGATCTTGTAATGCGCCGGCAACAATTTCAGATGCTGAGGCGCTGCCCCCGTTGATGAGCACCACGATGGGTAGACCCTCGAGCAGATCGCCAGGCTCTGCTACAAAAATTTGGTTGGCGCTGGGTAGACGCCCCTCAGTGTAAACAACCGTCCCACCCTCCAATAGTGCGCCGGCCATTTCAACTGAGGCTGGGACTAAGCCACCGGGATTATTGCGCAGATCAAGGACCAGTCCTTTCAGGGGATCCTTGATCGCGTCTGATTTAAGTTTTCCTATCGCGTCAATAAAGTCGGCCCCTGAAGTCTCCTGAAAGTGTGACACCCGCACATAGGCATAACCGGGTTCAAGAATCCGAGATCGTACAGCGCTTGCCCGGATAATATCACGCACAAGGGTGAATTCCAGCGGCCCTTCTTCGCCCTCTCGATAAACGGTTAGCTTAATACTGGTACCTTTTTCACCACGCATTTTATCGATGGCTTTTTGTACGCCCATACCACGAACAGGGGCGTCGTTCATTTCGATAATCAGATCCCCCGCCTCGATACCGGCATTGGCAGCGGGGGTATCGTCGATGGGCGCAATAACGTTAATGACACCATTTTTGCCGCCTACCCTGAGGCCGAGTCCGCCGTACTTTCCTGTGGAATGCTCCTGTAAATCACCATAATCTTCTTGGTTCAGGTACGCGGAGTGCGGGTCGAGTTCAAGGAGTAAACCGGCAATAGCATTTTCAAGTAACTGAGTATCCGCCACCTCTTCGACATAGCCTAGACGAATCTGCTCAAAGACCTGAGTAAAGAGGCGGAGCTCACGCAGAGGAAGCCGGGACGCAAGCGCAGATTCTTTAGCGTTAAGGGTCACTGTGTTTGTTGGATCGATGCTGGCTTCAGCGGGCTCGTTGGCGTCTGTCTCAGCCAGCGCCAGGACTGAGTAACCAAGGGCTATGCTAAGTGACAGCGTTAACAGCCCTAGGCCAATGACAATTCGACGCAACAAGATTTCTAACATAGATAGTTTCCTTTTTTCGATCTGAGCTTTAACATGACTTGCATTGGAGTGCAGAAAACTCGAATGGTTGCATCCGGGGGTTCAGCGTTTTTCTAGCCAGACTTTAGGGTCTGCTGGCTTGCCCTGACTGCGGATTTCAAAATACAGTGCCGGCTTGGTCAGGCCCCCAGTATCGCCAGCGCGAGCGACAAGCTCATTACTCTGCACCCAGTCACCAGTATCTTTTAATAGCTCCTGATTGTGTGCATAGAGGGTCATATAGCCGTCGCCATGATCCACAATAGCTAACAGTCCAAAGCCACGTAAATAGTTTGAAAATACGATACGGCCGTTGTGTACTGCGTTGACTGCAGTGCCAGCGGCCGCACTGATTAGCCAGCCTTCCCAGCGCAGTTCTCCACTGCGCTGACTACCATAGCTGTGCGCTACACGGCCTTTGAGGGGCCAGCTAAGCTTGCCTTTGCGGGATACAAAAGGCTGATAGTTGGCTGGCAGTGTCATCTCTGCAACCGCTTCTTCGACGGCGCTGAGAATTTCTTCCAGTTCGCTGCGCTCTCGCTGCAGACTCCCAAGTTTCTTTTTGTCACTGACCAGCGATGCGTCCAATTGTTTTAATGTCACGGAGCGTTTAGCCACACGACCGCGCAGCTTTTCCTGACCTTTCTTGAGGTCGCTCTGGGATCTTTTTAGCGCCTGTTGCTGGCTGCTGATACGAGTAATAACTTTGGTCAGTGATTCCACATTATTCATATAGCTGGCTATTTTTTCGCTTCGTGCCTGCAAAAAATAATCATAATACTTAAACACGCGGGCTATTTTTTGTGGATCTTCTTGATTCAGTAGCAACTTGATCGGTTCTTGATCTCCCAGCTTGTGTGCCGCCGCTATCTGCTCGGCAATGACATCAGCCTGCTGGACAATACGCGCCTGCAGGTCAGATTCCTGCCGTTTCAAAGTCGATAATTCAGTTACCACAGTCTGTATTTCTTTGCCCAGTTTGCGTAAGGTTCCGTTAAGTTGGCTGGCCTCAACTTCCACTTTCTTAAGCTCATTCTGTAAACTATTTTTTTGTTTATCGCGGGACCGAAGTTTCTTTTCCAGCTTAGATATTGAGCGATCCAGTTTTTCTAGACGGGCCTGTTGTATGTCATCGGCCGCACTAATAGAGTCCAGCGGGACGATTAGACTTAAGACCAATACAGAAACTGCCCAGAGGTATTTCATTGGATGATTAAAGGCCGGCCCGTCATTTCGGCGGGTTGAGCTAGCCCCATCAGGCTCAGCATAGTGGGGGCGATGTCGGCTAGAGATCCGCCACTATCGAGGGTCAGCGTGCGCGGCCCTGCATAGACCAGAGGGACAGGCAGAGTGGTATGTTGGGTATGAGGCTGGTTATTAAATTCGTCAAACATCTCCTCAACATTGCCATGGTCAGCGGTAATTAATATTTCGCCTCCCACCAACGCCAGCGCCTCGAGAATTTCAGCAAGGCAATGATCCACTGCTTCAACGGCCTTAGTCGCGGCGTCATAATTGCCGGTATGGCCCACCTGATCACAGTTCGCGTAGTTACAAATAATAGTATCAAACTGTCCCGAACCAATAGCCTCAACCAATTTCTCAGTCACTTCTGGAGCACTCATTTGCGGCATAGAATCATAGGTTTCCACGTCGGGTGAAGGAACAAGGATTCTCTCCTCACCGGGATAGAGTGATTCGCGACCACCACTAAAGAAAAATGTTACATGAGCATATTTTTCTGTTTCGGCTATGCGCAGCTGTCGTTTATTTTGGCTGGCCAAATATTCTCCCAGAGAATTCACTAAACTCAGTGGTGGATAGGCGCAGGGTATCTCTAAGTTCGATTCATATTCGGTTGCCATGACAAAGGTTGCGAGCTTTGGCACCGCCGTTCGCTCAAAGCCATCGAAGTGCTCGTCGACCAGCGCATGGGTAATTTCCCTGGCGCGATCAGGGCGAAAATTCATGGAAATAACGACATCGCCATCTTCAATTTTAATTGGCACTTGGCCCGCATCACAGATACTGGTAGCATGAATAAACTCATCATTTTCATCGCGGGCATAGGCTGCATCTAGGGCATTGACCGCACTAGTGGCGGTAAAGGGTGCAACTCCCTGAGTCATTAACTGATGACATTGTTTAACGCGGTCCCAACGATTATCACGGTCCATAGAATAGAAGCGGCCAATTACCGAAATAATTTTGGCGACGCCCAGTTTTTCACAAAGAGCCTGAGTTTTTTGTAAAGAGCAAAGTGCGCTGCGCGGAGGGCAGTCGCGGCCATCTAAGGTGGCATGCAGGTAGACTTTGGTTGCGCCCCGCTGAGCTGCTAACTCAAGCATGGCGTTGATATGATCTTCGTGGCTATGCACCCCGCCGGCTGAAAGCAGGCCCATGACATGAACGGCTCGGTCAGTCGCGACCGCCTGATCTACTGCCTCACAAAAGGCAGCGTTGGTAAAGAAGTCACCGTCAGTGATGGCCTTGTTAATACGGGTAAAGTTTTGATAGACCACCCGCCCGGCGCCTAGAGTCATGTGCCCGACTTCAGAATTACCCATTTGACCCTCTGGTAGACCTACCTCAAGACCAGAGGTATGAATCAGCGTCTTGGGGTTATTGGCCCAAAGTTTTTCCCATATTGGCGCATTGGCATTCGACACAGCGTTGTATTGGTTCGTTTCGCTATGGCCGAAGCCGTCAAGAATAAGCAGCACAAGGGGTTTTCGTTGGTCGGTCATAGCTAGTCTGTGGCCCTTAATGTCAGTTAGTCAGTCTAAAGAGAATGTGTCCATTGCGCTATTGGTTTTCTAATAACTCCCAGCGCGCATAAGACTCTGCTAGTTGCTTCTGTGCATTTGCCAGCTGGCCTTCTACAACTTCAATCGCCGCTCTATCGGTTTGATAAAAGCCCGGCTCACTAATTTGCCCGGATATTTCACTGATACTAATTTCTAGACCTTCAATCTCCGCCGGTAAGCCGTCTAACTCGCGCTGATCCTTGTAGCTCAGCTTACTGCTGGGAGTGCTGGATTTGGATGGCACCTTGGGTGCGGCTACCTTTGCCGTCTGCTCAGTTTTGCGCTGGCGTAACCAGTCGTCATAACCGCCCACATATTGCTCAATGGTGCCACTGCCATCAAACACCAGCGTGCTAGTGACCACATTATTGAGAAAGGCGCGGTCGTGACTAACCAGAATAACGGTGCCCTTGTAATTAATCAGCAGTTCCTCAAGAAGATCAAGGGTGTCTATATCTAGATCATTGGTAGGTTCATCAAGAACCAGAACATTGGAGGGCTGAGTAAACAGCTTTGCCAGCAATAGGCGGTTACGCTCACCACCAGACAGTGCCTTTACGGGCTGGCGACAACGTTCTGGTGCAAACAAAAAATCTTGCAAATAACTGATGACATGGCGACTCTTACCCGCGATCTCGAGCATGTCGCGACCCCCGGAGACATTATCTTGTACCGTTTTATCTTCGTCGAGCGCGGAACGATACTGGTCAAAATAAGCAACATTAAGGTTGGTACCAGTCTTAATGGTGCCCTGCTGCGCGGTAAGTTCTCCCAGTAGCAGTTTGATCAACGTGGTTTTACCGACACCGTTGCGACCAATAAAGCCCACTTTGTCACCGCGCTGAATCAGAGTGCTAAAGTTTTTAACCACGGCCTTGCCGTCCCCGAAGGCAAAAGTCACATCAGTGGCCTCAGCGACAATTTTTCCGGATTTTTCGGCCTGATGAATATCCATTCGGGCAGTGCCCAGTTGTTTGCGGCGATCTGCATATTCAGAGCGCATAGATTCTAGGGCTCGTACGCGACCTTCGTTGCGTGTGCGGCGGGCCTTAATACCCTGCCTGATCCAGACCTCTTCTTGCGACAGCCGTTTATCAAATAGCGCATTCTGGCGCTCTTCAATTTCTAAATTTTCTTCTTTACGCACCAGATAGGTACTGTAGTCACAGTTATAATCCTGCAGCTTGCCGCGATCAATCTCAATAAATCGGTTGGCCAGATTGTCCATAAAACGTCGATCGTGACTAATGAATAACAACGAACCTTCCCACTTCAAAAGAAACTGCTCTACCCATTGGATGGCTTCGATATCGAGGTGATTGGTGGGCTCATCTAAGAGCAGCAGATCAGGGTTGCAGACCAGAGCGCGAGCCAATAATACGCGCCGCTTATAGCCGCCGGAAAGACTGGAGATATCAACATCGGGGTTGAGATCCATCTTGGTGATAATGGACTCAACCCGCTGATTAATATCCCAGCCATTAACCCGTTCAAGTTCCGCCTGACATTCTTCGTAATCGTTCATCACCTTGGGGCTGGGATTATCATTGAGCTGCTGAATCAGGTGGTGAAAAGTCTTGATCAGCTCACCCTCTGCACCTAGTCCCTGTGCGATCACATCAAATACGGTACCCTGAGCATCATGGGGAACTGACTGTTCAAGCTGAGCCACGGTGACACCACTAGAGCGTTTGATGGAACCTTCATCGGGAACAATTTGGCCGGTGAGTATTTTTAATAATGTTGACTTTCCCGCGCCATTTCGACCAATCAAGCAGACGCGCTCGTTGGGTTCAACCACCAGATTAAGATGGTCAATCAACGGCGGTTGGCCATAGCTTAAGAAGATGTCTTGCAATGTAATTAGGGGCATATTGTTTACGTACCTGGGCCGAACGGTTTAGTCATGAGTATCAACTTGGGCAGCAGGGTCATAGAGCCCAACAGCGCAGCAGTCATTGCTAAACCAGTCAGCAGACCAAAGTAGATTGAGGGTATAAAGTTAGATAGAGCGAGTATTGAAAATCCGATAATAATGGTCATGGCCGTGAAGAAAAGCGCCTGACCAATACTGGCGTGAGCTCGGTGCATCGACGCGATATAGTCAGTATCAAGTTTAAATTCAGTGGTAAACCGAGTGATGTAATGAATCGCATGATCGACACCAATACCCACGGTGATGGCGGCGATGGTAATTGTCATCATGTCCAGAGGGATAGCAAAAATACCCATACCCCCCATGACAATTCCGGCAGCCAAAAAGTTCGGCACTATGGCAATCATGGCTATTTTTAGTGAGCGAAACAGAATCAAAAACATCGCCATGATGCCGACAAATACCGCGCCAAGCGTAAGAACCTGAGAGCGATATAGGCTTTGAAGCATATTATTGTAAAGCACCAACAGACCGGTAAATCGGATATCCTCTTGAGCAATCCCGACGTCATTGATGGCGTAGTCATTGATTTTCGCCAGTAGGTCGGCACGACGAAGACCTGCGGTCTCCATAGCGCGCAGCTGAATACGGGCCTCATCACGCCCTTCTATTAAAAAGGGTGCAACCATCTGTTTATAGATCTCGGGGCTTAAGCTTTGGCGCATAAAGGCGATTTCAAAATCATTCAGTTTATGGCCGCTGAGATCACTGGCCACATCGTAGATCTGTACCAGAGAACTGACCTTGCCAACTTCTGGTTGCGCCTCAAGAAAGGTATGTAACTTGGCTAGATCCTCGAGCCCTGCTGAGGAGAACCAGTAAGTGTCGGTGAGCGTGGGCTCTGAGGGCTCGTCAGTTGAACTCACCTCGCCATACTCATCCTCGCCATACTCATCCTCGCCATACTCGTCTTCGCCATAGCCCTCTTCGGGGGTCTCCGAGGAGTCGACTTCGAGAGCGGCATAGGTGGGTGCCTGCAGAATGATATCCATAGGCGTCGTGCCGCCCAATGCGGTATCGATAACCTCCATACCCTGATAGATTTCGGTATCGCTGCGGAAATAATCGATAAAGCGGTTTTCAACCTCGAGGCGGGAGATGCCATAGATGGAAAGTACTGTCATCGCCGAAGCCATAAATAATACAACGCCGCCATGACGTTCGGTAAAGCGAGCAAACATACCAGTAATCGCTGCAGAGTTATCATTAGCCGTATCGGCCTTGCCCTTGCCGAATAACATCATGCCGGCAGGGATAACCACAAAGGCGACAACAAGGGCCAGGCTGATACCCATAGTCATCATCCAGCCGAAGTCAATCACCGGACGTATATTGCTTACCACCAGAGACATAAAGGCAACGATCGTTGTCAGCACCGTGTAGAGACAGGGTCTTGACATTGACTTAACCGTTTCACTGACCAGCTGATGTTGGGTCGACTCAGGTTTCTCCGCTTGCAGTTCTCGGTAACGCACAATCAAATGAATGGTCAGTGCCAAGGTGATGATCAAAAGGAGTGAGACAAAGTTTGACGAGATAACAGTCAGCCGCCAATCGATCCAACTTAAAAAACCCAGAATAATTATCAGGCACAGCGCGCAGGTCGCCAGAGGCAAAATCACCCAGCGAATGCGACGAAAGATTAGCGCGAGAGTGGCGATAATAAACAGCAAAATACCGCCGCCAAAAATAATCAGGTCACTCTTAATGAAATCCACCATATCGGCAGTGATCATATCGGGACCGCCGAGAAAAATTGTCGCGCGATCTCGGTAACCGGTTATCAGCGTGCGAACTTCAGCTACCCGTAGGTGATCTTTGGCGGCTTTATCAGTGCGGTAATTGAGGAACTCAAGGCTCGCCTTGGCCAGTTGCTCCTCCTGTTCGGTGGTAAGGCCCTGGTTGTATTTAATGAGGCGGAGATCGTCACGTTTAGTGATCAGGGCCAAATAGGTCTCGTCAAGTGCCAAGGTGGCAAGCATGCCAGTGGTCTGACCATCAGCGCTGAGAATCACATCTTTGTAGATTGGGCTGTTAAGGAACTCCTGCTTAGCCAACTGACGGTCAACACCCTCCGAAAGAAGCACGTTTAACTCGCTCTTGAGGTCGGCGACCGCAATTTTAGGGCTGTAAAGTAGCGGCACATCTAGCATCGACAGGACGCCTTCAACGCCACTAATTGTGGTGAGGTCTTGGCGCAGCGCAGCGAGAGTGTTGAGATTTTCCTGATCGAACAGATCACCCTCTTTGGGCGAAAATGTCACAATTAAAAAATTGTCGCTGCCATAGCGCTTGACCACGCCACGGAAAAAATTGAGATCGTCGTCGTGCTCAAGAGTCAGTGAGTCTGCCGAGGCATCTAGCTTGAAATTTGGCAGCCCTATAGCCATAGCTATAGTGAGGGCAATTACAGCCAAAAGCGATATCAGTGGGTGTCGCAGAACGACCCGATCGTATAAATCAAATAATGTTGAAGTCATCTTAACGCTGTCTCTGAGTCGATGTGTTGGCTTGGTCGCTATTATGCGGTTTTGAGCGACAAGATTATAGACTATCCCTGATTATTAGCGCACTGACGTTGAGCGGCTAACAGTTCTCAGTTCCCGCCAGAGGATTTTACAATTACAATCTCATCTCAACCATAACCAAGCAGTAAGCTCTATGAATGGCGTCATCCTCGATTGCGACAGCCTCGGCCCAGATTCTCTTGATCTGGGGCCCCTGCACGAATTGCCGATTAACTGGACCCTCTACCCTGACAGTTCAGACGATCAGGTGGCCGAACGGATTATTGATGCGGATATCGTGCTGACTAACAAGGCTATGTTTTCTGAGGCCGATATGTCTGCGGCGCCGCGGCTAAAGTTCATCGGGGTGATGGCCACGGGGACTAACCACATTGCTCTGGAAGCAGCCAGACAAAGAGGCATTGTGGTGAGCAACGCTATTGGCTATTGCACCGGTTCTGTAGTTCAGCATGTGTGGTCTTTGATTCTGGCGCTGACCACAAAGTTGCTGCCACATCACAACGCCGTGCTGGATGGTCGCTGGCAGCAGAAGCCAAATTTTTGTGCGATGGACTTTCCGGTTCGAGAGCTGAGTGGCAAAGTCATGGGTGTCATCGGTGCTGGCGAGCTGGGCAAGGGCGTGGCCAAAATCGCCGAGGCCTTTGGGATGCAGGTCATTTACGCAGCTTTGCCGGGTCATTCCCACAGTGGTTCTATGGATCGTATGGCGCTGGATGATTTTTTGTCCTGTGCTGACGTCATCAGCATTCACTGCCCATTAACAGCAAAAACATGGGATTTAATCGGTGAGCCGCAATTTGCCCTTATGAAAGATTCTACCCTTATTATTAACAGCGCCCGCGGCGGCATTATCAATGAGGCGGCGTTAAAGCAGGCATTGATCACGGGACAGATAGCCGGTGCGGCGACGGATGTGCTAACAGTAGAGCCACCGGTTGATGGCAACGTACTTCTGGATCAGACTATTCCAAATCTTATTATCACGCCGCACAGCTCATGGGTGGCGATAGAGGCTAGGCAGAGGTTGATCGTTCAGTTGGCAGATAATTTACGTGGCTTCCTCGATGGCAAGCCACGGAATCAGGTGTGTTAGCTCAACCTTGAAAGTCAGTGTCGAGCTTTTTAGGGACCAGTATTTTCTTGAGTTGCGGGTAGACTGGCATACCCTCTTTGTAAGGTGGATAATCTTCACCGGCAATTAGTGGCTGCAAATAGTCTCTGGCTTTTTGGGTTATGCCAAAGCCATCTTTACTAATGAACGATCGCGGCATTTTCTTTTCCACATTGGCCACTTTGGCCAGTGGCGCTTCACCCAGTGACCAGCTATATTTGTTGCCGCTGCCGCGCTCGATGGTGATCATGATGGCACCCTTGCCCTCGATAGCCTTTTCTACCGCGGCTTGGCCAACAGCATAGGCCTGTTCGACATCGGTCTTTGAGGCGATATGCCGCGCGGAACGCTGCAAGTAATCGGCTAAGGCATAATGGTATTTATAGCCCAGTGAATGCTTGACCATACTGGCAAGAGCGGGCGCAACACCGCCGAGCTGCTGGTGGCCAAAGGCATCTTTGTTCATCGAACCAGAAATTAAGCCGCCATCTGCATAGCTAGCACCTTCAGATGCCACCACCACGCAGTAGCCTTTTTCTTTGACAGTTGCGCTAACTTTGGCAATGAATTGTTCGCGGTTAAAGGGAATTTCCGGGAACAGAATAATATGTGGTGCATCACCGGCTTCTTCTGCGGCGAGTCCACCTGCCGCGGCGATCCAGCCGGCATGTCGGCCCATCACTTCTAGAATAAAGATCTTGGTGGATGAGGCTGCCATTGACGCGATATCCAAGCTAGCCTCTTTGGTCGAGACCGCCACATATTTAGCCACAGAGCCAAAGCCTGGAGAGCAGTCGGTTAAGGGCAGGTCGTTGTCGATGGTTTTCGGAATATGGATAGCCTGAACTGGATAACCCAGTTGGGCCGATATTTGCGACACTTTGAGACAGGTATCAGCTGAATCACCACCGCCGTTATAAAAGAAATAGCCAATATTATGGGCTTTAAACACCGCAATCAGGCGCTCATATTCCACCTGACTATCCTTGATGTCTTTCATTTTATAGCGACAAGAACCAAAGGCGCCGCCGGGGGTGTGCTTGAGGGCTGTTATAGCCGAGGTCAGCTCTTTACTGGTGTCGATCAGCTCTTCTTGAAGTATCCCGAGAATGCCATTTTGCCCGGCATACAGTGTTCCAATCTTATCTTTATGCTGTCGGCATGCTTCGATGACGCCGCAAGCTGAGGCATTGATGACGGCAGTAACCCCACCGGATTGCGCGTAGAGCGCATTTTTCTTGCCCATAAAATTCTCTCGTCCTGGCTGATCATTTTGGACGCTATGGTAAAGGTTTAAGGGCCGCTCCGAAAGGCCGTATTAAGGTTCCTTAATTATAATAAAAAGATAATGTACGCGGATGGTTAGCAGTTTCTGGGGCCTAATGTCATAATCCTGCAACACAGACTCGCACCTGACTACTTATTTAAAGGAACAACATGCATATCCACATACTCGGAATTTGCGGTACTTTTATGGGTAGTCTGGCACAACTAGCCAAGCAGCTTGGCCACCAGGTGTCGGGCTGTGACGCCAACGTATACCCGCCAATGAGTACTCAGCTGGAATTGGCAGGCATTGACCTAATTCAGGGTTTTGATCCTCAGCAATTAATACCCGCGCCCGACCTAATTATCGTGGGCAATGCCATGTCCCGTGGCAACCCCTGTGTCGAGCACATGCTCGACCATCAGCTACCCTATGTCTCTGGGCCGCAGTGGCTGGGAGAGACGATTTTGCGCAACAAACAGGTAATGGCCGTTTCTGGCACCCATGGTAAAACCACCACCAGTAGCATGTTGGCAAAAATTCTCGATGTCGCGGGCTACAAGCCAGGCTTCTTGATTGGTGGCGTGCCTCAGGACTTTGGTGTGTCGGCAAGGCTTGGCGACAGTGAGTACTTTGTGATTGAGGCGGATGAATACGACAGTGCGTTTTTTGACAAACGCTCTAAGTTTGTCCATTACTTTACCAATACCCTGATTATTAATAACCTCGAATTTGACCATGCCGATATCTTCGATAATCTGGCGGCCATTCAGAAACAGTTTCATCACCTCGTGCGCACTGTGCCTAGCACCGGCACGATTATTTATCCCGCGGGGGATGCCAATGTCATGGCCGTTGTCGAGCAGGGCTGCTGGAGTAAACAGCAGCCATTTGGCCCCGAGTTATCGAATTGGCAGTATCGGCTGCTAAAGAAGGACGGCTCCAGTTTTGAGGTAATTCATGGTAACGAACATGCACAGGTACATTGGCCGCAAACAGGGCTGCACAACGTACTCAATGGCTTGTCTGCGGTGATTGCGGCCTATCAGGTTGGCGTTAGCCTTATTCATGCCTGCGCGGCCCTCAGCGCCTTTGTCGGCGTCAAGCGGCGCATGGAGATTATCTATCAGACAGAGGGCATCAGTGTCTATGACGATTTTGCTCATCACCCTACCGCTATTGCCACCACGCTTGCGGGTCTGCGGGCCAAGGTGGGAGACAGTCCAATTATCGCCGTGATTGAGCCGCGCTCGGCGACTATGAAACTGGGTGTTCACAAAGAGACATTAAGTGCGGCAGTGGCTGATGCGGATCAGGTTTACTGGTATACAAATTCTGATATTACCTGGGATATTGGTGATGTGGCGCTGGCCTGTCCGGTGCCAGCCCTCGCTAGCGATGATATCGAGCTATTACTAGATCTAACTGCCGCCGCCGCGGTAAAGGGCGGCCACATTGTGGTCATGAGTAATGGTGGCTTTGAGGGCTTTCATGGTCGGCTGCTCGAACGGCTAGAGAATGTGCGCTAGCTGCGAAGTATAAAGGTCACTGGGCCATCATTGCGCAGCATCACCTGCATGTCGGCACCAAAGCGGCCGCTTTGTATCTGTGTCTTGAGGGCAGTCGCTGCCTGAGTTAAAAAATAATCGTAGAGCTCTTCGGCCTGCTGCGGTGAGGCCGCGGCAGAGAAGCTGGGACGCAGGCCTTTGTTGGTATCGGCAGCCAAAGTGAACTGCGATACCACTAAAAGTTCGCCGCCAATGTCCCGCAGTGAGAGGTTCATTTTACCCACAGGGTCGGCAAATACGCGGTAGTTAAGTATTTTCTGCAACAGTTTGTCGGCGGCGGTCTCGAGATCGTTTTTTTCAATGCCCAATAGCAGTAAAAGTCCCTGGTCTATGTTGCCCACTACTGCATTGTCGATGCTCACTGAGGCCGACGAAACCCGCTGAATAAGCCCTAACAATTAGAGGCTCTCGCTATTAAGTTGGTGAGCAAGGCTCTGCGTTGCTCGAATCAGCGCATCTACTGTGCCCGGTTCACCGGAGGCATGACCGGCATCGGCAATAATACTTAACTGCGCCTCGGGCCAGGCCTTGCTTAAGTCAAAGGCCTGATTGACGGGGCAGACCATGTCGTAACGGCCGTGCACAATAGACCCTGGGATATCTTTTAGGCGGTGGCAATTATTGAGAATCTGATTGGGTTCTAAAAAGGCTTTGTTGATAAAGAAATGAGCCTCGATGCGCGCCATAGCCATGGCCAGGTGGGGATTGGCAAAGTGCTCTACCAGCGAGGCATTGGTGCGCAAGGTGGCGCAGCGCCCCTCCCAGACAGACCAGGCTTTGGCGGCGGCCATGCGCTCGAAGTCATTATCGCCGGTGAGGCGAGCATAGTATGCGCTGAGCATATCGCCGCGCTCGGCGAGCGGAATAATCTGTTCATATTGCGACCAATAGTCGGGGAATACCTGACTGGCGCCGTGCTGATAAAACCATTGAATATCCTCGTCGCGACAGAGAAAGATGCCGCGCAAAATAAGTCCCAGAACGCGCTCAGGGTAGGTCTGTGCATAGACAAGGCCAAGTGTAGAGCCCCAGGAGCCGCCGAAGATTACCCAGCGATCGATACTTAGATGGTTACGCAGCGTTTCTATGTCGGCCACTAGGGCGTCTGTATTGTTATCGTCTAACGCCGCGTGGGGCGTAGACTGGCCAGAGCCTCGCTGATCAAAAAGAATAATACGATACTTATCGGGATCAAAAAAACAGCGATCAATCGGTCTGGTGCCGCCACCTGGGCCGCCATGGATAAATAGCACAGCAATGCCCTGTGGATTGCCAGACTGCTCAACATAGAGTCGGTGTGGTTCAGTGACGCTGACGGTCTGCGTACTGTAGGGGCGGATAGCAGGGAACGCTTTGATCATGCGGTGTTCTTCTCTATTGGCGTTTAGATCCGGTTAATATAGACAAGATCTGCCGTCAGCACTACTCTAAATGCGTTTCAATTATGAGCCTAGGGAATCCAAAGTGTTTGAGAGTACAGTAAAAAAACCAGCGCGCTGTATCTGGTGTGGCGATGACCCTCTGTATCAGCAATACCATGACCAAGAATGGGGAGTACCCTGCAAAGAGGACAAAAAACTCTTTGAGTTTCTTTGTCTTGAGGGTGCTCAAGCGGGCCTGTCATGGATCACCATTCTGCGCAAGCGGGAGGCCTATCGCCTAGCCTTTGCTGATTTTGAGGTGGAGAAAGTGGCTGCTTTTACGGATAAAGACGTGCAGCGGTGTCTGCAGGACGCTGGTATTGTGCGCAACCGTCTCAAGATCACGAGCGCCATTTCAAATGCCCGTCTGTTTATCGGCATGCAAAAAGAGTTTGGTAGCTTTAGTCATTATCTGTGGGCTTATGTAGATCACAGACCCATCACCAATTATTGGGCGAGCCATTCGGAAATACCGGCCAACACAATGCTATCCGATGCCATAGCCAAGGACTTAAAGGCGCGAGGGTTTAAGTTTTTTGGGACAACAATCTGCTATGCCTATCTGCAGGCAGTGGGTTTGGTCAACGATCACTGTACCGATTGCGATTGGCATCAAGCCTGCTGAGGGTTCAAGACTTACGGGACAGAAGTTACGCGTATTGGAAGACAATAAAGGTCCTCAACGGAAGGGTTTTGCCCTCAGTTGCCGAGGTAGGGAACAAACGCCTGTCCCACACCTGTAGATGCAAATGTCTCTACAGGCATGGGTAAAGAGGATATTACTTAGGTGCGCGCTTGCGTTCGGTTTCTGTCAGACGCTTTTTACGTAGACGAATACTGGTTGGTGTGACTTCTACCAACTCATCGTCTTCAATAAACTCCAGAGCCTGCTCAAGGGTATGCTTGATCGGCGGTACCAGTGTCAGTGCTTCATCTGTTCCTGAGGCACGCACGTTGGTCAGCTGCTTACCTTTGACCGGATTGACTACTAGATCGTTGGCGCGCGAGTGGATGCCGACAATTTGACCTTCGTAAACATCAATCGCATGACCCAAAAACAAACGACCACGGGCCTGAATGTTAAACAGAGAGTAAGCCGCAGTCTTACCCTTAATCATACTAATCAGTGCGCCATTTTTACGAGTGAACTTCTCACCCTCTTTGGCTGGACCGTAATGATCAAAGATACTGGTCATGATTCCAGAGCCGGACGTGAGTGTCAGGAAGGTACCACGGAAACCAATCAAACCGCGGGAAGGCATGCTGAACTCTAGACGCACACGCCCTTTGCCATCGGGTGCCATGTTGGTCATCTCGGCTTTACGCATGCCCAGCTCTTCCATAACAGAACCCTGATGCTGCTCTTCAACATCAATCACAACCTGCTCAAAGGGCTCATGAATCTTGCCATCAACTACTTTCTGAACCACTTCAGGACGTGACACGCCAATTTCGAAACCTTCTCGACGCATAGTCTCAATCAGCACCGATAGATGTAACTCACCACGGCCAGAAACAATAAACTTGTCTGGCGTATCGCCAGGCTTTACTCGCAGTGCCACGTTATGAATCAGTTCCTGCTCAAGGCGATCTTTAATATTTCTTGTCGTCACATACTTACCGTCTAGGCCAGCAAAAGGCGAGTCATTGACAATAAAGGTCATGCTGACCGTTGGTTCATCGACGCTCAGCGGTGGCAGGGCTTCAATGTGATCTGGATCGCACAGAGTGTCAGAGATACCCAGGCCATCAATACCATTAATGCAGACGATATCGCCAGCGCCAGCCAGTTGGGTTTCAATCTGCTCCAGACCAAGATAGCCTTTCACATTCAATACCTTGCCTTTGCGCTCTTTGCCGTCGGCTGATTTAACAATAACCTGCTGTCCGGGCTTCAACTTACCGCGGCTAATTCGGCCTACACCAATAACACCGACATAGCTGTCATAAGCCAGAGCAGAAATTTGCATCTGCAGGGGACCGTCAACATCAACCTGGGGGGCTGGAACGTCGCGCACAATCATTTCATAGAGTGGCGTCATATCTTCGGCTAGATCATCGGCTTCCAAACCTGCCACGCCATTCAGTGCTGATGCGTAGATCACGGGGAAGTCTAACTGCTCGTCGGTGGCGCCAAGGTTATCAAACAGGTCAAAGACCTGATCCAGAACCCAGTCTGGTCGAGCACCTGGGCGATCGACTTTGTTGATCACAACAATGGGTCGAAGGCCTTGCTCGAAGGCCTTCGAGGTAACGAAGCGAGTCTGGGGCATAGGACCGTCAACCGCATCAACTAGCAGAAGTACTGAATCAACCATAGACAGAACGCGCTCTACTTCACCACCGAAATCGGCGTGACCGGGGGTGTCTACGATATTTATGCGGTAGTCGTTCCAATTAATGGCAGTGTTCTTCGCCAAAATGGTAATGCCACGCTCTTTTTCCTGGTCATTGGAGTCCATGAGTCGTTCAGAACCGACATCTTTACGATCAAGGGTTCCTGATTGACTCAGAAGTTTATCAACCAGGGTCGTTTTGCCGTGATCAACGTGGGCGATGATTGCAATGTTTCGCAAGTTTTCAATAGACATGAGAGATACCAGTGGGCGCAAAAAGTCGCGATTATACGAGAATCCAACGAAACTACTACCGTTCTTTTTTCTGAGCAGTAAGTTCATTCACAACTAAGACTCTAGGTTCAGCTATTTTTACGGCTAGTAATGTAGGGTTAGAGATGTCAAAAGTCGTGATCTAGGGTCTCAAAAGACCATGAAAACCATCTATAGCACAGGGAATTTGGCGTCTGTTGCCAGTTCTAAAAAAACGGATAATAGCCTTAAAAATGGGAAAAGTCCCCACTTAGCCGAGATTAAAGACTAAATGGTTCTATTTTTTACTACAGTACTATAATTTAGGTTTAAAAATTCCCACTTTGATGAAGCCTTTCTCTCGCATTAATTGCGCCTGAATACGGCTCATCAACCCCCTGTCGCAATAGAGTAAATAGGACTGCTCTGGACACAGTTGGCTGAGGCTCTGCTCGAGATTAAAAAAAGCCACCACAATCACTTCATTATCCCCAGCGATTAGGGGATTTGCATCGATATCGGCGGGATGACGAATATCAATAATGATATCCATTGCCGCTGGCTCGCTGATGATTGCGATCTCTCGGGGCGGGTGAGATGACGTTAAGGGGTTGATCCGAAGTCCTCTTGGTCAGTGCCGAGAGCCGGTGAGTAGATCGGCCAAAAGAATGACAGTAATGGGCTAAGTTGGCATTATAGCGCCCAGCCTACAAAAGCGCCATCGGACCCGGCATTTGCACCATAACTGTGCGTTAAAAGCAATAATGCGCCAATTTGGTGCGTTTAAAGCGATTTTGGTGATCCTCGGCCTTAAGTGTGGGGGCCAGGTATAGAGTAAGGCCCCTGTCTTTTCGGAGACTTGCATTGGTCGATGAGTCATGAGGGGTCATTGGCATGACAATTGCTATCTCAAAGGGAGAAGACTAACATATTACGTTGGGCTCGATCGGTACAGATGCGCCGGCTGGCCTGAAAAATAAAGCATTAACTGATTCCATAGTGGAGGAAACAATGTCTGGAAAGACTCTAAATCTGATTAAAGAAAGTGAAGCTCGTTGGGTTGACCTTCGGTTTACAGATACCAAAGGAAAAGAACATCACGTCACGATCCCGATTGGGGAAGTGGGCGATGACTTTTTCATCGAAGGCAAAATGTTTGATGGTTCATCAATCGAAGGTTGGAAGGGCATTAATGAGTCCGACATGATTTTGATGCCAGACGACAGCACAGCGGTACTTGATCCCTTCACCGACGAACCGACGATTATTGTTCGCTGCGGCGTGGTTGATCCAATTTCTATGCAGGGTTATGAGCGCGATCCACGGTCTATTGCTCAGCGCGCTGAACAATATCTAGTGTCTACGGGGCTCGGTGATACTGCCTTCTTCGGTCCGGAACCTGAGTTTTTCGTTTTTGACGATATCAAATGGGGCGCTGACATGAGCGGTGCTTTCTACAAAATTAATTCCGATGAAGCGGCATGGTCCTCAGGTAAAGATCTGCCTGAAGGCAACATGGGCCATCGTCCTGGCGTTAAAGGCGGTTATTTTCCTGTGCCGCCAGTCGACAGCCTGCATGATTTGCGTGCCAACATGTGTAATGCCATGGAGCAGATGGGACTTGAAATTGAAGTACATCACCACGAAGTAGCTACGGCTGGACAGTGCGAAATTGGTGTTCGGTTCGACACCCTAGTAGCCAAAGCTGATCAGGTGCAAATCCTAAAGTATTGTGTACATAACGTTGCGCACGCTTATGGCAAAACTGCTACCTTTATGCCGAAGCCGGTTGTTGGTGACAACGGTTCTGGTATGCACTGCCACATGTCTTATGCAAAAGATGGCGTTAACCAGTTTGCTGGTGATGGCTATGCAGGCCTCAGTGACACGGCTCTTTACTATATCGGTGGCATCATTAAACACGCCAAGGCACTGAATGCCTTCGCCAATCCGTCGACCAATTCATACAAGCGTTTGATCCCAGGGTTTGAAGCGCCGGTAATGCTCGCTTATTCAGCGCGTAACCGTTCTGCCTCAATCCGTATTCCCTATGTTGCCAGCCCTCGTGGTAAGCGCGTCGAGGTTCGTTTCGGTGATCCGGTTGCCAATCCATATCTGATGTTTGCTGCATTTTTGATGGCGGGTCTCGATGGTGTAAAGAATAAGATTCATCCTGGTGATGCAGCGGATAAAGATCTCTATAACTTGCCCCCTGAAGAAGCAGCCGCCATTCCTCAGGTCTGCGGAAGTCTCCGTGAAGCACTGGATTGTCTCAATGCAGACCGAGACTTTTTAACCTCTGGCGGTGTTTTCTCTAACGATATGATCGATGCCTATATCGATCTGAAGATGGAAGATGTCTATCGCGTTGAGCAGACGACTCACCCCGTTGAGTTTGATATGTACTACAGCTGCTAAGCGAATGCGTTGAGTAAAATAGGAAAAGCTCGTCATTCTTGGAATGGCGGGCTTTTTTTTCGCCCAAAATAGGTCTAGTCTCTAGGGAATAGTCACCGACAGGCAGAGATTTCGTTATGGACCTTATTGGCCGTGCCCTAAAGCCATTATTATGGATTATCATCGCCAGCTTGACGCTGGAGGCGACTGCGGCAGATACCGTCATTGATGCAACGGTATACAGAGTCACCGATGAACAGGGTAATATCACCTTCACTGATCAGCCAGAGGCCAATAGTGGCGTTATAGAGCGGCAGATAGTGTCGGTCATTAACCTGATGCAGGCCTCGGTGCCACTAAAACCGGATGACAACAGCGCAGCCCATTCCCTCGTTGTTAATCGTGACAGCGCTGCGTCAGTCTCTTCGATAAGACCCTATACTCAGGCTATCATAGTCTCTCCAAGAGAGGGTTCCACTCTGCGAAATACGGCAGGCGCGATGACCATTGAGCTGTCTCTAATACCTCAGCTTCAAACGGGGCATCAGGTTCAGCTATGGGTTGATGGTCAGCGCCATGGTTCAGCTATTAAGGCGACAACTCTGCACGTGACTAATATCGAACGTGGTGCCCATCAATTCGTTTGTCGCGTGGTGAATGCTGATGGTCAAACTGTTGCCAATACCGCCGCAGTCACAGTGCACGTAAAGCGTCCCTTTAACAGCAGGTCAAGGTAGTCTCCGAGATGATACCGAAAAGTGGTTTCTTCGCAGTCTCGTGCTATACCTCAAGACGATCGCACCAATATGGTGCATAATCATCTCGGGCGCTCATACGCGCGCTGTGTCCATCCCCTTAGCGGCCATCGGCGGGCAGTCTAGAGGGATAAATTCTAGCGTAATCCGGTCTGTTTTGGCCTGCTTATTGCAAGTATAAAATAACAGATTGAGCTTAGCGGACAATGGGGCCATGACTTCAAACGATTTACATAAGATGTTGCTAGATAATTTGAGTACCGCTGTGCTGTTACTCGACGGCGACTTTCTTATCGACTATATCAATCCCGCGGCAGAAGCCCTATTGCAAGCGAGCAGTGGCCGATTATTGGGCACCCCTGCGAGCGAATTATTTTCGGATCATGAGCTATCTTATCAAACTCTCGTCGAGGTCATGGATACTGGCCATCCACATATTCGCAGGCACGAGCATTTACGCATACTTGGCAGCGACTCAATTCAAGTCGATTACACCATTACACCGGTCGATAGCGCTGACTGTCGCCAATTGCTGTTGGAGATGCAGCCGATTGATAGGTTTCTAAAAATCAATCGTGAAGAGGCATTGTTATCAGTTCACAATACTTCAAAGAGCCTTATTCGGGGTCTGGCCCATGAGATTAAAAATCCGTTGGGCGGAATTCGAGGCGCAGCTCAGTTATTGGAACAACAGCTTCGCGATGACGGGCTCGGAGGAGAAACGCTAGAGTTTTGTCAGGTCATCATCACTGAGACAGATCGACTTCGTAATCTTGTCGATCGACTATTGGGGCCCAATCATCTGCCACGACTAGAGCCGATCAACATCCATGAGGTCACCGAGCATGTCGGTGCCCTTATTGAAGCTGAGGTGCAGGGTAATCTTACCCTCGTACGCGATTACGACCCCAGTATTCCGACCATTAATGGTGATCGTGAACAGCTTATTCAGGCTGTGCTAAATGTGGTGCGCAATGCCATGCAGTCATTAATTGATGCCAAGAGTTGTGCACCTTCTATCACCCTGACCACAAGAATTCGGCGCAGCTTTACCATTGCCGGGCAGTACCACAAAGTGGTTTGTCGGCTGGAGGTTAAAGATAACGGTCCGGGTGTCTCCAAGGATCTTAAAGAGCGAATTTTTTTCCCGATGATCAGTGGTCGCGCTGGAGGCTCTGGTCTGGGCTTGACCATTGCTCAAACAGCAGTCAACGGCCATCAAGGTATTATTGAGTGCGAATCTGAGCCGGGTAACACCCGTTTTTCAATGTATTTACCGATAAAGGTTTAGTATGCCAACCACCTCGCAAATTTGGATAGCGGAGGACGATCGTTCCTTGCGCTGGGTTATGGAGAAGGCCATTAGCCGTGATGGCATCGATGTGCGCAGTTTTGAAACCGGCGACGAGCTACTGAGCGCCCTAAGAAACTCTCAGCCCGAGATTATTATTTCTGATATCCGTATGCCGGGTATCGATGGATTGGAGCTACTGGCTGAAATTCATGCCAGCTGGCCGCAAATCCCGGTCATTATTACCACTGCTCATTCTGATCTAGACAGCGCGGTGGCAGCCTATCAGGGTGGCGCCTTTGAGTATCTGCCGAAGCCATTCGATCTTAAAGACCTGGTGGCGGTCGCGCGCCGAGGTCTTCTGTTGGCCAAAGAGCAGAAATCTCTCTCAGTGCCCGAGGTTCCCGAAGCACGGGCCGTTCAGGAAATTATTGGCGAGGCGCCAGCCATGCAGGAAGTCTTTCGGGCCATTGGTCGCCTGTCTAACTCCAATATCACGGTGTTGATTAATGGCGAATCTGGCACCGGCAAGGAATTGGTTGCTCAGGCTCTTCACAAACATAGTCCCCGCCGCAACGCCAAATTTATTGCGCTCAATATGGCGGCGATCCCTCATGACCTGATTGAGTCAGAATTATTTGGCCACGAAAAAGGTGCCTTTACCGGCGCCGCAACACGCCGCGAAGGGCGCTTTGAGCAGTCCAATGGTGGCACCTTATTTCTCGATGAGATTGGCGATATGCCGCCAGAGGCGCAGACCCGCTTATTGCGGGTCCTAGCGGATGGTGAGTTCTATCGTGTCGGTGGCCACACGGCGGTAAAAGTCGACGTACGGATTATTGCAGCAACCCATCAAGATCTGGAAAATCTGGTCGCCGAAAATCGCTTTCGAGAAGATTTATTTCATCGACTCAATGTTATCCGAGTCCACTTGCCGCGACTGTCTGATCGTCGGGAAGATATCCCGCAACTTATGCGACACTTCTTTTATCGCGCGGCCAAAGAGCTCGACATGGAGCCCAAGATTCTGTCTGCGGACGCTGAAGATCTGCTCCTAAATTTGCCCTGGCCTGGGAACGTCAGGCAGTTGGAAAATATCTGTCGCTGGTTGACAGTCATGGCGGCTGGGAGAGAAGTCCTAATGACCGATCTGCCGCCTGAATTGCAGGTCGCAGACACAGAGACAGGCATAAACGTTCAGGGTGACTGGCAGTTGATGCTTCGGCGTTGGGCTGAGCGGGAGCTAAAGCTTGGACATACAGATATTCTGGGCCAGGCACTGCCGGCGTTTGAGCGGTCGATGATCGAAACGGCTCTGGCACACTCGGGGGGGCGTAAAAAGGATGCTGCACAATTACTGGGGTGGGGCCGTAATACGCTGACTCGAAAGCTACAAGAATACAGCATGGAAAATCAGGCGACCTAGGTCTGTATTAGAGCCAATAGCCCCCGCGTATTGTCGGGGGGCGTTACCAGCCACTGCAATAGACGGGTCTAGTGGCTGGTACCCTCTGATGGCTCCTCGGCTGCCGCTTGTTCTGCCTTAGCCTGAGACTGCTGCATCGCTTGAACAAACAGGGCATCAAAGTTAATCGGTGGAATCATCAGCGGAGGAAACGAACCCTTGACTAGAGTGCTATCAATCACTTCGCGACCGTAGGGAAAAAGCATGCCTGGGCAGGTTGTATTTAGGACCTGTGTCAGCTGCTGACCCTCTATCCCGGCAATGGTAAATAGTCCGGCCTGTTCCACCTCGATCAGGTAGATCGTTTCATCGCCGTCAGAGGCAGTGATGGTAATTCGAAGCGACACTTCATAGAGATCTGTATCAATCTTGGTTGTCTTCGCATTTAGATCCTGATTGATTTTAGGCTGCCATTGCTTATTAAAGGCTGCGGCGCCCTGAGGCGTTTCAAAAGAAAGGTCCTTTAAATAGAAGCGCTGTATAGCAAATTTCTGCTCAGTTGGTGTTTCTTCCGCTGCTGCCGGAGCAGTCGTTGTTTCTTCAGTCATGGTGCAATCCCCTATTAATCAATTTAGTGCGCCGTTATTGTGCCAACGAACGCTGTTTAAATGGTACCAATTTAACGCAATTCAACCCCAGGGTTAACTAGCCCATCTAACTCACCATTATCCTCTAGTGCCAGTAGCTCAGTATAGCCACCCACGTGCCTATCGCCAATCCAGATCTGTGGAACCGTATTGCGTGAGCTTCGTGCCATTACAGACGCGCGCAACTCTGGGTCATTGTCGACAGGCACATCCTGAAAAGTAATCCCTCTGGCAGTTAGCAGGCGACGAGCCGCGGTGCAGAAAGGGCAGAAGCGCGTTCCGTAAAGTACAACTTCAGTCATTATAAATCCTAAGTGATACCCCGAAATGGAGCCGGTTTCAAATTTTATAAACCCTTAACGACGGGTAAATTTTGGCCTTGCCATTCAGCCATTCCGCCACTGAGGCGGCGCACGTTAAAGCCTTCTTTGGTCAAAATTTTCCCTGCTCCGCCCGCATGCTGGCCCATTTGATCGGTGAGGACGATGACCTTACTGCGATGCTTTTCTAACTCACTGCCGCGGCTGGCCATTTTTGTATGGGGAATATTCATCGCACCATGGACATGTCCGGCCTGAAAATCTGCAGATGCGCGAACGTCCACTAGCTGTGCTAGCTCCGAGTTCATCAAGCTCACCAGTTCGGTGGCGCTGATCGGCTTGCCGCCTTTAGTTCGTTCGGTAAATGCAAAGACATAGATAAGTATTAACAACACACTTAACAGGATCCACTGCTCGCTTGCAAAGACAAAAATATCCACTTAAATATGCTCGTAATTTAGGGTGGTCGGCTTCCTATCGAAGCGTCCGCGCGCAGTATACACAGGAAAGCATGAGGGTGGAATCGACTCTGGATTGATTAGACCCAGCGGCTCCAAACTGGGGTTAGATTGTCCGGTAATTGGGCCACCATACCCAGTGAAGCCCAAGGCTGGCCGGAGGAATGAAAGTCAGACCCGCAGGACGCGAGCAGATGATGTTTGCGGCAAAGTGCGGCAAGATCTCGGGTCACCGAGGGAATTTGCAAGCCAGAAATAACTTCCAAGCCCTCGCCGCCGGCCTCCGTAAAATCGTCGAGCATTGACACTAGCTTGGTCCGGGTCATTTTGTATTTAACCGGATGGGCCAGCACCGCGATGCCGCCAGCCGCACGAATCCAACCAATCACAGTATCTAGGTCCGCCCACTGCTCCTTAATATCGCCTGCCTTGCCAGCGCCGAGGTATTTTTTAAAGGCCTGAGCAATATTCGTTACAGCGCCAATAGCCACCAGATGTTGGGCAAAATGTGGCCGGCCAACCTCGCCACCTGCGGTATAACCCTTGGCGCCCTCTAGGCAGTTGTCAAAGCCGAGGCGCTGCAATCTTTCTGCAATCTTTTCGCCCCGCTCGCTGCGGGCATTGGATTGCTGAGCAACGCCTTGCAAAATCGCATCACTGTTAAGGTCTAGGTTTAGGCCGACAATATGGACTCCCGACTTGCGCCACTGACTGGAAAACTCGATACCTGGAACAATGCGCAACCGGTCAGAACCCTGGCCAAGCTCCTGATAGGCCGCCAGCGTGTCATGATCGGTAATCGACAGCATGTCAATCGAACGCTCGTCGGCTAGTTCGATCAATTCAGCCGGCGTCAGCGCGCCGTCAGAGACATTGGTATGGCAGTGCAGGTCAACATTCATAAAAACAAAATTTTCCTTATTTATCGCATTGTACCAGTCATCAGAGGCTTTATAATCGACGTATGCCAACAAATGAAATAATTAGACCGCTGTCAGAACCTCAGAAAGCCGAGGTGCGCGAAGCGACAAGCCATTGTATCGACCAAGCCTCTGCGCTTTATGGCCGTGAGTTCGCACCGGTACCTGTCGACTTTGACTTAAGTGGACGCTGTGCGGGGATGTATCAGGTGAGGGGCAGTGCGCGGCGTATCCGCTTTAATCCTTGGTTGTTTGCCAAATACTACCAAGACAGTGTGACTGACACCGTGATTCATGAAGTGGCCCATTATATTGTCGACAGCCTTTATGGTCTAAAGCGGGTCAAGCCCCACGGTCAAGAGTGGAAAAAAATAATGGTGGATCTAGGTGGTATTCCCAAAGCAACCGGACGCTATGATTTAGCGGGCATTCCTACGCGCCAGTACCAGCGCTTTGCCTATACCTGTGGCTGTCGAACTCATCAACTGACCATTATGCGCCACCGTAAGATTACCCAGCAGCGCGCCAAATATCTATGCCAGTACTGCCACGGTAAGCTAGTGGTGGCGCCGCAGACGACGCTATGAGCCAGTGGTTTGTCTATATGGTTCGCGCTAGCGATGACTCGCTGTATACCGGTATTACCACGGATCTAGCCCGGCGCCTCGCCGAACATCAGGCAGGCAAGGCCGGCGCGAAATACTTTCGTGGCCGCAGCGCTATTGCAATGGTCTATAGCGAAACTGCCAATGGTCGTAGTGCCGCGAGTATCCGCGAGGCCGCCATTAAAAAGTTATCTCGAGAAAAAAAACTTGAGTTGATCGATAAATAGAACTACTTGTATAGACAACTAATGACTCCAAAAATAGCCTATTAATTGCATATTATTTTGAAATAACTGGCAATAGGTTTTGACTAGATCTGTATATACAGGTATAACTTGTATATACAGTAATGCGATAGGTTAACCATGGGCCAAGAAGCCGCTAAATTACCTCAGTTTGCACTTATTAAACAGTTTATCCTTGGTCACATTGAGTCTGGCGCCTGGCCTGCTGGTACGCTCACACCCTCTGAGAATGAGCTCTCTAGCACCTTTTCTGTGAGTCGCATGACAGCAAGACGCGCTCTACAAGAGCTCTCGGATCAGGGCCTGTTGCGGCGAACGCCGGGGCTGGGCACTTTTGTGGCAGACCCTGCACCGCTGGTCACCAATGTGGCGGTGACGGATATTGTCGAGCAGGCAATCAAAGCCGGTACGCATAGCAGTCGACTTCTAATGCTAGAGGCGACAACGGCGAGTCGGATAATCGCTGAATTGTTGCATCTGCCATTAGCGCAGACGATATATCACTGCGTTGTTGTGCACCTGAATAAGAATAATCCCATTCAGTGGCAGTCGCTCTATGTTAATCCGCGTTTGGCTCCGGCATTTCTAAAGCAGAACTACGATAGGGTCACCCCAGATGCCTACCTAGATTGGGTGTCGATGGTGACCTCGATTGATCATCAGGTTGAAGCGGTATTGCCATCGGCGATACAGCGCCGTGAGCTGGGTTTTAATCAGGACGACGCGGTGGCATGTCTGCAGGTCAATCGGCGCTGCTGGAGCCAGCAAACCGTGCGTAGTTACTCGATGCTAGTGCATCCAGCCAGTCGTCTAATTCTGGGATCAGAACTCAATAGTGGAGGATTACCCCAGTGAAGAAGATAGCGATATTTGTCGATGTGCAAAACATTTATTACACCGTAAAGGACAGCCATAACTGTCATTTCAATTACCGCGAACTCTGGCGACAGCTAACTGAGGAAGGGGACATCGTTCTGGCCAATGCCTACGCGATTGCGCGTAACGATGCTCAACAGCAGAGTTTCCAGAACATTCTCCGAGGCATTGGCTTCAGCGTAAAGTTAAAGCCTTACATTCAGCGTAGCGACGGTTCAGCCAAAGGTGACTGGGATGTGGGACTGACTATTGATGTAATGGATGCAGTTGCCAACCCCGATCAGTCCATTGACCAGATCGTACTGCTGTCGGGCGACGGTGATTTTGACTTACTGCTGCAACGGGTCAATGAGGGTTACGACGTTGATACGCTAGTCTATGGCGTACCCGCATTAACGGCCGCATCGCTGATTGACGCGGCTATTACATTTCGCCCCATCGAGGGCAGCTTGTTATTGCGTTAGCGGGTACTCACTTACGGCTTTTATCAGTAATTATCGAATTAACCCGCCTTGACCACCACCCTGACCGGGAAGCACAATTTGCGAGGCCTGTTCACGGCGAGCCTTTTCCATCTCGCGACCAGCTTCCTCTATGGCGATCTGTGCCTTAGCGGCAAAATCTTCTGCGGCCTGCCCAATCGTCGCACCGTCCAATGCAAAATTTAGCGGTATAGCACCCATAGGTGTCATCACCTGAGCCGAGCCAAAATAACTAATACTGCGATCTGGATCATCAGCGCCATCTGCCGTTACCGGAATCATCTTGCGAATCGCACCCATCTTTTGATCGGTATAATTCTCTTCGCGAAACAGAGCATTGGGGTCCATCGCGGCATTGTTGTCATCACTCATAATTTAACTTCAAGGTTAGTCTATAGAAGCACATAGCCTAGCAGACAAGATCGTGCAGTAAAAGTGATCAGTCAGTTTTTGCCGGCAAACGACCGGCGACAATGCCGCTAGCCGCAATCAGTGAGGCCGACAGGATTAAACAGCTTACCAGCCCAAACTGCTGATAAACAACGCCAGACAGGATGGTCCCCAGCAGGCGACCGGCTGCGTTCGCCATGTAGTAAAAACCCACATCCAAGGACACCGCATCATCGCGTGCATAGGCAACAATCAGATAGGAGTGCAGGCTAGAATTAACGGCGAACAGTAGGCCAAAAATTACCAGCCCAGCGATCACCACAGCTGAAGGGTTAAATCCAACATGCAGCCCAACCGCCATCAGGCAGGGTGCCGTCAACAACAAACCGGCCCACTTCGGCAGCATTTTCCCATTGGCTAAAGCGCCTCTAGCGTTAGTGATGCGCGGCGCTATGGCTTGCACGGCGCCATAGCCAATCACCCAGGTCGCCATTAATGTCCCCACCTCGACATAGCTCCAGTCCAGCTGAGTTTGCAAAAAAACTGGCAGCGCTACCACAAACCAAACGTCGCGGGCGCAGAACAAAAACAGGCGCGCCGCCGACAGGCGGTTTACCCGACCACTCTTCACCAACGCGTCCTGAAGTTTGGGCTTATTGACAGCTTTGCCGCTGTGAGTCTCAAGAACAAAAAAGCCGGCAGTTAAAACCACCGTCAGCAACGCTATCATCACTAGAATGGTTGTCTGAAAGCCAAGACCAGCTAGCAGCGCGCTGCCGAGAAAAAAGCCCATGCCCTTAAGGGCATTCTTTGAGCCCGTTAGGAGCGCAATCCATCGGTAGAGCAGCGTCTGTTCCCGACCGGGTACCAGATGCTTGATACTGCTTTTGGCACTCATTTTGCTGAGATCCTTGGCGATGCCCGACAGTGCCTGCGCCAACATCACATAGGTCACAGTCAGTGCCGAAGGGTCTTTGAGGAGCATAACCAAAGAGGCGATTTGCACGACCAAGCCGATTTGTAATGTTCGTGTCAGCCCTATACGAGCCGCTAGCCAACCGCCGCTGAGGTTGGTCAGCATGCCAAAAAATTCATAGAGTAAAAACAGACTGGCAATCTGCATTGGGCTATAACCCAGACCGTGAAAAAATAGCAACACCAGAATTCGCAGGGCGCCATCAGTTAAAGTAAACGCCCAGTAACTCAGAGTAACGCACAGATACTGTTTAGCAGGCTTCGTCACCTTGGGGCTGAGAGCGACGCCGCGACTTTGGCGACCAGCTCCATCATGCGGTTTACGTAGCCGGTTTCATTGTCATACCAGATTAGTACCTTGACCTGAGTATTATTGACTACCATTGTCGAAAGCCCATCGACAATGCCGGAGCGAGTATCGTTGGTGTAATCCGCAGATACCAGCGGAAGATCTTCATAACCCAAAATCCCCTTTAGGTGACCTTCTGACGCCGCCTTCAAGGCCGTATTCACCGCCTCAGCGGTCACCGACTTTTGCAGCTCAAAGACACAGTCGGTCAAGGAGGCATTGGCCAGGGGCACACGCACCGCGATGCCATTGATACGACCTTTTAACTGCGGAAAAATCTCGGTAATGGCCGTGGCTGAGCCAGTGCTAGTCGGAATTAATGACAGGCTGCTAGCGCGGGCGCGGCGTAAATCGTCATGGTATTCATCGAGGATACTTTGAGTGTTGGTAATATTATGGATGGTCGTTATAGAGCCGTGCTCAATGCCAAAGTGGCTTTGCAGCACATCAATAACTGGAGCGAGGCAATTCGTCGTGCAGGACGCTGCCGTGACAATATCCTGGCCCACGTACCTTTCGTCATTAACGCCCATAACAATATTCAGCGTACCATCTTTGATGGGTGCTGAGACCACGACCTTGCAAACGCCGTGCTCAAAGTATGGCGCTAAAACCTGCCGGGACTTAAAGGTGCCCGTACACTCAACCACTAGATCTACGGCGGCCCAGGGACCCTCTTCAATAGTCTTATCTGAGGAGTAACTAATAGCCTTGCCGTCAATAATAATCTGATTATTGGCCGCGTTAACCGACACTGCATGATCCCAGGTGCCATGCACAGAATCGAAGCGCAACAGATGCGCAGCAGACTTTGCATCGCCAGCGATCTCATTGATATGAGTGATCTCAAAGTCAGGAGAATCCCAGGCGGCTCTGAGTGCCAAACGCCCAATGCGGCCAAAGCCGTTAATCCCAACGCTTATTGTCATAATGAGATCCTATTCCGAAATACAAGCCAGGCGACTGACAAGTGTGAATATCGCAGTGGCGTCGGTTAGTGCTGGTGACCACCAACGCCGTGGACATGGCCGTGAGCCTGTTCTTCCTCAGTGGCATCGCGCACCTCTTCAATAGAAACCTCAAACGTTAAGTTCTTACCGGCGAGAGGATGATTGCCATCGACAGTCACAATGGTATCTGTGACCTCAGTAACAGTGACAGGAACATTACCGCCCTGACCAGTCTGCGCCTCAAACTGCATGCCGACTTCAATACTGTCGACCCCTTGAAATGACTCGCGCGGGACTTCCTGAATTAACTCTTTCTGAACTTCGCCGTAACCTTCTGCCGCTTTCACAGAAACAGTCATGGCATCGCCAACTTTTTTACCTGCCAAGGCGCTCTCGAGACCGGGAATAATATTCCCCGCACCATGCAGATAGGCCAACGGATCTTTACCAGCAGAGCTATCGAGCGTCTCGCCGTCGTCGTCCGTTAATGTGTAGTGAAAGCTAACAGCGCTGTTTTCTTTAATGGTCATTGTCGTTTTCCGATCGGTGATAAAACGACATTATGCGACAACAAACTATAAATATCGAATCCGTGTACGATTGATTACTCAGGGACGCCTAAATCAAACGAACCTAAGAATTAAAGGCCAAAGAAAAGATGCACCCCGCGACAAGTTCTGTCATATTCCTGTCATATTGTCAGACTTTAATGAATCGCTAAGAAATGAACACTGAGTTCAATACTATGCCCAAGCACACGATTTTAGTGGTCGATGATGAACATGCGATCCGAACCATGCTGTCTGTCGCTCTAGAGGCTGCTGGCTACAACGTTCTGCAGGCAGAAAATGCCAAGCAGGCTCATGGCACAATTATTGATCGCCGCCCTGACCTTGTGCTGTTGGATTGGATGATGCCGGGTACCACAGGATTAGAACTGCTCCGTCGTCTCAGGCGCGACGAGCTGACGGCCAAGCTGCCGATCATTATGCTAACTGCCAAAGCCGCAGAGGACAGTAAAATATCCGGATTAGACGCTGGGGCCGACGACTATATCCCCAAGCCCTTTTCGCCTCGCGAGCTTATTTCCAGAGTCAAAGCCCTGCTGCGGCGCGTGGGGCATGAAGAATTGACCGAAGCGATTGTCGTCGGAGATTTACTTTTTGACCCTTTAGGACATCGAGTTAGTATCCTTGGACAGTCAATTAGCCTAGGTCCGACAGAATACCGACTGCTACAATTTTTTCTGACCCATCAAGAGCGTGTTTACTCCCGCGACCAGATTCTCGACTATGTTTGGGGTGGTAATGTCTACTTGGATGAGCGAACAGTGGACGTGCATATTCGCCGCTTGCGCAAGGCAATTTCGGTTGCAGGGCATGAGAACTATGTGCAGACTGTTCGCGGGGCTGGCTATCGTTTCTCCATCCAATAACAAAATGTTTAGAAAAGGAAATACAGTCGTTGCGACCAGGAATG
>Ga0222630_1000024_pt1:0-60000 | contig 75387 bp, 68 predicted proteins | sample AntAcemetagenom3_FD_179842 | JGI IMG/M metagenome (GOLD analysis project Ga0222630, IMG submission 179842) | Saline water microbial communities from Ace Lake, Antarctica - #3 | ecosystem: Environmental > Aquatic > Non-marine Saline and Alkaline > Saline | place: Antarctica: Ace Lake...
GCCAGCTCTCTGTGCTACACCTCCGGCACGACGGGCAAGCCAAAAGGCGTCCTCTACAGTCACCGCAGCACGGTGCTACATTCTATTGTTGGATCGATACCGGATGTAATGAACCTATCTGCCGATGACGTTGTCATGCCAATTGTGCCAATGTTCCATGTTAACGCCTGGGGCACCGCCTATAACGCCCCAATGACCGGCGCCAAGCTCGTATTTCCCGGTCCCAAGATGGCTGATGGCGAGACATTAACCCATTTGATCAATGTCGAAAAGGTCAACTACTCCCTTGGGGTCCCTACCGTGTGGCTGGCATTGGTCGGCTACCTCAACACCACAGGAAAAACCATAGAAACTCTGAAATCGGTCGTTTGCGGTGGATCCGCATGCCCGTTGTCGCTGATCCAAGAAATGCAAAAGCATGGCGTCAGTGTGCACATGGGTTGGGGTATGACTGAAATGAGCCCCTTGGGTTCTTACAATCGACCCATGGAGTGGATGAGTACGAGTACTCAAGCGGAGCAGGATGCCCATATTGTCCGCGCAGGCCGCATAGTCTTTGGCGTTGAGATGAAGATTGTCGATGCAGATCATCATGAATTGCCCTGGGATGGTGTGGCATCTGGCCTGCTGTTGGTTAAGGGTCCCTGGGTTATCAGCAGCTACTATCGTGCCGACGAATCGTCGACTCTCGATGCAGACGGCTGGTTTGATACAGGCGACATGGCCGCCATTGATGAATATGGCTATGTCAGTATCACCGACCGAGTCAAAGACGTCATTAAATCTGGGGGTGAGTGGATAAGTTCTATTGACGTAGAAAATGCCGCCATGGGTCACCCAGACGTGCAGGAGGCCGCAGTTATTGGCGTCGCGGACCCAAAGTGGACCGAACGACCGTTGTTAATTGTGATCCCTGTCGAGGGCATAATCCCAGATAAAGATGCGATCTTGGCCTTTCTGGAGGGTAAGATCGCGAAATGGTGGATTCCCGGGGACTGTGTCTTCGTATCTGAGATTCCACACACTGCGACAGGAAAAATCAGTAAAAAGGATTTGCGAGATCAGTATAAAGATTACTCCTACTAAGCAGTGTCAACTAAATACTGGCGATGACGTTTTAAAAGTCACATACAACAATAAGAGACAGACTATGAAAAATGTGATTATTTTTGCAATGTTGACCGCGATGTCAACAGCGGCCGTTGCAAGTCATCATCAAGACGGTGAGGACAGGCGTCAGGGCAGCCATAAAGGAGGCGGGTTATTTAAGCAGGCAGATCTTGATAGGGATGGCAGTATTTCTGAGGCAGAGCATGAAGCTGCAATCACGAAACAGGCAGATGAGCGGCGCGGACGATTTGCCGAAATGGATGCCGATGGAGATGGAGTAGTGACTAAGGAGGAAGCCAAGACTGCTAGAAAAGCGCGGCACGAAAAATCCAAGTCTGCTGTGTCTGGCGAATAGCGCCAAGTCAGTCTTCGCGACGTAGGCGGCCACTTTCCACAGTGGCCGTTTTTTTCGCCTAGAGGTAAAGCCTACCTGGTCAAAGTGGGAAATAATTTGCACCTACAATCGATCTGCCGCATCATTGCGGGTGAATTAATAAAGGGTGTTTTATGACTGATTTTCTGATTGCTCCATCGATTCTCGCCGCTAATTTCGCCCGGCTTGGCGAGGAAGTTGATAATGTCCTCGAGGCCGGTGCCGACATTGTGCACTTCGATGTGATGGATAATCATTATGTCCCCAACCTCACTATTGGGCCTATGGTATGCAAGGCTCTTAGAGACCATGGTGTCACGGCGCCCATCGATGTGCACCTAATGGTGCAGCCAGTGGATGATCTTATTCGTATGTTCGCCGATGTCGGTGCAACCTACATTACCTTCCATCCGGAAGCATCAAATCATATCGATCGTTCCTTGCAGCTAGTCCGAGACCTCGGTTGTAAGGCTGGATTAGTGCTGAATCCGGGCACCAATCTAGAAACACTGCGCTGGGTGATGGATAAACTAGATATGCTACTGCTGATGTCCGTCAATCCCGGATTTGGAGGGCAGAAGTTTATACCGGCGACACTGGATAAGCTGCGCGAAGCACGCGAGCTGATTGATGCCAGTGGCTATGATATCAGGCTAGAAGTTGATGGCGGGGTAGGGATTAACAATATTGGTGAAATCGCGGCAGCAGGCGCCGATACCTTTGTTGCTGGCTCAGCGATTTTTAGTCAGCCAGACTATGCTGCCGTGATCAGTAAGCTCAGATCAGAGCTGGCAAACGTAGGGTAGGTTTTATTGGCACGCTAAAGGTGTCGTGTGGGACGGTTATTGACTACAATAACGGTTCTTTACAGGAGGTGGGTTTTGTACAGTAGCAGTTGGATAGATTTTGATTTCAGATGCCATTGTTGGCGATGGAGCAACTAGAGCGACCTAGGTGTCGTGAACGCCCCTACGAATCAAACTGCTATCGAACAAGGAAACTGGTATGACTCCGGAAACATTTGCCCAACTGGCAAGCCAAAGCTTTAATCGTATCCCCGTGACTCGAGAGGTGCTGGCTGATCTTGAAACCCCTCTAAGCGTCTATTTAAAGCTCGCATTCGGGCCCAACTCATATCTATTTGAATCCGTGCAGGGTGGTGAGAAATGGGGTCGTTACTCCCTCATTGGTCTGCAGAGCTCTACGGTGCTTAAAATTTTTGGCAACCGACTAGAAATTGTCCGTGACGGCAAGCCGATGGTTAATCGGACGACCGCCGATCCCTTAGGCGAGGTTGAAAGCTTTCGGCAGTTATTCAGCATGCCTGATCTGCCTGACCTGCCTCGCTTTACCGGCGGCCTAGTAGGTTACTTTGGCTATGACACGGTGCGGTATGTTGAATCGCGACTGGCCAGCAGCGCACCAGAGGACGAGTTGGGCACGCCAGATATCCTTTTGATGGCTTCCGATGAGGTGGCCATCTTCGATAATCTTTCTGGCACGATTATGCTGGTGGTGCATGTGGATGCCAAAGAAACGGGGGCGCTGCAAAAGGCAGAAGCTAGGCTCGATGAACTGGAGAGCAAATTAGCGCAATCGACGCCGGAGCTTCCGCCGATGAATAGTCAGGGAGACGGGGTTTCAGAGAAAGACTTTGTCAGTAGTTTCAGTAAAGACAATTACAAGCGTGCCGTAGAGAAAGTCAAAGAATATACCTTGGCGGGTGATGTGATGCAGGTTGTGCCATCACAGCGATTTTCCGCTCCTTTTCACGCGGAGCCTGTCAATCTGTACAGAGCTCTGCGACGGCTCAATCCATCACCCTACATGTACCTGCTAAATCTGGGTGACTTCCATATCGTTGGGTCATCGCCTGAGGTATTAGCCCGTCTAGAAGATGGAGAAGTCACTGTGCGGCCCATAGCAGGTACTCGCCGTCGAGGCGAAACTGCCGGCGACGATCTACTGCTGGAAAAGGAAATGTTGGCCGACCCGAAAGAGCTCGCCGAGCATCTTATGCTGATCGATTTAGGGCGCAATGACGTTGGCCGTATCTGTAAACCCGGCACCGTTAAGGTGACTGAAAAAATGGTAGTTGAGCGCTATTCCCATGTTATGCACATCACCTCCAATGTAGTCGGCGAAGTCACTGAGGGCATGGGCGCGATAGAGGTGCTAAAAGCGACCCTACCGGCGGGAACTTTAAGTGGCGCACCCAAGATTCGCGCTATGGAAATCATTGATGAATTGGAGCCCGTGAAGCGCGGTATCTATGGTGGTGCCGTGGGCTACATTGGCTGGAACGGAAATATGGACACCGCCATTGCCATTCGTACTGCAGTGATTAAAGATGGCATGCTGCATGTGCAGTCTGGAGGTGGCGTTGTTGCTGATTCAGTTCCCGAGCTCGAATGGGAAGAGACAATGAATAAGGCGCGCGCATTAATGCGTGCAGCGGCAATGGTGTGCGTAGCCTCTAAAGGAGAGTCCGCATGATTTTAATGATCGACAACTACGACTCATTTACTTACAACGTCGTGCAGTATTTAGCCGAGTTAAAAGCCGATGTAGAAGTGTATCGTAATGATGAATTAACACTTGCCGATATCGAAAGATTGTCGCCAGAAAAGATAGTGATTTCTCCGGGCCCCTGCACGCCGAATGAAGCTGGTGTCTCCGTCGACACCATAACAACCTTTGCCGGAAAGATACCTATCCTCGGCATTTGCCTGGGACATCAAAGTATCGGTCAAGCATTTGGTGGTCAGATTATTCGCGCCAAACAACTGATGCATGGTAAAACATCCATGATACATCACAGTGATAGCGGCGTTTTTAAAGGTCTTAGCAATCCATTTCAAGCCACACGTTATCACTCGTTAGTGATTGAGCAGACAACGCTTCCCGAATGTTTAGACGTGACTGCCTGGACCGAGAATGTAGACGGCAGCTTGGATGAAATAATGGGTGTCAGACATAAAGAGCTGAGTGTCGAAGGGGTGCAGTTTCATCCCGAATCGATACTGACTCAGCATGGGCACGACTTGCTAAGTAATTTTTTGAACAGCTAATTGAGGGTAAAAGTGGTGGATATTCAGCAGGCACTGGACATAGTAGTTAATGGCGGAAACCTCAGCGCCGTCGAGATGCGCGACGTGATGCGTCAGATCATGAGCGGCAGTGCTTCAGACGCCCAGATTGGTGGTTTTTTAATTGCACTGCGCGTAAAAGGCGAAAACATCGAAGAGATCACCGGTGCAGTAGAAGTTATGCGTGAACTCGTGACGGGCGTGAAAATATCGGGTCAGTATCTGGTCGATATCGTTGGTACTGGTGGCGATGAGTCCAACCTATTTAATGTTTCCACCGCATCGACATTTGTTGTTGCAGCCGCTGGTGGGCGAGTCGCTAAACATGGCAATCGCTCCGTCAGCAGCAATAGCGGCGCTGCCGATGTATTGGAAGCTGCCGGCGTTAATTTAGCCTTGAGTCCCGAGCAGGTCGCGCTCTGCGTGCAGGAGCTTGGTGTGGGTTTTATGTTTGCGCCGGCTCATCACAGCGCCATGAAATATGCGATTGGCCCAAGGCGTGAGCTTGGCCTGCGCACAATTTTTAATATACTCGGCCCTATGACTAATCCGGCAGGCGTCAGGCGTCAGTTGATCGGAGTCTATGAAAAAGCGCTATGCAAGCCCATGGCCCAAGTGCTTGGACGTTTGGGGGCAGAGCATATAATGATTGTCCATTCCGCCGATGGGCTCGACGAAATTAGTATTGCCGCCGATACTCACGTTGCAGAATATAAAAATGGCGTAGTAACCGAATACACTATTACGCCTGAACAGTGTTCAGTCCAACGTCAAAGTCTCGAAGGTCTAGCTGTTAATAATGCAGGGCAATCACTCGCTCTAATTGTTGATGCCTTGGGTAAGCGCGCGGGGCCTCATGCTGCAAAAGCCGCCGACCTTGTTGCGCTTAACGCTGGCGCAGCACTTTATGTTGCGGGTTGTGCTGGGGATATCAATGAAGGCGTAGCGCTTGCGCAGGACGTCATAGGCGCTGGCTTAGCCCGGGCTAAAATAACCGATCTTGCAACCTTTACGCAGGTTCAACAGGACGCCTAAATAATTTAAGAGATCCAAAGATGAGTTCAGATACGCCGACAGTACTTAAAAAAATTCTTGATCGAAAACACGAAGAAATTGCCGAAAGAAGATTGCTGACACCTCTGTCAATGCTGCAAGAAAAAATCATTCTGGCGTCGCCGCCTCGCGGTTTTTACGCAGCCATCGCCGCTAAAATTGCGACAGGTCAATCCGCGGTTATTGCTGAAATTAAAAAAGCTTCGCCCAGTAAAGGCGTTATACGAGAGAACTTTGATCCAGCGGCCATTGCCCAAAGTTATGAGCAGGGCGGCGCTGTTTGTTTATCCGTGTTGACTGATGTCGATTTCTTTCAGGGGGCAGATGAATATTTAAAGTTGGCCCGTAGTGCCACCAGCCTACCGGTAATTCGCAAAGATTTTATAATTGATGAATATCAAATTTATGAAGCTAGGGCCATGTCTGCTGACTGCATTCTATTAATTGTCTCGGCGCTCGAAGAGAGGCAGCTTTATCGGTTGCATGAGGTTGCTCTGTCGCTTGGAATGGACATCATTATTGAAGTCCATGACGAGACAGAGCTCGACGTCGCTCTCAAATTAAAAAACCCAATGGTCGGCATTAACAATCGCAACCTGCACACCTTCGAAGTCTCTTTAGAAAACACCTATCGGCTACTCAGCAAAATTCCCGATGGGAAAATAGTCATCACGGAAAGCGGTATTCATAATCGTGGGGATGTAGCGGCGATGCGTGAGCATAACGTACAGGTATTTTTAGTTGGAGAAGCGTTTATGCGCAGTGATGACCCCGGCGAACAGCTTAGAGAGTTTTTTAAATAGTCAGAATTCATGTCGGTATTGTCGACCATACGTTAACCAGTTATGATAATTTCAGAAAAATTAACTGGTCAGGAGGTTTTAGATGCAACTAACGTTGAAGGTCAACGGTACCGCAAGAACTATCGAGACGGATGCCGACACTCCACTACTGTGGGTACTTCGCGATACCATTGAGATGACCGGCACTAAATACGGGTGCGGTATCGCGCAGTGTGGTGCCTGTACAGTACATCTAAATGGCGCAGCTGTTCGGTCATGCGTTATACCGGTCAGTCAGGTTGGCGATCAAGAAATCACCACGATAGAAGGTTTAGCTACGCCAGAAGGTATAGCCATTAAAGCGGCCTGGGACGATCTGGCTGTGGTGCAATGTGGCTACTGCCAGTCAGGTCAAATCATGTCGGCCTCCGCTCTTCTGGGCGTCAATTCTGCGCCCAACGATGATGATATTGATGGTGCTATGTCTGGTAATATTTGTCGTTGCGGCACCTACGGGCGTATTCGTGCCGCTGTAAAACAGGCCTCTTTGGCCATGACCAAAGAGGACGCGTAGATTATGAAAATACTAGGCGATATCAATAAGTTGGGCGTTACTAACATGTCTCGGCGCGTTTTTCTAAAAAAGACCGCCACGCTCGGTGCCGGTTTTACCCTAGCCATGAGCTTGCCGTCCGCCGCTCTGGCTGAGGCGGGAGCCGGGTCTGTTTTAACTGGGCAGGATGACATAGTCGCCAATGCCTTTGTACGAATTAGCCCAGACAACGTCGTCACCATTATTATCAAACATGCGGAGCTTGGGCAGGGCAGCTACACCGGCCTTGCAACCATTGCCGCAGAAGAAATGGACGCCGACTGGGGGCAGGTTGTGTCTGAGGCAGCTCCAGCAAACAAAGCACTCTATTCAAACTTGCTGTTTGGTGCCCAGATCACCGGGGGGAGTACCGGAATAGCCAACTCTTATACTCAGATGCGTGAAGCGGGTGCCAGTGCCAGACATATGTTGGTGTCAGCGGCGGCCCAGAAGTGGCAGGTGCCGGCGAGTGAGATTAGTGTGAGTAAAGGCGTGGTATCCCATACCAGCGGTCGGTCAGCTAGTTTTGGCGAGTTGGCGGAAGCTGCAGCGATGCAGGACATACCAGAAAATGTCACGCTGAAGGATCCCCAGAATTTTACATTGATAGGCGCTGAGGTATTGTCTCGTAAAGATATGGGCAAAACCGATGGCAGTGCCATCTTCACGCAAGATATCAAACTTCCGAGAATGCTTACTGCGTTGGTGGCACATGCCCCTCGCTTTGGCGCGACAGTCAAGTCGTTTAGCGACGGCAAGGCTAAAGCCGTTAAAGGGGTGGTCAACGTTGTGCAAATCCCCACAGGTGTTGCCGTGATTGCAGACACGTTTTGGAATGCCAAAAAAGGCCGTGACGCGCTGCAGATAGAATGGGATCTGAGTACTGCGATGAGCGACAGTTCCGATGATCAAATGCGTCGCTACATTGAGGTGGCTAAAGATCCCGGCGTATCGGCAAATGCCCATGGCGATTTGGCAGTGGGCTTTAATGCCGCCACTCAGATAATTGAAGCAGAGTACGAATACCCCTATTTGGCCCATGCCACGATGGAACCTATGAATTGTGTGGTACAGATTAGAGGAGCGGATGTAGAGCTCTGGTACGGCTGCCAGTCAGCGACAGGCGACCAGAACAGGGTTGCTGAGGCGCTTAAGATTGCACCGGAAAAGGTCAAGATTAACAGTTTATTTGCCGGTGGCAGCTTTGGGCGACGAGCTAATACCCATAGTGACTATGTGCTAGAGGCGACCTTGATTGCCAAGGCCAACCAGTCAGATGCGCCTGTAAAGCTGGTCTGGACGCGAGAGGATGATACGCAGTCGGGCTATTTTAGGCCGATGTATTTCCACAAACTTAAGGCGGGCCTAGACAGCGGCGGAAAAATTATCGCGTGGCAACATAGAATTGTTGGGCAATCAATATTAGGCAATACTGAGTTTGCAGCCTTCTTCGAAAGCGGCGTAGACTTTACCTCCGTAGAGGGTGCGACTTCGCTGCCCTATAAAATTGCTCACTTTGCCGTGGACTTACATACGATGGAATCTCCGGTTCCGGTACTCTGGTGGCGAAGCGTGGGTAGTACCCATACAGCGCATTCAGTTGAAACGTTTATGGATCAATTGGCAGCCGCCACGGACCAAGACCCTTTGGCCTTTCGCATTGCGCACCTAGGCGATGATGACCGTTACAAAGGAGTCCTCGAACTGGCTGCCGACAAGGCAGGCTGGAATGTGCCGCAAACGCAGGGACTCATCAAAGGTATTGCGCTCCATAAGTCATTCGGCACCTATGTTGCACAGGTAGTTGAGATCGCTATCGCTGACAGTGGCGAATACAGTGTTGAAAAGGTGGTGTGCGCGGTGGACTGCGGTGTGGCAATCAATCCAGATGTTGTTCGTGCGCAGATGGAAGGGAGTATTGCCTACGGTTTGTCACCAAGCTTGATGAGTGAAATAACCATTAAAGAGGGCGCGGTGATAGAGACGAACTTTGATGGCTATCAGGTCGTTCGTATGAAGGACATGCCTGCAGTCGAGGTACATATTATTCCGTCGGCGGAACCGCCAAGCGGCGTTGGAGAGCCGGGTACGCCGGTTATAGCACCGGCTGTTGCCAATGCCCTATTTGCAGCAACAGGTAAATCACATACTAAGCAGCCTGTCGGCAGAAAGGTCTAACTCTGCCTGTTACGTGGGTTGTGGGGCGTCTTTTGAGGACTGCTTACCGTGCTGTTAGGTTGGGGCTAGCGGGTGCCATATACCACCATGGTCTTGCCCGAGACAGACAGCAGGCCATTAGACTCTAGCTCTTTTAGGACGCGACCGACCATCTCTCGTGAGCAAGCGACAATACGGCCAATCTCCTGCCGGGTAATTTTAATCTGCATACCGTCTGGATGAGACATAGCATCAGGCTGTTTAGAGAGATCGAGCAGAGCGCGAGCAACTCGACCTGTCACGTCAAGAAAGGCTAGGTCACTAGCCTTTCTTGTGGTATCGCGAAGGCGCTGGGCCATTTGCTTGCTAATCGCCAGTAGGTACTCAGGCTGATTTTTCCCTATTTCAATAAATTTTGAGTAGCTTATCTCTCCGACTTCGCATTCTGTTCTGGTTCTAATCCAAGCGCTGCGATGTTGTTCCTCGAACAGGCCCATCTCGCCAACAAAGTCTCCCGCGTTCAAATAGGCCAAAATCATTTCTTTACTCGAGGCGTCTTGTTCCATGACCACCGCGACGGATCCTTTAATAATGTAATAGAGAGTGTCTGCCTTATCGCCGGCATAGATAATAATACTTTTTGCGGGATATCTGCGCCGGTGACAATGGCTCAAAAATGCCTCTACATTGTTTATATGTGGGGTTAGAGGTGTCATATTTTTCTCCTTGAGTAGCTACTTAAGCGCTTCCGTTCACCGTATTAGTTAACCAATATGTTGGGACTGCCGCACTTAATAGTAGTCAAAATATTGTCATCCTGCCTAAATATTTAGAGATACTCTATGCTAACCTTTACGCCCCTAACAATGAGGTGATTTATGCAAGCAATAATTAAGTGGGTAGATGGCGTTATGTTTCTCGGCGAGTCGGGCAGTGGGCATTCCGTAGTTATGGATGGCGCGCCAGATCAGGGAGGGCGGAACATGGGATCGAGACCCATGGAGATGGTACTGATGGGGTTGGGGGGCTGTGCTTCTTTTGATGTTATGACTATGCTTAAAAAGGGCAGACAACAGGTCATGGCATGCAAAACAGAACTTCAGGCCGAGCGCGTGGACGCGGTACCCGCTGTTTTTAGTAAGATTCACCTGCACTTTATTGTCAGCGGCGCCAATTTAAAGGAAGCCCAAGTAAAAAGAGCGGTTGAGCTCTCAGCCGAGAAATACTGCTCCGCCTCTATTATGCTACAGACTGCTGGCGTAAAGATGTCCCACAGTTATGCCATTGAGACAGCGTAGCGCGCATGACAAAGTTATTGCCGGCGCCGCAGAGAAAAAAAAGGAGCCTAAGAAGGCTCCTAAAAAATCTTTGGATGAATCACAAAGAAGGGGTTGGGGGGTAAACCTGTGGCACATCGCGAGTTAAAAGCGATGCGCTCAAATTTCATACGTATGATAAAAATGAATGGATCACGTGACCAATGTATTTTTAACATCTGCATTATGTGTTTTTGTAATGACCTTTTTCCTTTACTCAGATAGAAACGTTGCAAAAGAAGGGGCCTAAAAAAAAGGGACTCTTTCGAGTCCCTATCAAAAATCCTATAGCAAGGATCTAGAGGGGTAATGCTGGGTACTGCGAATTTGGTAAATCTGTAAATCAAGTTTAGCTCGGCGCCAATCAATACCGAGCTTAGCCTTACTTATCAGAAGCTTCCAACTTAGGTGCTTCCAACTTAACGAAATCATCTTTCGCAATTGCAGCACCCGCTAATCCGATAAAACCAATCAGAACATATACGAGTGTCATGGTGTTTCTCCTTAGTTAAATTTAAGAGCAACTGCTCTATGGGAGTAATATAGTCTTCTAGACGTCATAAGCCAAATGCATTGTTTGCATCAACTGTATGCTATTATGTAATACCATTTAATAACAGTATTAAGGTTTCCATTATGAATCTGCAAAAGCTATCTCGTCTTGATCTGAATTTATTGGTATCACTGCAAGCGTTGCTGGAAGAAAAGAGTGTGACGCGGGCAGCCCAGCGCCTGTTTATCACCCAGCCTGCTATGAGTAGGGTGCTGCAGCGACTGCGACACCAATTGGATGATCCGTTGTTTACGCGAACTGGCAACGCACTAGTGGCTACCCCTAAGGCGCGGGAATTACAGCTGCGATTGCCCCGATTACTTGACAGTATTTTAGAGATGGTCTCAGAGGGTGAGTTTGACCCAGCCGCCTATGTGGGAGAGATCACTATTGCGGTTCCGGAATTCGTGGCTATTTCGCTGGTATCAGAACTGACTAAGGTAGTCACTCAATATGCCCCCGGTGTGATTCTGTCGATCTCAAGTGAAACAGACTCCGTTGAGGGGGAGCTCTCAGAAGGCATACTGGATTTTGCTATCGATATCGACAAGGGTATCACTGAAGATATCAGCGCCCGCAAGCTTGCAATATTCACTCCATCAATTTGGATGCGAGAGGGGCACCCACTAGCCAAGAAGAGTCGAGTCACCCTCGATGAGATACTGGAATATCCCTTCATCCAATACTACCTGTTGATTTCAAAGCGCGTAAGCGCCAGAACGGATGCTCGATTTGATCGAGTACTGCGGGATCTTGGGCGTAAAAGAAAAAAAGCGATGGTCACCAACCAGCTGATGACTGCCATGGAAACTGTTTGTGACACCGACTGCCTAATGGTAGCCGCCAAGTATGGCCTGACTATGGAGCGAGAAATGTATCGCATTGTGCGCAAGCGCTACCCGATTGAGTTGCCTCATGAGGGCACCATTCCACTGGTACTGTTGCAGCACAAAAGAACGTCAGGCTCCCCGATTCATCGTTGGTTGGGTGATAAAATTGTCGGTTTAATGCGCGAGTGGGATAAAGATCAGACGACGGATGAAGAGACTCTTTAGAGTCGGTAACTGCTGTGAGTCATGGCTGACGACACTACAGTCATCAGCTTTTTAACGGGTTCGGGGAACTGCTGGCCGCCGGCATCCAGGGCGCTCTGGGCATGTCGTTCCTCGTCAGTCAGCATCTGCTCGACGATAGCGCGACTTTTCTGATCACCACTGGGCAGTTGATTCAGGTGTGTTTTCAAATGGTGGCAGACCTGATCTTCGGTCGCAGCGACAAAGCCCAGACTCAGCTTGTCGCTGACCAAGCCTGCCGCTGCACCAAGGCCAAACGACATAGCGTACCAAACAGGATTTAACAGGCTAGTACGACCACCCAGCTCTGAAATACGCTCTTCACACCAGGCCAAATGGTCCAGTTCTTCGGCCGCAGCATGTTCCATCTGAGTCCCAACTTCGGGTAACTTTGCGGTTAGCGCCTGTCCCTGATAAAGCGCCTGTGCGCAAACTTCCCCTGCGTGGTTAACCCGCATCAAACCCAACGCCGTTTTACGCTCCTGCACAGATAGCTCAACATCATCCAAGTCAATTGCTGGAGACGCGCGCAGCGGCACTGGCGCATTTCCGAACAGGATTCGTAAGCCCTGATCTAATTGGGTCACTAATTGGTCCAGCCCTGACAATTGTCTATTTAACATAGTCTTTTGCTCATCATGCTCCGTTGTCTGCCCGCTATTGTAGCTGCATTTTGAAAGTATTTCTCGTCGCCGAAATAGACCGACTGATCTCCGACCTAATCGATTATCCGCTGCTCGCGCTCGATCGCTCGCCAGGCAATATCGTCTCTAAAATAGACGTCATCCCAATGAATTTCTGATACCAGTTGGTAGGCTTTGCGCTGAGCGTCCAACACTGAATCGCCAATCGCTGTCGCACAAAGTACCCGACCGCCACTGGTTACTACGTTATCATCGACCTGTGCCGTACCAGCATGGAACACTTTTTCATTCTGGTCGCCAGTGGACGGGGCGCGCAGCCCGTTAATCACATCACCGCCGCGATAGGCCTGAGGGTAACCACCAGCGGCCAGTACCACACCCACGGCCGGACGCGGATCCCACCGTGCTGATTGTTTGTCCAGGTCACCAGATAGCGCCGCGATACAGTGGCCGACAAGATCGGATTTTAGGCGGATTAAAATAGGCTGCGTCTCAGGGTCGCCAAAGCGGCAATTAAACTCAATCACCTTAGGTGTTCCATCCGCCATGATCATTAGGCCCGCGTAAAGAAAGCCCGTGTATTTATTGCCTTCTGCAGCCATACCCTTAACCGTTGGGTAAATCACCTCATTCATAATCCGTTGGTAGACTGTGCTGTCCACCACTGGCGCCGGAGAATAAGCACCCATACCGCCTGTGTTGGGCCCGGTGTCTCCGTTTGCCGCCCGCTTATGATCTTGGCTGGTGGCCATAGGCAGCACATTACTGCCATCTACCATGACAATAAAACTGGCTTCTTCACCGTCGAGAAATTCTTCAATTACCACCCGGTGACCAGCTTCACCAAAGGCATTGCCTGACAGCATATCGCGCACAGCCTCCTCAGCGTCGGCCATCGTCATAGCCACAATGACCCCTTTACCCGCAGCCAAGCCGTCGGCCTTAATAACAATGGGTGCGCCAGCATCGTGCAGGTACGCAAGTGCCGCATCGAGGTCAGTAAAGTTACCGTACTCTGCGGTCGGTATCTTCTGGCGCTCTAGAAAATCTTTGGTGAAGGCCTTAGAGCCCTCTAACTGTGCCGCTTCTTTTGAGGGACCAAATATTGGTAGGCTGCGCTGTTGGAAATAATTAACGACGCCATCAACTAGCGGTTGCTCCGGCCCCACTATGGTCAGGCCAACATTATTTTCCTCAGCAAAATCAGCCAGTCCACCGAAGTCATTGATGTCAATCGCAACATTTTCTAAGTTGGGTTCAATAGCCGTACCCGCATTACCCGGCGCCACATATACAGTACCAATATCAGCACTCTGCGCTGCCTTCCAAGCCAGAGCATGTTCGCGGCCACCAGAGCCAATAACTAGAACATTCATCGATTGTCGTCCACCTTAAAATTTGAGCAGGAATTGTAGCAGAGTGACACCTGTGCGCAGTAAAAAAAGCAACACACCAACCCCTAGTCTGCAGCCAGCCTAAAGTGATAACCTATCAGCCAGTCAATCTAAACAGCATACTACGCCGTAACTCCAGCACCGCAAAAAAAGGATGCGCCCATCTCAAAGTTTAATAGCCCCTCAATTGTCTGGTTCCGTCAGGATCTCCGACTTGCCGATAATCCCGCGCTCTGCGCTGCTTGCGAAAAAGGCGACGTCATACCTGTCTATATACTCGATGACACCAATGCCGGTGACTGGAGTATGGGCGGTGCTAGTCGTTGGTGGTTACACCACGCGTTAGAGTCTTTGAATACCTCCCTCCATGGGAAACTGCAGTTATATCGGGGTGAGCCATTGGCGATCTTGAGCAAGCTCGCCAGCGATACCTCGGCGCAGAGTGTGTACTGGAATCGCTGCTATGAGCCCTGGAGAATCGCCCGTGATGGTGAAATCAAAACGGCCCTAAAGGCCGCTGACATTGAGGTGCAAAGTTTTAATGGATCTCTACTTTGGGAGCCCTGGCAGGTGCTTAAAAAAGATCAGACACCCTATAAGGTATTCACCCCTTATTATCGCCGCGGATGCCTGTCTAAAGTCTCTCCGCGCAAGCCCTTATCAGTGCCAAATAGTATTCACTCACTCAAAGTAAGTGAAGAGTCACTTACCCTTAAAGAACTGTATTTAAAGCCCAAAATTAAATGGGACACTGAAATGCAAGCGCGATGGGATATCAGTGAAGAGGCCGCACAAGACCGGCTTGACGACTTTGTAATGGCAGAGCTAGAGGACTATCGTGAGGGCCGGAATTTTCCCGACAAGGCCAACGTCTCACGCCTTTCGCCCTACCTGCATTTTGGCCAGATCTCACCCAATACCGCCTGGCATCGCGCCGCCGATGCGGCGGCCATTATCAATAATGAAGCCAGTCTAGACACCTTCTTAAGTGAACTGGGCTGGCGCGAATTCTCCTACTATCTGCTCTATCATTTTCCCCAGTTACCGAGCAAAAATCTGCAAACTCGCTTTGATCTATTCCCATGGGCGAACGACACCAAATCAAATCTAAAGGCTTGGCAGCAGGGCAAGACCGGCTACCCACTGGTGGATGCTGGGATGCGCGAACTCTACAGCACCGGCTACATGCATAATCGTGTGCGCATGGTGGTGGGGTCATTCCTGGTAAAGAATTTATTAATCCACTGGCACAGTGGAGAAGAATGGTTTTGGGACTGCTTAGTTGACGCAGATCTTGCCAGCAATAGTGCTGGTTGGCAGTGGATTGCCGGATGTGGCGCAGATGCTGCGCCTTTCTTTAGAATCTTTAACCCCATTACCCAGAGTGAAAAATTCGACAAGCAGGGCGAATATATTCGACGCTATGTGCCAGAACTGGCGAACATGCCGGCCAAGTATATTCACTGCCCCTGGTTGGCACCCGACGACGTTCTGCAACAGGCAGGAGTAAAAATTGACGTCAATTACCCCGGCCCGATTGTCGATATCAAAGAATCTAGAGTGCGCGCCCTAGAGGCCTTTGCTGTAACCAAGATCAACCCATAAAAACACCACCTGTAACGCGATTGTGCAATAAAGGTGCATTGAAGCTGTAAGCAAGTAGCACTGAATATAAAGTGAGCTCGGCTCGAAGCTAAATCCAACAATCATTATGCGGCCTACTGTGTTAATTTAACCGACAAGTTCTGCAGATTTCTACTGTTGCAATTGGGGCTGCCGCTGACCATAAAACAGCATGTTTTGCCAACACATAAAGTGATAGGTTAATCGTTAGGCAGAACCATTAGCGAAACATTATTTCAAACACTAGCAAAAGGAGAAATGTATGGCCAAGGGTCAAGATTCAAAAAAAGCGGCCAAAAAGAAACCCGAGAAAACTATGAAGGAAAAACGTCTCGATAAAAAGGAGAAGAAGGCCAGTAAAAGCTAAATAGTCTCTGAGTTAGAAGCAGCAGCGTTTAGGGATGACCCAGCGCTATATAGGCTGTTACGGCCCATACAAAACGCATAGCGAGCAAGGTGGTAACGTCGAGTTTGCCCTAGATAAACGCTCATATCCGTTCGCCAAATACATGGCAGTCCAAGGTCAGAGAGCCGAATGTCGGACCCATGGCTTGACCTCTCCGGCCGATGCAAACACCCGAGCTGCCCGTAGCCGACCTAACAACCGGCCGACGCTCCTAACCTCATAATAGTCTATGGTAACCTCATGATAGTCTATAGTCGGAGCAGCTCATGAGTATTGATCTAGGTACCTTCGATCACGTCCATGTCAACGTTAGTAATCGCATCGAAGCACAGCAGTGGTACAGTTCGATATTTGGACTCTATCCTACTGAGTCTTTGGCGTTTTGGGCAAAGGATGGCGGGCCGTTAACTCTACAAAATACATCAGGCACCATTCACATAGCCCTGTTTCAAAGCAAATTAATCCAAAACACCACCATCGCGTTTAGAGTCAGTGCGTCTGGGTTGCGCGGGGCAATCAAATTCCTTGCCAGCATTGGCGTGAGCATCAAACCCGTCGATCATGAGGTGTCTTGGTCGATATATTTTAAAGACCCAGACGGTAACCCTTTCGAAGTCACCACCTATGACTATGAGGCGTTCGCCAACCAGCCAGCGTTCACCTAGACTAGGGTTTAATCTTCACTAATCGAAATCGAAATTTTCCCAAAGTGCCGGTTATCAATCTGATGCTGAAATGCACTGGCAAGGTCGGCTAGGCTAAAGGTATCGCTAATAATGGGCCTAATAGAAGACGTATCCAAATAATCTAACATAGCGAGCTGTGATGTTTGATTACCCATAGCGATGCCACTCATACGAATCTGTTTCATAAATATTCGAGGCAAGATAATCTGACTGACCGCGGGGCCGCTCAGAACGCCAATTAGGGCAATATGCCCACCGAGTTTTGTTGCCTTAACAGACTCGGTAAAGGTACCGCCGCCACCAACTTCAATGACATGGTCGACACCCAGGCCGCCTGTTTTGGCCAGCACGGCTTTACCCCATTGAGGCTCATCTATGTAATTAATGACTTCATCTGCGCCAAGTGATTTTAAACGCTCTAGTTTTTTGGATGAAGATGAGGTGGCTATCACCCTAGCGCCCATTGATTTCGCCAACTGCAAAGCAAATATGGACACGCCACCGGTACCTTGCACAAGGACCGTCTCGCCGGGCTGAAGACGACCTTCATCAACTAAGGCTCGCCAGGCAGTTAAGCCGGCACAGGGGAGGGTTGCTGCCTCCTGGAAAGTCCAACCATTAGGAGTTTTAGTCACCGATCTCTCAGATATGGCAATGTATTCTGTCGAGTAGCCATCTTCATTATCACCTATAAAACTGAGCAAATGATGCTCGGGCGCACCTTCTAGCCAATGGGGATAGCAGGAACTCATTACCCTGTCACCGACGTTCCATAAGGTCACTGCTGAGCCTATTTCTACCACTTCCCCTGCGCAATCAGATAAAACTACTCGACCGTCTTCGGTAGGAATATGACCCTGAGCTACCAGCAAGTCATGGTAATTAAGGCTGCTAGACCTTACCTTAATAAGGATTTGGTCCTCGGCGGGCGTTGGCTTGTCGGCTTCTACAAGCAGCAGATTATCAAGACCGCCGGGACTAGCCAGTTGAATTCGCTTCATCTCTATACCTCACAATTTAAATATGTTCTCACCATATCATAGGTCGCGCATATGAGAACGATCGAGGGCTCTAAGGTGGCAGTCAACTTTGCATCGACATACAATTGCCCGCAGATTAGCATCATGGAATGAGTGTTACCTTATTTTCTCAATCAGCCAACCTATGGCAAAATTTACACCCTCGATCGCCCTCAGAAACTATTTAAAATAATGATGCATAATTTTGTTTTAATTCAAAATAATGTTGACTGCGTTTAGCATTAGGCGGCTGATGCTCAAGCGTTGTTGCAATTAATACAGTGCAATCAGAGATAGTTAGCATAATACTAACTTAGTGCCTGAAGTGGCGCATGCCAGTAAACACCATAGCCATGCCATGTTCGTTAGCCGCGGCGATAACTTCATCGTCGCGCATAGATCCCCCGGGCTGGATAATACAGCTAATTCCGGCGGCACCGGCGTTGTCGATACCATCGCGGAAGGGAAAGAACGCATCGGAGGCCATCACTGCACCGACTACCTGTAATCCGGCGTGCTCAGCTTTGATACCAGCAATGCGCGCACTATTAATACGACTCATCTGTCCAGCGCCAACACCGACTGTCTGGTTATTTTTAGCATAGATAATCGCGTTAGACTTGACCATCTTAGCGACTTTCCAAGCGAATAACATATCGACCATTTCCAACTCAGTCGGCACACGTGCCGTAACAACCTTGAGATCTGATTGCGTGATCATGCCGTTGTCACGGTCCTGGATTAACAGACCGCCATTAACCCGTTTGTAGTCAAAGTCCTGTGGTCGTTCGGTGCCCCAGCTACCACATTGCAAAAGGCGAACATTCTTTTTAGCGGCAACCGCGGCTATGGCATCGGCTGATACGGAGGGCGCAATAATGACTTCAACAAATTGCTTGTCACAAATTTTTGCTGCCGTAATGGCATCTAGTTCACGGTTAAAGGCGATAATTCCACCGAAGGATGATTCAGGATCTGTAGCAAACGCTAGATCATAGGCTGTGTTGATGTCGACCGCTACAGCCACACCGCAGGGGTTGGCATGCTTAACAATTACGCAGGCAGGCTGATCAAACTGTTTGACACATTCGAGGGCGGAATCGGTATCGGCAATATTATTAAATGATAACTCTTTACCCTGTAGCTGAACCGCAGTTGCAACACTGGCTTCGGTTGGATTGGCTTCGGTATAAAAGGCGGCTTTTTGATGGGGGTTCTCGCCGTATCGCATCTCCTGAGTTTTAAAGTACTGCACATTAAAGGTATCAGAAAAATCACGTTTTACATTTTCGATATTTCTCGCACCAAAGTAATTGGCGATCATGCCGTCGTAACCTGCGGTATGCTCAAAGGCTTTAACCATTAGCTGGTACCGAGTTTGATAATCGAGCTGTCCATCATTAGCCTGCATCTCGTCGACTACGGTTTGGTAGTCAATGGCGTTGACCACAATGGCGACATCTTTATGATTCTTAGCCGCTGAGCGAACCATGGTAGGACCGCCGATATCAATATTTTCAATCGCATTGGGCAGACTACAGTTGGGGTCGGCGACGGTGGCCGCAAAGGGGTAGAGGTTCACGACTACCATGTCAATTGGCTTGATGCCATGCTCTTTCATTACGGCATCATCTTGGCCGCGACGCCCTAAAATAGCGCCATGAATTTTTGGGTGTAACGTCTTAACTCGTCCGTCCATCATCTCTGGAAATCCAGTGTAGTCTGCGACTTCAGTGACCGCGATATGGTTGTCGCTTAAAAGGCGGAAGGTGCCGCCGGTAGACAGTAGTTCGACGCCCTGTGCTCGCAAGGCTTGGGCAAATTCAACAATGCCCGTTTTATCAGAAACGCTGATTAGGGCGCGTGAGACTTTTCGTAGGTCGCTCATGGATTCCTCAAAGTGAAACAGTAATTACAGGAGGTTGTATTGTTTTAATTTCTTGCGCAGGGTGCCGCGGTTGACGCCGAGTATTTCGGCGGTTCTAGTTTGGTTTTGGCGAGTGTAATGCATTGCAGCAGCAAGTAGCGGCGGCTCTACTTCATTCATGACTAACTCATAGAGGCCGGTGGTATTTTGGCCATCAAGGTCATGGAAATAACGTTGCATGGCTTCGGCAACACTATAGCGAAGCGACTGTTGAGACTGTGTAATCTGATGGTTATCTGAGTCAGGACTTGTGTCTGACATGTTTTCTGGCATGTCACGGTCGGTATTTTCTTCTGATGTCATGCGGCCTTTTCCTGATATTGAGCACCTTCGAAAAATTGCTGCAGTGACGCCTGCTGTTCCATAGTGCTTTCTAGTTTATTAAATTGCTGGGTAAATTGCTTTCCGCCGGCCATAGGATTTATGTACCAGCCGATATGTTTTCTTGAAATTAAGGTGCCACCCACTTCGCCATAGAAGTCATGCAGGGCTATCAGGTGCCGCATCATTATGGCACCTGCCTCATCTAAGCTCGGCGGTGGCAACAATGTTCCGATCTCAAGGTAATGATTGATCTGCTTAAATACCCAAGGGTTACCCTGAGCCGCGCGGCCAATCATGACGGCTGCAGCGCCGGTATGTTCCAACACGAACTGGGCTTTTTCTGGGGTACTGATGTCGCCATTGGCTAGCACAGGAATTGATACTGCCTCAACCACCTGAGCAATGGTGTCGTACTCTACTTCGCCAACAAAGCGGCAGGCGCGGGTCCGTCCGTGAACAGCTAGAGCGGCTATACCAGCCTCTTCGGCAATCTTAGCTATCGTCGCGGCATTGCGATTCTGACGATCCCAACCTGTGCGAATTTTTAAGGTCACAGGCACATCGACGGCCGCAACGACGGTATGCAAGATGTCGCTTACCAGCTGTGGATCTTGTAGCAACGCGGACCCTGCCGCGCGCTTGCAGACTTTCTTCGCTGGGCAGCCCATATTGATATCGATAATTTCTGCGCCTTGAGCGACATTAAAGCGTGCAGCCGCAGCCATCATCAGAGGGTCATAACCGGCAATCTGCACGGAGCGGGGGGCGGGTTCATCACCAAACTGAATGCGCAGACGAGATTTCCTGGTGCCCCAGGTGCTAGGGTCAGAAGCCACCATCTCAGAGACTACAAGCCCAGCACCCATCTCTCGACAAAGCTGTCGAAATGGCAAATCAGTCACGCCAGCCATGGGCGCTAAGATCGTTTTATTCTGCACTGTGTAGGGGCCAATAGTAAACAAGTGGTTCTCTATATTTTTTGACTTTCGCTGCGGGAGTTGACGTCAACTGAGACGCCATAATACCCTCTGCGCGCCTGATTAAAAAGTGATCAATTGGAATAATTGGTAATAAGCGGGCTTGGAATGGTTGTGTGGTGTGCTGGGCTTAGAGTGTTGTTCGTTGGTTGCCCGGTAGGTCCCTGCATCCCCCATTTAGAAGATACCCGCTCTTAGCACAGAAGACATTGTAGCTCTTTGCAATGGTTAGCGTACTTTGATGGCGCTTAGTTGACTCCAGTCAGATTGAATTGCGGCTGTGGAAAAGTCGAAATGTGCTAGGTAGGATTCGGACACATCATCTATCTGGCTTTCTAACAGGCCCGACAGGCACAGTAGGCCGTTGACTGCGGTCAGATCGCTTATCACGGGTGCTAGCTGTATTAGCGGTGCGGCGAGAATGTTTGCCAGCATAACTTCCGCGTTAAGCCTCATGGGAACGTCCTCTGGTAAAAAAGTCATTAGTCGATCATCGGCGATCTGGTTGCGCTGGGCGTTGTCGCGACTGGCCAGCAGCGCCTGAGGATCATTGTCTATGGCATAGACTTTTTCTGCGCCCAGTAACAGCGCAGCAATACCTAAAATGCCCGACCCGCATCCGTAATCAATGACAATTTTTCCGGCGAGGTCCTGTTGGTCGAGCCAGCGCAAGCAAAGGTGAGTGGTGGGGTGGCTGCCAGTACCAAACGCGAGGCCAGGATCAAGACTCAGATTGATCGCATCGGGTTCTGGTGGATCGACCCAGCTGGGACAAATCCATAGACGGGCGCCGCATTTGAGTGGTTGAAAATACTTCTTCCACTCTTCCGACCAGTCCTTGTCTTCCAATAGTTCCCAATGCATTGCCGGTGCCGGCTCGAGAAGCTCAGTAAGCTGTTGATTGATGGCGTTGGTATCGGTGGAGGCAGGAAATAGAGCCTTGGCGGTGCAGTTATCCCACAGGGGCTGTTCGCCAATACCCGGCGCATAGATAGGCTGATCTGCCGCATCTTCGAGAGTGACAGAGACGGCACCACATTCGACGATGGCGTCTTCAACAATGGAGCTGCGTTCTCGCTCCACATCAATCAGTAATTGTAGCCATTGCATAGTGTTACTCGGTCGGGCTTTAGAGGCTATAGCCCGAGCTTCTTTTCCAGATAATGGATATTGACGCCGCCCTTTTTAAAGGCTTCGTCGCGGACTAAATCAGCATGTAAATCAATGTTAGTTTTAATCCCATCAATAACCATTTCATCAAGGGCATTGCGCATTCTGGATAAGGCAGAGGCTCTATCGCGGCCGTAAGTGATAATCTTACCGATTAATGAGTCGTAGTTTGGTGGCACGCGATAACCATTGTAGATGTGCGAATCGACGCGCACGCCATTACCGCCTGGCGCGTGGTAAGCGATAATGGTGCCGGGCTGGGGCATGAAGGTCACTGGGTCTTCCGCATTGATTCGGCATTCAAACGAATGGCCGCGGAAAATAATGTCTTCCTGCTTAAAGCTCAACGGTCGCCCGCTGGCAATTAGCAGCTGCTCCTTGACAATATCGACACCGGTAATCATCTCTGACACGGGATGCTCTACCTGAACTCTTGTGTTCATCTCGATAAAGTAAAAGCGGCCATCTTCATAGAGAAATTCAAACGTGCCTGCACCGCGATAGTTGATCTGAATACAGGCGTTGACGCAGCTCTCGAAAACAGCCTGGCGTGCGTCTTCAGGGATCCCAGGTGCGGGGGCTTCTTCTAGGACTTTCTGATGCCGGCGCTGCAGCGAACAGTCGCGGTCGCCTAGATGGATTGCATGTCCCTGACCATCGGACAATATCTGCACTTCAACATGGCGGGGATTTTGTAAAAACTTCTCCATATAGACGGTGCCATCACCAAACGCCGCCGTAGCTTCGGCCTTAGTAATAGATACTGCGTTGACTAGCGCCTGCTCGTTCTCGACCACCCGCATACCGCGACCACCGCCACCTGCGGCTGCTTTGATAATCACCGGATAGCCAATACGCAGTGCCGTGGTTTTTAGTTGTTCGGGATCGTTTGACAGGGGGCCATCAGAACCGGGCACCGTTGGTACACCTGCTGCCTTCATTGCTCTAATCGCCGCTACCTTGTCGCCCATGACACGGATTACATCCGCGGTGGGACCAATAAATACAAAACCACTATTTTCTACCTGTTCGGCGAAATCGGCGTTCTCTGCTAAAAATCCATAGCCTGGATGCACTGCCTGAGCCCCAGTAATTTCCATCGCGCTAATAATAGCGGGGACGTTTAGATAGCTCTGCGGGGAAGGGTTTGGGCCAATACATATCGCCTGATCTGCCAGCTTTACATGTTTAAGGTCAGCATCAATTTTGGAATGGACGGCAACGGTCTTGATGTCCAGTTCTTTACAGGCGCGCAGTATTCTTAAGGCAATTTCGCCGCGATTGGCGATAAGCACTTTATCGAGCATGATCTGGCTCCTAGATAATGGTGAACATGGGCTGGTCAAACTCAACGGGTTCGCCATCCTCGATCAAAATAGCGCCGATGGTGCCGGCCTTGTCCGCTTCAATCTGATTCATCATTTTCATCGCTTCGATGATGCAGAGTACATCACCAGAGGCGACTTTTTGGCCGACGCTGACAAAGGCTGGAGAGCCGGGTGCTGGTGCGCCGTAAAAACTACCTACCATGGGTGAGCGAACAACATGGCCCACCAGGTCGGCACTGGCCGGTACTGCAAGTGCGGCAAGGGGGGCAGATGCCGCCGCAATCGGTGCGGCCACTGTGGGAGCCGGGGCGAGAGCCGGTGGGGCGTAAGCGGTCATGGGCACGCCGCGGCTAATTCGAACGGAATCCTCACCCTCAGTGATTTCCAGCTCATTAATATTAGATTCCTCCAACAATTCAATAAGCTTCTTAACTTTACGAATATCCATTTTAGTCTCTCTTTCGGTAATTAGTGGTTGAGCTTGTCTAGCGCAGCCTGCAGGGCAAGATCATAACTTTTAGAGCCAAAGCCGCAGATAACGCCCTCGGCAATATCTGAAAAATACGAGTGATGACGAAATTTCTCGCGAGCGTGCACATTAGACAGGTGCACCTCAATAAAGGGGATCTCTACACCCAGCAGCGCGTCGCGCAGAGCGACACTGGTATGGGTGAATGCACCTGGATTGAAAATGATAAAATCTACAGCTTCTTGCTTTGCATCATGAATGCGCTGTATCAACTCATACTCGGCATTGCTTTGCAGTGCCAGCAAATGGTGGCCCGCTGAGAGCGTTAAGTCGGTGAGGTGCTGGTTGATCTGTGTCAAAGACATAGACCCATAAAGCTCTGGCTCTCGGGTGCCGAGAAGATTGAGATTTGGACCGTGCAACAACAGAATCGTTGACATAATAAGGCCTTACGAATAATTGGACAGAAGCAGTCTGCACTAAAACGTCAGGACTGTCTAGGCGCTCAGCATATTAGGGTGTTTTCGCCGAATTTAGCGGAATTTACGGCAATTTATCGGCACGTTTCGGGGCGTTACCCATTTGAGGAGAGCTTTAAACGCGAAGATGCACTCATATAAGCGCATTTTCGCGTCACTTTAACGTATTAACGACGAAGTTACCTTAAATTCGCCAAACGTGAGCATATCAGTGGCTAAAATCTACAAAATCATTACTTTACTCGATTTATTGCCGCTACAATCATGGGTTTTAGAAGTATTTGCGGCAATATTTCTGCTTCGCCCGGCCCATTTGGGTACATCAGGTAGAGCGGTACGCCGCTGCGCTGATATTGATTTAACAGTTTTGTGATCTCTGCATCATTATTGGTCCAGTCACCTTTGAGGTAGGTGACATCGTTTTCAGCCAGCGACTGATAAAACACCTCCGTCCCCAGAGCGACCCTTTCGTTAACTAAGCAGGTGATACACCAGTCCGCTGTGAGGTTGATAAAAACTGGCCTGCCTGCCTGACGGAGTTCGCCGAGCAACTCTTCAGAATAAGGCTGCCAACGAGGTGGCTCTTCAGCTTTCAACACTGACATAACCGGCACTGTAAGCGCCATAGCGATACAGAGAGCAGCGAGAGTTTTGCTCACAGTCACTCCGGAGGCCTGCTTGAGTTTCCATAGCCAGATGCCCATGGCGATTAATACCAGGCCGGCGATCACGGTTGTTGCTACATCAACGCTGGTTTGACGCCCGGCAACCCACAATAGCCAAACAGCAGTCAAATACAGAGGGAATGCTAGGAACTGCTTAAACGTATCCATCCACTGGCCGGGGCGGGGTAACTTATTACTTAGGCTGGGTATCCATGTGAGTAGAACAAATGGCAGCGCCATGCCTAGCCCTAAAAAGGCAAATACTAGCAACGCTAGATAAGAAGGCTGGGCGATGGCATAGCCGAGTGCCGGGCCCATGAATGGCGCAGTACAAGGGCTGGCTATTGTAGTTGCCAATACGCCAGTCATAAACGAGGATGACAGGCTATCATCATTATCTGCCGACTGCCCAACTGACATCAGCCCGCCACCAATTTCTAAATAACCGGAAAAGGCTAATCCCATCACAAAAAATAGGTAGATCAGAAAGATAACAAATAGCGGAGACTGTAATTGAAAGCCCCAGCCAATAGCTTCGCCTGCGGCCCTCAGTGACAGCATGACAGCGGCAATAGCCACAAAGCTTGAAACCACACCAGCGGTGTAGGCGAGGCTATGACTGCGCTTATCCTGGTCGGTCTGGTGGGTCATGGCAAAGCTCATGGCCTTGATCGAGAGTACCGGAAAAACACAGGGCATTAAATTGAGAATCATACCTCCAGCTAATGCAAAGATCAGAATCCACAGCAAGGAAAGCTCGCTTGGATCGCTGTCGGTAGCTTTGGCAGCTCTGGCCGAAAGGGACGGCGTGGCACTGATTTCGACGGTGCCGTTGGTAAGGTCAACGGTTAACCACTGTTTATACGGCGGGTAACAGAGCCCTGCATCTGCGCAGCCCTGAGATTCCATCTGTATTTCCAGCTGCTGTGCATCCGTCTGGAAGGGCAGTATCACAGTGGTTTGACGATAATAAACTTCTAATTCAGCCTCAAAATACTCATCCCACTTAACCTTTCCCGCCGTAAATATGGGTCGGCTAAGCTGGCTGTTGGCATCGACGGCATTGAACTTAAAGCGATCTCGGTAAAGGTAATAACCGTCTCGAATCGACCAATCGAGCAGCAGTTGATTTTCCTCGACTCTGACACTGACCTGATAGGCCTGCTCCACCGGGACAAAGCTGCTACCAATAACGCTGACGTTGTCGAGGCTACTGGTCTGCTCTACAGGTCTCTGTCCACTGTCTAGGGAAATTTGTGCAAAGACTGTGGACACATTCATGCATAATATAAACAGGGCAATAAACGTAGTAATTTTCTTCATAGTAGCCAAATATCCTGCTCTATCGCTAATTGGGGTTATCGGATTCGTCCGAGGTACTGTAACATTTCGTGACAGTGGTCGGCGTTAAAAAATGTCTGTTCAGAAGTCCTAACGCCCGACACCATGCTATAGTTTAACTGAGGTACACAATGCAAAAGCTCGCAACTCTGATTCTATTAATGTCCACATCGGTCGCTGTTGATGCCGTTGATTTATCTGTAAATAATGCATATATCCGAACCATGCCTCCTGGACAGACAAAAACAGCCGGTTTTCTTTCTGTGACGAATAATAGCCCTAACCACTGCCAGTTGCTGGGCGGTACCTCTTCGGTTAGCCCGCGTATTGAATTCCATGAGCATCATCACGCGCAAGGCATGATGCAAATGCGAAAGGTGGATAGCGTGATGGTTGCCGCCGGCCAAACGGTTACCTTCTCTCCGGGTGCCCTTCATATTATGTTGTTTGAAATAGCAACGACTCTTACTGTTGGGGAAATTACGCAAATGGAGATAGCCTCGGATCAATGCGGGGCCATTAGTTTTACGGCAGAAATACGTAGCCTGATCCAAAAACCAATGACCGGGATGCATCATTAATGAGCCTTTATGGACGCCTGAAGTCTCGCTGGAGTGCAATCTATAGCGCGGTTAGTGACACTGTTTCTGAGGATTATCTTGGTCAACGAGCTCCCAAAGGTTTCCGTATTGGGATTATGGGGCTGTTGACAGCATTCCTGTTTTTGATTGCATTAGGCTGGTATTGGAGTGCTGAACCTAAGCTGTTTGATGTTAGGCCTTCAGTCGACAGTCTGCCTACTGCGGTACCTGGCGCAGTGACCACGGCGACGTTGATTAACGTGATTGATGTGCTACTCAACAAACCAGGTGGCTATCTTAGCAATGATGTTATTCCGCCAGGTGTCTGGCTAGACAACCTGCCCAGCTGGGAGTTTGGCGTTATTGTGCAAGTTCGTGATCTCAGCAAGGCAATGCGCGAGTCTTTTAGTCGCTCTCAGTCCCAGTCTGCTGAAGACCCAGATTTGGCGCTGGCTGAGCCGCGCTTTAATATTGATCACCTTAGTTGGGCGGTGCCTTGGCCAGAAAGTGAATATGCTGGCGCGCGTGACTATCTCAGTGGGTACTTAAAACGACTCGTCAAAGATGACGCGTTTGATGCTCAGTTTTATACCCGCGCCGATAATCTAAGTTACTGGCTAGGAACGGTTGAGAAAAGGCTTGGAAGTTTATCCCAGCGTCTCTCCGCTAGTGTCGGGCAGAGACGCCTTAATACCGATCTTGCGGGTGACCCGGAGTCGCGACAGTCGACACCGACGCCGGGCGAGAGGCTTATAAAAACTCGCTGGTTACGTATTGATAATGTCTATTATGAGGCGCGGGGAACCTCGTGGGCGCTAATACACTTTTTGAGGGCAGTTGAAGTTGATTTTTCAGAGGTGCTTAAAAAGAAAGGTGCCCTGGTTAGCGTGCAGCAAATTATTCGTGAGTTAGAGATGACACAGCAGGCAGTGCACGCGCCTATGATATTAAACGGCGAGGGCTTTGGTGTGCTGGCGAATCACTCGCTCGTAATGGCTTCTTATATAAGCCGAGCCAACGCAGCGATCATCGATCTGAGGGACCTGCTGGCTCGGGGCTAAACGATGCCATAATCCTGTTAGTGAATGCTTTTAATTTCGAGCTATTAATCCCGAGACCTCCACCTGTACTTCGATTCAAGTGGCCATGCCTGCAGCGCTATGAGCCTGCGGTGTGGGTCACGATACCCTTTTGGGTCGCCAAAAATAAAACGTCGGCCGATTTTATCGCAAATAAACCATTAGTTACCGTTCCCGTTATCTGGTTAATCTGCTCCTCCAGCTTACAGGCCGAGCCCATAGGGTAGAGGCCATGGACATCTAATATACAGTTACCATTATCAGTGATCACGCCTTCTCGCCACACTGGGTCGCCACCCAATTTAACCAATTCACGGGCGACATAGCTGCGGGCCATAGGTATGACTTCAACCGGTAGGGGAAACGTTCCTAGATAGTCGACCCATTTGCTTTCATCCGCAATGCAGACAAACTCCTTCGCCACGGCAGTGACAATTTTCTCACGGGTCAGTGCCGCCGAACCCCCTTTTATCAGTTCAAGATGGGGATTAGCCTCGTCTGCACCGTCGACATATACCGTAACCTCCGCGACTGAATTCAATTCAAAAACCTGAATGCCGTGGGCGCGCAGCTTGTCAGCCGAGACTTCGGAGCTGGCTACCGTGCCCTGAAACTTATGCTTGTGTAAGGCTATTAAATCAATAAAGTAGTTGGCTGTTGAGCCTGTGCCAATGCCAACGATACCGTCGTCGTCAATTTTTGTTAACACGTAATCTACTGCAGCCTGCGCGACGGCCTCTTTGAGTTGATTTTGATTCACAGATTGCTCCAAACATTAATTGCGACAAAAGTATGGCCGTGATTATACGGCCATCTGCGCAACAAAACAGCGTTGCCACCGCTAACTTACATTTTTAGGCTGGCGAAAATGCCTAGATCAAACTACCATTGCCTGCTAATTAAGAACACTGGAAATCTAATGCTGCAAAAGTATGTGAAAAAAATTCTCGAGGCGCGCATCTACGACCTGGCAATCGAAACACCAATCGACTCCGCGCCCTTGCTGTCGCAGCGACTGAATAATGAGATTTTACTGAAACGAGAAGACTTGCAGCCGGTCTTCTCCTTTAAACTTCGTGGCGCGTACAACAAATTGCGCCAACTACCAAAGGAGCGGTTAGACGCTGGCGTGATAGCTGCTTCAGCGGGCAACCATGCACAGGGTTTAGCATTAGCGGCCAAAAAAATGGGCGTTAAGGCAACCATTGTAATGCCTAAGACAACCCCACTGATTAAGGTTGATGCGGTGCGGGCCCGTGGCGCTAAGGTGATCTTGATTGGTGATAACTATGATACCGCAGCTGCGCATGCCAATAAGCTCGTTGAGGAGCGAGGGTTAACGTATATTCACCCTTTCGATGATCCAGATATTATTGCTGGCCAGGGAACCATAGGGATGGAAATCTTACGTCAGCACTCGGGTAGGCTCGATGCGATTTTTATTGCCGTGGGAGGGGGTGGACTCTGCGCGGGTGTGGCGGCGTATGTCAAACATGTGCGCCCCGGTGTAAAAATTATTGCGGTTGAATCAGATGACGCCGCCTGCCTAGATGCCGCTATGAAAGCTGGCCGTCGCGTGCGTTTAAAAGAAGTGGGCATATTCGCCGACGGTACTGCTGTTGCTCAGGTAGGTAAAGAAACCTTTCGCATACTTAAGGACCTTGTCGACGAGGTAGTCACTGTCAGTACAGACGAAATCTGCGCGGCATTGAAAGACGTCTATAACGATACGCGAGCTATCTGTGAGCCCTCGGGGGCAATGGGTGTTGCCGGTCTCAAAAAATATGTTGAGCAGCACGGAATTGAGGGACAGACTTTAATATCTATTCAATGTGGCGCTAACATTGATTTCGATCGTCTACGCTACATTTCTGAGCGCACTGAAACCGGCGAGAAGCGCGAAGCCGTGCTCGCGGTCACCTTGGATGAGAAGCCCGGCAGCTTCCAGACTTTTTGTAAGCTCTTGGGTAGGCGCAATATTTCTGAGTTTAACTACCGTTACAATGACGCTAACTATGCGCAGGTTTTTGCCGGCATGAAAGTGACCTCAGACGAGGACCGAGCAGACCTAGTAGCCGAGCTTACCGGGAAAGGTTATACGGTCTCTGATATGACTGATAACGAGATGGCCAAATTACATATCCGTTATATGGTGGGTGGCCGCTCACCTCAGGTTGGTGAAGAGCAAGTCTATCGCTTTGAATTTCCCGAACGTCCCGGCGCGCTGCTGAATTTCTTGGTTCAACTGGGGGGGCGTTTTAACATTTCCATGTTCCATTATCGCAACCATGGCTCGGCATTTGGAAGGGTGCTAGTGGGGTTTCAGGCGTCGAAAAAAGACGCGCGAGAATTAGGGGTATTTCTAGATGATCTGGGTTATCGCCATGTCAATGAAACCGACAACGATGCTTACAGGTTTTTTCTGGGCAACTAACTACGGTCCAGTTCGCGATTTAAAAAAAGTATCAAATTACGCAGCAGAACCCCATTCTAGGGGCCTGCTACTCGTTTCCATTCTATCGGTGTAGGCGGATTACGGCAAACTTAGCTAGTGCCTTGAATAGGCTCGCCAGCTGCGTGTGCTCTTTCTTGTCGAGTCTCTAGTGCTACCAACAGGTGCCGTTTAAGCAACACAGAGAAAACGATAACAACGACGAAGGCTAACAGCCCTAACTGCAGGCTCTGCCTTAACGCTTCCGCGCTGGACATGCCGTTTTCCGCGAAGTTATCGCTGAGGTAGCCAATTAGGTAAGGCCCCGATGAAAGGCCCAAAAAGGTGGTCATCGCTAGATAAAACGCCGAGGCCGAGGCCCGCATACGAGGCAGTACCAAACTGGTGACTATTCCTGAACCCGCCCCACTCCAGAGCACGGCGACAAACTGCAGTGCTGCGTTAGCGATATAAACGGTGTGTAAGTTGTCAGCATTTAGCACTACAAGCGCTAAGATAGACGTCGGTACAGCGGTCACAATAGGCATGTAGGCATGGGCATCCGGACTGACTTTGCGTCTCAGGAAATCCGCCATAGCGCCACCAAAGGCAACGCCAAGACCGCCAAATATGGCAGTTGACGCGCCCAGCACCATACCCACTTCGGACAGGTCTACGTCAAATCTTCTAATAAGGTAGGGTGCCATCCAGAGCGCATAGCCAAACGTGATAAAGGTTACCGTGGGAAAGGCTAAGTTGGCGTAGATCATGGCACGACTGCGAAAGATCAGGCTATAAGTTGGAAAATCGCGTAGTTTAAGTGATTGTGCCCAGCTAAAAACAGCATAGAGGCCAACGCTGATGACTATCCATTGAGAGATACTGCCAGTTGACCAAATAAGTATACTGCAGGCGCCGGTAAGCGCTGTAGCGAAAATAATATTGGTCCAGAAATTACGGCCGCCTTTGTCCTTCTTATACAGAACAAAGAATGACACGGGTGGAATGATGCTCATTAGCTCCATCCAGCTTTCCCTGAACGGATGTGGATGATTTTGCTGTCCGACCATGCCTTCACTGTACCCTCGGACGGGTTCCTTAACCGTGTTAAATAGCGCGGCTAACAATATGCCTGGGATACCAATGATTAGGAAAGTGACTTGCCAGCCCTTCATACCAAACGGTGCCTCGGCGATATCGGGATAGGTTAGATTCCAAGTGTCCACGATCAGACCACCCAAAAACATGCTCATGCCCATTCCTATGTAAGCGCCGGTCGAATAAAGCGACAGAATAGTTGAGCGTTGGTCTGGCAGAAACCAATCAGACAGCATTGAGTAGGCTGCGGGAGTGGCGCTAGCCTCCCCAACACCGACACCGAACCGATAAAAGGTTAGGCTCATGATGCCGCTGGCGGTGCCTGAGAGCATAGTCATGCCGCTCCACACCACCAAGCCAAGAGCGATAAGGCTTTTGCGCACCCAAAGGTCCGCCAATCTGCCGAGCGGAAGGCCGAACACAGCATAAAACACCGCAAACGATGTGCCATATAAAAACCCCATTTGAGAATCACTGATGCCGAGGTCTGCTTTGATCTCCTCCGCCAGAATTGCCAAAATCTGCCGATCTAGCAAATTCATCGAATAAATCAGAATCAGCAGACCCAAAATATATTTGGCGTAGGGACCGCCGATTCGATAAATTCCCTGATGAAAAGAACCCTTATTATTGGACATCGCATTTGGTGGTATCGGGTTTTGCATAGGTGGCCACTTATTTGAGTTATTATTTAAGCGTCTGGTAAGCCCTAGGACTTTTGCTCGTTATTTGGTTCGCATTCCTAACGGTTAATATTGGGAGATTGATGCGTTATAAGCCTGTTTTCCCCGCTTCTTTTTGCATGGGTGTGTATGCTGCGTAACGGCTAGCATTCCGCAGCGTCGACCCAGAGGTTACACCTGCGTCGGTTGTCAGCGTCAGGCCACTAGTATAAGCCGATTCATCACTGGCTAACCAAAGGGCTGCATTGGCAACGTCCTCTGCGGTACCTGCTCTCCCGGGTAGAGGCGATAATTCAGCCAAGTCCTGGCTTGTTTGCTCTACCGCATTGTGATCCTGTAGATGCGCTCTCGCTACCATTGGAGTAGCCATGGTGTAGGGCGCTATGGCATTGACTCTAATGCCGTCGCTGCATAATTCTGCGCAGCTTGTTTTGGTCAGGCCAATAACGGCATGCTTAGCAACTGTGTAGGCATGAGGGCCAAGCCCGCCAATTATTCCCGCGACACTCGACATATTGATGATCGAGCCTGAACCCTGGCGTTGCATAACGCGCGCGGCGTGCTTGACGCCATAAAAAACGCCGTTGACCAAAATATCGAGCGTTTCTCGCCACTCGTCTCCTGGGGTTGACCAGAGGGGACCTTTAGCACCGACAATGCCCGCATTGTTGACCATAATATCGAGGCGGCCGAAGTTGCTGACGGCAAGATCCACTAGATTGGCAACGTCCTCTTCTTTGGTGACATCGCAGACCGCAAAGGCTGCGGCATCGCCTAACGACTGGGCGAGCGCTGTGCCTTGGGGAACTTGAATATCACCTAACATGACAAGACAGCCTTCAGCCACAAAGCGTTGAGCCGCAGCAGCCCCTATACCGCTGGAAGCGCCGGTTATTACAGCGACCTTACCGTCCAAACGTTTCCGCATAGCGAATCTCTCTATAATTTAAAGTTAAAAAACCGTAACTACTATATACGATTCTCAATGTTGCGGCTCCCCTCGAGAGCCTTATCAATCAGCTGTATTAGCAAAAAATTATACGTCTTCTCTAGCACTTTAATAGCGCCTTAACCGTAATATTTTTTAGTGGCACTAAATTTTATTATGTTGACCTGAGACACCTATTTACCTAAAAAGGTTAACAGCTTAGATGTCGTGAATGAATCCATTCCATCTGGCTGTGACTGCTTAGATCGTAGCTGTATTTAAAGCTCAATCCATGTGTTAGTAGATAGAGCATCTCGCGGGGTCCATCTCAGCAGCACATTGGTAGTTATAAGAAGTGCAATTAACCAAGGGGTAAATGTATGAGTAGTTTTATCAAAAATAATAGTAGGGTCAGTAAATCTTTGGCCTACCTGGCGGCGGTGCCGCTATGTATGACATTCGGCTCATTGGCTGCGGCTGAAGAAACTAAAAGCCTACAGCTGGAGGAAGTGGTAGTAACGTCTCGTTATCGGGAAGAGTCAGTTCAGGATGTGCCGATTGCGGTGACCGCGATTACTACTGAGCTGCAAAACGGTTCCATTCGCGATCTTAAAGACCTTGAGGGGCTGGTGCCCAATGTGCAGATCCGACAATCTATGGGTCGAGCAGCCGGTCACGCAATATCAATCCGAGGCATTGGTTACAGTAACGACGAAAAGAGTTTCGATCCGGCCGTTGGTGTCGTACTAGACGGCGTTGCGATGACCGTTAACACAGGTGCGCTTTTCGACAACTTTGACATTGAGAAGGTTGAAATTGCCCGCGGGCCGCAGGGTACTCTGTTTGGGAAAAATACGATTGCTGGAGTTATCTCCGTGCAGCGCTCTGATCCCACCGGCGAATTGGGTGGTAAAGTAAGCGCAACAGTTGGCAATTTTGGTCGAAGTGACGTCAAAGCAATCTTTAATGCGCCACTCATCGAAGATGTCTTAGCAGTCAAGCTATTTGTCAGCAGCCTCAAAACTGATGGCAACATTTATAATGTCACCCTTAAAAAGGACGTTAACAAGCAAGACTACATGGGCTATGGCGTAAAATTCTTGTTCACACCCAACGATGACTTAGAAGTCAAACTAACGGTCGAAAAAATCGATGATGGCAGTGACAACGGTGCATTCCGCAACCTTTCAGGTTTGGGTGGCAATCGAGCCGTAGCGCTTCAAGACGGATACTCTGGTGGTTGGGAAACATTCGGCCCCGCAATCGCAGCCCTGACTGGACCTAAAGCTACAGCGATTCGCCAAGCCAACTACAAGGCCAACGCCACCTACCCAGATATCAATGGGTCAGCCTGTCTTATGGAAAATGACCCAGGTTCAACCGAAGACACCACAAGCGCCGCAAAAGAGAATGTCGGTCAGGTCGATACGGATGCGATAACACTGCAGGCAACGTACCAAATGGGTGAGAGCTCTTCATTAACCTATATCTACGGTTACAGAGACACCTACGAAGAGGCAATTTGGCCCTATTCTGGCAGCGCTTGCGACTTATTACCGTCGATAACCGCAACTGGAACGACCAAGAGAGCCATGAGCTTCGATTCAATACTTCAGGTGACAACTACGATCTAGTCATGGGCGTTTATCAGATGGATAACTCCTACACCCAAGACTGGTTCACTTACGACTTTTGGGAACTCGTCCGCACGCCAGAACTGCTAGCGTCTATGTATGGGGCAACTGAAGACGAGGTTGCGCGACTGGGCAACGATCTTGGACAAAATATTTGGCAGAACCAGGACTCTAGCAGCTCTGCGATTTATGGGCTGTTGGACTACCAAGTGAGCGACCGACTGGAATTGACACTTGGACTGCGCTACACCAAGGACGAGAAAGACTTTAATGCACGAGGGTTCTGTATTGAGGCTGATAGCCTGAGAGACCAAGTTAACTGGGATACCTGTGTGCACGGTAAAGGCCAAACAGGCGCCTGGGATATTTCTGAATCCAAAACAACTTGGAAGTTAGGAATGGGCTACAACCTCAACGAAGATACTCTTGCTTATGCTTCAATCAGCACAGGGTTTCACAGTGGCGGCTTCTATGGCAAAAACCAGAGGCTGGTTGATTACGCTATCACCTACAGACCAGAAGAGATCACCAGCGGTGAATTTGGCATAAAAACTGACTTTAATGACGGGCGCTCTCGCTTGAATGCGGCTATTTTTCACAGTACAGTTGACTATTTACAGGCCATGACCACGGTAGAAAGTACCGATGGTACCGCCGTCTCAATTGCCTACAATGTCGGTGAAGTAGAGTACCAAGGCTTAGAATTAGAATATACGCAGCTGTTCAGCGAGTCCTTCCAGGTAAGTGCCACCATGGGCTACCTAGACGCGTCGTACAATAACTTTGATGCAAATCTTGCTGGTGCGGATCGCAATGGAGATAAAAAGAAAAACGAACTGGACTATGTTGACAACAGCTACTTGGATCCAAAGCAGGCACCTGAGCTAACTTTCGGTGTTTCTGCTACTAACACCGCTGATTATGCGGGTGGACTCATCATATCGAACCTGTCATATAGCTGGACTGACGACTTTTACACACAGGAAGACAATGACCCCGTCTCATTGGTCGAGTCTTATGGCAAGCTGCACCTTAACTTTGCCTTTGAGAAAGACAGCTACAAAGTAGCGCTCTTTGTTAATAACCTCACCGATGAAACTAACTGGGTCAGCAGGACGACATCTACCCTGATTACTTATGGCCAACAGACTCAGGGACGCGCTTTCGGTATAGAGTTTCAAACAGAGTTTTAAGCTCAAATGATAGTTAGTTGATCAACATCTTAGGGCCCAGCAGATTACTCTTACTGGGCCCTTGTTTTATTGTCCGTAAGGTATAAATTACTCAAGCACATATTTTTAAAGGTTTTAATTAATGAATGTATTTTTGACGGAAGAAGACCAGCTTTTTTGTGATATGACTCGCAGATGGGTAGAGAAAGAAATACCTAAGGATTGGTGCCGGAACCTGGAAACGATGGAGCACCAGTTCCCTCATGAATTTTGGGATAAGCTGGTTGAATACGGTGCTCATGGTATTGGCATTCCAGAAGAATATGGTGGTCAAGGTGGAACTATTCTTAATCAAGCGCTATTTGCTCGCGAACTCTCAAGGACTGCTGGCGGTTTGAGTTGGGTCTGGGGCGTCACTTCTTTTTCAGGAGCAAAGGCGATCACATGTTGCGGCTCAGAGGAGCAAAAGCAGAATTTCTTACCTAAAATCGCCAGCGGTGAAATAAAAACCGCAATGAGCTTTTCGGAGCCGAGTGGCGGTACCGATCTACTTGGTGGAATGAAAACGACAGCCAAAAAGGTGGATGGTGGGTGGTTGATTAACGGCGAAAAGATATGGAGTACCTGTGCCAATGTAGCCGATTATCTATTTACCATGGCAAGAAGTAATAGCGATGTAAAAAAACGCTCTGACGGAATCTCAATATTTTTTATACCCGCTGACAGCAAAGGGATAACTATTACTGAACTTCCTAAACTCGGTATGCGAGCAATAAGCTCCTGCTCGGTTATCTTTGATGACGTATTCGTTGCGGATGAATTTCTTCTGGGAGAAGAGGGTAGGGGATTCTATCAATCGATTAAAACGCTCAATAATGAAAGGCTCGTGAACTCAGCTACTTGTCTAGGAATGCTAGATGCCGTGCTAGAGGACTCTATTGATCATATGAAAATACGCCATGCCTTTGGTAAGCCCATCGGTCAGTTTCAAGCGTTGCAACACTATGTTGCAGATATGGCTATGTGGCAAAAGCAGGGTGAGTTAATCATGCTTCACACTGCAACATTACAAGCTAATGACATCGACTCAGCGCAAGAGTCTAATATGGCCAAGGTGCTTTGTTCTGAATATGTTGGCAAGGCCGCAGATCTCGGTATCCAGATTTTGGGTGGTATGGGATACTCGGCAGAAACAGATATGCAGCGTTATTGGAGAGACTCTCGTCTCTTACGAATTGGCCCAGTCAGCAACGAGATGGCTAGAAACATGATTGCAGAAAGTTATGGGCTGCCTCGTTCTTTTTAAAGTGAAAAATGGGTTAATACAATCATGGGAGAGATAGTGAAAAGATCAAACAAGGACACTTTACGCATATTTTTTGACGCTGCGAAAGCCAACAACAGCGAACAGATGCTGGCGGTACTACATCCTAACTTGCAGGTTATAGAGGCAGAGTCGCTACCCTATGGTGGTGGTGTGCAAGGGCGCGAAAATTTTATAGATTTCAGCAAAAATGTTTTCAAAACATGGCGTAATACTCGTGTCACTGTCCAGGAACTTATCGGCGACGGTGACTACGTAGTTGTTCTTGCAACCATGTCCGGTGAAGGGAAAGTTACCGGGGAACCATTTAGTATGCCCATAGCTGAAGTTTGGAGATTTGACGCTGATGGTCTCGCAGTGGAGATTAAGCCGTTTTATTTTGATACTAAAAAACTAGTCGATGTCTTTAATGGTGAAGCCTAGTCGTCCCGGTTGTACTCAACGATTTTAACGGCTGTCTGTGTCGATTAGGTACCATAGCTAAAGTATGGGCTCATGGTTAGACTGCTGCAATTAATAAAGGCCTAACTTAGAGCTAATGATAATTAGACAAAATTTTGCGCGTGAAAAATAAGGATTTTAAATAATGACTGACTATGTAAGTGACTACGAAGATGTTACTACTTGGACACTTGATTTAGACCAAGAGCAGATGTTGTTAGGGTTGCAGAAAGAATGCGTGTTTATGTGGACTACCCAAGCTGGTGAACCGGTTGGGGTGACACACAGTTTTATAGAAATAGATGGACGACTATGGATGACCGCCGCTGAGGAGCGAAAACGCATAGCTGCTGTTAGGCGAGATCCTCGGACCTGCGTTTGTGTTACTAGCACGGGAACCTCGATGGGTGAGGGCAAGACTATTACCTACAAGGGTACTACCGTGGTCCACCCCAAGGAAGATCGAGTTATTAAAGACTGGTTTTATGCAATCTTTGCCGAGAAGCGTTACGGTAGTCGCGGGGCCGCCTACGTCCAGCAGATGATTACGTTTATTGATTCGCCAAATAGAGTCATACTCGAATTCATTCCCGGGAAAAAGATTTCTCACGATCGGGATAAGATGGAGGCCGCCACGCCGCCTCTAGAAATAAAATAGTTGATTTGGCTAGCCTGTATGCGGTCAGGCCTCTTATGCTTAGTCTCTAGGGCGCTGGATCTTAGTTGAATTTTATTCAAACAATTTTGTATTCTGACTAAAATAGGCGTACCTTTAGAGTTAGCAGGTTAAAGTCGATTAGCATTATCAAGTTTATCAATCCTTTCTGCTCATATTAAGAGGACCGGCAGACATTGGATTGTGTGACGATGAGCTAAAGGAGATTCTAGTGCAGCTATATAAACCAACAAAGCAGAAAGGCACAAAACGCAAGCGGGCTATCGTTAATGCATTTACGGCTTGCGTAAGAAAACAGGGCTATGCAAACACCTCTCTAGTAGATATTGCCAAAGAAGCGGACGTCTTTCCGAGCCTATTATTTTACTACTTTAAGTCAAAGGAAGATCTTTTAAGGGTCTGCTTTCAACGCCAATGTGACATTATTGTCAGCGGGCTAGAGCAGATAGAAGGCTATGATTTAGAGGGCAAAATAAACTATATAACCGATTTCCTGTTCAATCATAGTGAGCAGGTCAATACGTTTACAACAGGCTTTATGTACGAGGCTATTGGTATTTCAGTCAACGATGAGCAACTGGGTCTGAGTAAGAGTGACATGGACCGCTGTTGTAAGAATCTCCTAGCCCAAGTTTTTGTGGGTATCGATGAAGATGAGGCTGTTCGACAAGAGAAGGCAGAAATCATTTACGCGCTCTTAGCGGGCACAAAACTGAATGGATACTTTAAGCCAGAGGCTGAGCCGGATCAGGGACGTGAGTCATTCAGGAAGGTCCTGCGCCTTTTTTGCCATTTAGATTCGCGCTGGCTTGTGGCCGACGTGCACTAGGGCCTTTGTACCTTCCGTTAAGCGTTGCTATTAAAGAGTGTAAAGCTAATCCGCTATATAAAAATGTTTACTTTCACTAAATAAAAGTCGGTTGCCCCAGTCTAGTGACGCGACTACATTACCCAGTAAGTGAAGATTCTCTAGTGGACATCTGGACATGTTTCATCGGGGATTAAGGCACACACAATAAATTGCTCAAAAAGGCCATCAAGGAATTATCAATGAAATTACCCTGCCCCTCTACGGTTTATACAATGTTTCGGTCGACGGCCAAGTGGCAGGCCCATGCGCTAGCGATTGAATGTGGGAGTCAGCAATGGAACTACGGGGAGCTACTTGATTTAGTCGACAGATTGGCCGCGGTTCTTTTATCAGAGGGTACCCAGCCAGGTGATCGGGTAGCCATACTGTCTGAAAATCGGGCAGAGTACACCATGCTGCAATTAGCCTGCGGGAGGATTGGAGCTATTGTCTGTTGCCTTAATTGGAGATTAGCCGCAGCAGAGTTGGAGCATTGCATAGGCTTAGTTGAACCCATGCTGACTTTCGTGTCATCACGTCACCAGGCGCTTTATGATCAGGTGGGTTACACGGGCGCCAAGCAAATAGAGATTGAAGGCTGTCTGGCAGTTGCGGCAAATACCCCGCCGGATGATCAGCCTCCATTCTTAGACAGTGAGCAGGGTCTGCTACTTTTGAATACAAGTGGCACTACCGGCCTGCCTAAAGCAGCATTGATAAGTCATCGCGCCGAGATAGCGCGGATGACAACGCTGCGTATGGATTTAAAAATTGAACGCGGGGATGCCTATCTCGCTTGGTCCCCGATGTACCACATGGGTGGCACAGATCACAGTCTCTCAAGCTTGATGATGGGGTCCCCGGTTATTATTACTGATGGGTTTGACCTTGATGCCATGTGTTCCGCCATTGGTCGCTACAAACTCGGCTGGCTGCTGATGATGCCTGCCACTATAGAGGCTTTACTTGCGCGTCTCGAGGAGACCAATACGCAGGTTCTTGGGATAAAAGTAGTGGGTGCCATGGCTGACCTAGTGCCCGCTGCACAGATCGCGGAATTAACCCGCACCGTAAATGCCCCATTCCTCAATAGCTTCGGTGCCACAGAGACTGGGCTTCCTCCCGCCACCAGCCACCTAATTCCGATCGGTGAAGCGCCTACGGATCTGGCTAAACGGCTAAGCTCCCTTTGTGAATTCCGGCTCGTGGATTCAGAAGATAATGACGTCTTGCGGGGAGAGATAGGTGAGATTGCCATCCGTGGGCCCACATTATTTAGCGGTTATTGGGGCGCCCCAGAAGTGAATGCCAGAGATTTTCGCGGTGGCTGGTTCCATATGGGCGACTTAGCTAAGCAGGTTGAAAGTGGGGGTTTTGAGTTTGTCGGTCGGTCAAAATATATGATTAAGTCTGGGGGAGAAAACATCTACCCCATGGAAATTGAGCGTGTATTGCTAATGGATAAACGTATATCCGATGCGGCGGTAGTGCGCAAAGCGGACCCACATTGGGGCGAGATTGTCGTCGTATTTGTGGCCAAAAACGCCCCTGAGCTCAATGAACAAGATATCGAAGCCCTCTGCAGAGCCAAGTTGGCTGGCTACAAGAGGCCACGAGAGGTACATTTTATCGCCATGAAAGACTTCCCCCGAAGTGACAGTGGTAAAATTATTCGCGAGGCTCTAGAGCGCAGGCTCGTTAGCTAGGGCTCACCAAGAATTAGCGGCTAGGCCGCCTTTCTGTAGAAGGCCTGAGTGTTACAGTAAATCCGAAATTAGACGAATCTGAATAGCTTCAAAGCCTGACCCTGCCAGGGCATCTGAAATAACCACTACCCGATCATCAGGTGAGAACTCATTGCGCTGAATCATGATGGCTGCCGCTGTGGCTAGAGTTTTCTCTGAGTCTTCACTAAACTCAATTTGGTAGCTCAGAACATTACGGTTCATGACCAACTGTCGCCGAGTACGACTATTATCGGTAAAGGCGCAGATAATAGATTCTTGTGGATGGCAGTTTGTAACACGGTTAGCCATGCGCCCGCGGCGCGTAGGGACGATGATCGCCTTGGCTGAGATGGATTCTGCTAGATTAACTGCTGCCATGGCGATCTGCTGTTTATCGTCTTCCAATTTGAGATTGTCTGTAAACCTCAAGCCGCGACTACTTTCCGTCGAGCGAGAAATGCGGTCGAGGATTTCAACACATTTCACCGGATATTTGCCCACGGTGGTCTCTCCAGAGAGCATAATCGCATCGGCCTCCTCATACACGGCATTGGCGACATCGGTGACCTCTGCCCGAGTAGGAATGGGATTCTCAATCATCGACTCGAGCATATGTGTGGCGACAATGACTCGCTTGCCCATTTCTGCACAGGTGCGAATAATACGACGCTGCACCCTTGGCAGAACTTCCAGAGGGATTTCTACACCCAGATCGCCGCGCGCTACCATAATGCCATCGGCCGCTGCCACAATTTCCACCATATTAGTTATAGCTTCCTGATCTTCGAGCTTAGCTACGATCTTGATTTTGTCTGCTTTATCGCCCAGTATTTCTCGCAGTTCGTGAATATCTTCAGCTTGACGAACAAATGACAGGGCGATGAAATCTACCCCCTGTTGCACGCCAAATTCGATATCACGACGATCTTTATCGGTAATCGCTGGCAGGTTGACACGGATACCCGGCAGGTTGACGTGACGCTTACTTTTTAGCAGACCGCCGTCGATAACTTTGACCTGCATCACGCGGTCTTTTTTACTCAGAACCTCAAGATTGATCAGTCCGTTATCAACGGTGATCATGTCACCCACATCTACATCATTGATAAGATCATCATAGTTAATATGAATCGACGTCGATTCTACATCCTCTGTGCCTCGGGCGACGATAGAGATAGTATCTCCGTCGTTCAGGTGCAGATCGTTCGCCATATCGCCGGTGCGAATCTCTGGACCCTGAGTGTCCAGTAATATGGCAATGGGGTGGCTAAGCTTTATATTTAACGTCTGAATCGCCTGAATTATTTTCGTATGTGAAGAGTGGTCACCATGGGACATATTCAGTCGAGCTACATTCATACCAGCATTGGCGAGTTTTTCCAGCATCTCAATAGATTCAGTGGCTGGTCCAATGGTACAAATTATCTTTGTTTTACGCATATTATCTCACGATCGGTGGCTATCAAATGTAAGGGGATGTCCCAGCTTTGCTGAGATATCAGTTCGACTTCTTGGCAGCTATGTGCCAACCCGATTAGCTTGGGATTGCCACGGTGTCGCTCGCGCATAAAAGCGAGGGCGCGGTCATAGTAGCCCCCGCCCATACCCATGCGGTTGCCCAGCCGGTCAAAGCCTACCAGTGGCATTAAAATGACATCGAGGGTCGAGGGCGATGCGACCCGTCTAATATCGAAAACTGGCTCGAGAATGCCAAATTTATTGGGCACCATCGGGCTGTCGGCGTCATAGGCAACAAAGCACAGGGTTTTAGGTTCTGTCGGGTGCAACGCCGGCAGAAAGCATTTTTTTCCGCTTTCCAATGCCCTGTTGAGTAGTGCGGCTGGATCGATCTCACCGTCATTAGCCAGATAGAGAGCTAAACGCTCAGCATCGGTAAAGAGGCTCTCTCGGCAAAGATTTGACGTGAGTTTGTTGCCCGCGAGCTGCTGCTCGGCAGTTGAGAGGGCGCGTCTCTCTGCGCGGAGTTGCTGCCGACTATCGCCACCATTCATCACTTAAAACCACGTTTAGTTAAATCCCAGAGTGCCGCTACCAATGTGGCCTTGAACCGAAAAGTTCAAGGTGGCTACCCTCGCAACAAATCAGGCTTTCCGACGCACGGAATTGCACAACAATGTTGGCGGAGAGATGCCGGGTATAAATTATCGGCTCAGGGACTTTTTGGCTGGCCAACACCCCAGGAAGAAAACAGTATAGCAGGGCATAAATCAAATGCGGAGGATAAAAATCGGCCTATGGCCAGAACCGTCAATAAAATGTGGGTCAACTTAGCTACTGAGGTGAGAGAGAACCGAACTGAGTTTGGAATCCATTGACTGTAACGCATCAGAGGCCTCTGAATCTTGGCTGACGGAGTTCTGTGCCTTGATCAAATCGTGGCTGATGTTTAGTGCTGCCATCACCGCGACTCTCTCGAGGCCAATAATATGCGAGCCATGGCGAATCTCATCCATCTTGTCATTAAGCAGCTTCGCTGAGCGCAATAAGGCGTCGCGCTCGTCGGTTTGACAGTTGACCTGATACTCTTTGTCGAGGATCGAAATTTTTAGCGAAATAGAAGTCATTTTTAGTCTGCAGCCACATTGCGTAAGCGATTAATCATTGTCTCAATTTTTTGACGTGCCATCTCATTTTTTTTCAGTAACTGCCCGCGCTCCCCCACCAAATCGGCCTCGCGCTCCCGCAAGGCTTGATTTTCACTCTTCAACTGCTGGCAGAGTTCAATCAGCCGATCTAATTTTTCCTCGAATTTGTCAGTGTCAATCATTGCGACTATTGCCAACATACGTCTATGAGTGTGATTCGGCTAACTATAGGCATTGTGCGTGGCTTGGTCAATTGTTAGGATGCGGTTTGACTGTGTGAGGTGATGCTGTGACATTTGAACAATTAGAAGAGTTATTTTTCACCCTTAAAATAAATGCCAGCCCCTCGGGGTTTCATGGTTTTCTCTGCGGCCGGCTTTGCTGTGACGCAGTGGGTATCAAAGAGCTCGTGGTGGCCACCTCAGGCTGGTTGGCACTGTCTGAAGCGCAGGCGGAGGAAGCGGAAAGTACATTTGAGGCCTTTTACCGTGCGTCGATTAGTAGTCTAGAAGACGTAAGCTTTTTGTTTCAGCCGATACTTCCTGATGACGAGCTACCATTGACCGAGCGGCTAGTCGCAGTTGGCGATTGGTGTAGTAACTATATCTCCGGTCTCGGTGATGGTATGGATCAGGCTTTTAGGCTATCGGACGATGGCAAAGAAGCGCTCGAAGACATTGCCGCCATAGGCCAGGTGTCAGTAGACTTTGAGACTGATGATGACGGTGAGCGCGACTATGTAGAGCTGGTCGAATTTATTCGTATAGCCGTACAAGTGGTATTTAGTGAATTACGCCCAGAAGCGGATCCGCGCAACGAGCCGACTATTCATTAGATTTTGCAAGGTCTACTTAAGGGTGGGTAATGATTTCCAAAAGAGAGTACGCGCGAAGGCGCAGAGACCTGATGGCCATGATGGAGCCAAATAGTATTGCGGTTGTTGCCTGTGCGCCCGAGAAAATTCGCTCTAAAGATACCCACTACGCCTACAAACAAAATACTAACCTAAGTTATCTATGCGGTTTTCATGAGCCAGGCTCAGTGCTGGTATTGATTCCCGGGCGCGTGCTGGGCGAATTTGTTCTCTTCTGTCGGGACAAGGACATTGTTAGGGAAACCTGGGATGGCTACCGTGAAGGTCCTGAGGGTGCCGTGGCTCACTTTGCTGCCAACGATGCATTTCCGATCGATGATATTGACGATATTCTTCCGGGCATGCTGGAAGGTAAGGGCCGAGTTTATTACGCTATCGGCAAGGATGCGCAGTTTGATCGCCAATTGATGGGCTGGGTTAAAGATATCCGTGAGCAAAAAGGTAGTGAGTTGATGCCGCCCAGTGAGTTTGTAGATCTAGATCATCTGGTTAATGAGATGCGGTTGATTAAGAGTGCCGCAGAAGTAAGACTGATGCGCAGAGCTGCGGAGATTTCGGCAGAGGCGCATTGCCGAGCTATGAAAATTAGCCAGCCTGGGCTTTATGAGTACCAGTTGCAGGCCGAAATTGAACATGAATTTATGTCGTCTGGTGCATCATCGCCGGCTTATACCAGTATTGTAGGCGGCGGTAAGAACGGCTGTATACTTCACTACATTGAGAATCGTGACAAGCTTAAATCGGGTGATTTAGTGCTGATTGATGCGGGCTGTGAATACCAAGATTACGCGGCAGATATCAGCCGTACCTTTCCGGTTAATGGCAGATTTACAGTGGCTCAAGCCGCTATTTATGATGTAGTTTTAGCGGCACAGGCTGCTGCGATTGACTTGATCGGTCCCGGTTTAGAATACAATCTTGCCAATGAGGCGACCATACGAGTGATTACTCAGGGCTTGGTTGACCTAGGCATTTTGAAGGGCAGTGTCGAGACCCTAATTACCGAGGGTGCCTATCGAGATTTCTATATGCATAGTGCCGGACACTGGCTGGGCATGGATGTACATGATGTTGGCGATTACAAAATCGACAATCATTGGCGAGTCTATGAGCCTGGAATGGTCGTCACGGTGGAGCCAGGTATTTATATTTCCCCGCAGAATAAGACTGTAGCGGCAAAGTGGCGTGGCATTGCAGTGCGCATTGAAGATGATGTGTTGGTGACCAAAACAGGCAATGAAGATCTGACCTCAGGTGTACCTAAGGCTCGCGATCAGATTGAACTATTAATGGCGAGCTGAACGTCAGAACAGGATAGGAAAATGTCAAACTCTCAGGCTTCAGATGAGTCCCGCTACGATATTGTGATCGTGGGTGGTGGAATGGTGGGTATTAGTTTGGCGCTACTGTTGGCTAAACAACGGGCCGCTGAAGGACAGTCATGGAAGGTGTTATTGATTGAAGCTCAGCCTCTAAAAGGTTTAGCGGAAGGTGCCGATAAACCAAGTTTTGATGCTCGATCAACAGCATTGTCTTGGAGTAGTCACAAGATATTTGAGTCTATAGGATTTTGGCCGGAGCTCAAAAAGAGTGCCAGCGAAATAAAGCAGATCCATGTTAGCGATCGCGGCCATGTCGGCCTTACCCGGATTAGCGCTGAAGACGCGGGCGTTGCAGCTCTAGGTTATGTGGTGGAAAATCGCTGGATGGGATCGCGACTATTAAATCAGTTGGCGGCCACAGATGCTAAGCTAATGAGCTCAACGACAATTAAAGCAATCACACCATTGATGGCGGGAATGCAGTTAACCCTTGAGAAGACCGGGCAGATTGTTCAGACAAGTTTGCTAATAGTTGCCGATGGCCTGGGTTCAAGCACCGCACTTAAATTGGGCATCACGCCCAATAGTTCTGCCTACGGGCAAACGGGCATCATTACCAACATTACGTTAGAGAAACCCCATGGGGGCGTTGCCTATGAGCGCTTCACCGATCAAGGGCCAATGGCATTGCTGCCACTGACAGACTTCCAGGGACAGCCGCGCAGCGCGCTGGTGTGGACGCTGCCCAATGATCAGGCGGCAACATTAATGGCTGCCAACGACAGTATATTTCTGCAGACACTGCAGGACCGGTTTGGCTATCGACTCGGCCGTTTTGAGCAGGTTGGCGAGCGAATTTCGTATCCCCTTACGCTGACCACTTCGAGCGAGCAGGTGCGACGACACTTAGTAGTTATTGGCAACGCAGCCCATGCGCTGCACCCTGTTGCTGGACAGGGATTTAACTTATCGCTGCGCGATGCGGCCACGTTGGCCAACTGTTTACAGTCAAAGCTTGGTGGTCCCGATGTCGGTGCGCTGAAAACATTGCAGGCTTATCAACAACGGCAGGCAACCGACCAGAACAATACGGTTTTATTTAGCGACAGTCTGCCAAAATTGTTTGGGCAGACATCGTCCGCTGCGGCTCTGGGCCGAAATTGTGGGCTGCTGGCGCTCGATTTATTGCCTGGACTGCGCGGGCGCTTTGCGCGCTTCGGTATGGGGATGGCAACACGTGAGGCAGGGCATGGCTAAAGCATCTCAGTACGACGTGATTATCGTCGGGGCCGGAATGGTCGGCGCCGCTGCCGCCTGCCTACTGGCTCGCGCAAACTTATCCTGTAAGTCAGTGCCGATTAGTATCGCGCTTGTTGATGCTCGTATTGCCAGTCCATTTGATGCCCTGCAGTTTGATCCGCGCGTTGCCGCCGTGACTGAGAGCTCACGGCATCTTCTTGAGCGCTGCGGCGTCTGGAAGGCAGTAGAGGCAAAGCGAACAAGTGCCTATGAGGCTATGGAGGTTTGGGATGCAGAGGGAACGGGAAGAATTCAGTTTGACTGCCACGATATTCATCAGCCAAATCTTGGTCACATTATTGAGAATTCGGTGCTGGTGGAGGCTCTGTTAGAGGAGGTCGCCGTGCAGCCTTCAATAAGTTTCATTTGTCCGGTAACGATCACTGATTACCAGTACTGCGATGACCAGATTACCGTTGTCTTGGACAGTGGGCGAGAGCTCTGCGGTAGTTTGCTGATTGCAGCAGATGGAGCCAATTCACTTATTCGACAGCACTTTGATATAGAGACTAAAGAGTGGGATTACGGTCATAAGGCAATTGTAACAACCATAGCCACTGAGCGAGACAATCAAAAGACGGCATGGCAGCGCTTTATGCCCTCGGGACCATTGGCGCTGTTGCCTCTAAACAAGGCAGGTGATCTTAGGCACAGTTCGATTGTTTGGTCTCAGGAGCTAGAGGAGGCCGACAGGCTAATGGCGCTCGATGATGCCCAGTTTTGTGCGGCGTTAAGCAGAGCTAGCGAGCACTGTTTGGGGTCGGTATTAGCCGTTGATAAACGGTTTGCCGTGCCACTGCGCCAGCGTCATGCCAAGAACTATGTTTTGCCGCGAGTAGCGCTGATAGGCGATGCCGCGCACACGATTCATCCTCTGGCGGGCCAGGGTGTTAATCTCGGATTCTCAGATGTCGAGGCGCTAGTCGATGAAATTGGCCGTGCCATAGACCGTGGCAATGACATTGGTGACACGGCGACCCTGAGCCGCTATCAGCGTCGCCGCAAGCCGCACAATCTTGCCGCCATGGCAGTGATGGAGGGCTTTAAGCGGCTGTTCTCCGCTGACCAGCTTGGCGTGCGGCTACTACGCAATATGGGCATGTCAGGGCTCGATAGGCTGGCCCCCCTGAAGAATGAAATTATTAAAAAAGCTATGGGGCTTTAGTTCGCGCCGCCATAGTCTTCTCTAAGCTGAGCGACGGGCTCTATTCATCTTCATTATCGGCTAATCGTTCCTGACGTTTTTGTTCTTCAAATAAGACGGCTTTTATCTCGCTAAGAATACCGTCCACATCTGAATCTTCTTCTGGGTCGGCAAAGTAACCACTGAGAACGGTGTCCGGTTTTAGCGCGCCATCTTCATAGAGAGCCCAGATTTCTTCGGCGTATTTGGTGCCCAACAATTCGGGTGCAAACTGGCCATAGTAGGTGGTCATATTGTTGACATCGCGTGTAAGCATGGCCTGGGCATTATTATTTGCCGAGGCATTGACCGCCTGAGGTAGATCGATAATCACTGGACCATAGTCGTCGACCAAAACGTTGAACTCTGAAAGGTCGCCGTGAACAATTCCTGCGCAGAGCATCATCACAACATATTGCATCACCAGAGCATGGTCTTCGAGCGCCTGCTCCTGGTCCATGGCCACGTCGCCAAGCCGCGGAGCCACATGGCCATCGCCATCTGTGACCAGTTCCATAAGTAGAACGCCATCAAAACAGCCGTAAGGTTTAGGAACGCGAATGCCCGCATTAGCGAGAAGATAGAGGGCGTCGACTTCCGCATTTTGCCAGGTATCTTCCTGCTGTTTGCGGCCGTATCTAGACCCTTTGTCCATAGCGCGAGCGCGACGGCTATTGCGCACTTTGCGACCCTCTTGGTAGAGCACTGCTTTTTTGAAGCTGCGCTTCGCCGCCTCTTTATACACTTTGGCGCAGCGAATTTCTGCGCCGCAGCGAACGGTGTAGACGGTAGCCTCTTTGCCGCTCATCAATTGGCCTATGACTTGGTCAATGACGCCATCGTCAATTAAAGGTTGCAGTCGCTTTGGGCTTTTCATTGAGTCTCGTTTTAGTTTTTAACTGACTGTTGCGCAAGAGCAACCAGTTTGAATGAGCCATTGTTAGCTAGAACATCAATATACCTGAAATATGCTTTGGCTTTCTGCTCTAGGGGAATAAAATTATTCACCACAAACAAAGCCTGCCCTGACCCAGCCAATAGTCGCTTGGTTGCGCTTAGAAACTTCACCGCCATGTCGCCATCAACAGAAAAACCCTGATGAAAAGGCGGATTACAGAGTACCGTGTCGAAGCGCTCAGTGATTTGGTCGCCTGCATCGCCAGCCACTAAAACGTTAGCAATACCTAATTGCTGGAAATTTTTAGCCGTTGCAGAAAGTGCCGCGGCATTATTATCTGTCGCGGTAATCTGCGTGAAACCCTGCTGGCTGGCTTGCATAGAGAGATAGCCATAACCACAGCCCAGGTCCAGGAGAGTAGTGGGAGCCTCGGTGTAGCGCGCTAAAAACTGAGGCAGATGCTCAATCAAATAAGCGCTGCCGCGGTCAATTTTATCCCAGCCAAAAATACCAGGTTTACTCTCCAATGATAAACCATCGCACGTTTTGATGGGTCTTGTTTGGGCATAATTCTTATCATCAAGGGCGGGCGCATCTTGCTGGTGAAGCTGAACTGAGGCCAGATAATGCGCACCACTTTTCTCCGCGCTGGCTTTGTCGCCAAACAATTTACTGGCTTGCTTAACATAGGTTTTGAGGCCGTCATTTTTTTCGCCGGTTAATATCAGCTCGCCATTAAGCCGAAGTAACCCTGCGGCATGGTTAATAACATAATGGCTAGTAGCGCGCTCTTTGGCGACCCGAAATAGCACCGTATCGAAACTTTGTGGTTCCAGTGCCGAGAAATCAAAATCATTAAAATACGCATCTATGCCAGCTGTAGAAGCACTTTTAGCAATGTCGTAGCGATTGCTGATGAGGTGAATACTGCGCTGATCGGTATTACGCACCAGCCCCCAATTCACATTGGCCCAGTTTTCGTCGGCCACAACTAAACAGTTACCGAGAGTGCTTTGCAGGCGCTGCAATAGCAGTGCAACACTGCTGTCGGTATAGACTTCATTCATAAAATACTGGCAACTTCTGCGTCGGTAAGGGGGCGGTATTCCCCGGATTCGAGCGCTGGATCGAGGATGATACCGCCAACCTGAAATCGATGCAGGCTGACCACATGATTACCCAGTGCTGCGAACATCCGCTTGACCTGATGATACTTACCTTCGGCAATAGTTAGGTTGAGACTGTAGTCGTCGACCCTGGACATAGTCGCTGGCATACAGCGATGTTTTTCACCTTCCAAGAGCACTCCGTCAGCTAATTGCTGCGGGTAGTCTGGAGTAATCGGTTCTCCGAGGCCAACGAGGTATATCTTTGCGCAGTTTGAGCGCGGCGATGTCAGGCGATGATTCCATTGACCGTCATCCGTGATTAGCAGCAGGCCAGTGGTATCTATATCCAGACGTCCGGCAATTTGAAGTTCCTCACTGCGGTGTTCATACATCAAACTGATTGCCGTGGGATTGTGGTTGTCTTTGGTGACGGAGACGATACCCGCAGGTTTGTTGAGCATAAAGTAGCGTTTTGTAGCCTTACTAATCGTCGAACCTTCAACCGTGACGTCTTGGCCCTCAGTAATCTTTTGCCCAGAGTTAGTGACTATTTCGTCATCAATGCAAACAGCGCCATTTTTGATTAAGCGCTTGGCATCGGCGCGTGAAAGATCGGTTGCATGGCTAATGTACTTATCAAGGCGCAAGGTTACTTATGACCTCTAGTGGACAGCAATATCGCTGCCTGTTTGGCGAAATAGGTTAAAATGCCATCGGCACCGGCGCGCTTAAAGGCCAGCAAAGACTCTAAAATGACGGCGTCACGATCGAGCCAGCCATTATCAAATGCAGCGCAGTGCATAGCGTACTCACCACTGACCTGATAGACAAATGTGGGTGCTTTCAGTTCATCTTTAACGCGCCTAACAACATCTAAATATGGCATACCAGGTTTAACCATAATCATATCTGCACCCTCATCTAAATCCAGTGCACATTCATGTAAGGCCTCATCAGAATTGCCGGGATCCATCTGATAACTATTTTTATCACCACCCTTAATATTACCTGATGAGCCAACGGCATCGCGAAAAGGACCATAGTAGCTTGAGGCATATTTGGCCGAGTAGGCCATAATTTGAGTGTTGCTGTAGCCGTTTTCTTCCAGGGCTTCGCGGATGGCCAGAATGCGACCATCCATCATATCTGAGGGCGCGACAATATCAGCGCCGGCCCGCGCATGAGACAGGGCCTGTTTGACCAAGACTTCAATGGTAACGTCATTTAAAACATAGCTCGATTCTTGATCAATAATGCCGTCCTGCCCGTGACTTGTAAACGGGTCTAGTGCTATGTCAATGATTATCCCTAGGTCCGGCACTGCCTGCTTGATAGCGACGATGGCTCGCTGCGCCAAACCCTCTGGATTGTAAGCTTCTTCGGCGAGTAGGGTTTTTTTCTGTTGGGGCACCACGGGGAAAAGCGCAATGACTGGGATGCCGAGCGAGGCTGCGTCGATCGCTGCCTCCACGAGCAGGTCAATCGATAGCCGGTTGACGCCTGGCATAGAGTCCACGGCTTCCGTCTGCTTAACACCTTCGATCACAAACAGCGGTAAAATCAGATCGTCGACGGACAGTGAAGTCTCCCTAGTCAACCTTCGAGAAAAGCAGGTCGCGCGATTGCGGCGCATGCGCGTGTAGGGATAGGGGCCGCGACTAGTTAAAAAGCTCATAGGTGATCCACTGGATAATGACTGCGATACCTCGATTCTACAAGGTATAGAGCTGGCTTAAAAGGTAATGCTTAGAGCGTTGTAAAAACACGCTCCGCTGCCTCTAAGGTATGTTGAATATCCTCATCTGTATGAGCCGCCGACATGAAGCCTGCTTCAAAGGAAGCTGGGGCCAAGTAAACACCTTCCTGTAACATGCCATGGAAAAATTTTGCAAAGCGCTGGGTGTCACACTGCATTACTTGGGAGTAATTGATGATCCTTTGTTCGTCGCTAAAAAAGATGCCCCACATGGTACCAACGTGGTTGCTGGTCATAGGAATACCCGCTGCTGCGGCACGTGCGCAGAGGCCCTCCACCAATCGCGTGGTACGGGCTGATACGGGATCGAGAAATCCTGGCTGTGAAATTAGGTTAAGAGTCGCTAAACCTGCGGCCATAGCAACGGGATTGCCTGAAAGGGTCCCCGCCTGATAAACGGGCCCCAATGGCGCAATCTGCTCCATGATTTGGCGTTTTCCACCAAAGGCTCCCACAGGCATACCGCCACCGATGACTTTGCCCAAGCAAATGAGGTCAGCATCAATACCATAATAACCGATCGCACCCTTTTGGCTTATGCGGAAGCCTGTCATCACTTCATCGATAATTAACAGTGCGCCACTGGCCGTGCAGCACTCTCGCAATGCCTCTAAAAACCCGGGTATCGGTGGTACGCAGTTCATGTTGCCCACCACAGGTTCAACGATAATGCAGGCCACCTGATCGCCAATTTCGGCGAAGGCCTGTTTAACCTGATCAATATCGTTGTATGAAAGTGTCACGGTATGATCGGCCAAAGACTCGGGAACGCCGGGGGAGCTGGGTACGCCAAGCGTTAGCGCGCCAGAACCCGCCTTGACCAGCAGGGAGTCCGAATGGCCATGGTAACAGCCTTCAAATTTAATGATTTTATCCCGTCCGGTGTAGCCACGCGCTAGACGAATAGCACTCATGGTGGCTTCGGTGCCGGAGTTGACCATACGAATCATTTCCATACCTGGGACAATAGAGCAAATTTTGTCAGCTAATTGAACCTCCAACTCCGTGGGGGTGCCAAAGGTCATAGCTTTTTCTAGTTGGGCGCGAATGGCATCCAAGACGTCCTTGTGGCCATGGCCTAAGAGCATTGGCCCCCAAGACAGAACATAATCAATGTAGCGTTTACCATCGGCATCAAACATGTAGGCACCTGCCGCTCGATCAAAGAATATCGGTGTGCCTCCAACCGCACGGAAAGCGCGCACGGGTGAGTTGACGCCTCCGGGGATATGCTTCTGTGCGGCGCGAAAAAGTTCTGCTGAGCGGGAGTTTGAATCTGTCATTAAATAGCCCTGATTAAAGAATAGGATAGATCAGGCAAAATGCTTGATCGAATGAACCATACGGCGACGCTTTTAGGCCAGATTAAAATGGCTTAACAATCACCAAAATAACAATGGCCACCAGAAATACCACGGGGACCTCATTGAATAACCGAAAGTAAATGTGGGTTTTGTCGCTGGTATCCGACGCCAATTTTTTCATATGGAAAAGGCACAGATGGTGGTAGCCAATCAGGATGGCTACCAAGAGTGCTTTGAGCTGAAACCAAGTTGCGGAAAGGTATGCCTCAGGGGCCATGGTAACCAGCCAAACACCCAACCCTAGGGTCGCAAACATTGACGGGTTAGCGATGCCGCGATAGAGCTTACGCTGCATTAATTTAAAGCGCTCGATACTAATTTCGTCCTCAGACATGGCGTGATAGACAAATAGCCTAGGCAGGTAAAACAATGCCGCAAACCAGCAAATAACGGCAATCAGATGGAATGCTAGAACCCATTGGTACATTTGAAGCCTCGGTTTAACGCTTGTTGATCAGTTCGCCAGTCCGATACCTGCGTATTGGCATATCTGACTGCAAAGGTTTGGGGTATTATAAGCGGCTGGAACGAATCTGGATATTCAAAAGCGAGGCATCAGTGATTAAAGTTGGCATAGTAGGTGGGACGGGTTATACGGGTGCAGAATTACTGCGGCTGTTGGCCGGGCATCCTGCCGCTAAGGTGATCATTATTACCTCGCGCACTCAAAAAGACGTGCCGGTTGCGCAGCTGTACCCAAATCTTAGGGGTCTTGTTGATTTATCTTTTACCGATCCTGATATCGATAAACTGAGCGAATGTGATGTGGTCTTTTTCGCGACGCCTCATGGCGTAGCCCAGCGAACGGTGCCCGCAATATTGGCGACAGGCACTAAAGTAATTGATTTATCAGCCGATTTTCGAATTAGAGATATTGCGTTGTGGGAGAAATGGTATGGTCAGGCTCATGTCGCGCCAGAATTAGTAGCCAAGGCCGTCTATGGATTGCCTGAATATCACCGCGATGCGATTTGCCATGCAGACTTGATAGCCTGTCCGGGATGTTACCCAACCAGCGTTCAGCTTGGCCTACTGCCGTTGCTGGAGGCGGGCTGCATTGATCTAAGTGATATAATTGCCAATTCAGCCTCAGGTGTTAGTGGTGCGGGCCGACAGGCCAGTGTTGCCAACTTGCTTTCTGAGGTGAGCGATAGCTTTAAGGCCTATGGCGCTTCGGGCCACAGGCATTTACCAGAGATTGAGCAGGGTTTAGCTGATATGGCTGGCGCCCCAGTTAACCTGACCTTTGTACCACACTTGCTACCCATTAATAGAGGTATTCACTCGACGATCTATGCCAATCTGATAGACACGGATGTGGATGTACAACGGTTGTTCGAGGCGCGCTATGCCGATGAGCCTTTTGTCGATGTCCTGCCTGCTGGTAGCCACCCCGAGACAAGGTCAGTACGCGGCTCTAATTACTGCCGCATTGCTGTGCATCGCCCCGGCAGTGGTCGCAAAGTCGTGGTGCTGGTGGTTGAGGATAATTTAGCCAAGGGCGCCTCAGGCCAGGCCATACAATGTATGAACCTGATGTTTAAGTTCTATGAAATGGCTGGATTGAATCTGCCGGGATTAGTGCCCTGATGATTGAGCGTAAACCCTTAGTAATTAACTATAGGCCTGGGCAGGGATACTGGGTGTTAGCGATTCTGCTTTCTATTTTTGTCTCGACCCTGCTGGCCGGAAAGTTGTGGGGAGGCAAGACCTACCATCGAGAGATGGCGGACAAAATGCAATTGGAGGTCAAGGCAGCCGATCTCGAACTGGACCTCTCAGATGCAAATCTGCAGCTGAGCCGAATCAAACTCAGCGCTGAAGTTGATGCCATTGGCCTAGAAAATGCGCGTCGGGAGATGATTGGTTTGCAACGCCAGATTTACCGGCGCGATGAAGAGTTGAAACTCTATCAGGAGCTTTTACAGGATAATGATCAGCCCAATGGACTCTCTTCAGGAGATTTAAAATTAGTGGCAATGGAAGATGGCCGCGTTAGATATCGTTGGGTTGCTCGTCAGAAATCAGCAAAAATGAAAGTTCTGAGTGTATACTCTGATATATGGGTGTTGGGCACGCGCGATGGACAGTCGGTTATTCTGGCCCTCAACACTCTGGACGATCAGATTAAAACGCTACCGGTTAAGCTTGAATTCAAGTATTTTTCTATTAATCAGGGTATTTTAGAGCTGCCTGAGGGCTTTGAGCCGGAGCAGATAAGGATTACATTAAAGTACAGTTGGATGGATACTGTGCAATCAGATCGTAAGTTTGACTGGAAACTTGAGGAATAAACATGTTTGGTATAAAAAGCGGTGACAACCAAAGCCCATTCTCCCAGGCAGCAACAACGTTAATTGCACCGGGAACCGAGGTCGAAGGGGATTTGAATTTCAAAGGGAATCTGGAGATTGAAGGCACTATTAAAGGAAATATTCTTTCAGAAGATGAAAATAGCCACGTCAGAGTGCTCAATGGTGGGTCTGTTCAGGGCGAAATATGGGTTGCGACGGTCGTTATTAATGGCCATGTAGAGGGAGATATCTACGCGACCAAGCAAGCCAAATTAGCCTCTAAGGCTGTAGTGGAGGGTAATATCCATTACAATCTGATCGAGATTGAGAAAGGTGCTCATGTTGTGGGTAGTTTCGTCCATGAGCAGCCGCAGACTAATGTCACAGCGTTTCCCGCGGATGGCCGCATGGATCAGCCCGATGGAATAGTCAAAAAAGCTGAAAAGTAACTAAAGTTTAGTCTACATCAAGGAGCAGGCATGTCAGGAATTCAAACGTTTACCCCCACTGCGCTAGAGGTTACCGACCGGGCAGTGGCCAAGGTGCAAACGCTTAAAACCGAAGAAGATAATGACGCACTAAAACTGCGTGTGTATGTCACCGGTGGTGGGTGTTCGGGCTTTCAATACGGATTCTCTTTTGAAGATCTGATGGCCGAAGACGACACTCCTGTGAGTCGAGATGGAGTGACTGTGCTGATCGATTCTCTCAGTTTCCAATATCTAGCGGGGTCTACCGTGGATTATGAAGAGGGTCTTATGGGCTCAAGATTCGTTATTACAAACCCCAATGCCTCTACTACCTGTGGCTGCGGCGCTTCGTTCTCAATTTGAGGTGCTGTGCCAAAGTCTCCCAAGGATCGTTAACGCATTAATCCATTGTTAGGGCAGATAGACGGCGCCTAAAACAGTTCGTCTAGAAGCGCCAGTGACGGCGGCAAGGTTACCGCATTGTCTATCTATACGCTGCTTGGCTAGCCAAGCAAAAGCACAGGCTTCTACCCAGTTTGGGTCTAGTCCAAGCTTTTTAGTGGTCTGCACGCTGATTTCACCCAAGCTGGTCTCTATCTTTGCCATAAGCTGGCTATTAAAAGCTCCGCCACCGCAGACATAAAGTTCATCAATATCGGTATCCAGATATCTAATAGCGTCGGCTATTGTCTGGGCCGTGAACAATACTAGCGTCGCCTGAATGTCTTCTGCCGTTAAGGTAAGCCCGATCAATTGCTGCTCCAGCCAGGATAAATGAAAGTCTTCGCGCCCAGTACTCTTGGGGGCATCAAGGCTGATAAATGGGTGGGATTTAAGTCGGTTTAAAAGAGCGATGTCGGCGCTGCCCCGAGCAGCCCAGTTACCATTATCATCATAGGCATTACCGGTATTTTTATGGCACCAGGCATCTAGCAGCATATTGCCGGGCCCGGTATCAAAGCCACTGCAGTCGCCATTCGCAGGTAAAATACTGATATTTGCGATGCCACCGATATTGGCTATCACTCGATTTTGCTTGGGGCTAGTAAAAAGCTTTTGGTGGAAGGCGGGTACCAGAGGTGCTCCCTGTCCGCCGAGGGCGATATCTTTGCGTCGGAAATCTGCCACTACCGTACAGCCGGTGCGCGCAGCTATAATGCTGGCGTCACCGATTTGAAGGCTAAAGCCTAGGGCTGTGCCGCTAGGGGGCTGGTGCCTGACGGTTTGCCCGTGGCTACCAACAGCCATGATCATATTCGCTGTCAGGCTGAGTTTGCTCATAATTGCCAAAGTCGCTTCGGCAAACAGCATTCCTAGTGCAGCATCGGTTTCCCCGTAGAGTTGAACCGTATCACCGCGGGCCTCTGAGAGCATCAAGATAGACCTCCTCAGTCTTTCAGGAATAACATGTGAGTGGTTGCCGAGGAGCTGCAGTCGATCGGGATGAAAAACAACGGCCACAGCATCGACACTGTCAATGCTGGTGCCAGACATAAGGCCTATATAGATGTTGGCGCTGGTCATCGGGTCGGCCTAGTTAGCGCTGGATTGATTGGTGTCAGTGGAGGCCAGCTGAGTAGCGGTTTTATATTCAGCGAGTTGTGCCAGACCAACCGCGGTGCTACTTGCAAAGGCGGCTTTCTCCGCTTTTGCGATTGATTGTGCCTTAGGTAATTTCACCGTCCGTGGATTGCGGTGCACGCCGTTAACCAAAAATTCATAATGCAGGTGTGGCCCGGTCGCATAACCGGTCGCCCCAACTGTGCCGATTAGCTGCCGCTGCCTGACAGTCTGATTCTTGCGCACCTTTTTGTTGTTGAGGTGCAAATACTTTGTTATGTAGGTTTGGCCATGCTGAACGAACACATAGTTGCCATTGGCCTTACTGTATCCTGCAGCGATGACCTTGCCGTCACCGGCTGCATAGACAGGTGTGCCTCGAGGAGCAGCGTAGTCTACACCCCTGTGAGCTTTAATCTTTTTATGGATGGGGTGTTTGCGTCGCAGATTGAAGTTAGAGCTAATGCGGAAAATATCTAACGGCGTGCGCAGAAAGGTTTTGCGCATACTCAGGCCTTCGGGGGTGTAGTAGTGGCTTAGCCCTTGGCTGTTCTTGTAGCGTACTGCCTGATAGGTTTTACCTCTATTAGTAAAGGTGGCCGCAATAATATTTCCCGACGCAAGTTTCTCGCCCTCCAGATACCTGTCTTCGAACATGACAGAGAAAGAATCCCCCGGGCGGATATCGAAAACGAAATCTAAATCCCAGCCAAAGATATTTGCCAGTTCCATAATAAGTTTATCGGGCAGATTGGCTTTCCTCGCGGCCAAATAAAGTGAGTCATATATGACGCCCTCTGTATAGGCGGAGAATATTTCGGGCTGGCGCAAGCGCGTTTCAGCGTTGTATCGGTTTCCATCAGGGGTAAAGACTAAACTCTCTAAAGGCGATTTTACGTAATGCAGTTCTGCCAAGCCGCCGGTGCTGTCTATACCAAACCTGAAGGTTTCGCCTGGATAAAGATCGCGAAGCTGTCGACCATGCTTAGATGATGCAATTCTGTGTACCTCTGTGGGGCTCAGTTTGGCACGCTGGAAAAGCCGGGACAGGCTATCGCCATTGACCACCGTCTGTTCGTTCCATTTCAGTGCAAATTCATGCGGAGCCGTCTCTACATCGACAATAACCGTTTCTTGCACGATCAGGGCTATAGGCTCACTGACCTGGCGTTTAACATCAGAGTTAATAATAAAACTACTATAGGGATATAACAGTGATGCTGACAGGCATCCGATAAAAGACGCGGCCATAAGGTGTTTGCGAGGGAATTCCGAGGCGACTAAGAGCAAAAGTTCCCAGAGTTTTTGCATTTTTTCCATCGGTTAGTCACGCCAGTTATATGGTATGTTGGGGAGTTTAGCGTGATTTATTAATAAGTTACAACGATAACCTCGCGTTTTTTAGCAGAGATTCTTAATAAAAGCTTTGTCTAGGTCACCGCTAAGCCCAAAGCAGAGGTTAGAAAATCTTGTATTTGGCCCGCCAATCTGTAGAGTTGTCGTTCAATTTAACCAAGTAGCGAACCCCGAAAAATGTCTCAAAGCGGTAACCAGTTAATCAAACAATTGCGTCAACGTGGGCTTATTGCTCAGATATCCGGTGATAGTGAGTTGGAGAGTCACCTCGATCAGTCTCGCACCCTTTATTGTGGTTTTGATCCCACTGCGGATAGTCTTCATATAGGCAGTCTGGTGCCACTACTTATTTTAAAGCGCTTTCAGATGGCTGGGCATCGGCCGATCATCCTGGTTGGCGGCTCCACGGGCTTAATTGGGGATCCGAGTTTCAAGGCTGAAGAGCGCAAGCTAAATACGCCGGAGGTTGTTGCTGATTGGGTGGAAAAGCTCAAGCGGCAGACAAGCCAATTTGTTGATTTTGACCAAGGTGATAATGCGGCCATTGTGGTCAATAATCTGGATTGGACTGAGCAAATGACCGCGCTGGATTTTCTGCGCGACGTCGGAAAGCACTTTTCGGTCAATAATATGATCGCTAAAGAATCGGTGAAACAGCGGCTCGATAGAGAGGGAGCGGGGATCTCTTTTACAGAATTTTCCTACTCTCTCCTGCAAGGGCTGGACTTTGCTGAG
>Ga0222630_1000024_pt1:62500-75387 | contig 75387 bp, 68 predicted proteins | sample AntAcemetagenom3_FD_179842 | JGI IMG/M metagenome (GOLD analysis project Ga0222630, IMG submission 179842) | Saline water microbial communities from Ace Lake, Antarctica - #3 | ecosystem: Environmental > Aquatic > Non-marine Saline and Alkaline > Saline | place: Antarctica: Ace Lake...
CCTGGGCTACACACGTGCTACAATGGCCAGTACAGAGGGCTGCAAACCCGCGAGGGGGAGCCAATCTCACAAAGCTGGTCGTAGTCCGGATCGCAGTCTGCAACTCGACTGCGTGAAGTTGGAATCGCTAGTAATCGTGAATCAGAATGTCACGGTGAATACGTTCCCGGGCCTTGTACACACCGCCCGTCACACCATGGGAGTAGGTTGCAAAAGAAGTAGCTAGGCTAACCTTCGGGAGGCCGGTTACCACTTTGTGATTTATGACTGGGGTGAAGTCGTAACAAGGTAGCCCTAGGGGAACCTGGGGCTGGATCACCTCCTTAAACGAAAATCCTTACAGTTAGTAAGTGTCTACACGCATTGCTTGATTATAAATGGTAACAGTAAAGTACGGTATGCCGGCCGGGCTGCTAAGACCCGTCGCACCAGAATTGGGTCTGTAGCTCAGTTGGTTAGAGCGCACCCCTGATAAGGGTGAGGTCGGTGGTTCAAATCCACCCAGACCCACCAATTTAGTTCAAATTGGGGCTATAGCTCAGCTGGGAGAGCGCCTGCCTTGCACGCAGGAGGTCAGCGGTTCGATCCCGCTTAGCTCCACCACTTTACTGTTTCAAGAAGTTAGCGATAAGCGCACAGCGTTTATCACTGGCTTTTTTATGCCAGAGCTCTTTAAAAAGATGATTATTGAATACTGAAATATTTTTTCAAGGCCAGTGTGTATTTTTTACACATCTGTCCGGCGAAATTGTTACTAAATACTATGAAAATAGTAAGTCGCAACAAATCTTGCTAGCTTGTACTGTATGGTCAAGCGAGTAAGCGCACACGGTGGATGCCTTGGCAGTTGGAGGCGATGAAGGACGTAGGAGCCTGCGATAAGCTTCGGGGAGGTGGCAAACACCCTTTGATCCGAAGATTTCCGAATGGGGAAACCCACCTAGCATAAGCTAGGTATCGTGCACTGAATACATAGGTGTACGAAGCGAACCCGGAGAACTGAAACATCTAAGTAACCGGAGGAAAAGAAATCAACCGAGATTCCCTTAGTAGCGGCGAGCGAAAGGGGAACAGCCGGTAAGTGATAGCAGAAGTGTTAGTGGAACGGTCTGGAAAGTCCGGCAATAAAGGGTGATAGCCCCGTACGCGAAAACATATCTGTGGTACTAAGCTTACGTAAAGTAGGTCGGGACACGAGTTATCTTGACTGAACATGGGGGGACCATCCTCCAAGGCTAAATACTACCAACTGACCGATAGTGAACTAGTACCGTGAGGGAAAGGTTAAAAGAACCCCGGAGAGGGGAGTGAAATAGATCCTGAAACCGTGTGCGTACAAGCAGTAGGAGCAGACTTGTTCTGTGACTGCGTACCTTTTGTATAATGGGTCAGCGACTTATTTTCAGTGGCAAGGTTAACCGTATAGGGGAGCCGTAGGGAAACCGAGTCTTAATAGGGCGTCTTAGTCGCTGGGAATAGACCCGAAACCGGGCGATCTATCCATGGCCAGGTTGAAGGTTGAGTAACATCAACTGGAGGACCGAACCCACTAATGTTGAAAAATTAGGGGATGAGCTGTGGATCGGAGTGAAAGGCTAATCAAGCCCGGAGATAGCTGGTTCTCCTCGAAAGCTATTTAGGTAGCGCCTCATGTCTCACCACTGGGGGTAGAGCACTGTTACGGCTAGGGGGTCATACCGACTTACCAACCCGTTGCAAACTCCGAATACCAGTGAGTGCAATCATGGGAGACACACGGCGGGTGCTAACGTTCGTCGTGGAGAGGGAAACAACCCAGACCGCCAGCTAAGGTCCCAAATATCAGTTAAGTGGGAAACGATGTGGGAAGGCTCAGACAGCTAGGAGGTTGGCTTAGAAGCAGCCATCCTTTAAAGAAAGCGTAATAGCTCACTAGTCGAGTCGGCCTGCGCGGAAGATTTAACGGGGCTAAACTGATAACCGAAGCTGCGGATGCACACTTGTGTGCATGGTAGAGGAGCGTTCTGTAAGCCGTTGAAGGTGCATTGTAAAGTGTGCTGGAGGTATCAGAAGTGCGAATGCTGACGTGAGTAACGATAAAGCGGGTGAAAAACCCGCTCGCCGGAAGATCAAGGTTTCCTGTCCAACGCTAATCGGGACAGGGTTAGTCGGTACCTAAGGCGAGGCCGAAAGGCGTAGTCGATGGAAAACAGGTTAATATTCCTGTACCGCTATATACTGCGATGGGGGGACGGAGAAGGCTAGGTGATCAGGGCGTTGGTTGTCCCTGTATAAGCCAGTAGGGAGATCTCTTAGGTAAATCCGGGAGATCATTATCCTGAGAGGCGATGTCGAGCTCAATTGCGAGCGAAGTCATTGATGCCATGCTTCCAAGAAAAGCCTCTAAGCTTCAGGTATATAGAGACCGTACTCCAAACCGACACAGGTGATCAGGTAGAGAATACCAAGGCGCTTGAGAGAACTATGGTGAAGGAACTAGGCAAAATGGTGCCGTAACTTCGGGAGAAGGCACGCCATTGATGGTGATCGGACTTGCTCCGTAAGCCGTTGGTGGCCGCAGAGACCAGGCCCCTGCGACTGTTTATCTAAAACACAGCACTCTGCAAACTCGTAAGAGGAAGTATAGGGTGTGACGCCTGCCCGGTGCCGGAAGGTTAATTGATGGGGTTAGCTTCGGCGAAGCTCTTGATCGAAGCCCCGGTAAACGGCGGCCGTAACTATAACGGTCCTAAGGTAGCGAAATTCCTTGTCGGGTAAGTTCCGACCTGCACGAATGGCGTAACGACGGGGGCGCTGTCTCCACCATAGACTCAGTGAAATCGAAATCGCGGTGAAGATGCCGTGTTCCCGCGGCTAGACGGAAAGACCCCGTGAACCTTTACTATAGCTTGGCACTGAACTTTGAACCTATCTGTGTAGGATAGGTGGGAGGCTTTGAAGCGTTATCGCTAGATAGCGTGGAGCCATCCTTGAAATACCACCCTGGTATGTTTGAGGTTCTAACGCAGACCCGTTATCCGGGTCGCGGACAGTGTCTGGTGGGTAGTTTGACTGGGGCGGTCTCCTCCCAAAGAGTAACGGAGGAGCGCGATGGTACACTCAGCATGGTCGGAAATCATGCTATGAGCGCAAAGGTAGAAGTGTGCTTGACTGCGAGACTGACACGTCGAGCAGGTACGAAAGTAGGTCTTAGTGATCCGGTGGTTCTGTATGGAAGGGCCATCGCTCAACGGATAAAAGGTACTCCGGGGATAACAGGCTGATACCGCCCAAGAGTTCATATCGACGGCGGTGTTTGGCACCTCGATGTCGGCTCATCACATCCTGGGGCTGGAGCTGGTCCCAAGGGTATGGCTGTTCGCCATTTAAAGTGGTACGCGAGCTGGGTTCAGAACGTCGTGAGACAGTTCGGTCCCTATCTGCCGTGGGCGTTGGAAAATTGAGGAGAGCTGCTCCTAGTACGAGAGGACCGGAGTGGACGAACCCCTGGTGTTTGGGTTGTCATGCCAATGGCATTGCCCAGTAGCTACGTTCGGACAGGATAACCGCTGAAAGCATCTAAGCGGGAAGCCCCCTCCAAGATTAATTTTCCCTGGGAGTTTAACTTCCCTGAAGGGCCGTTCAAGACTAGGACGTTGATAGGTTGGGTGTGGAAGCGCTGTGAGGCGTTGAGCTAACCAATACTAATTGCCCGTGAGGCTTGACCATATAATGCAAGCGAGACGACGGACAGACTGTGTGTTAATTACATGCTAGCTTTGAAAAAATTGTATTCAATAATCATCGACTTAATTTGACTGTGTAGCAGTAGCTGCAACGTCATACCAGTTTGCCTGGTGACCATAGAGAACTAGAACCACCTGATCCCTTACCGAACTCAGTAGTGAAATGGTTCATCGCCGATGGTAGTGTGGGGTTTCCCCATGTGAGAGTAGGTCATTGCCAGGCTTCTAAATTAAAAACCCCCAGTATCTTTGATGCTGGGGGTTTTTTCTGCCCGCAATTTAAGTTGTAGTCGTTGTGAACAACCGCCTTTTTTATTCTAACCCTGGAAGCATACGGTCCTACGGTAACGTCTTGTCTCTCATAGGGCTCATCGAAACTAACCCAATAGGGTTATGGCACAAGTACTTAGCGTCGACTACTTTTAAGGCAATCATCTCGAATATGTGTCGTATTTTGCGATGATTACATTATAAAAGGAAACGCACTAGAAGAGAGGGCTGCATTAATATAAGACTGAGCTATTCGTAGCTTGCTCTTTGAGTCTTTTACATCGATGGAGTAAGTCAATAACAGGGAGCAGTTGCTATGAATGTACAGACACCATTAGCTTATGCTGTAGGCGCCGTTATCGCAGCCGCCAGCGTGCCAAGTCTGGCTCAGTCCGACGCCGGAATCGAAACACAAACAATAGCTGACGCGGCGGCAGCCGTTCCGCAGTTAGAAGAGATTATCGTCACTGGTTCGAGAATCCGCCGAGACGGATTTACGAGCTCGTCACCCATAGACGTTATCTATGTTAAACGTGCAGGCCGCAATGGCATTTCAGATCTCGGCGGATTGTTGCGAACCACCAGCATCGCCTCGGGTTCGTCGCAGGTCACCTCAGCTTCATCGACGGCCTTTGTCACGGACGGAGGTCAGGGAGCCGAGACCATATCGCTACGTGGACTGGGTGCCAGCCGCACTCTAACACTGATCAACGGTCGACGGGCAGGGCCTGCAGGAGTGGCAGGATCGGTATCGTCATTTGATCTGAATGTCATTCCTATGGAGGCGGTAGAGCGTATTGAAATCCTAAAAGAAGGTGCCTCATCAGTCTATGGATCGGATGCGGTCGCTGGCGTAATCAATATTATTACCGACAAAGGTGATGGCAGCTCTTTTAGTATGTTTTCAGGTCAGCCAACAAAATCGGGCGGAGAAGCGTCGACGGTTTCATTGTCGTTGGCCACCTCAGTCAATAGGTTTCGCTCGCGTATCACCGGTAGCTACATCAAAGAGTCGCAGCTAAAAAAAGGACAACGAGACTATTTCTCATGTCCTGAGCAGTATGTATTTGATCCTATTACCGGTGAACGGGCTGATCAGATAGACCCAAGAACAGGTAAGCCTCATTGCAGTGATGCCCTATGGGGACATGTCTGGATTTATGACTACAGTGACGAGCTGCAGTCGGGCGCCAAAGGCCAATACGACTATGATGGTGACCTAGGAAGCTATTTGCCGGGTTTTACCGGTGATATGGTTACTCCCGAAGGATGGTACCCTGTTGACTATGATAACGCGTCTGATGGCCTAGCCAATGCCGACCATCCGTTTCAGGACCGGTCGTCGTTAATACCTGAAGAAGAGGTAGCTACAATATTTGCCGAGGCTACCTATGACCTATCTGATAACCATCAGGCCTACGGTGAAATTCTATTGAATCGCCGTGAAACGGCCAGCCAGAGCTACCGCCAATTTTGGACCTACCTGTACAATTCAGACAGTGATGGCGAATTTACCGCCAACGAATCTGCCACAGCGGTAGGCTGGACCGGTAATCAGACATACTCTCCTCTGGCCATTACAGATCAAGACGAGTCGAGCGTAACTGTCGACTACCGCCGCGTGGTCGGTGGCCTAAAGGGCGACATCAATAGCAACTGGCAGTATGATATTTCCTATCAATACTCATATTCTGACGCTACATACACAGATTTACGGCTACATAAAGATGCTGTCGACGGCAACGAATATGACTCAGCTAATGGCGACGGCACCTGCGCCGGCACTCTTTTGCAAAGCGGGGTGCCTTGCCAAGACTTGCCCTGGCTAGACCCCAGGTTCCTAAGCGGCGACTTTACCTCAGCTGAGATCAGCTATCTCTTTGGCGAAGAAATGGGCGCTACCGAGTATACTCAGCAATCTATTGAGGGATTTATCACGGGCCCATTGTTTGAACTGCCCGCAGGAGAAGTGGCTGCAGCATTTGGTGTTCATTACAGGACGGATGAAATAGAAGACACGCCAGGAGCAATTACACTGAGTGAAAATGCATGGGGTAGTTCAGGCGCGGGCATTACCAAGGGTGATGATACCGCTAAGGCCATCTTTGCCGAGGTTGATATTCCATTGCTCGAGGGCCTTCCGCTGGTTAATAGGCTGACTATGAACCTCTCCGCCCGGTACAACGAAATTGCCTCCTATGGCTCGGGGGATACCTATAAAGTCGGCTTAGATTGGGCTATCACCGATACGTTGCGTCTGCGCGGGGGGCGCAGCACCTCTTTTCGTGCGCCGGCACTTTTTGAACTGTACCTAGCGGATCAAACGAGTTTCGTGGGCCAGCGTTCTATCGATCCCTGTATCAATTGGGGCGACAATTTGGCTTCCGGGGAGATTTCTCAGCGCATTGCCGATAACTGCCAAGCTGATGGTGTGGCCATCGATCAGAACGCAAGCACCAGCGCGACAGTCATTACGGGTGGAGGGCTGGGGCGATTGCAGGCGGAGACATCCAGATCAAACAACATCGGTGTCATTTGGCGCCCTGAATTTGCCGATCTGAGTGTTTCCATCGACTTTTTTGACATTTTGATCGAGGATGAGGTGGATGTACTGGGTGGGGATAATATTGTCTATGAGTGCTACAACTCGAGCAATTTTAGTGCTGAGCCACTGTGTAACCTTTTTGAGCGAGATGCGAACTTAGGCTTCGTTGACAATATCCAAGATTCGTATATCAATATAGCCGAACAACGTAATCGCGGATGGGATATGGCAATCAAGTACGGTACTCCGACCCCCTGGGGTCAGTTAAGTCTTGAAACTCAGCATACCTTTCAAATAGAAGACTCTACTGAGCTATTTGAGGACACCATCGAAGATTACAACGGTGAGATCGGTGATCCAAAGTGGACCGGCACCGCAACGGCAACCCTGGAACAGGGTGACTGGACGTACCAATGGAACATGCAGTTTGTTGGCAAGGCTGATAATTATGGTTCACACAGTAGCGGTATATCCTTCATTCGGGACCGAGAAGTCCGTGTCGTTCTTGATGTCCCCAAGATGATCTACCATAACCTATCGGTCGAGCGTCTCTTTCAAGATAGTGCTCTTACCCTTACGCTAGGTGTCTCCAATGCGTTCGACGAGGAGCCGCCCACCGTCACCACGTTAAACCTTGGAGAACTGGATACCGAGGGTCGGGTAGCGTTTTACTCGCAATATGACTGGTTGGGCCGGGCCGTTCACCTTACGGTTGAGAAGAGCTTTTAAGGGTGCTGTATAGAGTAAACGCCTCCCGTTAGGGAGGCATTTTTTAGGGTCCCAAGCAACCATTGCCGACCCAATACCCAGTCATTATGACTAATTCCTATTGCGCCTGAATGGGCCAACTGAATAATCAACTGAGATCCCTATGCCCACCATAATGGCTAAGTCGGATGACCTTAATGCACTGAATGGCCGCTATGCGCAAAGGCCCTTGCAGGTGCCATTGTTCTTAAACTCTGTGCCCAAGTCAGGGACGCATTTATTGCGCAATATCGTGCGTATGTTTGTACCGATCACTCAGCAATACCATGCAGCATTTGTACAGCTTCCCATTCTCCATAAGCATCTTCGTGCCTTTTATACTGAGAGTCCTATGGTTAGCTGGGGGCATCTGCTGTTTTCAGACGAATCCGCCATTGCTTTGGCCCAGGTACAGCATATTGTTTTGGTGCGCGATCCCTATGACTGGGTGTTGGCAAGGGCCCGATTTTTTCTATCAGATACGTTTAAGGGTGACCTAGATCATCTCAAGGATGGCCGTGTAGCCATTGACGAGATCTTGAATATGATGATATTCGGAATTCATGGAAAGTCGCCCTCATTAAAAGATATCTACACGCACAATGCTGCCGCCTGGCTGGGTACTAAAGCGACAGTGATAAAATTTGAAGACCTAGTGGCTAGTGTCAATGATCTGGCATCGGTCAGATCGGAGCGATTTTTCGCTGATCTATTTAGCCTCGCGGGCCTAGGTAATCTGCCGGCTGACTGGGCTGAAAGAGTCAGTGTCGGATCAGACCCCAAACAGAGCGGTACCGCCAGAGAAAACCTAGCCGGTTTGACCGCCATTATTCCCGATGTCCTCCCGAATAAGCAAAAGGAGCTGGTGGACTATGCGGTACCCGGGTTAAGGGCTCTGCTTGGCTATCGCCACTGAACAGTGAATAGTCATTGGCGAGCAACTCCCTCTGTGTGACAAAATTTCAGGCAGAGGTCAAGACAACGATGACTTGTCGCCAGCGAAGGCTCAAATCCGACATCCAAGAACAGTCATACTATGCGGGTAGAGTTATAGCCGTGAATGCCGAATTCAAAGTGGTCCCTGCCTATCTGATGTGACCCAATGGACATAGAGGCCCATTTCACCGAGTCGCTCATCCTCATGACGGGCTCTATGGCCCCAGACATCGCTGGCGTTATAACCGAGATGTGCAGATATTAGCCAGCCGCGATTATGCAATCCTTTAGGTCAATTTTCGTGGCTCTGGTGGGTACGGTAGGGGGTTTATGTACTTTGCCTTGCAGCCTTCATGCGTACTGTAGAGAAATCAGATCTCTATACCCGCGCAGCCGGTTATGTCGTAGGCTATGCTCTAGGGCTAATGACCGGAAAAGGTAATACAAAACCCCGCGATGAGGGTGCTGTTTATGTCCATAAGGCAATATATAAGGATATTGTCGAGTATAAAAAAGACTCCCCATTCTCCTAGATCGAGCGTTTCACAGCGGATGTCATGATAATTCACGCGGTATGAGCCAGTGGGTAGCCACAGGGCTGCCAATGCCTTGAGCCGCGAGCTTGACCGGCTAGGCAAGTCTAATGAGACATATGTAAAGGCTCAGGAAGGGCGTGGGTTTCTCAGCTTCAATAACCGTGTCGCGCTGTGCGAGGCGCTATTGGCAGTTTTAAAGCGCAATATAAGCGTCCAGGAGCTGGTCCGATAACACATTAATTACATTGACCTATATCCAAAGGCGCTGTGCACATCAGCGCTAGACAGTCTGCATCCGACTGCGACTTAAAGCTGTTGCCTTTTATACCTAGGTTTCAGGCAGGTTTCGGGCATAATGACTCCTACTACGCGATGTACGGATTCAGTGTATGGAGTATCTCTTTTATCTTGCCTTAGGGGCCGTTGCCGGTTTGATCAGTGGACTGTTTGGTCTGGGTGGCGGCGCCGTCATAGTGCCGCTATTAATCGTTGCTTTTGGAATCCAGGGTGTTTCGTCTGAGATATCGACACATCTTGCTATTGGTACATCATTGGCCACAATTCTAGCAACCTCTGTGACATCAATTTACACGCATCATCAGAAGAATGGCATCCGCTGGGCCTTAGTTAAGCGTTTAACGCCAGGTATTGTTGTAGGTTCGGCGCTGGGAGGGATGCTTTCAGTGTCACTGGGCGGAGTCCTTTTGCAGCTCTTATTTGGCAGTTTTATGATTTTTATGGGGCTGCAAATGCTACTCTTTAAAGCCGCAACCCTCAATAAACCGCCACCGCCGTTGCCTTTGTTAGTGGTTGGTAGCACCGGTATTGGCGCGATTTCTGCATTGGTCGGTATTGGCGGAGGCACCTTAATGACGCCCTTCTTAGCCCATTTGGGTGTCAAGATGCGCCAGGCGGTTGGGTCGGCCGCGGCCTGTGGCTTCCCTATCGCGCTTACGGCAACATTAGTCTATAGCACCAGCGGCGATATTGCCGCGGAGTTACCGGGGCCAAGTTTAGGCTATATATTCCTACCTGCCTGGATTGGCATCATTATTACCAGCACGCCTTGTGCTCGACTGGGCGCGTTAATGGCTCATCGGGTTAATGAAAGGTTATTGAAGCAAGCGTTTGGCTGCTTTATTTTGCTACTTGGCAGTCGTTTCATATGGGTTAATATCCCGATCTAACTATTACAGGGCCTTAAACGTGTCTGAGCTACAAGATAAAATTTTGGCTGTCCTCAAAGATGGCAGCTTTCATTCTGGAGAGGCGCTGGGATCGGCCCTCGGAGTCAGTCGCACTGCGGTCTGGAAACAACTGCAGAAGCTAGAAACGATGGGCTTACCACTTGAGTCTATTAAGGGTACTGGATATAGATTAGCCCAAGGGTTTGAGCTGCTAACTGCCGTCGATATTAGTGCGCAGCTGAACGCAGCCTGTCCGCGTAACATTGACGTATTTCATAGCCTTGAATCAACCAACACCTTTGCAAGGGAGCAGGCTGCTAACCGAGACTATGCGGGCTCGGTTGTTTTTGCCGAGCGGCAAACCGCCGGTCGGGGTCGGCGGGGAAAGGAGTGGCTCAGTCCCTTTGGCGCCAGTATTTATATGTCCGTACTCTGGGATTTTGAGCAAGGCGCGCAAGCGCTAGAGGGCTTGAGTCTGGGCGTTGGTGTAGCGGTGCGACGAGCCCTATTGGATCTGGGTTTAGCAGATGTCAGCTTAAAATGGCCAAATGATATTTATGTTAAAGGCAAAAAATTGGGTGGCATATTACTCGAGATGATCGGTGACCCTGAGGGTCACTGCTCGGTAGTCATTGGCGTCGGCATCAATGTATCTATGCCATTAGCGACAGGCCTCAATATTGATCAGCCATGGACCGACCTAAATTCTGAGTCATTACCCCCCATTTCAAGAAATAAACTGGCCGCGAGACTCGTCGACGAAATTTTTACTCTGTTAGCGGGCTTTGAAGCAGTTGGTTTCTCAGCTTATAGAGATGAATGGGAGTCAGCTGACGCTTTTAATGGATTGCAGTGTGCCATCATCACGCCGCGTGAAACCGTGGCAGGTATCCTGTTGGGTGTTGATAATAATGGAGCTGTGAGGCTGCAACTAGCGGACGGCAGTATCCAGCGCTTTATCGGCGGTGAGCTTAGTTTGAGGCAGGCATAATGATATTGCAGATTGATGTAGGTAACAGCCAGACGAAATGGCGCCTAGTCGACGGCACTGAAATCCAATCACGCGGATCACAGCAAACCGAGTCGCTGCTCGATGGCCCATTAATTCTTGACGATATTAGTGCCCCGAGTAGCGCCCAACTTTGTTCAGTTGCCGATGTCAGCGTTGAATTACGCATTGGTCGTCAGATTGCTGATCAATATGGTATTCGAGTACAGATTGCCAAGGTCTCGCCTCGAGTTGGTCAAGTTACCTGTGGATATCAGGAGCCAACAAGCTTGGGCACCGACCGTTGGTTGGCGGTCGTTGCTGCCTATCACCAAGACCGATGTGCGACACTGGTCGTCGATGTCGGCAGCGCATTGACTATTGATCTCATAGGCCCTGATGGCCAGCATCAGGGCGGCTATATTTTGCCGGGTATGCGACTGATGCGCCAGTCTCTCTGGCGAGGCACTGACCAGGTGAAGGTCGATGCTATGGACGTCACGAGCGTACTGGTCCCAGGGATGCATACCGCCGACGCTGTGAATAAGGGCTGTCTTCTCGCAGCAGTGGCCGCGGTCGAAAAATTGGCCTCAGAGTATCCTGCGACCTTAGTAGTCACCGGCGGTGATGCTCTTGCGCTAATTGATGCCCTTTCATTAAAAGCAAAACATAGCCCTGACTTAGTTTTTGAGGGTCTCTCCGTCGAGGGTGTAGCGATGCTGTCTTATGAGTCTGCCGTCTAAGCTCTACAGTCAGCTGATCAAGAAGCCTATTACGGCGCCGATATTGTCCTTTAACCACCTCATCAGGATGGATTATCGGCGCTAGACCTACACTCAACATCGTAAGGTTATAACGATTGTGGTGTAAAAGGTCCAAAATCCACTTAGGAATGACTAGTAGCAGGCACTGTTTCTCGGCAGGCGGCTAAAATATTTTGCTAGCAAACTGATGTGGCAAAATAGACCTCTGGTCTAGGATTGTTGCCATCCCTTCCTTAAGATATTGATTTTTATCGATAAAGCGCCATAAAAGCTCAGACATTTCGGTTCTGAGCGCGCACTTTCCCCGTCTTCAGGCCACAGCAAAATGCAGCATGCAAAAAAAACTAAAAGATAAGCGCTATAAGGTTGCTAATGCGGCTCAGTTTCACTAAAATCGCGCACCGTTATTGAGATGCTGGCGTAGCTCAGTTGGTAGAGCAGCTGACTTGTAATCAGCCGGTCGGGGGTTCGACTCCTCTCGCCAGCTCCATTTTTTTATTAATGGGTAGTCTAATGTTGACAATAGGCTGTCCTGCAATGAAAATACTCGGCCGTTTTGAGGGCTGTGCGGATGTTAACGTTGATCTGCCGTTTACAATGGCGGCATGGGTCGGCGGTTTGTGAATAGGTGTAGGCGGGATTCCCGAGCGGCCAAAGGGATCAGACTGTAAATCTGACGCGAAAGCTTCGGTGGTTCGAATCCACCTCCCGCCACCAAAGTTAGAGTATTAAAGGCTAAGTGCAGCGGGCATAGTTTAATGGTAGAGCCTCAGCCTTCCAAGCTGATGATGCGGGTTCGATTCCCGCTGCCCGCTCCAGTAAATGGTAAAGGTTGTGCTCATATAGCTCAGCGGTAGAGCACTTCCTTGGTAAGGAAGAGGTCACCGGTTCAAGTCCGGTTATGAGCTCCATATTGCCGCAAGAGCGCTGTGTTCTTGGGTGGTAAGTAAAAAGAAGTACCAACAGGTATTAAAAGTGATTGTTTAAGACGATCAGGTTTAACGTTCTGGGCATTAGTTGTAACTGTTAATAGCCCGCTAATGTTCCGTTTAGGAGATGCTGAGATGGCAAAAGCAAAGTTTGAAAGAAATAAGCCGCACGTAAACGTCGGCACGATTGGTCATGTGGATCATGGTAAGACCACATTGACTGCAGCAATTACCCGTGTGTGTGCAGAGACTTGGGGCGG
>Ga0222630_1000029_pt1 | contig 71150 bp, 59 predicted proteins | sample AntAcemetagenom3_FD_179842 | JGI IMG/M metagenome (GOLD analysis project Ga0222630, IMG submission 179842) | Saline water microbial communities from Ace Lake, Antarctica - #3 | ecosystem: Environmental > Aquatic > Non-marine Saline and Alkaline > Saline | place: Antarctica: Ace Lake | collected...
TCCTAGACAGGGCCGAAGGGTCTAGAGTTAAGGTAGCGTATCTCCGGTAAATCCTAAATTGCCATTGTATATATCATATGAAATGGGCCCTCCCATTTTCTAGGTTAATTAAATAATTCTTCATCGTTGCCAAAAAAGAATCTAAATCATCAAAAGATTCATAGGCCGCATCATCAAGCGACTCACCATTTGAAAGACTATTAATCCAGATTGTTACGTAAATACTATCACTAGGATAGCTAAGGTTCGGCTTTCTAAATCCTCCTCCAAAATCAGCAATTTCGAAAAATCTGAAATACGGCTACGTTTCCTATTCAAATGACCAAGCCATACGGGCTAGTTCTTTCCTACTTCGTATGTCGAGTTTGGAAAAAATATTTTTTAAATGAAATTTCACCGTATTCGCGGAACAATTGCAGCTGCGGGCGATTTCTTTATTGGAATACCCATCATAAACGAACTGAACCACCTCCTGCTCCCTTGGCGTAAGAAGACTCGCTGAATGGTTTATTCGCGACTTGCTATCGCGCTTCATAATGATAATCAGCTGTGTAAGGAATGAGCGTTTCAGCTGATTAATTGCAAACAGTTTTGGCTTGCTGATGGCGAGTTCCAAAATTTCCTGCAGCATGGCGCTATAATCAAGAAACGGACGTTTAAAGTCCTCGAAAATAGCCAGAGATAACGCGTCGTTAAGTCTGGTTAGCGACTGCCGCGTTTCGCCCAAATTAAAATAGGCCAGGCTCATTAAAATTGTCAATGAAATCAAATTGCGACGACAGCCACTAAGGGTGCCACTTTTTATTAGCGGTTCAATAAGTAGTATGCCATCACGAGCCTGATCATTCCTAATTAGGTAGTAGCCGAGCGTTGTTTGTAACTCTTCACTGACTCTGCGGGTTAGCTTTTGCTCTGAATTGTTTGTTAGCTGGTCGAATAGATTCAGTTGCTTAATGATCCACCCGGCCTTTTTGAGATTCCCGTCATGAAGTAGAATTCGAATCCTCTGCGTCATACTCATTAACCGCAAACGGCCAATAACACGGCGCTTACCTGTAATTGATGCGCTATTTAGTATCTCCATCGCCTTGCGGGTACTTTCTGTCGTGTAGGCAATATTCGCTGCGGTAAAATAGGCTGATATATACACATCAAACCAGGCCTCAGATAGTTCGATCTTGGGAAAACTGATGCTCAAATAGGACTGCGCCTGATTGATTTTGTTCTTCTCATAAGCAACTTCTGCCAAATGGGCTGCAGCAATGGCGGCCATGTTACTGTGGGCACCAAAATTCTGCACCGCCAGCTGATAACCTTCGTTATAAAATTGTTCGGCATCACGCAGGCGACCTTGAGCTAGGCATATTTTCCCTAAATGAAAATAGAGGAAGTTCTCACCGTAGATTGAATCCAGCGCTCTGAACTGAAGGATGGCTCCTTCTCCCGCTTTGAAAGCTTGATCAAACTGAATATGGTCAAAATAGCCAAAGCTTAGAAAGTTAAGGATGGTCGCCTGCAAAAAATGGTCATTCTTATTGATTCCTTTGAGAGTCAGTTCCATTTTCGCAAGGTGTCGGCTGGTTTGGGGGCGGTCGGTCAAAGCACTCAAATAAAAATCGACGACTTCGGCCTCAATGGTAAATGAGGTGGGGAGAGTCTTGCCATTCAGCTGTGTGAATTCTCTCGTGGCGTTACGAAATGCTTCATAATTTTTCACCGCACGACCGATATTGCCGGTTTTCGCATCCAGCATAATACGACCGAGGTAGGTGCTGGGGTACTGTTTGATGATGTCTAACGGGAGAGCGTCAAGAATGTCAGTCAACATCGAAATCCTTCCGTCTAGAACATAGTGCCAACCGCCAGTGTCTTCCGTTATTGAGGCGATAAAGTTGGTATCTTTGCTGGCAATCGCCTGTTGTATGGCTTGCCTGAAATCATTTTTCCTGAGGTAACAGTTTGCCGCCAAGCGATGCAAGTTTTGCTTGCTAGATAGGTTGCTTTTATTAAATCGATTAAGTAGAAAATCAGTGAGCAAGCTATGGTAACGGTAGGTCTTGTTTGTCTTGTCGATTGATATGATCAAATCGTGATGAGCTAACTGTTCTATAATTTCCCATCCACCAGTTGCCTCGCAGACGGCATCAATTAGGTCTCCATCAAATTGCTTAAAGATTGCAGTCTTTATCATAGCTTTCTGTAATTGTTCAGAGAGATTGTCGAATATTTCTGTCGTGATGAAGTTAAAGAAATCAGCGGCCGGATGGATGAGTTGACTGATATCAAGTTCAGGGTTTTTATTGATCCAGATTTTGGCAAACCCTATCGCAGCCCCCCATCCTTCAGTTTCTTTCTGCAGTAAGTTGGCCAGGTTTACTGATTCACTGACGGCCGTAGATTGTTTTAGCACCTCATTAATTTCACTGGTGGTCAACGCCAGGTCAGCTATGTCGAGTTAGAAATAGGGCCGGGAAATCTGTAACCGCCCTTTTAGCTCGGGGGTCTGTTCACGGCTGGTGACGATAAAGTGTATGTTTTCCGTAGTAAGCTCAATCAACTTATTGACAATGTGTTGTTGATTTTCTGAAGCAACATAATGATAGTCATCAAGGAAAAAATATACCGAGGCGTCGAATGATGAAAGCAAATTGATGACGAGGTTGTGGGCGCCATTTAGGTCCAGCCCGTGAAAGCCATTAAATGCTGCTCTGGCAACATCCTCAGGGAGAAGCTGAGTTGGCTCCATGGCGGCCGCTAGGTAAGCTAGAAATTGCACTGGATGGCCACCGATATTGTCCAGCGTTAGCCAGCAGCAACAATAGCCCTTGCTTTGCATTAACTCGTAATGTTGGGTCAATAGTGTCGTTTTGCCATAGCCGGCAGGAGCGTGGATGCTGGTCAGGTGTGCATCCATGTTCTGCTCTAATTTGGTCAGCAACTCGTTTCGGGTAATTGAGTCGACCTTATTCCCCATTGGTCGCATTCTGTTAAACAGTAATCGATTTTGGTAGTTGCCTTTAGAGAAGTTACCCATGTTATTGCCGCGCCCTGGCTGCCGATAGATATTGTATAGCTTAGATGAACCTACCCATTTATTCAATATACCTACCCAAAATTGAAAGCGTACCCACTAAAAATAAGTCTTCAACCACCCGTTTAAGTAATAGATTAAACCATAGGCCTTAGTGATAATAGTTTTCTATTAGGCATGAAGGTGCGTTGGAATATATGAGTTTGAGAATAGGTATCGATGTAGGTGGAACCAATACTGACGCGGTCTTAATGGACGGTCGGATGGTAGTGTCGAGCCATAAAACACCGACTACTGCCAATATTAGTGATGGTGTTATTACGGCAATTAGCCGCATTTTGGACAGGGCTGCGGTTTCTGCTGAGGAGTTGGATGCCGTTATGATCGGTACGACCCAATTCACCAATGCATTTGTCGAACGACGCAATTTACTCCCTGTTGGCGTTATCCGTTTGGCGCTGCCTGCAACAGCAGGATTACCACCCATGATCGATTGGCCCGCTGATATAGCCAAGGTTATTGGAACTCACTGTTATATGGTTAGGGGGGGGTATGAGTTCGATGGGCGAGTTATTTCACCGTTGGATGAATTGGCGATTAAGCGCGCGGCAGTTGAGCTACGTAATTTGGGAGTGAAAGCGGTTGCTATTTGCGGTGTATTTTCGCCGATTAACCCTGACATGGAAGAGCGCGCTGCGGCCATTATTCAGCAGGAAATACCCGGTGTTGCGGTTACATTGTCTTCGCGCATCGGTCGTATTAGTTTGTTAGAGCGCGAAAATGCCGCCATTATGAACGCCAGCCTTACGGATTTATCCCGTAAGGTTGTCACCTCATTCAGGCATGCTTTAACACAACTCAATATTAAGGCGCCTTTTCATATCAGTCAGAACGACGGCACCTTGATGACTGCCGATTTTGTTGAGAAGTACCCAGTATTAACCTTTGCTTCGGGTCCAACTAACAGTATGCGTGGTGCCGCTTATTTATCAGGGGTTAAAGACGCGTTGGTTGTTGATATTGGGGGAACTACCACCGATATCGGAATGCTGATTAAGGGATTTCCTCGTGAGTCTACAATGGCTGTCGATATTGGGGGTGTGCGTACCAATTTTCGAATGCCCGATGTGATCTCTCTAGGCCTAGGCGGTGGCAGTGTTGTCAATCCCACTGACGCAACCAATATCGGGCCGCTATCGGTAGGTTTCCGTTTAACAGAAAAGGCCCTAGTATTCGGGGGTGACACATTAACTACTACGGATATTGCCGTTGCGGCAGGTTATGCGGACGTGGGCGACAAGCAACGTGTAGCGCATCTGTCTAGTGATGTTATCAATAGTGCTGTTCAGCGAATTCATGCACTGATTGCAGATGGTGTTGATCGAATGAAAACCAGCGTTGAGCCAGTACCACTCATTATGGTTGGCGGTGGCTCAATACTGGTTAATCAGGATATACCTGGAACCTCAGATTTGATTGTTCCCGAAAACGCGAGTGTGGCGAATGCCATTGGCGCCTCAATTGCCCAAGTGGGCGGCGTGGTGGATAAAGTGTATTCCTACGAGCGGATGGGGCGTAAACAGTCCATAGAGGATGCTAAACACCAGGCAATAGCCGTTGCGGTTGAAGCGGGTGCGGTTAAAGAAACTGTCGAAGTTATCGAACTTGAAGAAATTCCACTGTCATACATGCCTGGGAACGCAGTTCGGCTTAGGGTCAAAACAGCTGGGGAGTTATCTTTATGTTAGACGTGCCTCTTGAGGAACGACTTCCGTCGACACAAATCTCGGTAGCGGATGTTAGCGACATCGCGCAGGGTGCTGCTTTTTTGGGTACGGGTGGTGGTGGTGACCCCTATATTGGTAGGTTGATGGCAGAACATGCTATTCGCACTTACGGTATGCCTAAAATTATTCAGGTAGATGATCTGCATGATGATGCCGTTGTGTTTACTGTCGCAATGGTCGGTGCGCCAACAGTGATGTTAGAAAAAGGCATATCCGGTGACGATATCGATTTATCGATCAATCGCTTGGCGCAGGTCATTGGCAAAATGCCTGATGCAATAGCACCGATTGAGATAGGCGGGATTAACTCGATGTTGCCTATCGCGGCTGCGGCGCGATTAGGGTTGCCGCTGGTCGATTGTGACGGTATGGGTAGGGCGTTTCCCGAGATACAAATGGTAACTTACAACGTTCATGGTGTTTCTTGTACGCCAGCAGTTGTAGTCAATGAGCATCTTGAAACAGTGGTTGTTGAGACCAGCAGTGCCAAGCGTGCTGAAGATATTGTTAGGGTTGTGGCGATCCAGATGGGACTGAGTGTTTTGTTTAGCGCCTACCCTATGAGTGGTAAGCAAATAAAAGATTTTAGTATCAGAGAAACTTTGAGTGTGGCTGCGGGCATAGGGAGTGCGTTGCGGCGGGGTCGTCAACAGGGCGATCCGGTCAATTCACTTTTAAATTATCTGCGTAGCACCAAGTATTTCAAACATTGCAAAGTTCTTTTTGATGGAAAAATCACTGATTTGGAGAGAAGTGCCAGCAAAGGATTTTCGACGGGACATTGTCAAGTCAGTAGTGTTGAAAAACCGAATGAGTGGGTGACCATCAGATTTCAGAATGAAAATTTAGTCGTTGAAAAACTTGGTAAAATTATTGCGATAGTGCCAGACCTGATCAGCATAGTGGATAGTGAGTCAGCACAGCCTATTACAGTAGAATCGCTAAAATTTGGTCAGCGGGTAAAAGTAATTGGCACCAGTGCTGCGCCGATAATGCGCACACCAGAGGCGCTGGCCGTGTTCGGCCCGGCCGCTTTTGGATTTGAGGAAGAGTTCCAAAAACTTGAAGAGATTCATCAAGATACTGAATAAGAGAAATAAATTTATAATTAAAATTGAGCCACTATGGCCAGGAGGAAACATGAAAATTAATAACGCTTTTAAACCAAAGTATGTCGTTTCTGTATTAGCCTTTTCGATCATGAATATAACGAGTGCATACTCGGAGGTACTGCTGGAGGAGATTATTGTTACTGCCGAAAGGCGAGAGCAATCGTTGCAAGATACACCGGTGGCTGTGACGGCATTTTCTGATGATTTTATCACTGACACACGACTGGAAAGTACTAGCGATCTAGTCGGTTATGTGCCAGGCCTTCATTTAGCACAATTTACACGTGTACAGGGCTTACCAACGTTGCGTGGTGCGCAGTCAGGGGATGATAACCCTGGGCTGGATCAACCTGTTGCCGTCTTTGTGGATGATGTGTACAAAGGCCGAGTGACCGATTTTGATCTTAACCTGTTTGATGTTGAGCGCATTGAGGTTCTGCGAGGACCGCAGGGAACTCTGTATGGGCGTAATGTAGTTGGCGGTCTTATTCATGTGATCACCAAAAAGCCAACTAAAGAAAATAGAGTGGTAGCTGAGTTGAGTGTTGGTAATTTTGATTTGATTAATGCCAAGGGAGTGGTTAGCGGGGCGCTCTCGGAAGAGAATAATCTTTACGGTTCAGTGGCCTTTTCCAGTAACAAGCGGACAGGATTTACCCGGAACGTCTTTAATGGCAGAAAGCTCGACTCAGTGGACAAAGGCAGTGCCAAATTACAATTGCGTTACGCGCCTGATGAGAACTTTGAAGCGCTATTTCAGGCAGATTTTCTTCGTGATACGGGCTTTGGGCAGCATAGAGATTATGTTGGACCAGTCCCAACAGCACCATCTATAGCGGGTTTTAGTCAAGATAACGACCCTAATACTGTGAACACAGAAAAAGATGGTGGTATTGATCGCACTTCGTCTGGTTTTTCGCTGGCATTAGACTATGACTTAGGGTCTGTGCATCTAAAATCTATTAGTGCCTTTGTCACCGATGAGGCAATTCTCGCCGAGACCTCGGCATTTGGATTACCTGCTTCGATCTTTTTTACCTCCCAGGACTATGATCTTGACCAGTTTACGCAGGAGTTTCGCGTGTCAGGTAATGCCTTTGAAGATCGTCTGGACTGGGTTGCGGGGGCGTATTTTTTGAACTCCGACCATACCCGTAATCGTCGCTTTGATGGGGACTTCATAGAAGGAACATTTCTTGGTGATATTCAGGCGAGTAGTTTTGGAAATACTGATCCACAGTTTCTGCTGAACATGCAAACTATCGAGACCAACAGTCAGTCGGCTTTCTTTCAGGGAACCTACTCAGTTTCTGACAGCCTTCGTTTAACCGTTGGTGGTCGTTATACCAGTGATGATAAAGAGGGAAGGCTGGAGCATCAGGGCGATTCTTTTGTATTCCTTAGTGACGCCGGTGTGTTTGCGACCGACTTGCCCAAAGCCACTTTCAGTGAATTTACCCCACGATTTACTTTGGAATACGACGTTACTGACGATGTGATGGTGTATGCCACCTATTCTGAGGGTTTCAAGTCGGGAGGGTTTGTCGACGGTGATCGAGCTAGCGTGGAGCACTATCACGTGCCTAAAGCGCCTGAAGGCGCTGAAAATATGGAAATAGGGTTGCGCTCCATTTGGTTTGATAACCGCCTGATGGCTAATGTGACTGCTTATAAAGTAGATTATACTGATCTGAATGTTTCACAGATGGTTAGTACGGGAGGCCAGGTGAACTTTCTGCAAATTTCCAGTAGTGCTGAGGCTGAAGGTATCGAAATTGAGTTGAAAGCGGCTCTGACAGAAGGACTAAATGCCTTTATTAACTATACCTATTTCGATGGTCACTACATAGGAGAAGCTCTCGATGGCAACGAGATGGTGTCTCCCCCCGGCGCTTATTCGGCAGGTATCTCATATGATGTTGAGCTTGCCAATGATCATCAATTAGCTTTCAGAGTTGATCTACAGCACAAGGACGAATATTTCCAAGACCCTGCTAACGAACAAGGGATAGTCAACGGTATCGATGGGATGGTAAATGGTAGCATGACTTGGACGTTACCCTCTAGCTGGGAGGTTTCACTTTGGGGTAAAAACCTGGGCGATGAGCGTGCAGTTAATTATGGCAACGGTGCTGAAGCCTTTATTTTGAGTATGGCGGCAGTTGAGTCAGGTGCCCTAGCATTTGCTTATAACTATATGCCACCCAGAACATTTGGGCTTAGCCTTCGTTATACCGTGGATTAAAACTCTGCGATTAGGCGCTAGTCAAATAAATTTGGCTAGCACCTTTTTTTGTCCGGTAACCACGATATCATTTGCCTAAAGATATTCCATCACATCTTGTGTGCAGGTCGCCATTCGAATTTGTGATAACCACCGCGATTAAGGAGTAACTGGATTTATGAAATTGCTCGATATTTGTATAGGCAAAACCCAGGAACTAGACATTAACGGCCAGTCTGTTAAGACGGCTTATATTAAGGAATCTATTTCTGGTCCTGTACGAGTCAACGCGCTGGGGATAGAGGGCAATGAAGTTGCAGTGCACACCGATGCGATTTACGCATTCACGCAGGAAAACTATCCATATTGGGCCGACCGTTTAAAGGTTGATCAAGCGCAATGGTCTTCAGGTGTTTTTGCTGAAAATTTGCTAATTTCAGGACTGCAAGAACGTGAGTTACGCGTCGGAGATATCGTTGCTATTGGTAAAAACGTGCAATTGTCGGTATCCGGCCCACGTATTCCTTGTTTTAAATTATGTTGGCGACTTCGCCAGCCCGATACTTTTATTTCGGAGTTTGCACTTTCAGGGAAGAGCGGTGTGTATTTCAATGTTGAAAAAACGGGCCAAATTCGGTCAGGTGACACAGTTAAAATTATCCATAAGGCAAAAAATAGCATTGGTATTGTCGAGTTGGCAGCAATTGCTTTTGGTAAAAAAGATATTGATGTACAGGAGTTGCAGAGAATCCTGGATTTGCCTGGGCTGAGTGAAATTTCGGCACTCTTTTTGCGTAATAAATTGTATGCAATCGTCGATCAAGAACAGCTGAGGAGAAATCGTTGGCAGGGTTGGCGTACAATGAAAGTCGTTTCGATCACCAATGAAACACCGTCAATTAAATCATTTGTTTTAAGGGCGGCTGATAATAAGCCTCTGGCCAGTTATCGAGCTGGTCAGTTCCTTACGGTAAATCTATCGCCGCATATCCATGGTTCATTGATACGCATTTGGAGCCTGTCAAATTACCAGGACGATCCAGACCACTATCGGCTGAGTATTAAAAAAGAGCCCAAGGGTCTTGGCTCTGGCGTCATGCACGACCAGATTGCAGTGGGATCAATGCTCGAAGTACAGGCACCTTTGGGTCGGTTTGTGCTGGATCGTGGTAGTTTTAAACCGGTGTTGTTGATCGCCGGCGGTATTGGTATTACACCTTTACTAGCCATGCTCAAAGCGCACCTAGTTAAGGGTAAAAAAGCGCCGCCAATTTATTTTATTCACTGCTGTCAGAATCGGCTCAATCAACCATTTCGCGAAGAGTTAGATCAGTTGGGTGATGATTTTGATATACCCATACTTCATGTTTATGACCAACCGTCTGCTGATGATGTATTGGGCAGGGATTATCAGGTGTCAGGTTACTTGTCGATTCAGCATATTGACAGCCTCTTAGACGGTTGCCACATTATCCATGGCGGGAAAAAGGTCTATATGCCTCTGGCAGATATTGATGTTTATATGTGTGGTCCACCCGTTTTTCAGGAAAAAGTGTACGACGCACTTATAGTGGCAGGGGCTAGTGCGAGCCGGGTTTTTCAGGAGTCTTTTCAGGTCGCGATTAGTGATAAGCATGCCGATCATGTGGGTAACGCAGATGTTGTTTTCAGCCGGTCGGGGAAGTCAGTGAAGTGGATGGCGGAAGACAATTTGAGTTTACTCGAGCTTGCCGAGTCGGTGGGGTTGTCGCCACCGAATGCCTGCCGTATGGGGGTTTGCCAAAGTTGCAGTGCAATCATCAAAGAAGGGAGTATATATTATGATGTGACATTGACGCATCCGCCTGAAGGAAATCGGGCACTCTTATGCAGTGCTAAACCCAATAGTAACTATGTAGTAATAGATTTATAACGGAGTGATGAACAATGCAGGATTTTGACGAGTTAACAGAAGATTATTCTCGGGGTGCCGTTCCAGATTCCGCGACCTCCAGTGCCTTTGAAATTTCTTTGGTGCTAATTGGCGGTCTTATAACACTGCCGATATTTTTAGTTGGTGGGCAGTTGGGCTCCAGTCTGGGGTTAAAAAATGCGAGTATTGCCTTTGTTATCGCCGGATTTGTATTGGCTATTTTGGGTGCCGGAAGCGGCGTGCTAGCAGCTAAAACAAGATTGACCACTTGGCTCGTTATTCAGTATTCGTTTGGCCGTAGCGGCGCCAAAATTGTCTGCTTGTTTGTAGCTTTCACCATACTGGGTTGGTATGGCGCTACAGTAGAGCTGTTTGCCCGTGCAGTACAGCAGCTTGTTGCTGATTCGGCCGGCAATTCAGCCACCAGAATCGTCTATTTAATCTCGGCTTCAGTATTGATGGTAAGTACGGCTCTGTTTGGCTTTAAGGGCCTAGATCGTTTGTCGAAATTCGCGGTGCCTTTGATGTTGCTTTTGCTATTCGGGCTTGCTTACAAGGCGGTGACTGGTTTTGATGGTCCTGCTGATCTTATTTTCACCATGTCCTTAGCCAAAGGTGTCTCTGCAAGTATCGGTGGGTTTATTGTTGGCGTCACTATGTTTCCTGATATTTGTCGCTATGCTAGATCACCAAAAGCTGCCGTAGTCGCATCAGGGTTAAGTTTCGGAATCGGAGTGCCGCTAGTGATGTTACTTGCTGCCATTCCAGTGATTATGGTCGACGAACAGGATTTTATGAAGGTTCTTATTTTATTGGGCGTGGGCCTTCCTGGCGTAGTATTGTTACTGTTGGCGACGTGGACTACAAATGTGTTTAACCTTTATTCGGTATCACTCAGTTTTGCAGCTGTTATTGAGAGCGTTAAGAAATGGAAGTTGGTTATCATTGCGGGCATTCTTGGTACAGGCGTAGCGTTTTTGCCGATTCTTGACAATTTTTTACATTTTTTGAATTTTCTTGCCGTTATGATCCCGCCGATTACCGGTATATATCTAGCCGATTTTTTTATTATCCATAAACAAAATTATAATAATCGTTTATTGGCTAGCACTCCTGCTGTCCGTCCCAAGGCATTTGTTGCTTGGATTTTGGGGTCAGGGGTCGGATATTTTTCTAACCTGAGTGTTATCGAATTCACTACTGTGCCGGCTTTGGACGCTATTATTGCGGGATTCGTAAGCTATATATCCTTGTCATTTATTGCTCGCCGGTATTGTCAAATAACCTTTAAGCCAATGTAGGCCATTAATGCGGAATTAGTTGGCGTTTTGACTGCTTTTTAAATGAGTTTGGCGGTTAATATTTTGGAAATTGGGTCTAAGGAAGCCAGTCTACGGATTTGGGCGTTCAGTCAGGTGTTTTAGGCCCGATTATTAGGCCGATCTTCGGCATTGATCTGGTTAAGTTGGATTTTATTCCTGTCATAGGGCAACTGGTATCGGCATAGATTGAGCCTCTTAGTCTCCCGCTGGCTTCCTACCCCTTCTTTTGGGGCCTGCCATTATACCAGCATGATGGGCAATATTTTCTAACTGATCCAGTTTTGCGGCCTTCTGGCTGTACTTACTAAGCGCCTCTAGTGCCCCACGCAACTTGCCAAAAAACCTAAAAAAACCGCAAATCTCAGATACAGCGACCCTACCCGGGGGTATTAGCTAATAGTTTTTGCCGTTGGCATTTGCAGTACCTTACGCTTACTTGGATAGCAATAATTAGCCCAGGTTTGCATTAGCATCTTACGCTTTTCGATTAAATCGCCGCGCTGATAAGCCGCCTCTGCTTTATCTTTTAGTTGATGGGCTAAAGCCGCCTCTGCTGTTCTTTGGGGAGTGTTGGTTTTCTCCGCCACATAGTCACGAAATGTTGAACGAAACCCGTGTACGGTTATGTCTGTTCGTCCCATGCGCCTTAGAACTGATGACATTCCGGCTTGGGATAGATGCTTGCCATTAGACTGGTTGGGAAAAACGTAATCACCCAGCCTATGTTTTCTAAGCAGTGCTAACATCTTCATAGCTTGATCAGTTAATGGGATTCGGTGTTCAATGTCTTTCTTCATGTTTTCTTCCGGTATCGTCCAAACCTGATTGTCCTCATCGAACTCATCCCATTTGGCCTTAAGTATCTCTTGGGTGCGGTTTGCGTGAAGGATACACATTTCCAATGCCCTTGCTCCAATACCGTCCATAGTGGCTAATTGCGCCATGAATTGCGGTAACTCGGCATAAGGTAGAGCGGGGTGGTGTTTAACCTTTTTCATCTTAGCGGGACTGGGGAGGCTGGTTTGGAGGTGTCCGCGCCATCTTGCAGGATTGCTACCAGCGCGCCATTTGTGAACCTCTGCATAGTCCAGTATCAATTCCATTCGGGTTCTTACTCGTGTGGCTGTTTCTGTCTTAGTTGTCCAGATAGGTGTTAATACTTTGAGTATGTGTTTTGTTTCAATCTTAGAGGCTGGCATATTGCCGATAACAGGAAAAGCGTAAGTGGTTAGGGTGTTTAACCATTGCTGTTTATGCTTTGCATTTTTCCATTCCGGACTCTTGATGGCGATGTATTCAACGGCTAACGCGCTAAACGTTGCTTGCTCCATTGCCTCCAGTCCTTCTTGCGCTATCAGGTTGGCCTTTGCTTGTTTCTGATTCTGTTTTATCTGTTCTAGCGGATCAGCGCCTTGTTTGAGCATTGCTTGGATATTGAGTGCCTTGGCGCGAGCCATGGCGAGAGTATTATTTACAGGGCAAAAAGCACCTAGACCCATTAATCGTGATGACTTACCTACGGCATACCGAAAACCAAAACTGGCAGAGCCGCCCTTTGTGATACTTAGATAGAGCTTGTCGCCTAGGGCTGTTCGCTTTGGTTCGTTCTCCCGCATTAACTTCTCAAGCCCCTTTGCGGTCATTTTTGCCATGCTGATTAACCCCTTGTTTAATCGTCCCAGAATCGCCTCTAAGCCAGTTAATCTAACTCAGTAATTTCAGTTAAATGGACTTGGGCGAGCTTTAGCGCCCATATGGCTTTATCGTCAATTGCTCGATATGAGTTACAGTTTAAGTTACAGTATTGTACCTTGATTCTAGCAGTCGTGACAATACGTCAAAAAACTATAATCTCTAAGGATTAGCAATAATGGGCTATATAGGGGATTATTGATCGACATTATGATATATCAGAATGCCTTGGTTAGGCGGACTCTTTCTCCGCCAATCATTAGAGCCCCTATAGGTACTGACTTTTAGGGGCTTTTTTGTGCTTGCTTTACGGCAAAAATATGTACCAAAATTATCCTCTATAGTGATATTAATGCATTACTGCTTTTAAAGGTCTTGATCAATATCTCCGTTATGATTACAGTCAATGCAAGGCTATTGAAATTATAAAAAATGATAAAAAAAGCACAAATAATAAGAATATGCTCCTTTTGTATCTTGTCGCTACTCGTCGGATGCGCTGGCACACCAGAAGAAAGAAAGCAGATGAAGGCTATGGGCCAGGCCCTCTATAATGAGAACAGTCAGGATTGCTATGATGATGCTTGGATGAAACATCCCGCTAACTTCCAAACTGTTGCCGTGACAAGGTCGCGCAGTCGCCAAATCCACACCGGTATGATATGCGTAAAAGATGATTCGTCAACCGAGAGAGAAAATTGCTCAAATACCTATCGAACTGAACCCGAGTATTATTCTGTTGAAGACACTAAGGACTTGAATAAAGGCTATCGGGATAACTTTTATGGATCGTGCTTAACGCGTAAATGCAATGAAATCATAGGCGCTGCGGCGAAAGGCGAGGGCTTTACAACGCTACAGGGACAAAAGTACACCTACTGCCGTCAAGGCAGCTAGTCAGAATTAATCCAGTCGGTGTTTCTCTGTCCTTTTAAGGCGGAATATATAAGCCAACAATAAGCTAATTCAATGCTAACACCTTCCCGCCAGTACCTGATGCTAGCTTCCATGCGTTCGGCCTTGCGGATATTTTAAAGATCAGGTAAATGCACATTTATTGAATATACTTCTGACGCTGGCAGGTATGGCCAAGCGAGCGTTGTCTATGTTCCCGCAAAAGACAATAGTTGCCTAGTTTTAAGTAAATATAGCCTGTTACCTGAAAAGTCAAAAATTTAGCGTTAAGCGTAGAATCCTCGTCTCGCCGCTATATTAGGAGGCCCCTATAGTTAACGAATCGCAAGGGCCTTTCTATGCCCGCTTTGTAAAAAATTCTGTTCTGTACCAGCCTCAAAAATCAGGCATCCTTTTAAGTTAACGCCAAACTCTAGATTCCGCACCCACCTGTTTACTGCTCTATTTGAATATCTAACTGGCACGGTCTGCTATTGCATCAGTTGCATAGTCGCTGCTGCTATGTGATAGTTTTAAAGGTGATCTAAGAGGCTTCCTGCTCAACCAGTAAAAAAAGGGGTTTCGAATTATGACGAAATTGATTGGAAAACTTCAAAAACACCGAGTTTGGTTTGCTCGCGCGACACTAATATTGGTTCTGATAGTTGGCGTTTTATTCATAATGGATTATTTATTTTCACCTTATAAGCAATGCATGCGAGCAGGAAAGCAGGGCTAGAACTTGCGCCAGACGGGTTAGAAAGTCACAGTGGTAAGGCATCACTGGCCAAGCATTATCAGAAAACTTAGTGCCACTGGGTAGCGATCAAAAGTGGCGGCAGCGATCATTATCCCTAAATTCTTTTAACCATGTCAGATTTATGCCTGACTTTCATCATGCCTGCTGACGACTGAAGCGGCGCTCAATGGACCTTGGGCAGCGGGAAGTAGGGCTCTTTTAGCATTGATGCTGTATCTTCCTTTGAGGCGCCTAGACTAACAAGTCAGTTGCAGGATCGTCACGCACAGATATTATTAGGGTAGGGCGAATGGATAAGTCGCTAAAGCGCCCACCGAAGAGTTTTTTGCTCAGGTCTTGTCGGTTTAGGCATATTACATAGGCAAACGCCAACTTTTTCGCTCAAACTGCGCTAGGGCCCTTCCGGCGTGGTTTAAGTACTAGGGCGACGGCATGCAGCCGAGGACTCACTTACCACCCAACGCTTCAGCACTGAGTGGCATTTATTAGTCTATTTCTTTAGGCCGGACGATTATTCAACCGACAGCATCATTAACATATTGCCAGGCATGTGCGCGTAGATACCATAACCGGAACTGATCACAACGAGACCGTTTTTCGCCACTGCGCCAGATCCACCACCAAACGAGCCGCCTGTAGCCATTTCCCCAGAAATTGAGGTAAACGGTTTGGTCGTATCAATCTGATAGATTACCTTACCTGTGTCCGCATTGTGAGCGCGCATAACACCGTCCATAGCCCCAGCAAACACCTTACCGCTAATCACGGAGATGGCTTGGCTAACACCGGGGTCACAGAAGTCTCTTCCTGCACACACATTCGGTGCTGGCGAGTACCAAAGTATTTCACCAGTGTCGGCGTTTAAGGCATGTAGCCCAGGTCTGTCAGGCGTATCATATTCTCGACCATCGGGACCGTCGCTAATAGGCACATAGATCTTGCCGTTACCCGCGGCCATACCAAAGTGCACTCCACCTTGAATGCCGCCCCTACCGACGCGGTTCTTCCAGACCAGCTTACCTGTCTTGGGTTCAAGAGCATGCACGATACCTGATTTCTGACCCGCCACAACAAGCTGTCGTCCGCTGTCTGTCTTGACCATGAGGGTGCCAGCGCCGAAGTCAAAATCAGGACCATCTTCTTCAGGACAACTTTGGGGTGTGTTTGTACCACAGGCAGTATTCCATGCATCATTAGCCAGAGCCTGATAGATCCAGTTGACCTTGCCGGTGGTTAAATCCATCGCAAAAATCGCATCAGAGGTGTGATCTGCGGGCGATGACATGTTCTCACCTGTGCCGACAAACAGTTGATTGCGTGCTGTATCAATAGTCGGACTATTCCAGACTGTCGATCCCGATGGTCCGTACATGTTAGTGCCTGCATCATTAACCGATTGCAAAGTTGGCACCCCAGGAACGGTGTATGTCTGCCAAAGTCTATCACCGGTTTTTGCATTGTAGGCGACCACTGATCCTCGCCCAGTGCAACATTCGTAAAGTGGATCAACCGCCAGTGCGACTTCCAATGAAGAAACTGGGACATACACAATATTACCATTCAATGCAGGTGCACCAGTAATGGTCGTGCTGGGGTGACTGTCAGCCCTATCACGCCATATCAGTTCGCCCGTTTCGGCGCTCACGGCATATACATTTCCAATCGTATCGCCAAAGTAAATCTGAGGCTGACTATCAGTCTCTCCGTTATTCCAGGCGTCTACGGAAATACCTGTGCGCACCTCTGCCACGGTTTTGAAGTGCCAGACTTGACAGCCAGTCTTTTGATCCAAAGCATAGACTCCGCCGCCATGACTCCCGACATAGAGAAGCCCGCCTGCAAAAGTGGGCTGTGATCGAAGTTTATTAGCATTAGGCAGTTTTACGGCCCAAAGTGGCTTTAAATGTTGGACAGAATCTGGTGCTATTCCTGACTCTGATGATGACCAATTGCGCTGATTAGCTGCAGCGCCCCAGCTACTGTGACTGGGTTTGTCCGCAAAAGAAAAGCCTGCGCTGGCATCGCATTGGGGGATCTCTGCGAGCTTAGCCGTTCCCATAGGTTGACCACCTATCCATTCCGCCACCTCTATACGCTCTTGATCGGTTAGTCCCGAAGCTTGCGCTACCATAATTCCCTCAGTTATCGCGGAGTACACAGACTCAGGGGTTTGCAAGTACAGCATCTCTCTATGAGGTGCCTTTTGCACTGCGCCCTCATGGCAGGTTGCGCAGGCCTTGGCATAATGCGCAGAACCCGGCATATTTGCTCTGTTACCCGCGGCCAGATCGGCCATCGCCTGTGCATCGACGGTCTTTTGCACCACCTGTATTTCTGTGGACGCCGCCGATGACTCAGACTCTATGGCGATAGTCATCGGGCAGATGAATATAATTACAGTACTTAATGCCAAGAATAGGGACGTCTTCATACTTTTCTCCATGAGATTGAATAGGAATGCCACTACCGACAAACTTACATTAACTAAATTTTATAGATTGACACGCCGCTTGTAAATATTTAACGACATATTGTCGGACAATCGGTTTCAGTGGATTGATGTGGATGCAGGCGCGAAAGACATATTTTGACTGCCATCCCAATAGTAGCCTGCCATCGAAACGAGCGATTTTTGAATAGCCTCAACGGACCTTATCTGCAGCTACTCGCCGCTGCAGCATTACGGGAACGCCGTATTTTGGCTTCATGGTCAAGCCCGTTAGCGGCTCAATTTTTGCGTTCGCCGTCAGGTTTAGACGAAATCGCTGGCTAGTCATGGCGACAATAAAGACCGCCTCCATCAATGCAAAATTATTACCTAAACAAAGTCTCGGGCCACCGCCAAAGGGAATATAGGCAAAGGTATGACGCTCGCGCTGCGCTGCTTCATCGAAGCGGCTAGGATCAAACACCTCAGGCTGATGCCAGAAATCCGGGTGTCGATGCAGTAGATAAGGGCTAAAAAGCACATCGGTACCGCCTTTAATGTGATAGTTGCCCAGCATAGCGTTCTCTTCCACATGCCTCGGTAACATTGGTACTGGCGGGTACAGGCGCATTGTCTCTTTAAATACCTTAAGGCAGTAGGGCAGGTTTGGGAAGTCAGCGGCAACCGGTAACCGGTCACCCAGCACCTCATCAACTTCACGCTCGATATTTTTTCTGATACCAGACTGGTCAGAGAGGATAGTCCATAGCCAACACAGTGCATTTGCAGTAGTTTCATGGCCCGCTATCAACATGGTCATGGCCTCATTTCTTAACTCCTGGTCCGTGAGGGGCATACCGGTATCTTCATCAGTCGCGTCCATCAACATTTGAAGCAAGTCCATGGGTTTATCTGCTGTGGCTCTTCGTTCCTTAATAATTCTATAGATGATGTCGTCCAGCGTTTGTATATAACCCTGATACTTTTTGTTGCTAGCCAGTGGTAATGTATTCAAAAACTGAATAGGAATAGTAATTCGACGATTAGTAGCCTCTAATAATGGCGTAAACGCCTCAGCAATCGCGCTAATATCTTTGTCGGAAAGGGCAGAACTAAACAGGGCTTTAACGACGACTTTGAGAGTTATCTCCATCATAGCGTCTGTCAACTCAACGGTTTGACCCTCATCGCAGAGAGTTTCCCAGTGCGCCAACATCTCCTCAATGCAATCGGTCATAATGGCGGCTAGGTTAATGATTTTAGTTTTATGAAAAGAGGGCTGTACTGCCAGCCGTTTGCGCCGCCACTCTTCACCCATTGAAGTAAAGGTACTCTCGCCAAGCACCATCTTTATTATTTTAAAACTGAGCGTTCTCTTACTATAGTGAGCGCTGTGACGCGTCAACATGTCCTTTACCAAATCGGGATGATTAATCAGATAAAACTGTTTATTCACCAGCTTAAACGCCACAACATCACCGTACCTATCAGTCATTGACTGCAGCCATTTTAGACGATTTGGACTGGCAAGCTTTAAAAGGCTACCAACCAAAGGGTAGCCCCTGGGTCCTCTAGGGTTAATGGTCATTGGTGGCATACTCCGGGAACTAAAATTGACAGATCCTACAGTGTAGACTAACTTAGGTAGCACTACCTAATTTCGGTAATGACCCTGTCGGGAGTATTATTCTATGAAGACTAAAGAAAAAATATTGCATCAGGGGCTAAGGCTGTTTAATGAATCGGGTGTTGATCAGGTATCTGCGCTAGAAATTAGCCAATCGCTAGGAATTAGCTATGGCAACTTGACATACCACTTCAAAAGAAAGGATGAAATTGTCCTAGCTCTTTACACACAGATGCAGGAAGAATTAGATGCTTCGATGGCAAATCTAGTTGAACATCTTTTTGCGCAGACCTATTACCTCAAGCTAGTTAATGAACTGTTTGAGGTTATCTGGAAGTACCGATTTGTTTACTTAAATATCAATAGCCTCATGAACCAGTTTGAGTCTATTCGTCAGGCTGAGAAAAGCTACTTGGCAACAAGGAAAACAATACTCAACAAAGCAAAAATGTTATTGATTCAAGAGGGCTATTTACATCCAGACGTCGGTGAAAACTATCAAAGGGTGATACAAAATCTCAACATAGTTCTGACGGCTTGGATTATAGATGCCAAGCTATTTTACGATGGGTCGATAACTGAAAAGATAACTAGCTACGCCGCATTGTTCTACAGCATTGCCTTAACTCATGCCACGGATAAAGGCCACAAACGGTATCAACAGTTAGTGGACCATGTTGCCATTGTTGATAAAGCGATCGGTATCTCATCAGAGATCTGATGATCTTGTAAACAAGATAATTTAAGGGCATTCCCATAGTGATTCGTGGAATGACCCCAACTGGTGCTTCAATTGTTTCTCCCAATTTTGAGTGGTATGAGCTATTACATATATTCGATGAGAGGATGGTAAGTGTCTCAGGTAAAGGATAGAGTTTGTTTTTATTAGTCGTCAGCCTGTATGAGGGTGTATAGATCACTTTTATTGCCATTTAGGGTGCAAAAATTTGTCCATCATTCTCTAACTAGAGTACCATTTGAAAGCTATATTATTCATTTAAAGAAGATGATTTATGCCTTTTCATATTGTTATTTTTGACGGAGTCAACGCCTACGCCCGTGGTTTAGATGGTTCCGCTGCTTTGATCTTTGGTGTAGTAGATTGAACATGTTAATTGATTCGGCTTTGGTGAGGCAGGCGCGGTTCCAGTCGACGCTTGAAATTGAGACACTGCAGCGGCGCTATGCTATTGCAACTGACTTGCTAGGGCATAGTGAGCCGGGGTCTACTGCCCATGGCTCCGCGATCTATCATTCTATCTTTACACCGGATGTGACGATGTCGCTGGTACGCTTAGATGGCGAAATCAAACAGTTTTCGGGTATTGATGCATGGGCTGAGCTGGTTGAAACAGCTCTCGGGCTGTACATTTCGACACAGCATTTGATTGGTACTCAGGTGGTGGATTTTGAGTCCCTTGTGGTCGATGAGTTTGGTCTAGTGAGTGCAGGCGATGGTCTGCTCAAGAGCTATCTGCAAGGATGGCATACTTTTCCTGATGGTCGCATTTGGTTAGTCGTAGGTATCTACCATGCTAAGGTTCGCTATACCCATGCCTCTGGCTGGCAAATTTGGCATATGAAACTCGAGCATGTTGCCAATGAAACTAGGCCTGCGAGTTCGAGTTGATCGCTTGATTATCTTCTAAATTTTGCGATTGACCCTCCGTTCTGAACTAAGTTGCTTGGTCCATTCTCCGGACCAGCTCGGTGTGAAAGTGTCTTAGCCGCTGTTCTTGTTCACCCCAAAGCTGACCTCTAAAGCCTTTTGAACGCATACCTTTTTGTACCTGTGTTAAGAGGTCGGCGTCTTGGCTTAAGACTACACCCAGGTTGGCGTCTTCGCCAAGTTTATATTTTTCAGAGGGAGGCCTGATCGCGCCAGTTAAGTCTGTACCCTCTGGAATACCCATCCAAGCGGGGGCCTTGCTCTTGTCATCAAGGATTGGTGCAATAAGTGTCATTGTGTCGTAGTAAAATCGTTCGGGATCTGTTTCATGCGGCAAAAAGCGCATAATAAAAACGCCCTCAGGGTGACAACCAATTTGGACATTGGGAAATATTCCTGTGGCCCAGCTGTCTGATAACTGACCATCTTCGAGTTTGGAATAATCTAACCCTAAGACTTCAGCCCGTTTACGTTTTGATTGCTGAATCGCCTTGCGAACCTCTGCGGCGGTACCCTTAAAGCTGTCTGAATCAACACCGGCATCTTCCAACATATATTTTAGACCAGCATTAACGGTAGTTTGATCGTCAAGTCTCGGGCTTGGCTGTCCTAGTGGTACTATCATACGACTAGCGCCGTTGGGATACAGATCGTATTGAACATTTAAATCGCCCATCACTGGACGAGTTTCGGGATGGACTGAATGCAGGTGATAGCTTTCATAAAAAGCTTCAACGCCTACCTTCCAGTTGGCATCCCATTCCACCTGTACATGGCGAACGACTTTCATTTTATCTATGTTGTATGCTTCTAAATAACCACTCGGCAGTCCAATTGATTTAACCAGTGGGTCGGGAGAATCATTCATATTAATAAATATAATGCCGGCCAATTCAGCGCAGGCAACTTCCACGAGCCCTGGATTATGAGCAATTACTTCTGGCCGGAATGTATCCTTGTCCGTGATGCTAATTAGCTCGCCGGTATTTTTGAAAGTCCAAGAATGGAAAGGACATATAAAGGTTTTTTTACGACCGCGGTCGCAGCGTTCGAGACGATTGCCGCGATGACTGCAAACATTATAAAAGGCTTTAACACCCTGCTCTGTGTGGGAAACGATGATCGATTCGTTACCAATATCAAAGGTGAAGAATTCGCCGAGTTTAGCAATGTCGGATTTTACCCCTGCCAATAACCAAGTGTTGGGCCATAGTGCCTCGGTTTCCTGTTGCATGAATTCAGTACTCATGTAGCAGTCTTTACTTACGATGGCCACGCCATTATCTATATAGGGCTGTTTTTGTTCTAACGAGCCTAAAGGGGCGCTGGGGTTGATGATGGTTCCTGTTTTATAGTCGTAGGCCACGATATTTCTCCACTCGCTGAGTTATGTTTTTTTTACTCTAGGGTGCTGTTGGTCGGAATTTTGGAATGGTTATTTCATCGGTCCAATCTTCAAAGCAGACCACTACAGACATACCGACCCGCACCTTTTCTGGAGAACAGTCAATAATGTTGGTCATCATGGTAGGACCCTCGTCTAATACTACCAGGGCGACGATATAGGGCACATTCATCTCGTAAGCTTTGGAGACGGCACGCGCCACCACGGTATAGCTGACAATCTGAGCCTGACCACTGACCTCGACCCAATCTAGGTGCTCACTCATACATTGAGTGCAGACGATACGTGGATAAAATTGGTAGTGCTGACAGTCGGCGCAGCACTGTATTTTTAACTGATGATTATGACAGGCGTCCCAATAAGCTTGGGTACCCGCTGTGGGTGTGGGGATATTTTTTCCAAGATGTTGAGTCATTAGCTATTTTCTCGCCCGAGGATAAGGGTTGTATGGCTAGACATAATGCCGCCCTGGCCATGGACTAACGCCACTTGCGCATTGCTGACTTGGCGTTGATCTGCAGTATGTCGGAGTTGAGAGACGGCCTCGGTCAAGGCAAACATTGATCCGGGGTTGCCCGGATGACAATGGGAAAGTAAGCCTCCGTTAGTATTCATTGGCAGACTACCACCGAGCTGAGTAGCTCCTGATGCCGCAAAGGGGCCGCCTTCGCCTTTAGCGCAAAAGCCTAGATCCTCAAGCTCTATTAACACCACTGGCGTAAAGCAGTCATATATTTGTGCGACGTCAATGTCGGAGGGTCCAAGACCGGCCATTTGATAGGCCCGCTGCCCGGACTCTACCGCGGAGGATGTCGTAAGGCTGCGCGCCTGGCTGATGTGCTCATGGCTGTGTCCCTCTCCAAACCCTAGTACATAAACGGGATGATTGGGGAAATCTTTGGCACGTTCGGCGGAGGTCAATATCACGGCTGAACCGCCATCTGAGACTAACGAGCAGTCAAGTAGATGCAGTGGATCAGCAATCATGCGTGAATTAACGACATCTTCAATAGTGATTGGTGTACGCATTTGAGCGGTTGGATTGAGTTCGGCATATTGACGTCCACTAACCGCAACGGCCGCCATTTGTTCGGCCGTTGTACCATATTTTTCCATGTGGGCTCTGGCGATGAGCGCATAGTACGCTGGTACTGTTAGGCCATAGGGAGTTTCAAACTGCGGGTGACCCGTAGCGGACTGCATGGCCATTGCTTGATCTCGAGATAGTCCTGAGCGCAAACTGTCAGCCATGGTAATCAAGACTGTGTTACAGACCCCGGTGGCGATAGCGGTTGCTGCATGATGTAAAATTGAAAATGTGCTTCCCCCGCCAGTAGCGACAGCCATACAGTACTTAGGAAATATCTGCATGTATTCTGCAATGGCTTCGGCATGGTACATATAGGGCTCGGCCATTGAGTTACAGGTGATCAGCCCGTCTATCTGGTCTTTCGAAATACCAGCATCTTTTAAGGCTAGATTAGCTGCTTTGACACAGAGTTCAGTGGCGCTAAGGTGCGGAATTACGCCTACCTCAGTATCTGCTGCGCCGACGATAGCTATTTTGCCACGTAATGAATTCACTGTTATTTAAGGCCTCTTTTGACATGGAATGTTAAGTTAGGTCCTCTAAATACGGACTGTTGCGACGCCGGGCGTAAGGATGTCGCCATGTTGGTTTTTGACAAAGATGGCAAGCTCTACAGTGCCTTCATTTGCATTGATCGACTTAATAGTTCCACCGGAGGTGAGGACGTCACCAATATACGAGGCCTGGCGATTTGAATATTCAATTGACAGCAACTGGCCCGCTTCTCCAGCCCATTCAATAGCAGTTTGTGTCAACCAATCTCCCATTAATGGGCCTGCCATAACAAGGCCGGGATAGCCCTCAACGTCGACCGCATAGGGTAGGTCAAAGTGAATCTTATGGGCATTCCAAAGAATGGCATTGTACAAAAAGAGCTGAATCGTATCCGGTTCAAATCGTCGCTCAGGTAGGCTGTCGCCAGTATTTAGAGTACTGATGTCCGGCATGCTGGTTACCTTAAAATCTGTGTTGTTTTTTCAGTGAGTATTTTTTCGCCATGCTGGTTGTGAATGTTCATGACGACTTCGTAAAAAATCAATGGCCCCTGAGAGCCCTGCTTTTCATAGATCGCGGTGAGTGTTCGGCTTGATGTGAGGACATCACCGGCATAATAGGGTTTGTGATAGTCAACTTTTAAGCCGCCAGCCATAGCTTTCTTCAGAGGGAACTCTGGCAGCAAAGCGTCGATCTTTACCCCGTCAGGCATCAATTGTTCCGATTCCACTACGTCCCAAAATAAAGCGAGGTGATAGAGCGGGGGCGCTTCGTCTCCGTCCAGATATTTCCTCAGTCTTTGGTCGGTCGCTATGGCATATTTACGGATGTCTCGCCGCGTGACGACTTCCGTTCTCGGTGGGGACGATTTGCCAATATTGCTGAGCAGACCGGCCGACAGTAAATCACTCATACTTGACGATCCTGGTTGGCCCAATAGGGTGTTCTAAGCTCACGTTTCAGTATTTTTCCTGTCGGTGCTTTCGGCAATGAATCGACAAAATCAACTGATCTTGGCTTTTGATAAGAGGCTAGGTGCTGACTAGCTGTCGTTATAATGTCTTGCGCGGTGGCGGTTTGGCCGGGCTTCAGTACCACAACGGCTTTGACCGCTTCGCCCCATACGTTATCGGGAATGCCTATAACGGCGGCCTCTAATACAGCAGGATGTTGATGGATAGCGTTTTCAACTTGCGGAGAGTAAATATTTTCGCCACCGGAAATAATCATATCTTTGGCGCGATCGACAATGTAGATATAACCTTCTTGATCCCAGGTCGCAATGTCACCTGTTGCCATCCAACCATCGACGATAGCCTCTGCGGTGAGCTCAGGTTTTTGCCAGTAACCGAGCATATTCGCTTCAGACTTGATGAAAATTTCGCCCGGCGTAGCCAGATCTCTGGGAACTTTTTGACCCGATGAATCAAGTAACTTCACTTCGGTGATATAGCCCTCGCGTCCGCAGGACATGAGTCGTTCGGTATGGATTCCTCTAGCAGCATTCTGATGATCTTCCTGCGACAGAAAAGTCATCGTCATGCCTTCAGTTTGTCCATAACCTTGAATTAAAGTGCAGGGGAAGGCTTTCAAAGCAGCGTTGACCACAGCTTCAGGCATGGGGCCGCCACCGTACTGAATATTCCTTAGGCTACTTAAATCATAGGATGCGAAGTTTTCTACCGCCATCATCCAATTGAGCATTGTGGTAATGCCTAAAAATGCCGAGACACGCTCTTTTTCAATCACCTGCAGGGCCAACTTGGCATCAAAATTGATCAACACCAGTGGGCAACCATGGGACATATAGTTAATAGCGAGGCCTATTGGGATGTGAAACATTTGACCGGTTAGCATATAGACATCCGTTGCCACAATACGCTCCGCTACAGTCTGATTGAGCATGCCTGCAAGCAGGGATCGATGAGAATGCAGAGCTCCCTTCGACTCACCTGTTGTGCCACCAGTGTAGAGAATAAGGGCCGGATCGTCGTCGCCGACATCGGATACCTGATCTGGCAATGTCGTAGGCGAATTACAGAGCATCTGCTCGTATGAACAGCTAGGTGTATTATCAAACTCTAGCCAATGAGATACGCCTTCCAGTGGCTGAAGCTGCTTAGCGACCGCACTTAACTCTTTGGAAAAGACAAATACTGAGGGTTTTGCATCCGTCAGAACCTTAACAAGTTCAGGAACGCCCAAGCGCCAATTAAGCGGCTGAACAATCAGTCCAATTCGGGTACAAGCGTAGAAAACTTCTAAATATTCTATGCAGTTCTTCGAGAAGATTGCGACACGGTCACCAGGCTGCAATGCCATATTGCCAAGGGCGGCATTAGCGAACTGACAGACTCTCTTTTCGAGATCACCGTAGTTAATGCGTCTATCGTTCGGCACATCTACTATCGCCGAGCGCTCGGGATCTAGATTCGCATGTTTCGCAGTTATTAGGCCAACATTCACTAAACTATTCCTCTTAACTAGTAGGGCAGATCTAAGCTCAACTCACAGGATTGCTTGAGCCAGTGACCGTGACTGCGTGTAACGACGTCTCTATAAATCCCACTGGTCAGTATATTAATGCCACCGTTTTCTATCGAGAAGAGGGTGAGGTAGGAGATTACCACAGCCTCATCGTCGCTCTCCGATTCAAAAAACACATTTGACAGCACATGGCGTCGGACATCTGTTTGGGCTTCTACGGCGGATTGTATTAATCCCATTATTGCTAGCTTGCCTTGAAAAGGTGGAATAGGATCCTGATCAGTGATTCGAATGGTAAACGATGCGTCGTCCGCGAAGCAGTCATCAACCTGCTGAAAGTCTCCTGTATCCATTCCGTGAGCGTATCTGCCGAGTAATTCGTGTATTTCAAGCTTGTGAGAAGTATCCATGGTTTACCCTTTAATGAGTCGCAGTTAGTTATATATCATGGTTTTTTGGGATATTGCTACCTGTTGGGATAAATTATTGCTAATAGGTCTTATTTTTCAAGAAATAACTTGAATAAACTTCAAACTTTCAACATCATAAGGGACGGTCTGATGATTGGCAACCCATGGAGCAGAGGTTACTTGCAGAATTGATGTAAATGCTAATGCCTAGTGGCGTGACCACGGATCATCGCAACGAGGCTAAGCTCTTAAATTAGTCGATGTAGTGCTAAATTAGTGATCAGAACGAATGATACCTGTAGAATACCTAGTCTGATTAGTTTTAGTTGATAGGTGGGAAAATGGCTGTTGTTTTAGCAAAGAAAACAAGTCGCGGTGATCTTAAGCGAAAGCTGATTTTAGATGCGCTGCACCGGTGCATTATAGCCAAAGGCTATGCGAAAACGACGCTAGCAGACATTGCAGAAGAGGCTGGCCTTTATCCGAGCCATGTCCTTTATTATTTTGAAGGTAAAGAGGCGATTCTTGAGTACTATTTTTCTCAGGTCTCCCAGCTTTTTAGGCGGCGTCTAAATAGCTTCAATGAGGAGGCGCCAAGCGATAAAATTAAGTCTTTAACGGACTTCTTTTTTGATGACAATGTTGTCACGCATTCGGAGATAGGGTTTATGCTTGAATGTTTTGGCGTGGCGGTAAATGACGAGATTATGAAAGGTGAAAAGGCTGCCCTTGATGTGTTCTGCAAAACTTACTTAGCCGATATGTTTAAAGATACTCCCTGCAACTTTGTTGCGGGCGCAAGGGCATCAGCGGAAATAGCCTATGCCATTTTAATTGGCCTAAGAACTGCGGTTTATTTTGATGATAGTTTAGACCTCAAGGAAGCCCGCGCGCTCTATCTAGACGCAATGCTGAAACTGTCAGGACTTGATGCGGCTTAGAGGCTTATTAGCAACAACTGTGACCCAATTGGAGGGGATAAGGGTATACATTAGGGCCGCGGCAATGGATAGACGTTGTCAGTTTCATGAGTACCAGCAAAGGGCTGGCGTTAATTGGCATTGAAGGCGATAAAATCATAAATTTGCAGTGCTCTATTTTAGGTTTATTAGTATGTCGGATTCGTTTTGAATATGGACTTACGGGTAGGTTGACTAGTTAACTGGTGTAGATAGATTGACTGTAAATAATTACCAAAAGAGTGCTAAATCTTGATTAGAAAATTGATTCAGGGGTTGTCATTGAATTCAGGTAAAGAATATATTCAGCAAAATTCCGTATGGGCTCTGGTGCCGGTCAAATCACTGGCGTGGGCTAAACGACGGTTGAGCTGTTTCTTGGGCGACGATCGCGCAGAGCTTACTGAAGCGATGTTCAAGGATGTTATTGGCGCGTTAAATAGTAGCTCTGAAGTTAGTAATGTGGCTGTTATAACGGCGGACTTAGATATCATCGCGCTAGCCGAGGATTTGGGCGTTTTTGTAATTAAGGAAACGCGTTCTTTTGGTATGAATATTTCTCTGCATAACGGCATCGATGTGCTGAGAAATTTAGGTGCGCAATGGCTCGCAATCTTCCCTGTCGATATCCCACTTGCCACCGGAGCTGAAATCGATCGCCTGATTAGGGCGGTTAATCAGGAACGCCCTAATCTGGGTCGCAAGGTTATGGGGATTACACCCTGTGGCAAGAGCGATGGTACTAACTTTCTCTATTTCAATACTGCTGATCCTATTGGTCTTAAGTACGGTGCGGGTAGCTTTAGTTTGCACCAACAAATGGCAACACAGTGCCAGGTCACCTCCGTTGTCGTGGACTCGTATCCTATGTCCGTTGACTTAGATGAAAAATCAGACATTGATGAATTTGTTCTGCATAGTTTAAAAAATTCGGCTTTCCAGAAAACCGCTACTTGGGATTTTTTGCAGAGAAAAGGGTATATAGAACGCATGCAGAGTATGGGACGCCATTATGAACAGTCTTGTTAGCTTGACCAACAATTATGAGCTTCCCTCTATCGAGGAGGTCTACCTCATTGCGAAAAACCAACCGCTAGGGGAACTGTGCGACCTGGCGAGTGATCTGCGCGACAAGGGCCATGGTAACTTAGTCACCTATTCAAAAAAGGTGTTTATTCCACTGACACGTCTGTGCCGCGATGTTTGCCATTACTGCACCTTTGCCACCGGGCCAAAAAATGTCCCCTCACCCTATCTGTCTGTTGATGAGGTGCTCGACATAGCGCGCAAAGGTCGTGAAATGGGTTGTAAAGAAGCACTTTTTACCCTAGGTGAGCGGCCAGAACTCCGGTATAAAGAGGCCCGCGAGGCGTTGGACGAGCTTGGCTTTAGCTCGACGTTGGAATACGTTGCTCACGTGGCTGGAATTGTACTAAGAGAGACCGGTTTATTGCCTCATATTAATGCGGGGATAATGACTTCTGATGAGCTACCCATGCTGAAAAAAGTGTCCGCTTCGATGGGCATGATGCTTGAAAATTCGTCAGATCGGCTATGTCAGAAAGGTATGGTTCATTACGGCTCGCCAGACAAAGACCCAGTATTGAGATTGCGCTCGATTGAGGATGCGGGAAGAGCGAAGGTTCCTTTCACAACCGGCATTTTAATTGGTATTGGTGAGACGAGACTCGAGCGCTTAGATTCACTGCTCGACCTCAGGCGAGCGCACCAGGATCATGAGCATATACAAGAAATTATCATCCAGAATTTCGTGCCCAAAGATGACACAAAAATGGCCAAGGTGAGTCCGCCTGATCAGGATGAACTGCGTTGGACGATAGCGATGGCACGTATTATCTTTGGACCAACCATGAGTATTCAGGCGCCTCCAAACCTAAATCCGGGCAAATTAATTTCGCTGATAGATGCGGGCATTAACGATTGGGGTGGCGTGTCGCCATTGACTCCAGATCATGTCAATCCAGAATCGCCCTGGCCTGAGTTAGACATATTAGCCAAAGAGACACTTAAAGCCGGCAAGCTATTGCAAGAGCGAACTACGGTCTATCCAGCGTATATTAATCACAAAGAAGACTGGCTAGATCCGGTGGTCAGAAGTTACGTTTTAAAGCTGGTTGATGGCTATGGCTTGGGTCGCGAAGATGATTGGCTCAGCGGCAAGTCGGTTTCCGTCCCCCAGTCCTTTGTTGACAGCCTGTGTGCTGATGATCCATTCAATGATCTCAATGTGACAGCGCCGATTTCAGCTATTTTAGCGAGGGCTACCAGTAGCCAGAGCACTTTGAGTCTTGATGAAATTGCGGCGTTGTTTAACGCACGTGGTGATGATTTTGTCGCGGTGTGTAAGACCGCCGATAGCATACGGCACGAGGTCTGTGGTGATGAAGTCAGTTATGTGGTTAATCGTAATATTAACTACACCAATATCTGCACCTATTCCTGTAGTTTCTGCGCGTTCTCTAAAGGTAAAAAGGGGACAGATTTCGCCGAGGCTCCGTATTTGAAATCCGCAGATCAAGTCGCAGTTTTAGCAAAAGAAGCCTGGGATCGAGGAGCGACCGAGGTGTGCCTGCAAGGCGGTATACATCCTGATTTCACTGGACAAACCTATCTTGATATCTGCAGGGCCGTCAAAGACTTAGTGCCCGAGATGCACATTCACGGCTTTTCGCCGCTAGAAGTCTCACATGGCGCCGAAACACTAGGGGTGTCTGTTTCTAATTTCCTAGGCCAGCTTAAGGCTGCGGGCTTGAGTACCTTGCCGGGCACCGCTGCTGAAATTCTAACCGATGAGGTTAGAGCGCTCATTTGCCCAGATAAGTTAAATTCGCAAGAGTGGCTGTCGGGTATTGAAGAAGCGCATAAACTGGATTTGCCGACGACAGCAACCATTATGTTTGGTCATGTAGATACCTATCACGACTGGGCTATTCATCTGCAGAAACTATTAAAGCTGCAGATCAGAACGGGTGGGTTAACGGAGTTTGTACCCCTATCATTTGTGGCCGAAGAAGCGCCCATTTACAAACGTGGTTTATCTCGCTCCGGTCCGACGTTGCGAGAGTCCATTTTAATGCACGCAGTTTCAAGGTTGGTACTACATCCTCATGTTAAAAACATCCAAGCCTCCTGGGTTAAAATGGGTCTTGAGGGTGTTAACCTATGCCTGCATGCTGGCGCTAATGACGTCGGTGGTACCCTAATGAATGAAAGTATCACGCGAGCGGCTGGTGCGGCTCATGGCCAAGAAATGACACCTCAGGCTTTAGAGGCAGTAATTGTTGGCTGTGATCGTCAACCTCGCGTGCGCAGCACGAATTATGCTGATGCGGCGCCGCATGTTGTTTATCAAGCCGATGAGTTGAGAGCTATTCAGCTGTGAGTTCAATTAAAATCCCCGCGTCCAAACCCAGTCGTTTGGAAATTATTGGTTTGACTGATGTACCCTTCGTCAATCCGGGCGACGACCTGACAGGTATGATTTTAGACGCGCTTGCGCTTAATAATCTTAAGCTGGTTAACGGTGACATAGTTGTTATTGCACAAAAAATAATTTCTAAAGCCGAAGATCGCTGCTTTAATCTCAATGATATAGTACCCGGGTCGGACGCGATCAATCTCGCTGAAGAGGTGGATAAAGACCCGCGTCTAGTCGAGTTAATTCTGTCTGAAACTCGGTCTATTGCGCGCAAACGTCCAGGTTTAATTATCGTTGAAAGTAAAACGGGATTGGTGCATGCCAATGCCGGAATTGATCAATCCAATATTGAGCAAAGCGACACGGCGCCGAGAGCATTACTGCTACCGGTTGATTCGGATAGTAGCGCCGAAGCAATACGGTTAGAAATCAAAAAGCTGACACGGGTTGACGTCGGTATCATCATCAATGACAGCATGGGTAGGGCCTGGCGTCGGGGTACGGTGGGGCATACCATCGGTTGCTCTGGTGTAGTTGCAGTGTCTGATCAGATCGGTGACTTAGATTTAAATGGCAGGGTGCTACAGGGTACCGAGGTGGCAATGGCCGATGAGATAGCGGCGGCTGCGTCGTTCGTTATGGGTCAAGCTGATGAGGGCCGCCCGGTCGTATTAGTGCGTGGTGCTGAACATATGGTTGGTGGCTCTGAGGGCTTTAAACCGTTGTTGAGAGAAGGTAATACGGACCTGTTTAAAGACTGGTAGGCTTCTTTTTACTGACTGGATGTTTAGATAAAATTATGTCGCATTATTTAGTGATTACTGGTGGTGTTGGTGGTGCAAAACTGGCACTCGGCTTAAGTAAAATTATGCCAGTATCTGATGTCACCTTTGCCGTCAATACGGGCGATGACTTTAATCATTTAGGTTTTCATATATCGCCGGACATTGATACGTTAACCTATACCTTAGCGGGCTTAAATGATACCGATAGGGGTTGGGGCCGGCGGGAGGAAAGCTGGAATTTTTTAAGCGCCTTGCGAACATTAGATGAAGAAACCTGGTTTCAGTTGGGTGATCGTGATCTCGCAATCCATGTCTATCGGACATCTTTGTTAGCTCAGGGTAAAACTCTGAGTGCGGTGACAGACAGCATCGCTAAGAAACTTGGTATTAAACATTTTCTTACCCCAATGACCGATCAGTTGTTACGTACGATGGTGGTGACCGCTGATGGGAAATTACCTTTTCAAGATTACTTTGTGAAATACCAAGCCAAACCCGTTGTTGAGGCGATTGAGTTTTCTGGGTCTGCGCTTGCGCGTTTGAGTCCTGGTGTCACTGAGGCTTTGTCTCGTTCGGATCTATGTGGCGTCATTATTTGCCCGTCTAATCCGTACCTGAGTATAGACCCTATACTATCAATTCCGGGGTTTCGGTCTCTACTCGGTGAACTGGCGGTTCCGGTGATTGCGGTATCGCCAATAATTGGGGGTAAGGCTATTAAGGGGCCAACCGAAAAGATAATGAATGAAATGAATCTTGAGGCCGGCTGCTCTTCTTTGAGCGTGGCGGACCATTATCGAGATATTCTGGATGGATTCATCATTGATACGTTGGACGCTGGTCAGGCTGATGATATCGCTGCGCTAGGATTACAGGTGTCAGTAGGTGAGACACTAATGGCGTCGCTACAAATAAAGCAGGACTTGGCGCGCCACTGCATAACGCTAATCGACAAAATTCAATCTTAGATGAGCGTAAGACTCTTGCCAAGGACGTGCCTGCAACGATAGATGAAAGCCTTGCCGGCGTTGTCTTTAGTAAGGGCTTTGATACTGCAGATCCTGCCGGGTAGAGCGTTTTGCTCAATAGTTACCTTCAGTTGGAAATATTAATACTCGCGGTGGCAATACGCTTGTCGGTATCTGTCTGCCACATGGTCACACGAATATTAGTCACCTTTCGCCCTCGACGCATAATTTCGCAGCTGGCATAGCTATCAACCAAACGTGCTGGCCGTAAAAAATCGATTGCAGAATTGATCGCCTTGGGCATAGTTCCTGCTGGATTCAACGACCAGGCTTGAAGTAACGCTGCGTGCTCCATAAAGCCCGCGACACAGCCACCATGTACCGCAGGCAATGTGTTGTTACCAATGATTCGATCACATGCGGGTAGTATAAATAAAATCTGGTCTCTGTTTTTTTTTGCCTCAATCCCGAGCAACTGAGCATAGGGTGACCGGTTAATTAAGGCGGTTATGGTCTTATCATTGGGCAGCTTGGTGAGACCGGCTAAAAACGCTAAGTAATCGGAGCTCTCAACCTGATTAGGCATTACCTGTGATGCACTGGAGTCAATCCTGACAAAGGTTCCCGAGCAAAAGGCAATGGGGGATTCCTCATTGCCTGCCTCATAGCAAAGGCCGCGGCTATAGAGCATGGTGTCGTTGATCCGTAATGTCGTGGCTGTGCCGAGCAGGCTGCTACCTGGCGTCTGGGGCTGTATATAATCAATAATCATATTAAGAGTGGGGGCTACGCCTTCATGATTGATCGCTTTTGCGGCAACTAAGCCACAGACAGTATCCATTAGGGTCAGCATTGCGCCGCCACTTAGGGCCTGATTGCCGACTAGGCTGCTAGCGTTTTTATCGTAGGGCAAAACGAGAACTAGACTTTTTTCGCTGTTTTCTACGGCGTCGATTCCCAGTAATTTACAGTGCTTGATATTGGCTATGTAAGCGGGTAGGTCATCACTGGCAGATTGCGGCGTATTATGGGTCATGGTATGAGACTTTTGAGGATGAGAACGTTCAAAAATTCGGTTGTATCCACCGTTAATCAGTCGGCGCTGGGTACAACCGATTCAGCTTTTGGTCTTAGTTGACGCCCAATCGCAGTGCGCCATCCAGGCGGATAGTCTCGCCATTCAGATAAATGTTGTCAACGATATGCAGCGCCAACTTCGCATATTCTTCAGTAACACCCAATCGCGCGGGAAACTGGATATCCTTTGCCAAGTCTTTTTTGACTTCGGGCGTCATATTTTTCAGTAGGGGTGTTTCAAATAAGCCTGGAGCTACAGTGACAATTCGAATTCCATAGTAGGCTAGGTCTCTAGCAATGGGAAGAGTGATTCCGGCTAGAGCGGCTTTGCTGGCGGCATAGGCTACCTGACCACGTTGACCATCAAAGGCAGCAATTGATGCCGTATTAATAATAACACCTCGCTCATCTTTCTCGTCGGGGTCATTGAGAGCCATTTTTTCGGAGCACTGAGTCAAAACGTTAAAGGTACCAATTAAATTGATGTCGATTACATTTTTGAACAGTGCCATCGGAAACCGTCCGGCACGGCCTAAAGTTTTGGTTGCTCCGCCACCACGTCCGGCGCAATTCACGCAAATATGTATGCCTCCAAATGCTGCCATTACATCATCTATGGCGGCAGTGATTGACTGCTCATCGGTGACATTGACGGAGCAAAAAATGGCATTGCTACCCAGTTGTTTGGCTACCACATTACCTTCTGCTTCGTCCATATCAAATATAGCCACTTTCGCACCACCGGCAATAAAATGTTCTACCGTTGCCTTTCCTAGGCCTGAAGCTCCGCCAGTGACAACAGCCACTTTATTCTTTAAATCCATATATTTCTCCGCCTTAGATGCTGGTAGTAGGAATGATTGGGTATAATTTTGAGGTTAAATTAACTTGTATTTTCTTCAACTTTATAGAGTAGAGCCATGTTTGTAAAGTGTAAACTGAGTATAGAAGCCAATGATCAGTTAGGCTGCAGGCAAGGTCTAGTATCATAGAGGCTAATTTTTTTGAATATAATACAAAAATATGATATCTTCTTAGTATCGAAGAATTTACGCATTGTCCGACAATCGAGTCGATCTCAGCAGCCCTTCCATATTTCGTAAAACGGCGGCATTTTAACTAACCAAAAGGTAACTATTGGCAATGACTGACGCGTATATTTTTGACCATGTGCGAACACCTCGAGGTAAAGCTAAGCCCAATGGTGCGTTACATAGCGTAACCTCGGTTGAATTACTCGGGCAAGTACTGCAGCAGCTCAGGGACCGAAATGACCTAGATACGTCGTTAGTCGAAGACGTGGTTGCTGGCTGTGGTTCTCCCGTTGGCGAACAGGGCAGTGCCATAGGCCGTGCCGCCTGTTTATATGCTGATTATGCGATCACCTGCCCAGGCCAGCAGATTAGCCGGTTCTGTTCATCCGGTTTAGAGGCTGTCAACATTGCGGCAGCGAAGGTGATGGCTGGTCAATGCGATTTGGTTATTGGATGCGGCGTTGAAAGTATGTCGCGAATTCCCATTGGCTCTTCTGGAGGTGCCTGGTCATCGGATCCATCACTGGCCTATAAGATACATTATGTGCCTCAGGGCATTTCGGCGGATCTGATTGCGACGCGAAATGGTATTTCTCGTACCGACCTCGATCTCTATTCGGTCGAAAGCCAACGCCGTGCCAGCCATGCCTGGGATCAGGGGTACTTTGACCGGTCGGTGTTTGCCGTTGTTGATGATATCGGTTTGCCGCTCTTGTCGAGAGATGAGTATATTCGGGCAGGTACGCAGATGGCGGATTTAGCTAAGTTGCCCTGTGCTTTTGAGGCTATGGGGGCTAATTCCTTTGATGCTCAGGCACTGCTCAAATTTCCAGAATTAGAACATATTTCTCATGTCCATACTGCCGGTAATTCGAGCGGTATCGTCGATGGTGCTGGTGGTGTTCTGATTGGCAGTAAAGAAATGGGTGAGGCCCTAGGTTTGAAGCCTAGAGCTAGAATTCGCTCTTTCGCCTCGATTGGTTCTGATCCTACTGAAATGCTGACCGGTCCCACGCCTGCTGCATTATTGGCCTTAAAGAAAGCGGGAATGGACAGAGCAGATATTGATTTGTTTGAATTGAATGAAGCGTTTGCCGCGGTAGTCTTACTTTTTATGGACGAGATGAATATCGCTCATGATCGTATCAATGTTAATGGCGGATCGATTGCCATGGGGCATCCCATCGGCGCTACTGGAGCGATGATACTGGGAACGGTTTTAGACGAACTAGAGCGGCAGGATAAAAACACATCATTGATCAATTTATGTGTTGGTGCCGGGATGGGTACAGCAACAATTATAGAACGTGTCTAGCGCGATAGTAGTCTAAATAATCAAAGATGGGGAGTTAGAGCGAATGTCAGACATGGTTGCCTTTGAGACGATGAGTTATACAGTGGCTGATAATGGCGTGGCTATTATTACTATTGATGTCAAAGATCGTTCAATGAATGTTTTAACACCTGCCCTCCATCATGACGTAGCCAAGACTGCTGAGCGGCTTAAGAATGACGCCAGTGCTATTGGTGCGGTCTTGCGCTCAGGTAAACCATCATTTATGGCAGGTGGTGACCTCAAACGTATTGTTGGGTTATATGATCAGAAACGGTCAGTCGAAGAGGCTTATCTTCAATCTTCCACCTTTACTGAATCCTTACGGGCATTAGAAACCTGCGGTAAACCTGTTGCAGTTATGATTAACGGAACGGCACTGGGTGGGGGATTAGAATTAGCGTTAGCCTGTCATTACCGAGTGGTACTGAACGACCCCAAAATAAAACTTGGGTTACCTGAAACTACGCTAGGTTTGATGCCTGGCGCAGGGGGTACTCAGAGGCTACCCAGATTAATTGGCTTAAAGAAAGCGGCTGATCTTATCCTTAGTGGTACTTCAGTCAGTCCTCAGCAAGCCCTTGATTTGGGAATTGTTCAGGCTGTGGTAGCGTCGGAGGATCTTTTCTCTCATGCCGAAAACTGGGTCCTTAACCAGGGTGATGCCCTGCAACCGTGGGACAAACGTGGCTTCGCTGTTCCAGGAGGTATCGCCCTTACCAGCCCTAAGGTAAGCCGATTACTGCAGCAACTGACCGCCGATGTTGCTGTGACGACTAATTATAATTATCCAGCTCCGATAGCGGCACTAAGGGCAATATTTAAAGGTTGTAATATGGGTTCCATCGATGGAGCCTTAAAGGTGGAGACTCGAGAGTTTTCTCGATTAACCCGAGGCTCTGTAGCCCGCAATATGATCCGAACTCTTTTTCTGAACAAAGTTGCAGCCAGTTCCCTATCCGGTCGCCCTGCGGATATTGAAAAATTGACGGTCGCTTCTGTAGCTGTTTTGTTTGATAGCGTCACTAAAGATGATGTTGATTTTGTGATTCTCTGCGGTCTATCCGCAGTGACAGTGGGTATTGTTTGCCGCGATCTATCGGTGCCGTCTGATCTGCTTGAGCGGGTGCATCTTGAGCTTGCGCGGCGGGTGACTTGCGGCGCATTGCTTGAGGCCAAGGCAGCCTCTATTCAGGCTCATATCAGCCAGTCCAATAGCAGCGCTGAGATACTGATAATCAAGTCCGACATGAGTAAGAAAGAGATCTCGGAGTTGATGGAGGTGCCTGCCATTGTCGCTGTATGTGACCCCTGTGGTGGACTGGATACCTATGCCAGCCAATTATTTCCTGGTGATGCAATTATTGGTTTTTCACTGGCTTCATTTGCCATTAACAGCAATGTAATTGAGCTTATTATCGGCAGTAATACGTCCCCGACGACATTAGCGCATAGCCTCGATTTTGCCAAGCAATTGCGTTTGACGCCAACCGTGCAATATGCCGGCTCACGTCTCTTTAGCGAAAGCTGTCGCCAGGCCTATGTTGAAGAAGGTCTACGAATGCTCAAAGAAGGCGTGAGCGCAATATTAATAGAGAATGGTGGCAGAGCTGCAGGATTTTCACTTGGGCCTCTGGCTCTAGCAGATGATTTTTCGCTACCTATGGTGCAGGCAATGGCCACGGTAAAAGAATCCGATTCGATGACAGTCATCAGTCGGTTGAGCGATAACTTGAAGCGTCATGGAAAGGCTTCCAGAGCCGGCTTCTATGAGTATGTCGGGGACGATTCAACCAGAATTTGGTCTGAACTTCGTAACAATTTTCCTGAGAACGAAATCCAGCCTGATATAACTATCGTAAAATCCAGGCTGCTTTGTATTCAGGCGTTAACGGCAGTTAGGTTTATTGCAAACGGCATGATGACCAATGAACATGCCGATTTAGTCTCGGTGTTTTGCGCAGATTATCCCTCTTACACCGGAGGAGCCGTATCTTATGTAGACTCCATGGGGGTCAAAGAATTTATTAGCCAATGCAAGCTGCTGGCCGATAAGTTTGGGCCACAGTTTAGTCATAGTGATTGGCTTGAAGATAGGCCTAATAATCGTTTGTATCAGAATTAAATTTAAATTAAGTTAAATTAACAGCGGGAATATATGGAATCTATCGTAGATCTACTCAGGTTTGATCCCGGGCAGTTGCCGGCAAACGCCGAAAAACTGCGTCAAGACGTGCGAGATTTTCTCGCGGTCGAGATGAAGCAGTACAGTGCTCTAAAGCGCGCCTACACATGGGACGGTGCAGATCAAGCTTTTAGCGAGAAAATGGGTGCCAAAGGTTGGCTTGGTATGACTTTGCCAAAAGAATATGGCGGCGCTGGGTTAAGTAATCTTGAGCGTTATGTGGTAGCCGAAGAGACGTTGTTTGCAGGCGCCCCTGTTGGCTTTCATTGGATTGCCGATCGTCAAAGTGGCCCGCTAATCGCGCGTATCGGTACTGAGAAGCAAAAAGCAGAGCTGTTACCTCGAATTTGTCGTGGGGAAATTTGTTTTTCTATCGGTATGAGTGAACCGAACTCTGGCTCTGACCTCGCTTCGTTGCAATCTAAGGCTGTAAGAACTGATGAGGGTTGGCTGATTAATGGCACCAAGTTGTGGACTACCAATGCGCATCTTGCGAGCTACATGATTGGATTGTTCCGTACTGATTTGGATGCGCAGCCTAAGCATGCTGGGCTCTCTCAGTTCATAATTGATTTAAAGAACACACCGGGTGTCACCGTTAGACCCATTGAGGATTTGACTGGTCGAAAGCACTTTAATGAGGTGGTCTTTGAGGATGCATTAGTTCCCCATGATGCACTCTTAGGCACTGAGAACGATGGTTGGCGGCAGGTGGGCTCAGAGTTGGCCATCGAGCGCAGTGGGCCTGAAAGGTTTTTATCTTGTGCAGTACTGTTTACTGAGCTTCTCAAGGTCTTAGAGCGAAGTGGAGACCAATCAGCTAAAAGAGAGATTGGGACTATCTTAGCCAATCTGGTTACTCTCAGAAGTATGTCGTTGTCGGTGTCTGACAAGTTAGCGCAGGGCGATGACGTGGCACTTCAAGCTGTCATTGTTAAGGATCTTGGGGCGGAGTTTGAGCAAACGCTACCGGGGATTGTGCAAAAAATTGTGGCTATTGAGCCAAATTTAAGTGACGACGCGGAGCCCCTCGCTCAGGTATTAGCGTTACTTACCATGCTGGCCCCGTCGTTTTCTTTACGCGGAGGCACAGTAGAGATTTTAAGAGGGATCATTGCTAAAAGGTTAGGTGTGTCATGAGTGATATTTCATCAATGTTGGAAGACAGTGTCACGCGCCTTTTCAGCGACAAGGTCGATAGAGAGTTCTTGCAAGAGCAAGAAAGGACGGGCTGGGCGGCAGAACTCTGGGAGTTAACTGACGAGCTAGGTCTGTCCTCTGTCTTGGTTAAAGAAGAAAGTGGTGGTGTCGGTGGCGACTGGGCTGATGCCTACGAAATTATCAAAGGCTGTGGGCGATTTGCTGTGCCTCTGCCGTTGCCTGAGACTATCGTTGCACGCTGGTTACTGGATCAAGCCAATATTACAGCGCCGGAAGGGCCCCTAACATTAATTCCGAGTATGGAGGGATCAGATGCGAAGAGGATTCCCTGGGGTCGTAACGCGGTGGCGGGCTGTGCTACTCAGTCGGCGGTTTCGGGCACCAGTGTGCGGCTGGTTGATTTTACTGATGTTGTATTTGCCGAAGAGACCAATCTGGCTAAAGAGCCGCGTGATAATTGTACAACAATGGGTCAAGCGGCTGTTGGCGAAGTCGATCTGCCTGAGGATGCATCATTTTACCTAGGTGCGATGATTCGTTCAGCGCAGATATCAGGTGTTGCTATGGCGTTACTAGAGCAGGCCGTTATGTATTCGGGTGAGCGTTCACAGTTCGGTCGCAACTTAAATAAGTTCCAAACGGTTCAGCATAATCTGGCACGTCTGGCAACGGCGGCCGCTTCCTTGGATTCTATTTCACGCTTTGCCTTTGCAACCATGGATAATGTGGGCTTTAAAGATGACGCGAAGACCGATGTGCGTTTTGCCATTGCGGCCGCTAAATCGCGCGCCTCTGAATGTGTTGATCTGATCTGTGCACTGTCACATCAAATTCATGGTGCGATTGGATTTACCTACGAGCACAGCCTACATTTCTACTCACGCCGAGCTTGGAGTTGGCGATCAGAGTTTGGTGGTAGCAGCTATTGGGCGAACACTCTAGGTGATATAGCTTTGGGGCTGGGTAGTGAAAAATTGTGGGGCGCCATTACAGCGCTAGGGATAAATGAAGCGACGACAACTGACTAATTATCAGCAGAAGAGTGATTTTTCTATGAGTGATTTACTGTATGAGCAAGATGGCCATGTTGTCACATTAACCATTAACCGACCAAATAACCTTAACGCTCTTGGGGGCGCTAATGACGGTCAGTTTTTTTATGATGCCTGCCAAAAAATCAATGCCGATCGAAGTGTTCGCTGTGTGATTTTAACGGGTGCCGGACGAGCCTTTTCGGCTGGTGGCGATCTAAAGGCGATGGTTGAGAAAACAGGTACCTTTGCCGGATCTGCGACTGATGTAAGAGAGGGTTACCGTAAGGGTATACATCAAATTATTCGATCCTTGTGGGGCTTAGAGGTGCCGCTCATCGCTGCGGTAAATGGTCATGCTATCGGATTGGGTAATGATATTGCCACGTTGGCCGATATCCGGATTGCCTCTGAGGATGCTAAGTTCGGAGCGACTTTTATCAATATTGGTTTAGTCCCTGGCGATGGAGGAGCTTGGTTATTGCCTCGCGCCATTGGTCGCTCGCGCGCCGCTGAGTTGTTTTTTACCGGTGATCTAATCGATGCTAAGACCGCACTTGATTGGGGTTTAGTGTCACGAATAGTTCCTGCAGCTACAGTTTTGGCTGAGGCCCGAGTGGTTGCTGAAAAGATCTCGGCTAAATCGCCAATCCCCGTGCGAATGACCAAACAAATGATGCGACAAGCCGACAATTCAACCCTCGATAACATTCTCGAGATGTCTGCCAACATGCAGCCGCTAGCCCAGTTTACCGAAGACCATATGGCCGCTCTAAATGGGGTGCTAAATAAAACTGAACCGACATTTTATGGTAAGTAAACGTAAGTGTTGGCCCATCATTGTTCGCCATATTGTTTTAATAGACCCTGTTTGTGAGTAGCTTGGCTAATGGTGGGCTCGCAGATATATTAGTGACTTTTTGATTGACAATTTGTGAGGAAAATATGCATTCGATAACAGAAATTACGTCTCTTATAAATCAATATGGATTCACTATAGACACTGGTGATGTTGATGGTTTTGCCGCTTTGTTTGAACATGCTGAATGGGTTGTTGAAGGGGCTGTGCCGAATCATGGCAAAGAGGACATGCTTAAAAATGTTGTTGCCAACGTGCGTCTGTATGAGGATGGGACACCAAAAACTAAACATGTAGTGTCAAATGTTGAGCTAAATATTGAAGAAGTTGCGGGTACTGCAACCGCGCAGAGTTATGTGACGTTGTTTCAACAAACGGATACCTTTCCTTTGCAGGCCATATTTAGCGCGCATTATTTTGACGACTTTGAACGGGTTGATGGTGATTGGCGCTTCAAAAAACGTGTGATTCGTCATGTCTTAGTGGGTGACTTAAGCGCACATTTGATTGCTCAAGGGGACATCGTTCCTGGGTAATGCACCAAAAAATGTTCTAGTCCTCACTATGGGCCGGCTAGTCACTAGCTTATGTCATTCCTCGTGGTCAGGTCAGTAGGTCTATAAGTAGCTCTTCACTACTGCGTCGTGGTCTGCGGCTCTGATGGCAATCATTTTGTGTTGGAACAGCCTTTTGCATTTTTTGGCTGGTTACAGAACTCTTAGGTGAACCCAAAGACGCTATGACAGAGGGCGGTTAGTCGTCATGCTGCAGCGTCGGCTATTGAGCGACTATTATCGTTCTGGAGCCTGACTTTATTAGGGCCAATGACCATGATGTCTTATTACGCTGGCGCGGACATCTCTACATTGGGTATTGGGTTAAAGTAGTGAAGCTCAACATCTCGTCGAGCTATTTTCCAGACGCCATTTCGTCTTTCAAACCTATCACTATAAGTAGCTCCAACCATTTGCACTTCGTCTTCGACGCTAGCGCCCATACAGTCAACATTACAGACTCCCTGAGCGACATCTTGGCTTTCAAAGGTTAGCAGTAGGTTTGTGCTCAAATGGTGCGATTCACGCCAGAATGGATACAGGACATCATGGACGGCTTGATGGATTTCTTGATGCCCGGAAAACATTCCAAATGGAGGTCCTATATTCCAGACTGCGTCCTCGTGCCAGATGGAGATAAAGCGATCCCAGTCATGTGTATCGAACCCTAGGCAATAATTGCTCACAAGATCTCTAATAACGCTGCGACTGGTTAGTTCATCAACCTGCTTGCTGAGCGTCTCAATTTGGCGGGTTAACGTAGCTAGATCTGTCATGGATTGACTCCGAATAGGTTAGTTTCCGCCGATAGGCTCAACATTAGTTAGATTAGATGTTCCTGGCTCAGGAATCAGAAACATCCTTATTAGCTGCATTGGCAGCAATGTACCCGAAGGTCATAGAAAGGGCCAGTGGGCAGCCTGCACCCCAATAGGCCTCTTTAGACGGACTGGCAATACAGTTGCCCGTCCCATATAGCCCTGGGATAGGTTTGTCATCACGGTTCATAACGCGTGCCTGATGATCAATGACAGGTCCGCCATTCGTATCTAAGGCACCCGCAGCAAGGATTATGGCGTAGTAGGGCCCTTGACCCTTAAAGGGGTGCATCGTAATGCTGGGCTTGTTGTTAGCGGGCCAGGGACTGTCGGGACTCATGGGAGAAAATGTCGGATGCCATTCGGTATCATATTTAGCTTTGCCCCTGCTGAAGTCTTTATCGACACCTGCTCGAGCAAACTTATTAAAGCGAGTAATCGTTGCCTTCAGATTCTTAGAAAACGCTGAGTTCAAGCGCACATTGCCGGTTTTATCGGCTAAAGATGCCAGTTTCTCGTCGATATTTTTACTCAGATCTGCGAGTGAATCGCCTTTGATGACATAGGGGGCATCGTTGGAATCTGCTGGCATTGGATAAACGCTGGAAAAGGCTTCGGCAGTACGCCTGTCGTAAACCATAAACATTAATTGATTGGTATATTCAGCATTAGTAGAATCGAAAACGCCGTGAACTTCTGTCCGGTCATTGTAATTACGGTGTTCGTTGACTGCTCGTACACCATATTTATTAACTTGAATCATAGAGTCACCGGGCGGATAAAATACACCACCAGCCATCACTCTGCTCTCCAAGGACTCCTCGAGGACAACCTGAGAGCGCCAAGCGCCTGATAGGTTGCCTAGACGCGCGCCGGCAGCGCTAGCAATATCTATGAAGTCGCCAGTTGCCGATGGCATAGAGCATGAGCCATAAATGTTGTTTCGCTGATAAGCGGCGATGGATTTGGTGTTATGGGCGTAGCCGCCACTGGCAAATATGACGCCCTTTATTGCGCGGATGGACACTGTTTTACCCTGAGACATTGCCTCAATACCGATCACTCTACCGTTGTTGTCGAGGACAAGCTTTTCAGCAGCATGCTCTAATAAAATCGGTACACGTCGCTTGATAAGCGCAGCTTCCATTTGCGCCATCAGGTCGCCGCCGCTTCCGGACTCACCACTTTCGTTGAGAACGCCTAGCGCTCTGCCATGAGGGGTCTTGTTCTCACTAACATGATCGAGATAATCTGTGGTGTCTCTGTCGGTACCAAACATGCGCCATTCAGCAAGTCTAAGTCCACCCTGATCCTTTAACTCGTCGGCAGCCTGATAGGCATTATCATAAAAGGCTTCAAGCATCGCATAGGCTGCTGTGGTTAGGCCTAAGTTCTCAGACTCAGCGTTATATTGCTCTGGGTATGAATGACGAGCAAGAAGTTGTATGCACTCTTTTTTCGAGTCTTTTATACCTTTGTCACGCAGAGAGAAATTATTTGGAACCCAGATAACACCAGCGGTCTTCATTGATGTTCCACCAAAGAAAGCGGCTTTTTCAACCACTATGACTGAGTCTTGATTCTGATTCGCCTTAAATGCGGCAGTCGCACCACCAATGCCCGAGCCAACAACGACCACGTCACTTTGGTAGTCCCAGGTGCCGGAAGAATAGGCTTTTGATGAGCTGAAAGAAATGATGCCAAGTGCGGCAGTAGCGAGCCCAGCACCCGGACCTGATAAAATTTGGCGGCGAGTAAATTTCATATTTTGGTCCCTAAGTATTTATCATGGCCCATCAATATATCGATCAGTCGCGCGGGCTCTTTGTTAGTAATTTAATAAACAATACGTTATCGAAATTAAGCAAAAAAAGCACTATTTCTTTGTTATTTTTATACTGCACCATAACCGAGGCATTTTATTAGAAATACCCCGGTTACATTTTTGGTACTAATCTTGGTGCACACTTATCGTTCTAGCACGATACCGGAATCTTCAAAATCCCAGCAGTCGGCTGTAACACCTTCTACCTTCAACTTGTATTTCTCTACCCGCTCACTGGGCGTCTTGGGCAGGCTGGTGCGGAACGCTATATATCTAGGAATGCAGAAGTACGCCATTCTAGGCATACACCAGTCAATCACTTCTTTTTCCGTCAGAGTTTGGCCTTCTTGCAGAACAATCACAGCCTTGACATCCTCCTCGCCTACATCGGAAGGCACACCAACAATACAGCTTTCGAGTACTGCCGGATTGGCATTGATAACTGCTTCAACTTCGAAAGAGGAGATGTTTTCACCGCGCCGACGCAGAGCCTGCTTTTTGCGATCCACAAAGTAAAAATAACCATCTTCATCCATGCGTCCCAAATCGCCAGTATTAATCCACATGTTTTCAAACAGCTCAAGACTCTTTTCCGGCATCTTATAATAGCCACTGGTTCCCACGTTCATGCTCTGAGGGCGCGCAACAAACTCTCCGAGTTCCATAGGGCCTGCTTGGGTGCCATTATCATCGATGATTTTCACATCCCAGCCAGTAATAGCCTTACCACAAGAGCCTGGGCGTACTTCGTCAATGGGATTGGCCAAACAGCAATAGCACTCTGTCATACCGTAGACTTCGAGCAATTTTGTATTAAAGCGTGATTCAAAGTCATGCCAGATATTGACTGGAGCCGCAGCGCCGACCATGAGACGAAGAGGGTTGTCGCCATCACTGGCACCCTCAGCAGCCTTCATCAGAATAGGGATAATCCCGCCGATGTAGTTTGCTTCGGTACACTCCCATTTACGACAGTCATCCCATAAGCTACTAGCTGAAAAGCGATCGACAATGACGGCCTTAGCATCGGCTAAAATAGCGGGTCCAATGGTGATGCCCTGGGCGTTACCGTGAAAGAAGGGGAGGCCGGTATAGAGCACATCGTCTTCGGTATACTGTGAGTATTTGACCGATTGTGACCAGATGTCATACCAGTAATGGTGACTGATCATAACGCCCTTGGAGACACCGGTAGTGCCCGAGGTATAGAGAATCGACGCCATATCGGTAAAGTGCACAATAACATTAGGCGAGTCTGAGGAATGATCCATTAGTTCTGCGAACGTAGAGCTCTCAATACTCTTCCAGGTAGGCAGTGATTGTCCCTCTGGCGTGTTGTAAAACACGGCATGCTTCACAGTGGTAAGATCATCGGAAATTGGGTCTAGACGATCAAGAAACTTCGCGTCTGCGACCAGAACCATGCAGTCAGACTGAACAATTTGATGAACCAGTCCAGTACCCTTAAGTGCTACGTTGATCGGCACTTCTACCGCACCAATCTTATTCAATCCAAACCAGGCATATAAAAACTCTGCGCTGTTGGGCAGCATTAATGCGACTTTGTCGCCGTGCTTAACACCCATTGCGGTGAAGCCATTAGCGGCCTTGTTGATATTATGATTGAGCTGCTCGAAAGTAATGGGCTCATCTCTAAATTGAAAAACCACATGATTGGGGTGCTGTCGCGCTTTATCTTCAATGATGCCCGATAAGACCCTGTCTTGTTGTGCATATTCCTGCATATTCCAAGACTGCAACTTTTTCTCGGCCTTGATAAATTTATCGTCCCACTGTCCCATGATCACCTCGTCTTATAAAAAAAAAGGCAGGCCCAGGCCTGCCATGATTGTTCGTCGCTTGTACTTACACTACGTCGTGAATCTTGGACGCGTGATAAGCCTCATTAAACCAAACACCGCGCTCATACATCTGTACCATTTTTCCGAAATCCCAAGAGGTTGGTGAATTCTTATTTGGAATAACTTTAATAATAGCTCTGTTGGGCGTGTGAATACCTTTAAATGCTGCGGCCCGACCTTCCTCATTACCCGCTAAGTCAGTCCAATACTTGTCGATAATTGCCCAATGTACTTTGGTCATCAGCTCTTGGTCAAAAGAGACCTCGGCATTACCAATTATCTGGATAGCTTTTTGCCGCTTCGCATTGGTGCCATCATTGCTGATGCTAATTGAAATCTTCGGGTTGGCAATTAGGTGGTCAATCTTTTTGCGATATTTTTGCACGCTGCTAATGTATAAAAATCCGTCATCTAGCACGTTATAAAACATCGGCGTCACAATTGGGTAGCCGTACTGAGATATATGTGCCATGTGACAGTAGCAATTGTGCTTGTAAAGAATCTCGAACTCATCAGGCTCCATAGGATAATCGACATTGACATCTACCTGCTCAAGTGCAATGGGATCAAAGTTAGGTTTTTTAATTTCTTCAGTCATTTGTTTCTCCTAGATAATTTAGTTAATCGTTAATAATCAGGCAAAATACACGCTTAGGCAAGCTCTAACTTGAATAATATTCAACACTAGACCTGCTTGCAAGAATTATTTTCTCACATGGATCACCTTAACAAGTTTTTAATTTAAAAACGTCACATAGGATCAGATGTTATCAGGCGTAGGAATTTCAACTGGCCTGCACGGCCATGGCCGATTCTCGCTGGCAGCTTTTACTATGTTTGATTGGTCGCACCAGCTGTACAATAAGACCATAACTTAAATCCCACTTTTCCCTGCTTCCCTAATCATAGGAGCATGCTTGGAAAAGTTGGGTCTAGATGCCCGTGAGCCGGTCGTAATACTGGCGTCTACAGTAAGGGTGTGGCCGCTAGTGTAGCTCGACGCTTCACTGGCCAGCCATAATGCTGCGTATGCCACATCCTCGGCCAACCCTGGCCGATTTAATAATGGAGATTTTTCAGCTAATCTTTTCCTAGCCTGGCTTAGGTTTTTTGGCCCACCGGAGCGAACCGCTGCAACCATTTCTGTGGCTATTGGAGACGGTGCTATGGCATTGACGCGGATGCCATAATGGCACAGCTCCGCGGCCACATTTTTTGTTAAGCCAATGACAGCGTGTTTGCATGCGGTATAGCAATGCGGCGCTAGCCCACCTGTTAACCCGGCTATACTAGACATACTAATAATTGTGCCTGAGCGGCGCGGTTTCATATATTTTGCGGCATGTTTCATGCCGTAAAACACAGCGTTGAGGAGCACGTCCACACTTGCCGACCATTCCGGTGCTGGTGTGGTATCAATGGGGCCCACGGCGCCAATGATTCCGGCACAATTAAACATAATATCTATTTGGCCATATTCGCTAACCGCCAGATCAATTAAGTTCGAAATATCCTTTTCCTTAGTGATATCGCAGAGCGAAAAAACAGCTGATCCTAATTCTACAGCTAATACTTGGCCTCTATCCGACTGGATATCGCCCAATACAACTTTGCAGCCCTCGGCTACAAATAAGCGCGCTGTGGCGGCGCCAATACCACTCGAGGCCCCGTTATGACAGCAACTCGTCCCTTTAGCCTGTTGTGCACAATATTTATCCATCCAGAGAATTCAGCATAAAATCACATTGCCTACGGTCTGTATCAATGCTGTCCATGCTAGCAGCGATCATAATATCTACCAGAGCACGCTAACGATCTAACGATGGAGCCTTCCTACCCTTATTCGTCTTTTAGACGCCTTGATTAAAGCCCGCTTTTACCCGCTTCTCTAATCATCGGAGCGTACTCAGAAAACTCGGGCCCAGTGGCCGTTGAACCCGTTGTAATACCTGCATCAACCGTCAGAGTATGTCCGTTTGTGTAGCCTGATTCGTCTCCGGCCAACCATAATGCCGCGTTAGCAACATCTGTCGCTAAACCTGGGCGGTTTATCAGCGGGGAATTTTCAGCCAATGTTTTCTCCGTCTTATCTAAGGCATCAGGATCGCCCGACAGGACATTGGCGACCATTTCTGTCGCCACCGCGGCTGGCGCTATCGCATTGGTACGAATCCCATAGCGGCAGAGTTCCGCGCCTACGTTTTTAGTTAAGCCAATAACCGCATGTTTAGCTGCAGCATAGGCATGGGGGCCCAACCCGCCCATTATACCAGCTGTGCTGGACATGCTAATAATAGCTCCAGAGCCCTGCTTTTTCATATGTTTTGAAGCGTGTTTCATACCATAAAAGACACCGTTTAAAAGAATGTCGAGACTGGCGGACCATTCGGTAGCAGGAGTACTATCGATGGGCCCTACGGCGCCGACGATGCCAGCACAATTGAACATGATATCGATTTGCCCAAACTCGCTGACGGCGAGGTCAACGAGGTCTGCAACATCCTGTTCTTTTGTCACATTACAAAGTGCAAAAACAGCTGAACCCAGTTCTTCGGCCAGTAATTGACCCCTTTCCGGCTGTATGTCGCCCAATACAACTTTGCATCCCTCGGCCACAAATAAACGTGCTGTAGCAGCCCCGATACCGCTCGAGGCGCCTGTGATTACAGCAACTTTTCCGTCCAATCTATTTGGCATGATATTTATCCTTCTAATAATAATATTTTAAAGTATGACCAGTGCTATTCGCGCACAGTCGGTACGATCTATGCTAGATCCGTTTTCGTCCCGAGCGCCGTTTAAACCGTGTAATCTAAGCAGGTTGCTAGCGTCTGACACTCGCGATGTTATGAGTAATTGGATTTTGAATCTTGTTCAAAGATTGACTGGTTTTAAGTTTGATGTCAAGAGTTCGGGGAGCTGGTCTAAATTGACATTTCTGATCAGGCTGAGAGAATGAGAGGGTTCTGTCATTTAATTGCTCATTTAGTTGAATTAAATTCAATAACCGGACATACTTTGACGCACAGTCATCCTGATTCTTGACGCTAAATACGGGCAATCTATTTCACTCATCTGGATCGCTAGCAATGCACTCGATAACAGGCTTGCTGTGGAAGAAGACAATTTAGAATTCTAGGGTGAAGCATTGTGACCTTATTTTTTGCGTCAAACATAGCGGTGAAGTTTAAATAAGTTTGTAGGTCTGGGTATTTTTGGAGATAAAGCGGTATGGATTTTAATTTAGAGCAGAAGTATCTAGAGATTCAGCAGGAAACATTAGAATTTTGTCGATCTATCGAACATTTGGCCGACGAGGCTGACGCTTCTAGCACCATTCATCCGGGTATTTTGCAAGCATTGCAGCAGAGTAACCTTAGCAACTTAATGGTGCCGGCCAAATATGGCGGGCGCTTTGAAACAATCGATCCACTGGCGATCTGTGTGGCTCGTGAAGCGATGATGGCAACTTCGAGCCATCTAGACTCGCTGTTTGCGCTGCAGGGAATAGGAAGCTACGGCATAACCGTTGCAGGGTCTGAGGAACAACGCCAGCGCTGGCTTCCACAAGTTGCCGCGGCGCAAGCCTTGCCCTCGCTAGGGTTGACTGAGCCAATAGCTGGATCGGATCTCAAGTCTATAGTCACGGAAATCACCTCAGTCGACGGGGGACTCAGGCTTAATGGTGCAAAGTCCTGGATTTCAAACGCGGGAGCGTCCGATTTTTATGCGGTGTTTGCCAGAGAGGGCAGCACCTTTTCTATGGTGCTCGTGCCAGCCGATCGTGCTGGCGTAAGCGTAACGCCTTCGCCTAAAATAATCGCACCGCATGTTTTGGGTGAGGTAACATTTGATAATGTTGTTCTTAGCGAAGAGGATCGCCTTGGCTCGGCAGGTCAAGGGATGGAATTGACGCTAGCTACGTTAAGCGTGTTCAGGGTGTCAGTGGCTGGAGCCGCCGTGGGCTTAGCCCAGGCGGCCCTTGAAGAGGCGACTCGTCATACCCGTTCTAGGGTCCAATTTGGTCGTCCGTTATCGCGTCTAGGGCCGGTAGCTCAGATGTTAGCTGACAGTTGGGTTGAAATTGAAATGGCGAGACTGCTGACCTACCGTGCGGCACAGTATGCTTGCATCAATCCGAGTGCGTCTCTTCATCATTCATCGATGGCCAAATTGGCGGCGAGTGAAATGGCATCCAAAGTGGTTGACCGCTGCGTTCAGATGATGGGTCGCTTCGGTTTGATTCAGGGGTCTAAGATTGAGCGTCTATACCGACAGGCGCGACCAATGAGAATTTATGAAGGCTCCTCAGAAGTACTGCGTTTGGGTATTGCTAGGCAGTTAACCGAGGAAGTGGAATAGCTACCCCGGTTACCGCCTTGCACTGGACTGGCTATTAGATTTTTAGTTAGCTAACGTCCAAGCTGCCGCGAGACTCGCTGTGTACTCGACTCGTTAATAGAGTTTTCATTGGACAAACAGTGGCGTAAACCCAGCATTATCTACGCAGAGTCTACGGGATATGGGTTTTTCTAGCGATAGAGGCCGCCTTAGAGTCTTTGGATTGCTTTTTACGCCCCCCAGCCGGTTCAGTCTTCGGCCTTAAGTAAGCAACCATTATCGTCACAGTTTGCCCCGTCTAAGGATTCATTAGCGTCGCTAGGGTCCGTTGAAATCCCCAAAAGACCTTCCGCTAGTAATCCGCCAATAAAGTTACCCACTTGCATGTCGCTGAGGCGGCCAAAATGATTGAGTCTCATACGTCCCTTTTGGTCTATTACGATCAGTGTTGGCGTACCTTGCATTCTATAACTTTCCATCGTCACGGGTATTGTGCCGGAGGTAGACGGGCGATCGACAGCGATAGGGAAGCGGATACGATACTCATGAGCAAAGGCTTTTAAGGCCTCTACGGTCATCACGCCATGATGCTCAAATACCGTGTGTAGCCCGATAACTTGGACTTCTTCATCCATATAGAGTTCATGAATAGCGCTGGCTTGAGGAATACCATGGGAGACACAAGCTGGACAGAGCATTTGGAAAGCATGTATGACGACGACCTTGCCTTTTAGGTCGGCCAGTTTCAGAGGCTCTAGCGTATTAAGCCATTGTGTGGTCTCGAGCTCAGGCGCCAAATCGCCATCGATTGTCTGTGTCATTGTAAAATCTCCTTTAAATTAAATACTGCCATAATAGGTGGGACACCCCTGTCCCAAACAACATGTTCGTAATCAGATTGCCTTATCAGGGGTGGGGCATCCGTGCCCCAAATAGCTCGTCCTTAACAATTTCCTATAACAGGGTAGGGCGTCCGTGCCCCGAAAAAAATTCCCTAACTCAATGTCCTTAAATGGGGAGACATCCCTGTCCCATTACCTCTTCCTTAATAGCATGGGACGTCCACTGTCCCGAATAACATTTCCTTACTGACTGACTTTGCCTGGCAGGCTCAAATCACCAGAAGCCACGTCCATCACGTTGACAACGCATAGCAGAGGAGCGTGAACACTCTGGTTGACGCGCAAGCCTGCAGTGACACCGTCATAGCTGGCGGCCTTTACAGCATCCATGTTGCTGAAGGGGATACGTACTTCAACCGTCTCACCCTTAAACACAGGATCCCAACCTGGGCTATCTAAAAGCATGGGTAGACCGGGCCAGGTTTTGGGTAGGTTGGGTGTGCTACCCTCTGGAATATCTACTACACCCAGAGCGCCCTTGCCACAGGTTTCATTAGGCTCCAGCACGACCCAGTGGCTGTGCCAAAGAGCGCCATCGTTACCAAGGTCGTTGTCGGCATTTTCATCATATAGCGGGGTATCGTCGAAATCGGGATGGGATGTGACGGCAAGCGCTAAGATACCCGCCTTTGAATCGAATCCAACGATGGCGCTGTCCATAGATGTTGGCCATACGTATGAATAGACATTACTCCCTCCAAGTTGCCCAACTAATTCGGGTTTGTTGGTGCCCGCCTCAGCAGCTACCGCCATATGGAAGGTGGCGATATTGTTATTCACCGAGATTTTGGCGTGAACAATATCAAAGGTGGGATCTATCTTGCTCGCACTACCTGAAGCCTGTATGGGGGCCTTTATACCATCGGTGTGATGGACATCAGCAACGCTAGAACTCATTGCAATAGTTGCCGCCAAAGCGGATAGACAAACTGTGAGAGGTTTATTCATGGTTGACTCCGTGTTTTTTAAAGTAAGCTATCAATAGCATTTTCGTGTATCGTATCGTATCGTGACGATACAACAAGACCTTAACAAAGGATGTTTGGCTTGTCAATATAGTATTGATTCAATACTATATAATTATGAACTGACAATATAGAAAATGAATCCGCCAATGAATAGTGTTAAAACAGAACAATTATTAGAACGGCTTGCCAGCCTTATGCGCAGTAAAACGCGGATTTCTCTTATTGCTCATGGTTTACTGCCAGTGCAGTTTGAGGCCTTGCACTATTTATCAAGGTGCAATCGATATTCTGATAGTCCCATGGCCGTCGTCGAATATTTGGGCCAAACCAAGGGCACTGTGTCGCAAACTCTTAAAATTCTTGAAAAGAAAGGCCTTTTGCAGAAAAGCACTGATACAGCCGACAAGCGGGTCAAACATTTAACCATCACTGCACAGGGCAGAGCGCTGGTGGGTCAGATCTTACCCTCACCGTTGCTCGAAATGGCCGCTGGCCTAATGGGTGATAATCAATTGTCGACGGTAAATGCCGTGCTGACTGAGTTGCTCAGGACATTGCAAAGAGCCAATCAGTCGAAAACGTTTGGCCAATGTGGCACCTGCCAACATAATATTACAGAACCTACTGGAGGCCATACCTGCGGTCTAACAAAGGAGTCTCTTTCAGTAATTGACGTCAGTCTTATTTGTCTGGAACACGAGCATAAAAAATAGGCTGACTAGGCGTTCAATGTTGGTCAGCCAATACATAACCGATCAAACTAACTCAAGGAGAGCATTATGATAAAAGGATATTTACTACTCATTACGATGTCAGCTGCTACTAGCTACGCAGAAGTGGTTTCGCCAACTGATGGCGCGGCCATAACTGCAATGCCTATCAGTGTTGTGGTACCACTGCACGAGGTTGGTGCACAAGGTATTGGTAACCATGCGGGTCAGGTTAGTTTCACAGAATCGCGATATGGTTTGGTGGTGACGCCCTCATTGGAGGGTTTAACCCCGGGTTTCCATGGTTTTCATCTACATCAAAATGCCAACTGTGCGCCTCATAAGAAGGGCAAGAAATGGATTCCTGGTGGTGCTGCAGGCGGGCACTACGATCCTGCAGCAACTAATCAACACAGTAGCCCCTGGGGAGATGGCCACATTGGGGACCTGCCTTCGCTCTATGTTGATGCCGACGGCACATCGACGCGGGCGGTCTTGGCGCCGCGCTTGCAGCTAAGTGACCTTCGAGGCCGAGCTGTTATGGTTCACGCCGGTGGTGACAACCACTCAGACCACCCCTCGGCACTGGGTGGCGGAGGAGCGCGTGTTGCCTGTGGGGTGATTAATTAGTTGTCTAATTAAGCCACCTTTTAATCAACTCCAAAGGGTGCCGAGTCCTCTAATTAGAGGCTATTCTCCTGAAAATAATGCTTCTTAACGTAATTATGTCTGGCATCTATGCGCTTAATAACACAGTTAGTCACCTTGTCTGAGTTTAGAGGCGTGCAAAGACTGGGTGCTGGAAATTACTGGACCCACTAATTTTAGGCGAAAAAAAAGTCCTGCTTTCGCAGGACTTTAAGGGGAGATATTACTGTGTATTTTCAGGGGAGAAATATGCACATTAAGTAAGACAGCTATGGATGATAAAGTTCACGTTGTAAGTAAAAATAATAGAATTAATTTAAAATAAGCATAGATTGACTCTTAATCTAGCGATTTCATTGCCGGCAAAGTCAGTCAGCGCTAAAAATCTAACACTATAAGTCAGGTTCTTTGCTCCTTAAGAGGCTAAAACCTGCCAATATTTGTAATGCGTAAATAGTCGAGTCAGTTTTTTTACTTAGCTCGGTTCTCTTTGGGCAATTTTAGATTTATAGTCGGTGCAAATTAATGACACTAAGACTCTACTATGTCCATGCGAATCCCCCGAGACAACGAAAACGACTATACCGAGGAGATGGCCAACCGGCGCCGTGATTTCGTCAGCGAAAGAACGGCCGCATCACTCAACCATGTTGCTCATTATTCGATTGATCCCACTATTACGGCGGGGAATATTGAAAACTTTCTAGGTGTAGCTCAGGTTCCCCTTGGGTTAGTTGGACCGCTGCTTGTCGATGGTGAGTCCGCCAAGGGGGATTTCTATGTGCCCATGGCTACCACTGAAGGTACCCTGATTGCGAGCTACAATCGTGGCGCGCGACTGCTGCGTGAGGCGGGTGGAGCCAAGGTCACCGTGGTCGATGATGCAATGCAGAGGGCGCCAGTGTTTGTTTTTGATGATGCTAGGCAGGCGCGTGAATTTGGTATCTGGATTGAGTCAAATACTACTCAGATCGCAGCGCAGGCTGAAACGACCACGTCAGTAGGTAAACTGCGCAATATTGAACAGTACGCGGCCGCAAGGATGCGTTACCTGCGGTTTAACTACACTACCGGTGATGCGGCAGGACAAAACATGGTCGGTAAGGCAACCTTTGTTGCCTGTGAATGGATTGTTGCCAATTATCCGGGCATACGACGTTATATGCTGTCCGGGGCTATGGATACAGACAAAAAACACTCCCAATTAAATACGTTACATACACGAGGCAAGCGAGTGATTGCCGAAGTGACCATACCTGGCGATCTATTGCAGAAAACTATGAATATCTCTGCTGCCGCTTTATATAAAGCTCGCTCGATTAATCAGGTTGGCTCTTTTATGGCGGGGTCTAATAATACTGGGGCGCATTCAGCTAATGGTATTACTGCAATATTTATTGCTACGGGGCAAGACGCAGCCAATGTGGCAGAGTCTTCGGCGGCGATTGTCTTTGCCGATATGGATGATGAGGGTAACTACTATCTAAGTATCACGATTCCTTCATTGATCGTTGCCACCTATGGTGGAGGCACTGGATTGCCGACACAGCAGGAATGTCTCGATATGCTCGGCTGCAATGGGGCTGGCAAGGTCTACAAGCTGGCAGAGATTATTGGTGCTACAGTGCTAGCTGGGGAGATCTCATTAATGAGTGCGGTACTGGCCGGTGACTGGGTTACCAGCCATGATGCTCTGGGGCGCAATCGTTAAACTGACTGGTCAGACTATTTCTCGATCGCAATTGTCTGTTGTAGAGTTTTAATAAAAGGGTAGCATTGGGCTGTCACCGAATCAGTCGTAAAAATAATAAAAATAGGGGTAGTGGCATGAACAATATTTTAAGGAAACCTAAGGAGCTAGTAACCACAGCGCTGTTTAGTCTGACGCTACTGGCCGCCTGCAGCGACCCGCAGTCGCCAGCATCGCAGGACACACAGTCCTCGGTTAGCCGCGAATCAGAGAACTGCGCAAGGTTTGATGAAAACCGCATGCCACTATTTGGCGATTTGCATATACACACGAGTTATTCCTTTGATGCCGCGGCGAACAGCACTGGCGCGACGCCAGAAGATGCGCATCGCTATGCGCGTGGCGAGTCGATACCTATTTTCCCTATCAATGATCAGGGCGTCGCCACTGGTCGCACTAAAATTGATCGGCCTCTAGATTTTTTAGCGGTTACTGATCATGGCGAATTTCTCGGCGAGCGTGCACTGTGTCGCACCAAGGGTTCACCGGTTTATAACACTGAGTTTTGTGGCGGCTACCGATCAAATGAACGCATGGGTATGCTGATGTTAGGGGCAGTAGTGACTACTGAAACGCCAGCGCGTATTCCGGAGATTTGCGGAGCTGATGGCAGTCTCTGCCGTGACTATGCCCGGTCGCCTTGGCAGAATATTCAGGCGGCTTCTAACGAGGCCAATACTCCCTGTAGCTTTACTAGCTTTGTGGCCTACGAATATACCGGTACACCTGGTACCAGTAACTATCATCGCAATGTGATCTTTAGAAATGACTCAGTGCCGGAGCTACCTGTTAGCTATATAGATGCGCCCATTGATAGCAAGCTATGGTCTGCGTTGGACGCGGTCTGTGACATTGAAAACCGCTGTGATTACCTGACCATTCCCCATAACTCTAATCTAGCTAACGGTCGTATGGCACCGTACATGCAACTTGAGGACACGGACGCTGCCAAGATTGCTTACGCCCAGAGCCGTCTGAAGCGAGAGCCTATTATGGAAATTTTTCAACACAAAGGTGGCTCGGAATGTATCAATGGGTTAAGCAGTGTCTTTGGTGCACCGGACGAACTATGTGAGGTAGAGGCGGTTAGGCGCATGGGGGAGAATAAGACCTATGCGACGCGAGGTATGTCAGAGTCTAAACTCGTTATTGGGCAAGCCTCTGAGGTGACTGTCGAGTGCGAAAAGGGCTCTGTCGGTGGCAATGGTATGCTTGGCGCAGGCTGTGTGCAGGCCACTGATTTTCAGCGTTCTGCTTTGCTGGTAGGGCTTAAAGAAGAGCAGACTATAGGTCTTAACCCGGTTAAATTAGGTATTATTGCGTCTACCGACACCCATTCTGCTACCTCCGGTGGCGTCAAAGAATCCACTTGGGTTGGTGCCGTCAGCGGAGAGGCGAATCCACAGCAACGTTTGCAACCCGGCCTATTGACTAGTGGTATTGACGGTAATCCGGGCGGCTTGGCTGGCGTTTGGGCCAAGGAGAATACGCGAGATGCTATTTTTGATGCCATGCTGCGCAAAGAAGTCTTCGGTACCTCGGGGCCAAGAATTCGGCCGCGCCTATTTGCTGGCTGGTCCCTTGCTGACGGTCTTTGTGAGGCCAGTGATATGGTAGAGCAGGCCTATGCCCGTGGTGTGCCTATGGGTGGCGATCTGAGCGTATCTGATGCGTCGGATAAACCTGTTTTTCTTGCCTATGCGGCCAAAGACCCAGAGGGTTTAAAGCTACAGGCATTACATTTAATCAAGGGCTGGATAGATGCTGAGGGTAATATGAATACTCAGGTGCTACCCATTGCTACGGCGGAAGCCGGTGCCGATAGCCTGTGTAAAGTCTATACAGATAACAGTTTTGATCCTGCGCAGTCAGCCTATTACTACCTGCGTGCTGTTGAACCAGAGAGCCCTCGGTGGCACACCTATGATTGCGCTGCGATAGCTGTGGCCGAGCGTCCGGAGGTCTGCACGGATGGTTCTTATCCTGAAACTATTCGCGAAATGGCTTGGACTTCGCCTATTTGGTACCAGGGACAATAGTCACTCAATTATCCGACAGAGAATTAAGCTAGAATAATAGCCTAATTTCTCTATCGCCTAATAATTTCGGGCAGAGCCAACGCCAGTGAATGCAAACGAGCTAAGCGCAACATTACTCAGCTGCCTGTTCTTTATGGGTCTGGTGGCCTGGATTTCCTACCACAAGACCAAAGGCGAGGTCGGTACGCGGGATGGTTACTTTCTTGCCGGTCGTGGCCTTGGTGCGGTATTTATTGCCGGTTCACTGTTACTGACAAACCTCTCAGCAGAGCAGCTTATTGGCCTCAATGGTTCGGCCTACGGCTTTAACCTCAGCAGCATGGCCTGGGAAGTTACCGCAGCCTTTGCCACTATCTGTATGGCCTTTATCTTTTTGCCGCGCTATTTGGCCGGTGCTTTTTCAACCTTGCCAGAATTCTTAAATGACCGCTTTGATGACGATGTTCGGCGTCTTACGGTTATTCTATTTATGCTGGGATATGGTTTGGTGACTATTCCCTCTGTGCTTTATTCTGGCTCGATTGCGGTTATTCAGCTGTTTGATGTGCCTGCGCTATTTAACCTTTCCTACGGTACCGCGCTGGCTGTGACCATCGTGGTTATAGGTAGTATTGGTGCTGTGTATGCGGTGTTTGGTGGCCTTAGGGCGGTGGCTGTTTCAGATACATTAAATGGCATTGGCCTGCTGCTCATTGGTGCTGCTGTCCCTGTTTTAGGGCTATCACTTCTAGGTGAGGGCAGCGTGGGGCAGGGGCTGCACATTATTGCCAACACCCATACTGAAAAACTAAATGCTATAGGGTCGTCCTCTGATCCGACACCTTTTGCCACATTATTTACCGGTATGATCTTCGCTAATTTATTTTATTGGTGTACCAATCAATATGTTATTCAACGAACATTGGCGGCTAAAAGTTTAGCCGAGGGGCAGAAAGGGGTTTTGTTTTCTGGCTTTTTCAAGGTGATGGTGCCCTTTATTATGATGTTGCCGGGGGTGATTGCCTTTCATCTCTACGGTGCTGCGGGTTCCGAGACTGGGCTTGATTCAATAGACCTTGCCTACCCCCAATTAATTCGAGATGTGCTGCCGGTCTATGCCATGGGTTTTTTTCTAGCTGTGCTACTTGGTGCGGTATTTAGTTCGTTTAATTCGTTGCTTAATAGTGCTGCGACGCTGTATTGTCTTGACGTCTATGTGCCCTACAAAGAGCGTCAGGGACAGGCACCTGTGGATGATACCCAAGTAGTAAAAGTGGCAAAGCGGGCCTCAATTATTATTGCCCTATTTTCTTTTTTGGTGGCTCCTTTGCTACAGTTTGCCCCAGATGGACTGTGGCAAATTATTCGTGTGTTTACTGGGTTTTATAATATTCCTGTTATTGCCATTGTGATCGTTGGGTTATTTGCGCCTCAAGTCCCAGCGTTAGGCCCCAAGCTAGTTATTGGTTTCCATGTTTTGGCCTATGGCCTATTGAAGTTTGTTTTTGACGATTTAGTCGCGCTTCATTTTATTCACCTTTACGCCATTTTGTTTTTTATTGAGGTGGCCATTATGTTGGTGGTTGGTATGCGTTATCCGCGTGCCGCAGTATGGACCTATAGCACCAGTCATAAAGTGGATTTGCAGCCATGGCGTTTTTCTAGGCCCTGTGCGGTGACCCTAATATCCTGTGTAATTGGTCTGTATTTGGTGTTCTCGCCAATTGGATTGGTCGGTGGAATTAGCACATTATTTTGGTTTGCTATTAGCGCTTTGACCGTCGCGAATATGGCAGTCTGGCTGTTGGCCTACAAACCGAGCTACTCGCTACAATAAAGTTTATTAAATGGAAAAAAATTGAAACAAGATACTAAAAAAAATAGATTACGTTTTTTCGAGAGTGCCGCTGGCCAGCAGCATATTACTGATGGGGACAAGTATCTCTATCAGCAGCCAGTGCCAAGTCATAAAATTGCGATGATAGGTACAGGAACTATCGGGCAGGAACATATGCGTGTGGCTGCGCTCTTAGGCCGCGCTCAGGTCTATGGTATATACGATACCCAGACCCATAGCATGGATGTGGCTGAAGCGAATTTCAAACAGTGCTCAGATGGGCCGTTGGTGCGTTACGAGAGTTTAGAATCGGTCTGTAATGACAGTACGACTGATGCATTGTTTATCTGCACACCCAACCATACTCATTTCGATATTTTGCAGGTGGCGATTAAATCGGGGAAGCCTATTTTCCTAGAAAAGCCCATGGCCACGGATCTGCAAGATGCAGCCGCCACCGTCGCCATCAGCGATACATATTCTTCTTTTATCCAGATTGGATTACAGTATCGTTACAAGGCGCAATATATCGAGACTTTTCATGAGGCCCTTTTTAGGCAGTCACTGGGCGAGGTTAAAACCATTGCCGTCAGCGAGTATCGACCACCATTTTTAGATAAGGTAGGACAGTGGAATAAGTTTAATACCACTAGTGGTGGCACCCTCGTTGAGAAGTGTTGCCATTATTTCGATTTGATTAATTTAATCGCCCAGTCGCGGCCGATTAAGGTCTATGCCAGCGGCGGCCGTGGGGTCAATTTTATTGACTTTGAATACGAGGGTAAGCGATCTGACGTTGATGACCATGCTTTTGTGGTTATCGACTATGCCAATGGCACTCGGGCTAATTTTACCCTAAATATGTTTTGCCCTAACTTTAGCGAAGAGATGGTTGTCACTGGTAGCCACGGTCGTCTGGTAGCAACAGAAGTATTTAATTTTCACCAGCAACAGGGCTCCAAAGCCTCTGTTGCGATCGAGGTCGGTGAGCGTGGGGCCTCTAAAAAGACCGATGTAACTTACGCAGCGCTTATAGAACAGAGCGGTCATCATGGCGCCACCTACTATGAACACATTGCCTTTATGGACCAGCTCAAAGGGTTGGCTGTGGATGCTGCCACGCCGCTACAGGGATTATGGTCAATGATTGTGGCCAGTGCCGCACAGGCATCTATGGCCAGTGGGCAGGTGATTGATGTTAATCAATTTATGCAGGCTAATTATTTAGCCGATTATTTGGAGAAGCAAAACGCTTATGAATCAAGTGATTAATGTCACCGGTAAATCTATGCCGGCTGTGGGCTTGGGGCTTTGGAAAATTGATCCCAGCGTCGTGGCCGATGCGGTCTATCAGGCAATTAAAGTCGGCTATCGGCATCTGGATAGTGCTGCAGACTACGGCAATGAGAAAGAGGTGGGCGAGGGTATAGCCTTGGCGATTAATGATGGCCTGTGCAGCCGTGAAGAACTCTGGGTAACCTCTAAGCTATGGAATACCTATCACCGCCGAAAACATGTTGAAGCGGCCTGCCGCAAATCATTAGAGGATCTTGGTCTCGATTATTTTGATCTGTATCTGGTGCATTTTCCCATTGCTCTGAGCTATGTGGATTTTAATGATCGCTATCCACCGGAATGGATATTTGATCCAGAGGCAGAAAATCCGGGTATGCAACTCGATTCTGTGCCCCATAGTGAAACCTGGAGTGCCATGGAGGAACTCGTTGAGGTGGGTCTATGTCGTCAAATTGGTATCTGTAATTACAGTACTAGCCTTGTGCATGATCTAATGAGCTATGCCCGAGTCAAACCGGCAATGTTGCAAGTTGAGTCTCACCCATACCATACCCAAGAAGCGCTACTACGCACGGCGCAGCAATACGGTATTGCCGTCACTGCATTTTCGCCTCTGGGCGCGCTGTCCTACGTCTCTATCGATATGGCCACTGCGAATGACACCGTACTGACAGAGCCTGTGGTGATGTCAGCGGCACAGCGTATTGGGGCAACTGCCGCTCAGGTAGTCCTGCGCTGGGGTATTCAGCGGGGTACTGCAGTGATTCCCAAAACCAGTAATCCACAGCGTCTTGCCGAGAACTTAGCTCTCTCAGAATTAAGTTTGGATGAGGATGAAATGGCTGCAATCTCGGCGCTTAATCAAAATCGTCGCTTTAATGATCCGGGTCGTTTTTGTGAGGCGGCCTTTAATACTTTCCATTCCATCTACGATTAGAGCGTTTTGTTTTATGTCTTTAAACCCACAAAAGATTACTCTGGAAAAGCAGCAACACCATGCCAATGGTATTTTTCCCTTGGTTTATGCTGCCCCTACAACTGGCTCAGCTAATGCCATAAAAAAGTGGATTGAAAAACATGCTGATCAGTTGGCGGATGAGCTTGAGATTCATGGCGCAATTTTATTTCGTGATTTTGGTGTTACTGATGATCTGGGTTTCGATAGTTTTATTCGCGCCTTTCATCAGCCGAGTTTCCTCTATGCTGATTCCCTGTCCAATGCAGTGCGGCGCAATCGCACGGCACTAGTTTTTACCGCCAACGAGGCACCGCCAGATGTTTCTATCTTCCTCCATCATGAGATGGCACAGACCCCGGTATTTCCCTCTAAGCTATTTTTCTACTGTGAACAGGCCGCCCAGGTAGGCGGGGCTACGCCTATCTGCCGTTCAGATACATTGTTAGAGCAGCTTAAATCTGCGGTACCTGACTTTGTTGCCGCCTGCGAAGATAAGGGTGTTTGTTACTCTCAGACTATGCCGCCAGAGGATGATATGCAGTCGGGCCAGGGCCGTAGCTGGCGCAGTACACTGAGCGCCGGCAGTCAGACTGAGGCGGAAATAAAATTAAAGAAACTTAACTATCAATGGCAGTGGCTAGCAAATGATTCTCTGCGCGTTACTACACCCATATTGCCAGCGGTAAAACAGCTAGCCGATGGCCGCAGTGTTTTTTTTAATCAACTGATTGCCGCCTTTCGCGGCTGGCAGGATGCGCGTAACAGCGCAGAAAAATCTATCTGCTTTGGTGACGGATCGATGATTAATAGTGCTGATATGGCGGTGGCTATAGACCTGGCGGATAAATTGACCTTTGAGATACCTTGGCAATCTGGCGATGTGGTGTTGCTGGATAATTTCTCAACCATGCACGGCCGCCGTCCTTTTCAGGGCCCGCGCACGGTATTAGCTTCGCTGGTAGCCTAATAGTTGAACACTGGGCGACAAAAGCGGTGAATGGCGGTATTTAGCGTTAAGGGGGGCCTCATTGGGTAGACAGTTAAGCGGTGCGTACAGTAGTTTGATGGCTATGTTAAAGCCAATTAAACATTATTACTCGAAGGGAACATTAACCATGAGCTTCAGATCATTATTTTTAACCGCCGCTGTTATCTCCTTACTCGGCTGTTCAACTGAGGAGGAAGTCTTTGCACCTGCCACTGCAGCGCCTACGCTGGCCGATGGCGCCTTCTTACTGGCTGATGTTACATTGACGGAAAAGGGCGAAGTGACTGTTCTTAAACGTGCACAGATGAAGATCTATTCTAATGATCGCTATATGTTTGCCTTTATGCATGAGGACACCACTAAGCCTGATGTAGGCGCAGGGCTTACCCAGTGGAAAGATGGCGCGTTAATTGAATCACCTATTTTCAATCAGGATGGCCCCTTAGAGGGTTTACATTTTAGTCTCGACATTGAGGAGACCGAAGGTGGCTTTTTGCAAAGTATCGAAGGGTTAGAATCTAATGGTCATGTTTACGATATGGTAGAGACCTGGGATCGTCAGCAGGGCAGTGCATCTGCGTTTGATGGTCTGTGGAAACTGCAGGGTCGCGCTAGTGAAGAGGGTGGCGAAATAGTCGAGTTCTCTGAAATTAAAATGTTTGGTGGCGGACACTTTATTTTTTCTCAGAGTTTTATGCTTAAAGGTGAGATGCAACAGCACTTCGGTTTTGGTGAGTTTTCGATTGATGCTGAGGGTGTTGTGACTGAAACTGGGATTGCCGGTTCTTTAGAGGACTTTGCTGGTAGTCAGCACAAACTGACGGTTGGTATGGTTAGCGAGAATGAGTTTAGTCAGAGCTTTCAGTGGGATGGTAAGTCTGTAACTCAGTCTTATATCAGGCAGTAAATTCAGAAAAAATAAAAGGGCCGCTGTTGATTAGCGGCTCTTTTCGTCGAGATCTTTATGTCTAGTTTCTAGTGCGGCAGTTTGTGAGGCAGATTTAGATTTTTTTGGATTTGATTCTACTAGCCTTTTTCTCGGCTTTCTTTTCTTCTCTGCGCCGCTCTGTGACCCCGAGTGCGGCATTGCCTATATGCTCTTCGCCTCTTGCTTTGGCCAGTTCTACTTGTTTTTGACGCTGGGCAAAGCGCTGCTTTTGCTCGTCGCTCACAGTGCCATAGCAATGCAGGCAGGACAGTCCTTCAGCATAGCTCAGTATTAATTTTTCCTGCTCAGTAATCGGCATTCGACAGGCATGGCACTGGTCATAGGACCCACGTTTTAAGTCGTGGTCAACAGCCACACGATTATCGAAGACGAAGCATTCTCCCTGCCATAATGTTTGTTCGCTGGGAACCTCTTCAAGATATTTTAAAATACCGCCTTGAAGATGATAGACCTCTTCAAAACCCTGCTCTTTCAAATAGGCGGTAGATTTTTCACAGCGAATGCCGCCGGTACAAAACATGGCGACTTTTTTATGTTTATCGCGATCGAGATTTTTTTGAGCCCAGCTTGGAAAGTCACGAAAAGATGTTGTCTTTGGATCTATCGCATTTTTAAAGGTACCAATCTCAACTTCATAGTCGTTGCGAGTGTCGACTAAAACCACATCTGGGTCAGAGATTAAATCATTCCAATCAGCAGGCTTAACATAGGTCCCCACTACCTGCTTTGGATCTATACCCTCCACGCCCATGGTAACGATTTCTTTTTTGAGTTTTACCTTACTGCGGTAAAACGGTATCTCGTCATCGTATGATTCCTTGGTATCAATATTTTCGAGACCAGGCTGCTTATTCAGCCAACCGAGTAGGGTATCTATATCTTCACGGAGGCCCGATATGGTGCCGTTGATTCCTTCGGTAGCCAATAGCAATGTGCCAAAGACATTATTGTCGGTCATAACTTTTAATAGTGGGTGGCGAATGGAGCCATAATTTGGCAGTGCGACAAATTTATACAGCGCGCAGGTGACGTATTGAGTGGGCATAATCGATCCTACTGTTGTGTTCGGCTAACCAAATCGCAAATTTGGCGCAGTTCTGATGTGTCGACATTGTAGCAAATGGCGCTGACCTAGGGCTATATTGGTTAGACGGGCAGTGCTGTGGTGTATTTTTTCTGGCGTAAAATGAGATTTGTCGTTGAGGCACGAACGATCCCCAGTCGTAGTAACTTTTGCATAATAAATCGCTCTAGGCTTTCGGTGTCTTTTTCAATAATTTTCAGCACATAATCATTAGGGCCAGTGATCGAAGAACATTCGACAATCTGTTCCTGATGGGCGACAAAGTCATCCAGCATCTCAATCGTTTGCTGGGTGTGATCAAGCAATGCTATATGCACATAGGCCATGGAGGTAAGGTCTAATCTCTTTGGGTTGAGCATGGCCACATAACCATTGATAACCTTGGCGTCTTCTAACTTTTTTACCCGACGCCAGCAGGGGGAGTTAGATAGGTTAACTCTTTCAGCCAGTTCTTGGTTGCCTATTTTGCCGTCGGCTTGAAGAACACGAAGAATATTACGGTCGTGATGATCAATCTCTGCCATCGATAATTAATTCCTATAAATAACAAATATTCGGTAAATATACCCGTTTTTTATGTAATTAGCATCTCTAAAGCAAGTTAATTTCTCTTAATTCGAATAATAATTGCTAAGCGATTCGAGAGTAATTACGTGCAATCAAGGGCTGAATTATGGCTAAAAAGACTAACTACATCGCTAAGATACTCGATGAGCAGGGGCTAATTAATTACTCTGCCGAGGAGCATGCTGTTTGGCGCGACCTCTATGCGCAGCAGATTCCCAGTACTAAAAAATATGCCGCCGATGCCTATCTGAAGGGGGTTGATCTGCTGGACATGCCCGCTAATCGCATCCCCCAGTGCCATGAGCTTAGTGAGTATTTAATGCCGCTAACCGGTTGGCATGTGGCGGCGGTACCCGCGCTAATTGGCTTTGGCCGCTTCTTTAACATGCTGGCGGAAAAGGCTTTTCCCGCAGCCTCATTTATTCGCTCTAGAGCAGATTTTGACTATATTGAAGAGCCGGATATCTTCCATGAGATCTTTGGCCATACACCACTATTAACCAATCCGGGTTTTGCCCATTTCTCTAATACCATTGGCAAAATTGGCCAACAGGTAGAGCCCGCTGACTACAGCTGGCTGATTAGACTGTATTGGTTCACCATAGAATTTGGCCTAACCATGAAAAATGGCCAATACAAGGCCTTGGGATCAGGTCTTACGTCGTCGCCAACAGAGCTGATTTACAGCGTGAATAACCCAGTGCCCGAGCGCCGAGAATTTAATGTGATTGACATTCTGCGCACCCCTTACAGAATCGATATTCATCAACCGATTTATTTTGTGCTTGAAAATATCGATGATTTGTTTCAAGCCGCCGACCGAGATTTACTGGCTGATATTCGTCAGGCTCAGTCACTGGGTCTCTTTCAACCAAGCTATAAATGCCAACTAACAGGATAAAAAATAATGACGACTCAAGTATGTGATCTTAGTAACCAAGCCTGCGAACCCTGTCAGGGCGGCATGGCTGCTCTGGATGCCGCAGAGGCCAAAACGCTAATGGAAGAGTTGCACCCTGACTGGCAACTATCCAGTGACAGCAAGGTGATCTCGCGGCGCTTTTTATTCAAAGGGTTTGCCAGAGCCGTGCAGATGGCCAATATGATTGCCTGGTTGGGCGATCGTCAGGGCCATCATCCAGATATTGCCTTTGGCTGGGGTTATTGTTCGGTGAGCTTTACCACCCACGAGATTGATGGGCTATCTGACAATGACTTTATCTGTGCTTCCAAGCTAGATCAAATCACGGCTTAGGGACTTAACTTAGCCAGAGTACTTAACCAGAGTACTTAACCAGAGTACTTAACCAGAGTCTTTAGCTGGACAATCGGGCTGCGATTTTGGACTGGCAGCAATAAACTCAGCCAAGTCAGAGCAGTGACTATATATAGCACCAATAAGTGGATAGTCTTGCATAGGGCAGTCAAAGCGCAAGGCATTGTAGACTTGGGGTATCAGGCAGATATCTGCCATGGTCACGCTATCGCCTATGCAATAGCGTCCACTGCTGTTAAGCGCGCGAAGGTTAGTTTCCAAGGCGCCAAATCCCTGCTTAACCCAGTGGTGATACCAATGCAGTTTCTGCTCCTTATTTAACCTTACTGTCGCCCCTAGAAACTGCGTCACTCGGGGATTATTTAATGGGTGAATATCCATGGCAACCTGATAGGCAATCGAACGCACCTGAGCGCGATTCATAGCATTCTGCGGCAGGAGACTGGGCCTGGGATAACGCTCTTCTAGGTATTCGATAATCGCCAGAGACTGGGTCAATGCGCCCTCAGCGACTGTCATGGTTGGCACGAGTCCCCCGGGGTTAGTCTGTAGGTACTTAGATTGCCTGTGCTCACCGCTGAGTAAATTAATCGGCAACTGATGGTAACTGAGCTGTTTTGTTTCAAGGGCAATTCGCACCCGATAGGCCGCCGACGAGCGGTAGTAGCTGTAAAGCTGTAGATCTGTATCAGTAGACATACGGGATTACCTGCTGATTGATTTCACCAAAGATACTCTGACCACTGTGGTCGTGCATATCAATTTGGATACGATCACCAAACTGCATAAAGTCGGTGCTGGCACTGCCATTGGCTAATATTTCCAGCATGCGCACCTCGGCCAAACAACAGGAACCATTGGAGCGATCAAGGTTAGACACTGTGCCTGAGCCAATAATGGTACCGGCACACAGTGCCCGCGTTTTTGCCGCGTGGGCAATCAGCTGACCAAAGTCAAACGTCATATCGACACCGGCATTGGGTTGCCCAATAAGGTTATCATTGAGAATCGCCCTCAGGGGCAGGTGTAATTTGGCCCCATCCCAGGCATCCCCCAGAGCGTCAGGGGTTACCGCGATGGGGGAGAAAGCACTGCTGGGCTTAGCCTGATAAAAGCCAAAGCCCTTGCCCAGCTCTCCCGGAATTAGATTGCGCAGCGAAACATCATTGACCAACATTATTAGCTTAATATGTCCCCGTGCGTTCTCTGGGGATACACCCATGGGTACATCATCGACAATCACTGCGACCTCGGCTTCAAAATCAATACCCCAGCTTGGGTCAGCCATGGCGATATCTTCGCAGGGCCCCAGAAAGGTATCTGACCCGCCTTGATAAATCAGTGGGTCAGTCCAAAATGACGCAGGCATTTCTGCATTGCGCGCTTTGCGCACTAGCTCTACATGATTCACATAGGCACTGCCATCGGCCCAGTGAAAGGAACGCGGCAGAGGTGAGGCACAGGTATTTTCAGTAAAAGCCTCGCCCTTTATCTCTCCGCTTTCCAGTCTCTCAAATAGCGCCTGTAGTGGTGCCTTGCAGCTATCCCAGTTATCCAGTGCAGCTTGCAAAGTGTGTGCAATAGTTGCCGCTGTAACATAGCGTTGCATCAAGCTGTCAACAACCACTAGCTGACCATCGCGGCCAAAATTGAGTGAGGCGAGTTTCATTGCTCTGTTCCTTTTGCCGATATCTTGTTAACGCTAGCTTTATTAAAGGGGTTAGTGCCATCGTGCAGCCAGGCGGCGTGCTGAGGTGCGCGCTTAGTTCTGTTCCATTCGTCCAGCATGGCTGGGGCCACTCTATGCAGCTCTTCCAACATACCCGGTTGCGCTGTATCGGCGGCCAGCTCTAGGCGGTGGCCGCTGGGGTCAAAGAAGTAAATCGATTTGAAAATGGTATGGTCTATGGGTCCTAATACCTCTATACCTGCCGCCTCTAGGCGTGACTTGGCTGCAACTAATGCATCCATGTCGGCGACCTTAAAGGCGATATGTTGCACCCATTTGGGTGTGTTGGGGTCAACACCCATTTTCGGAGAATGAGGTATCTCAAAAAAGGCCAGTACATTGCCATTGCCTGCATCCATAAACACATGCATATAAGGATCTGGCTCACCGGTGGAGGGTACTTTGTCCTCGGCAATAGCTAGCTGAAAATTCATATCCAGAAGGTCCTGATAAAACGTTACTGTCTGCTTGGCGTTGGTGCATCTATAGGCGACATGATGAAACCCTTGAATATCCATGAGGCCTCCTAAGCCGTTTTAATCGCGCCACGGTTAAGCTGATCTCGTTCGATGGATTCAAATAACGCTTTAAAGTTGCCTTCACCAAATCCGTCATCTTTTTTGCGCTGAATAAACTCAAAGAATACAGGTCCGACAAGCGCTTCTGAGAAGATCTGCAGTAGTAGCCTAGGATCACCTTGATCCGTGGAACCATCCAGTAGAATCCCTCTGCTCTGCAAGTCTTCAGATGGTTCACCATGGCCGGGTAGGCGCTCATCGAGCATTTCATAGTAGGTGTCTGGTGGTGCTTTCATAAACCCTAGACCGCGGGCTTTGAGTGAATCCCAAGTGGCATAGATATCATCGCAAGAAAAGGCAATGTGTTGGATGCCTTCACCGTTATAGGCCATTAAAAATTCTTCAATCTGACCGCCATGAGTCGCTTCCTCGTTCAGAGGAATACGAATCTTTCCATCCGGCGCCGACATGGCTTTTGAAACGAGACCTGTGTACTCACCACTAATATCAAAGTAGCGAACTTCGCGGAAATTAAAGAGGTTTTCATAGAAGCGCGCCCAGTGATCCATCCGGCCGCGGTAAACATTGTGTGTTAGATGATCAATTACATTGAGCCCGCAACCCGCAGGATGCCGCTCAGTGCCCTCAATAAACTCAAAGTCAATGTCATAAATGGAGGCGCCATCGCCGTAGCGATCGATAAGGTAGAGCGGGGCACCACCAATGCCCTTAATGGCGGGGAGGCGTAACTCCATAGGGCCGGTATCGATCTCAATAGGCTGGGCACCCAGTTGCAATGCTCGGGCATAGGCCTGAGATGAATTTTTCACGCGAAAAGCCATTCCGCAGGCAGAGGGGCCATGTTCAGCGGCAAAATAGCTGGCATAGCTTTCGGGTTCATAGTTGATAATAAAATTAACATCATTCTGTCTAAACAGCAGAACGTCTTTTGAGCGATGATTGGCAATGTGAGTAAAACCCATCGTCGTGAAGATTGGTTCGATAATGCCGCGAGTTACGGCCGAAAATTCTACAAATTCAAAGCCGTTAAGGCCCATTGGGTTTGCTGATTGCCCGTCCATGTTGTTTTCCTCTTACCGAAAGTAGTTGTTGTGACAACTATTATCGGTTGCAATACCAACTAAAGTCAAGCATGATCGAGCCATGACTGAAAATACTCCAAAAAAGCGGGAAATACTGCAACTTGAGCGCTATCTTCCGTACCGTTTGTCGACGCTTTCTAACCGTATCAGTGGGCTAATCTCGGAAACCTACAGCAGTAAATTTGCCCTGTCGATTACCGAGTGGCGGATTATGGCTGTGTTGGGTGAGTATCCCGGTATATCAGCAGATGAGGTGTCCATCAAGACACAGATTGAGAAGTCCATATTGAGCCGCGCCATCAGCAAACTGCTGGGACGCAAACTACTGGAACGCGAGTTTGACGCAGAGGATAGAAGACGCTCAATACTGACGTTAACGGCGACCGGTCTTTCAGTCTATGACGAGGTTGTCCCTGTTTCCTATGCCTATGAAGACGCACTACTAACCTGTTTTAGCGTCGCCGAGAGAGAACAATTCGGCGAGTTGATTGATCGCCTTAATCTGCATGCAGGTTCATCGTTCAAATAGAACGCCTCGCATACCCACCTTTTTCCCCACCGGGTCGATAAGTACCCCCGGGTTGAGCACCGCCTTAGGATCGAGGTACGCTTTGGCTGCCGCTAGCGTCTGACGGTAGAGTTCAGGCGACTGCTGCTCGTATCCCGATCTGTGGTCGCGACCCACCGCATGGTGGTGAGTAACGGTACCGCCAAGTCCGACCACTAGATCATTGGCGACCAGTTTGAGTTTGCGCCAGTTATCTAGGACATGGGTTAAATTACCCGTCTTATCGCCGAGGGCAAAAAAGGTAAAGTAAGGTGCCGGGCCATCGGGATAAATATGGGTAAAACGGCAGGATACTAGCCCTGGCTGTCCGGTAATATCCATGATGGCTCGTAGCATGTCTTTTTTTACACCGGCGTAGAGCGCGTCGAATTTGTCCCAGCTGATGGCTGTTTCAAAGGTATCGGCAATAATGCCAAAGCCCACCAGACGGTTGCGGTAGTAGGGCATGCGAATGAAGGCATTGCGCCAAGATTCAGCGGTACTGTCGGGCGTTTGATCTTTAACTTGATCAGCGGAATTACTGTAAGTAACGGCTTCAAACTGCCCGTTCTGTGAACCGACGATTTCTAGCGCTCGCGACATCCAGTGATGTACCTGATGGTCGGCAGATTCAAATCCCAGTACCAGTAGAGCGCAGGATTCAGGCGCTAAGTGATTCCAATGCACTTCAGTTTCATCGAGCAGACGGCAGTTGCTAGGAAATAG
>Ga0222630_1000032_pt1 | contig 66501 bp, 69 predicted proteins | sample AntAcemetagenom3_FD_179842 | JGI IMG/M metagenome (GOLD analysis project Ga0222630, IMG submission 179842) | Saline water microbial communities from Ace Lake, Antarctica - #3 | ecosystem: Environmental > Aquatic > Non-marine Saline and Alkaline > Saline | place: Antarctica: Ace Lake | collected...
AGGCCGTGCCGCGTCAGGGCCTAGGACCAGACAAAAGTGGGGATAATGTTGGCTAAACCTAGAGGTTAGCGAGTGCACTGACGACACAGCTACATCAATACTTTTTATCTAAGTTCGTATCAGATGCGGCTCTCCGTCCTAGGGCTGGCAAGCCTTGGCAAGAACTTCCTCAAGCCAATGCAGCCGAAAATCAGCACTTACCACAGCACTACCGAGACGCCCGAGCAACACCAGCCTAAGCTGCCCATCGAGTACCTTTTTATCGCGCACCATAAGCCGCATAAAATCATCGGCCCGCATCATCTCTGGCGGCGCTATAGGTAGAGAGAATGCGCTTAATAACGCCCTAGTGCGATCCACATCCTGCTGCGATACTGCACCCGCCAGTCTCGACAATTCGGCGGCCATAACTATGCCAACCGCAACAGCCTCACCATGAAAAAGACCGGTGTATTGCTGGAAGGTTTCTATGGCATGACCAAAGGTATGCCCCAGGTTGAGGATCGCCCTAATACCCTGTTCGGTTTCGTCGGCACTGACTATCTTGGCTTTATTGATACAGGATTGCTCGATGGCATAGGCCAGAGCCTGCTTATCGCGGCGCAGTAAGGACTCGATATTGAGCTCAAGCCATTGAAAAAAGTCATAATCAGCAATTAAACCGTACTTGATAACCTCAGCCATACCCGCACGAAACTCTCTATCCGGAAGGGTTGTCAATGTGTGGGTATCAATAATAACTGCCTGAGGCTGATGAAACGCCCCAATCATATTTTTGCCTAGTGCATGATTAACCGCAGTCTTGCCACCCACCGATGAGTCCACCTGAGCGAGCAAGGTGGTGGGGATCTGGATAAATGCTACACCCCGCTGATAGCAGGCAGCCGCAAAGCCAGTCATGTCGCCCACCACACCCCCACCAAGGGCAATTAATGTGGTTTTACGATCATGCTGCTTTTCGATGAGTTGAGTCAATATAAGATTGAGATGATCTAGAGTCTTAAATTGCTCACCATCCTTTAAAATAACCTGATCGACTTGCTTGTTGGACAACTGACCCAGCAGGGTATCCAAATAGAGTGGCGCAATGGTTTCGTTGGTCACAATCAACGCTTTTTTACCCAGAACATACTGACCAATGTTCGCATGAAAAATCTGCCCCGAGCCAATATGTATCGGATAGCTGCGCTCGCCTAAATCAACATTAATAGTTTTGCTCAGGCTCGTCTTAGTGCTGTCAGCGATCGTCATAATGTTGGAAACCCTAAATTAAGCATCAGTTAGCTTAGACACGCGGAATATCAAAGTTCTGCTAATGCTTCAGCTAATTTTTTTGCGATTTTGCTCGGCTGCATCGAACCAGAGGGAAATATTAGATCAGCGATCTCACGGTAAAGGGGGTCGCGCTTTTCAACCAACTGGTCGATTACCGCACGGCGATCATCGACCTGCAGTAATGGTCGATTTTTATCTTTTCGGGTACGCTCATAGAGTTGGCCTTTGGTCGCAGATAGATAGACCACCTGCCCACTCTCTTTCAGCATGCTGCGATTCTGACTCCGCAGCACGATACCTCCGCCGGTCGCAATAATACTGGAGCGGGACATCTCTATAAGTCCTTTAAGTACTTTGGATTCGCGATTGCGAAAACCCTCTTCACCCTCCATATCAAATATCCATTGAATGTCAGCACCCGTCATGGTTTCTATTTCATTATCCACGTCAATAAATGGCCGGCATAAGAAGTCCGCCAACTGCCGACCAATAGTAGATTTGCCGGCGCCCATAGGGCCGATTAGAAAAATATGTGCTTCGCTCATCGATTTAGGAGGGCATCTTCAATTATTTTAGGAGTTATGAAGATAAGTATTTCACGTTTTTCAACATTTCGCAGGTCATTTCTGAAAAGTCTGCCCAAAAAGGGCATATCACCCAATAGAGGCACCTTTTCAGTGCCACGAAACTCTTCGGTATGAAAAATACCCCCAAGCACAAGTGTCTGACCATTGCCAACCAGCACTTGAGTTTCGATTTGGGTCACATCAATAGAGGGCTCCCCTCCTGAGATTATGGAGCCAATAGAGTCTTGGGACACTAATAGATCCATAATAATTCGATTATCTGGGGTGATCTGAGGGGTCACCTGCAATTGCAGGACTGCCTCCTTAAACTCAACACTCGTAGCCCCACTGGATGTCTGTTTTTGGTAGGCAATCTCGGTCCCGGATTTAATAGTTGCCTGCTGTTTATCACCCGTTAATACCTTTGGCTGAGATACAATTTCGCCGTAACCATCGAGCTCTAAAGCGCTCAACTCTAGATCGATGAGGAAATTATCAGTTAGGTAGCCAAGACTAAGTGAACCGGTTGGATTCACTACCCCCAGGTCAACCGCGAGGCTATCGGCTAAATCAAATGCGTAGTTTTTAGTGTAGGTGGCTGCCGGATCACCGCCCGAAACGGGCTCATCAGGCTGAATTTCATCTGGCGAGTAAGTAAAGCTATCTATCACTCCCGCCCCGGGCGTCAAACCTGATCGACGACCCGAAAACCCTAGCGTTTTGTCACCAAAAGGTCTGGTTACGGTTCCGCCCGAAAGTTTATTAATGCCCGCAAGCCCCCATGTTGCACCCAACTCTTTTTTAAATCCGGTATTGGCAATGACGATACGTGCTTCGATTAACACCTGCCTGATCGGTACGTCGATTTCATCAACCAGTCGTCTAAACGCAGCGATATTTTTTTCCGTGTCAGTCACTATGATGGTGTTAGTCCGCTTGTCAACAACCACACCACCCTGCTGAGAATGCATGCGATTGCCTGCCTCATCGTCTCGAGATCCGAGTAGCCCAATACCGGACACATCATCCCAAGTAAACAGATCAAAGATGTCTATGGCGTCAGCGTATTTAATCCGCAAAAACTCAGTTTTTAACGGTGCCAGTTCCTGCAGCTGCCTATTCGCCTCAGCGCGCTGTCTCTCCTGTTCGGCAATCTCTTGCGCTGGTGCAATCATCAACACATTACCCTCCTGCCGCTTATCTAGACCCTGAGCTTTAAGAACAATGTCTAAAACCTGATCCCAAGGCACCTTAATAAGACGCAAGGTGATACTGCCGGTCACACCATCACTGGCGACCATATTGAGTGAGGTAAAGTCCGCAATTATTTGTAGTACCGCTCGCACCTCAATATTTTGAAAGTTGAGTGACAATGGCTGTCCAATAAAATCAAATTTCTTTTTCTTCGCATCTATCTCAACAGCTGAAACCGGCTGTACCCTGATAAGGTATTGGTTACCCGTCTGGTAAGCCAAATAGTCATACTGGCCACCAGCCTCAATACTGATAACTGTGCTCGACCCTTCCTGAATGCTATCAATCACTCTAACCGGCGTGGCAAAATCAGCAACATCCAATTTTCGATCAAGTATATCGGGCAGTGTGGTCTGATAAAACTCCAACCGGATTTTATTGCCGGTTCTATTAACATCAACATTAATAGAGGCATCACTGAGAGTAATTTTAATGATCCCAGCACCTTGGTAATCTCGCTCGAAATCAATTGCCATAACGGATGACGGGGTGCTGCCTTTAACGACAGACCTCTGGGATGCCTTGGTCCCAAAATGCAGGATGAGGGTATGACCCTCAATTCTAGTATCAAAGGACACTGCCGCCACTAGATTAAGGATGAGCCTAGTGTTATCTCCGTCAGATACGACAATCAGATCTTGGCCGTTTTCAAATGGCAGAAAATATTTTTTCTTATCAAGGCCACTTTGAACATCTTTAAAATCCAACACCAAATGTGCTGGGGCCGCAATTTGGTGGGCTACAGGTTCTCGTGGTAGCTCCGAAAATGTTAGTGTAATCTCAAATTGATCTTGCCATAATGATTGGAAATCAATACCAGTAATCTCGTTGGCATAGCCTACTGGACCCCATAACAGTATAGACAGGGAGAGTAACCAAAAAGACACACTGTGCTTAAGCCGACCTGTCATTTTTAACGCCTTTAATCGGCTAATCACTGTTTATAGTCAGAGTTCTAGACCGGTTAATCCATCCACCTTTTCCATTACTAACGGTTTCTAATACTGCTAATTCACGTTCATTAATACCAATAATGATGCCCAGATTTCGGCCAATAAAGTGACCTATAGCGACCCGATAAATTTTTCCCTGACCATCATTTATCAATCCCCACATCTGAGCGTCTGTGCCTAGCGTACCCACCATTGACAGGTCACTAATATTAAAGCGCTCCAACGGCTCCTGATGTCGACCCTCATCTGGCGCAGTAATAGAAGCACCTAACAGGCTATCGTCTTTAGTCAATTGGCCTTTCAATTTGAAGGGACTACGGAGAGTATGGGCGCTATAGCTAAATAACTCTGCCGACGGGTAGAGCGGCAAAGACTCAATAGTTGTCATGGGACCAGCACGGAACTCAGCCATCTTCTCGTCCAGATCATCGTACTGACCGTCATCGATACAGCCTGTGAGACTGATGAAACTCGCTAGCAATCCTAAAGATTTGGTGGATACCCCAACGATCGCCCAAGTCATTTTGAGCCCTCAATCTGATATCGGTAAGTCCTAGCCATTATTGTAAGATTTAGGCGGGCGTCCTCAGCCTGTTTAATCGAGTAATCATGAAGTGTTACGATTCGAGGTAAGGCCGCTACGCCGCTGACAAAAGCACCAAAACCGTGATAATCGCCGATCACATCTATGCTAATCGGCAACTCAATATAGAAATCTAACGCTTTCTCCGGCTGCAATGAAATAGCATTTATACTGAGACCGCTGGCGAAGGCCACCGCACTAATATCTTCAAGCAGCCCCGGTACTTCGGCATCCTTGGGCAGCTGCTTTAACAGCGCCCCAAAAGTCCCATCCAGTTCCAAAACCTGCTGCTCATAGATATCCAAATTGGCTGCATCAATAGCCTTACTTAGATATTTCTCAAGCAGTTCGAGCTCAATAACTTCGGCTCTTAGATGCTGCTCGCCAATCTCTTTTACCTTTAAAAAGTAGCCCAGCACCAGTATAAAAATCACCAGACACAGTAGCACGACGCACCTGACAGGTTTGGGCCAAACGCCAATATGTTGTATCTCGAGATCGGCGAAATCAGTGCTCATAAATTCACTAAAACTGTCTTGAAAAAACATAAAAATGTTGTCCAATGATCAAAAATATTTATTCCCTAATATCGGGATGTGCTGTGATCTCGATCGCTATTTGTAGATCGAATCTGCTGCCAGGAATAGTAGAATCCCGATTCTGCTGTATTTTTTCCAAATTCGGCTGTCGGTATTTATAGGAATCATCCAAGTTTCGCATTAGCGCCGAAACACCATTATTTGACTCAGCTAACCCAGATAGTTGTATGGCCCCAGCCACATAGTTTAGGCTGCTAAGAGCCACCCCGCGCGGCATTGCACGGACAAGTTCATCGTAGGCCTTGACGATCTCGGCTCTATTACCCTGGAGGTCTTGAATAGCTTGCATTCTTGAAATCATTTCATTTTTTCTATTCTTAAGTGATCTGACTCTAATAATTTTCTTTTCCATATCCGCAATATTTTTTTCAAGATATAGGTTCCGTTTACCTTGATACTCTAACCGCCCCAACGCCACGCTAGTCCAGACAACAATAAATAATATAGCCAGCAGCGCCGAGGCACAGAGTTTTAGCAGATAGTGCTTCTTGAGTCTCTCGCGTGATGCTTGGCGCCATGAAATAAAATTAATCTGAGACATCAATCAAGGCCCCCCAACGCCAAACCGACCGCCAACATCATTGCGGGGCCGTCATGGGCCAGAGAAGATTGATTAATCGATGAGCTGACTTGCAGAGTTGATATCGGGTTAGCTACCTCACTAGGTATGCCTGTTGATACCTCTACCTCAGCGGCCAGACCCTTAAGGGCTGAAATACCGCCCGTTAAGAACAGTCGGTCGATAGAACTCGATTGGCTAGAAGAATAAAAGAGCTGTAATGACCTGTTAATGTGTAGCAGCAATAATGCCTTAAATGGCCTAATTACATCGTCCTCATAGCCTACGGGCAGGACGCCCTTTCGATTAAGATCCCGCGCCTCATGATACGACATCCCGTAGCGACGCTGTATTTCTTGGATAATAAGCTCCCCGCCGAACATCTGATCCTGGGTATAGCGAATTTGACCTCTGACCAAAACAGAAAAGGTCGTCGTGGTATTTCCGATGTCGATAATCGCCGATACCTGTGTCTCAAACTCCGTAACTTTAGTGCACAGTAGTTGACAGCCCAGTTCAAGCGCACCACTTTCTATATTGACAACCTTTGCCGTCAGGCCTGCCATGCTGAGTGCCCGACAGCGGAGCTCGACAGTGTCCTGGCGACAGGCTGCTAGCAATACGCGGATCCAATTTTGATTGCCTTCAACTGGGCCCAGTACATGAAAATCAAAGGCAATATCTTCTATGGGATAGGGAATATGTTGGTCTACCTCGAACTCAATCTGCGTTTCCATCTGTAAGTCCGTCAGGCCAGCAGGTAGCTCAATCTCTTTTGTAAGAACTGAGGCGTCGGACACCGCCACTGCCGTGTCGGTATCCGTAGCGCCCGAGAGCCTGATGGCTTGCTCGATGGCCTCCGCTAGCGCATTGATGTCGATAATATTTTTCTCAACAACCGTTTGCGGGGGCAGCGGAACAACGCCGTAGGCCTCGACCTTATAGCCTAGCGCAGATCTACTCAGCTTAATTAACTTGACTGCAGAAGATGAAATATCAAGTCCTAGCATGGGCTTTCTGTTCTTTGAACAAAATTTGAATAATCGCATATTTTGCTAATCATCCTAGCTTTTAGAGTCAGGCTTCACAATCGATAGCACTGAACCTGCATCAAAGGCCTGTAAAGGATGCACTTCCTATTCCCTAGCCCTTATACTGTTCGCTCATTTATCGGTGTCGGAAAAATAGTGTCTCCAACTAAGCGTAAAATCTTTAGGTATCTATCAATCCTAACCGTGCTGGGAATCGGTGGTGGTTTAATTGCCGTCTCCTGCATATATCTTTACCTTAGCCCAAAACTGCCGTCAGTTGAGGAGCTAAAGGAGATACAGCTTCAGATTCCTCTGCGAATTCACTCGCAAGACTTCAAAGTAATTGCAGAATTTGGTGAAAAAAAGCGCTCGCCCGTCAGCTTCGAGGAAATACCTCAGCCAATGATCGATGCCTTTTTAGCGGCTGAAGACGATAGCTTCTTTGAGCACAAAGGTATTGTTTTCTCCGGATTGGCACGTGCGGCCATGGAGTTGGTCACCACGGGGACTATTCGCAGTGGTGGTAGCACCATTACCATGCAGGTGGCGCGAAATTTCTTTTTGACTAATCGTCAAGAATTCACCCGCAAATTTAATGAAATATTACTCGCCTTTAGAATTGAGGAGGAGCTGTCCAAGCAAGAAATTCTGCTGCTCTATGCCAATAAAATCTATATGGGCAAAAAAGCCTATGGTATAGGTGCCGCTGCTCAGGTCTACTATGGCAAGAGTCTCACTGAACTTAGTTTGGCAGAGGTTGCGACCATCGCTGGATTACCTAAGGCGCCCTCAAGATATAACCCACTGGCTAATTTGGAACGGACAATGGAGCGCAGAAATTGGATTCTAGGGCGCATGCTATCGCTGGGCAAGATCGATCAAGTGGCGTATGAAGACGCTGTCGCTGAAGTTGACAGCGCCTCATACCATGGCTCCATATCAGAAATTGATGCCGCCTATGTCGCCGAAATGGTGCGCCAAGAAGTAGTGGCCAAATTTGGCTTAAAAGCTTACACCGAAGGTTATACCGCAATTACTACATTGGATTCTGCCCTACAGGCCCACGCGGTTTTAGCACTTCAACGAGGCATTATTGCCTATGATAAGCGCCATGGTTATCGTGGTGTAGAGCAGCTGGGTTTGGCCGAAGAACTCTGGGACGAGACCTTGCGCACGACGCCTACCTATGGCGGGCTAGAGCCCGCCATCGTCAGCGAGGTTTTCGAGGACCATTTAATCGTTCTGAGCAAGGATGGCGAGGTTCTGCCCCTAAACTGGGCCGACGGATTGGAAGGCCTAAGAATCTATAAGACAGTTAATGCCCGCAGCGCTCCCATTACTGCTGCGTCAGAGCTTTTTTCAGTTGGCGATCTCATTCGTGTTCAGCGCTATCCCTCCAACAGTGTAGATACACTAAGCGGAGTAACGCTCGCTCAGCTGCCTGAGGCACAGGCGGCTATGGTTGCTCTTGCACCGGGCAATGGCGGCATTAAGGCACTAGTTGGAGGTTTTGATTACCGGCAGAGTCGCTTTAACCGCGTTAATCAGGCGACTCGACAACCAGGGTCTAATTTTAAGCCTTTTATTTATGCCACGGCCCTCAGAAGTGGCTTTACTGCGGCCTCAATTATCAACGATGCCCCAGTGGTGTTCAATGACAACAAACTCGAAGATACTTGGCGACCTGAGAACGATGGTGGCAAATTCTATGGTCCTACACGCATCAGAGAGGCTCTGTATCGATCACGCAACCTGGTGTCCATTCGCCTGCTTAGGCGCATGGGTATCGATCGCGCGTTAGAAGGATTACAGGACTTTGGCTTTGATACCAGCGAGATGCCGTTAGATCTCTCTCTATCGCTCGGAAGCCATGCCTTGACGCCACTTGAGATAGCCACTGGCTACGCCGTATTTGCCAATGGTGGGTTTCAGGTGTCGCCCCACATTCTCGACAAAGTGATCGATCGTGATGGCAATATGATTTACCAGGCGACTCCAGCAACAGTCTGTAATCCCTGCGAAAACACCGTTGAGCCAGAGGATTTAGTACGTATTGATTTTGAACTCGAAGAATTACTCAACGCGCTAGCGCAGGAAACACGACCAGAAAATGAGCAGAAGAGTTGGGACCTGATTAAACGGGCACTACAAAAAACAGAGTCCGCAAGCAACGTGCCAGCCAAGAGAGCCATTGATGATCGCACTGCATTTCTTATTGACTCAATGCTTAAAGATGTCATCTTAAAGGGTACTGGGGTTAAAGCTAAAAAGCTTAATCGAACTGATTTAGGCGGCAAGACTGGCACAACCAATGGACCTAGAGATGCCTGGTTCTCAGGATATTCACCGCATTTAGTAACCACAGCCTGGGTCGGCTTTGATGATAACGCTATAATAGGGCGCAATGAATACGGCGGCTCAGCGGCCCTACCCATCTGGATAGACTTCATGGGCGTCGCGCTGGCCGGCAAGCCGAACATTAAGCTCCCTCAACCCAATGGTATTGTGATGGTGAAAATCGATGCAAAGACCGGTAAGCGCGTGATGCCCAATCAACCGGGGATCTTTGAGTTCTTTAAGGCTGAGAACGCCCCCGAGCTCCTAAACATTGACGGCGCTGTGCCTGTGGGCAACCAGACTCCATTACCCGAAGACCTCTTTTAGGATGAGCGCATTAAACATAGATTGGCATAACATCGATACCGTTCTTTTAGATATGGATGGCACGCTTTTAGATTTACACTTTGATAATTTTTTTTGGCTCGAGCACCTACCCAAACGCTATTCTCAGCACTGTGAACTCGATGAAACTCAGGTGCGTGCTGAGTTGCAGCAACGAATGACTGCAAGGCAGGGTACCTTAAATTGGTACTGTACTGATTTCTGGAGCGACGATCTCAATATTGATATCGTCTGTCTCAAACGCGAAATTCTCCATCTGGTTAATGAGCGACCACAGGTAGTCGACTTCCTGAAGGCATTGGGTGAGATGGGTAAAGAACGAGTTCTCGTGACTAATGCCCACCGCGATAGCGTTGATATTAAGTTCTCCGTAACGGCGATTGAACCACTATTGGATCAAGTGATTTCATCTCATGATTACGGCTGTCCAAAAGAAGATCAGAAATTTTGGCGAGCATTACAGCTTAATATGCCCTTCGATCCAGCCAGAACATTGTTTATTGATGACTCTGAACCGGTGCTGCTCAGTGCCGAAAAGTATGGTATAGCCCATCTACTGTGCATTGCGCAACCCGATAGCCAGCAGCCAAACAAAGTGGTCAAACGATTTTCAGCCATCGAGGCATTCGATCAGATTGTTAATCTCGGAATCCAGGCCTGATGTATGGATAAGGTCCGGATTGACAAGTGGCTGTGGGCAGCACGGTTTTATAAAACTCGCTCACTGGCGAAATCGGCGATAGAAGGTGGGAAAGTGCACATTGATGGCCAAAAGTCGAAACCCAGTCGCACGCTCGCAGTCGGCGTGATGTTGACCTTGCGTCAGGGCGAAGACGTTCAGACGATTGAGGTGATAGCTCTGTCAGAGCATCGCCGGGGGGCTCCTGAAGCTCAACTGCTCTATTCAGAGACAGAACAAAGTATAGAGCTACGCGAGAAGAAGTCATCAGAACGGGCCGCCTTTCATGGCTCCATGCCCGCCTCTATCCGTCCCAACAAAAAGCAACGCCGCCAAATTCATCGCTTTATCAAAATCTAATCTCTTAACATCGGTAAAATATGTAACCTATGAAAAATCACGATATATTGCAACGATTCCTCTTTGATGGCACTGATATCCGAGGTGAGATAACGACTCTCGAATCTAGCTATCAAAACATTGTCAGCCGACAAAAATACCCCAAACCTGTCGCCCATCTATTGGGAGAGTTTCTGGCCGCCGCAAGCTTACTCAGTGCTACGCTCAAGTTTCCCGGAATAGTTACCATTCAAGCAAGAGGAGACGGCCCATTATCAACACTGATGGTGGAATGTGCTCAGGTGTCAAATCTACGCGGCATTATTCGTGGCGATTTGGAACGCGCAGAGGGCTTGTCTAGCCTAACCGAATTGATGGGGTCAGCGACCTTAGCCATCACCATTGAACCCATAGGCGGCGAGCGCTACCAGGGCATCGTCCCGATGGAGGCAGACAATTTGAGCGCCTGCTTAGAATACTACTTTGCGCAGTCCGAGCAGCTGCCAACGAAAATAAGTCTCACCGCCAATGACCAATTGGCCGGCGGCCTTTTGATCCAGCAGATGCCCAATACCGCTGGCCGTACCAAAGGCGAGAACGACTGGGGACATGTATCAGCGCTTCTCGGCACGTTGAAAACCGAAGAACAGCTGAGCTTATCCCATAATGACCAGTTATATTTACTATTTCATCAAGAGGCGATTCGACTATTTGAGCCCAGGGACATCCACTTTTTCTGTAGCTGCTCAAAGCAGCGAATCGCAGATACCCTTGTGTCATTGGGTGCCGATGAAATCCGAGGAATCATTGAGGAGCAGGGGGTTGTCGCGATTACCTGCCAATTCTGCGATGAACAATATCGATTTGATAGCGACGATGTCGAGGACCTTTTTGACGATAAAAAAATGACTCTCCACTGAGCTAGAGTCTGCGTTTGCTAGCCATTAAAAGACCCTATTTGCGTAATTTATTCACTGAGAAGTGAGGTCAGCTTAGTTAGAATCTGGCATACTAGCCGGCCGAGAGGGAACAGGATTCCTTAAATTATTTTCGATCACTTTGGGAAGAGGGAAAGAGAATGGCAGAACCAGTAATTCACACCAACTTGAGCGCTACGGAGCTCACGAATATCGCATTAGACCGCGGTGAAGGTCGCCTAAGTAGTTGCGGCGCATTTTTAGCCACAACAGGCCGCCGCACAGGCCGCTCGCCCGGCGATAGATTTATTGTCGACGAGGCTACCACGTCGGCCTCCATCGACTGGGAATCTGTCAATCGCCCTATCTCCGGAGAAATATTTGACGCCCTGTGGGACCGGGTTACAGCCTATCTGGCGGATAGAGAGCGCTTTATCTCACACCTTCATGTCGGCCAGGATTCAGACCATTACATTCCAGTTCAGGTGACCACGCAAACAGCCTGGCACGGTCTGTTCGCGCATAATATGTTTATTCGTACCGATAGCTACAACCACGGTAGCAAGGGTGAGTGGCAGATTCTTCACGCGGCCGACTTTGTCTGCGAACCGGAGCGTGATGGTACCAATAGCGACGGCACTGTAATTATCAATTTCGCTCAACGCAAAGTACTTTTGGCTGGTATGCGTTATGCCGGTGAAATGAAAAAAGCCATGTTTTCAGTACAGAACTTCCTGCTGCCAGGCAATGATGTTATGTCTATGCACTGTGCCGCTAATGTCGGAGACGATGGCGATACTGCACTGTTTTTTGGCCTGTCAGGTACGGGTAAAACTACGCTGTCAGCTGATCCAGATCGTTTCTTGATCGGTGATGACGAGCACGGTTGGGGCAAGGGCACAGTGTTTAATTTGGAAGGGGGCTGTTACGCCAAGACCATAGACCTGAGCCAAAAGAATGAACCGGTCATTTGGGACGCTATTAAGTCCGGTGCCATTATTGAGAATGTTGTCATCGATGAAAAGACTCTGCTTGCAGACTACTGCGATACTGCGTTATCTGAAAATGGTCGCTGCAGCTACCCTCTCGAGCATGTTGAAAAACGCTGCATCGAAAATCAGGCTGGCGAACCGAAAAACATTATCTTTTTGACCTGCGATGTCACTGGTGTGTTGCCGCCGGTGTCGCTTCTGTCAAAAGAGGCTGCGGCCTATCACTTTTTAAGTGGCTATACAGCCCGTGTGGGCTCTACTGAGATGGGTGGCGAAGCCGGCATACATCCAACCTTCTCTACCTGTTTTGGCGCACCATTTATGCCACGACCAGCGTCTGTCTATGCAGAGCTTTTAATGAGGCGCATCGAGGAGTTTGGCTCTAGAGTCTATTTGGTGAATACTGGCTGGACTGGCGGTTCAGGCGGCTCTAAAGGCACCGGTAGCCGGTTCCCTATTCCTGTCACCCGCGCAGTGGTTACGGCCATCACCAATGGGTCGTTGGAAAACTGCGCTACTGAGCATCTAGCTATGCTCAATTTAGAAATACCGACAGACATTCCCGGTGTTGACAAGGCGTATCTCAATCCTCGTAATAACTGGGCTGATCCTGCAGAGTATGACGAGCAGGCGGCTAAGCTTGCCGGTCTGTTTATTAAGAACATCGTTGGCTTTGCGCCTTCACAGGATGTGATTGACGCGGGCCCGCAGCTGTAAGTATCCATTGCTGCGCCGATAAAAAAAACCGCACTAGGGTCTAGTGCGGTTTTTTTTATCTTAAGGCTGTCTTCAGATAGAAATGTTACTTGCTGTTGTTGAGGATGTGATCAATCGCAGCCTTGACCTCATTATCACTACAATCCATGCAGGTACCGCGCATCGGCATCCCACGGATGCCATTGATGGCATTGGTATATACCACTTCAATACCCTGGGTTAAGCGAGCAGCCCAGGCTCCCACATCACCGATCATCGGAGCGCCTGCCACCCCTGTCGTATGGCAAGCCATGCAGTTAGTGCCATAGATGTCACTGCCGGAGCGCTCCGCTGTGCCAGCTCCAACTGCTGCCAAGACAACCTGTCCAGCCATGTTAACGTGCCCAATCGGTGCAATGCGAGCTGCCACTTGCTGCTCTTGGTCTGCCGTTAAATTTAAGCTGCTATCCTGCCCCCCGCAACCCATTAAAAGAGTACAGGCCAAAGTCATCAGTACAAAAGTTTGTTTCATTGTTGGCTCCATTGAAGCTTTAAATCGTTAAAAAATCTTAGCCTATTATACATAGGTCTTCCGAGATACTCACCAGCTCCGGTTAAATTAGCGGCCGGATTCCCACAGCACTGCGCACCTTTCCAATCAACTCAACACTCTGGTCACGAGCCCTGACGGCACCATGTTGTAAGATACGTTCGATTTGCGCTGGATGTTCAAGTAATTCAAGGTATTTCTCTCTCGGCCCTTTTAGTTGATCATTAACTAGCTCAAACAGCTGCTTCTTGGCATCGCCCCAGCCAATGCCTTGCTCGAACTCGACGCGCATGGCAGCGGTTTTCTCTGGAGTGGCAAAGGCCTTCCATATCTGAAATACCGCCGAGCTGTCGGGATCCTTGGCTTCACCAGGCTCGAGTAAATTAGTCTTAATCTTATTAATGTGTTTTTTTAGCTGCTTCTCAGTCAAAAATAGTGGAATCGTGTTGCCGTAGCTCTTACTCATCTTGCGACCATCGAGGCCCTGTAAAATTGCGGCATCATCGTCAACCTGAGCGGCGGGTAAGACGAAGTGCTCACCGTAATGGTGGTTAAATCGCTGAGCAATATCTCGGGCCATCTCCACATGTTGAATCTGATCGCGTCCAACAGGAATCTTATGAGCATTAAACATCAAAATATCTGCAGCCATCAGGATTGGGTAGCTGAATAACCCCATACTAACGGCGGCATCATCATCCTCTCCCGCCTCGACATTTGCCTGCACTGCACCCTTGTAAGCATGCGCACGATTCATCATGCCCTTTGCTGTCATGCAGGTCAGTAGCCAGGTTAACTCCGGAATCTCGGGAATATCCGATTGCCGATAAAACATGACTCTATCTGTGTCTAGTCCCAGCGCTAGCCAAGTCGCCGCAACCTCAATCGTAGACTGATGAACCAGATCGGCATCCTGACATTTAATCAATGCATGGTAATCAGCCAAAAAGAAAAATGACTCGTTGTCGCCGAAACGACTGGCTTCTATCGCCGGACGAATCGCGCCAACATAGTTGCCTAGATGTGGCGTTCCAGAGGTGGTAATACCCGTTAGTACCCGTTGCTTACTCATATAAACTCTACTATTTAAGGCTGGTGGCTATCATAATCAATCTCAGAGGTTACTCAACCTCTATGCTCAAACTGCTCGATCTATTAAAAAACGCGGTCAGTACGTCGGTTAATCTAGCGGCATCTTGCGATCCTGTCACTTCTCTGCAAGAGTGCATGGCGAGCTGCGGTATACCCACATCTAAGGTTGGCACGCCGAGTCGAGCGGCGGCAATAGGCCCGATGGTACTGCCGCAGGCGGTATCACTTCGCGACACAAAGCTTTGTACCGGTACATCGACATCTGCACAGAGCTGACGAAACAGGCTTGCTGTGAGGCTGGTTGTCGCATAACGCTGTTTGACGTTAACCTTGATCACAGGACCGCCGTTTAATCTAGGGCTATGCTCGCTATCGTGTTTAATAGGGTAATTAGGATGCACAGCATGGGCGTTGTCACAGGAGATCATCAGTGACTTATCAATCACAGCGTTGCGCTCTTCAGATTCAGTCAGACGTGCTATCACGGCTTCAAGGAAGGGCCCGTCGGCTCCCACCGCAGAGACACTGCCAACCTCTTCGTGATCATTACAGACCATAAGACAGGTATTAGTCGCGTCAGCTTGGAGCAGCGCCTGAGTGGTGACAAAGCAGCTGAGCAAGTTATCTAAACGGGCCGACGCCAGTAACTCATCATTGATACCCAGCATCGCAGCACCCTGAGTATCATAGAGACACATTTCATAATCCAAAACCTCTTCACCGTCCAATAGAAACTCGTCTGCTAGCAGATCCCGGAAGCTTTCCGACTTATCTGTCATCATTAATAGCGGCGGCAGATCCGTCTGAGCATTAACCGTGCGATCACTGTTCGCCTTGCGGTCCAGGTGAATTGCCAGGCTCGGGATAATCGCCACTGGGCGCTTAAAATCGACTAAAGTTTGCTTGAGCTGTTGCTGCTTATTTCGATAAACCAGACGACCTGCTATAGAGAGATCGCGGTCAAACCATGGATTTAACAGTGCACCACCATAGACTTCCACTCCTAATTGAAGATAGCCCATTACTGCTATCTCTGGCTGCGGTTTAACCATTAAACAGGGGCTGTCCGTATGGGCTCCAGTCATCCTAAGACCCGCCGTAACTAGGGGCGCTGAGCCAACCGTAAAGGCAATAATGGACGAACCATTGCGGCTTAAAAAATGTTTATCTCCGCTCTTCAATGTCCAGCTATCCGATTCATTGAGCTCAGTAAAACCCGATTTGGCAAGCATTTCAGACATACATCTAACCGCATGAAATGGTGTCGGTGAGGCATCTAAGAATACCATCAAGTCACTGTTAAATTGATTGCCATCGACCGTCATTACGCCATTCCTTATTAGTTAGATTATGATTTTAATCGCGCCAGCAGACTCGAAGTATCCCAGCGATTCCCACCCAGCTCCTGAACCTCCGCGTAGTAACTATCAACTAGCTTGGTGACCGGCAATGAGCTGCCGTTGTGTCCAGCCTCTTCAAGGGCAAAGCCCAAATCCTTGCGCATCCACTGCACCGCGAAACCATGCTCATAGTTACCAGCCAACATCGTTTCAAAGCGATTTTCCATCTGCCAGGATTGCGCTGCCCCCTTGGAGATTACATCGACCACCTGATGAGCATCCAAACCAGCCCTCTCAGCGAAATTGAGGCCTTCGGCCAAGCCCTGCACTAGCCCGGCAATACAAATCTGATTAACCATTTTACACAGCTGGCCGCTGCCAACTGGCCCCATCAGTTGCACGGCTTTGGCAAAGCAGGCGATAGCGGTCTCAACCTGCCCAAAATACTCTGAATTTCCGCCACACATGACGGTTAGCTGGCCATTTAAAGCACCCTGCTGCCCCCCAGAGACTGGCGCATCAATAAAGCCACAGCCTTGAGCGGACATGGCGACAGCTAACCGCTTAGCCAAGCTCGCTGAAGTAGTCGTATGGTCGACCACAATAGCATCAGGCTTTATACCCGCTAATATACCCTCCTCCGCGAATACGACCTCTTCCACATCTTTATCATTACCCAGACAGAGAAAAACAATCTCGGCATTATGCACGGCGGCATCGGGCGTCAGAGCATGCTGCCCAGAGTATTCAGCAATCCAGCGCTCCGCTACTGGCGTGGTGCGATTGTAAACAGTCACCTGATAACCGTTACGACTCAGCCAGCCGGCCATGGGATAGCCCATAACGCCCAGACCTAAAAATGCAATGGGTTTGCCCATACTCTAAGACCCCTCAGCTACTAACAGAAAAATCAATAACGCACCCAACGCTAGACGATAAATAACAAAGGGCAACATTCCAACACGTTCCACAAAACGCAGAAAACTGTGTATACACAGATAGGCAGTAACAGCAGACAAAATTGTACCAATAACAATATCGGACCAGGGCACAGACATCTGATCTAGTAATTGTAGCCCTTTATAACCGCCACTTAGAGCAATGATAGGTATCGCTAACAAAAATGAAAAACGTGCCGCCGACATCCGATCAAATCCAAGCATCAAGGCAGCTGTCATGGTGACACCAGATCTAGACGTACCCGGAATTAGTGCCAGAGCCTGAGCCAAGCCGACTAACAAGGCCGTTTTCCAAGTAAGCTCATTCAACGTCTTGCCGCCGCGAAAACGAAGATCTGCCCACCCTAACAGCAGCCCAAACAGCATAGTCGTTAGAGCGATGACCAACATAGATCTAAGATGCGCTTCGATAAAGCCACCAAAAATCAGACCGGCGATACCAGCGGGAACCGTGCCTATAACAAGATACCAGGCCAGATCACTTTCAGGGGTTCGCGACTGCCCCAAACTTTTAAACCAGGCCTCAGACAGAGTACGAATGTCATGACGAAAATAAACCACTACCGCAACAAAAGAACCCACATGCACAGCAACGTCAAAGACAAGCCCCTGATCAGGCCAACCCAAAATTTGCGAGGGTAAAATAAGATGCGCTGAACTCGAAATTGGAAGAAACTCAGATAAGCCTTGAATAATAGCTAGCCAAATAACCTGTAGAATATCCATTACTTACCCTGTCCTAATACGTTTACGTTTTTGCCAGGCATCCGCCCCACGTAAATAAACTAGTTCGATCTCGTCAATTGGCTGCGCCAAACCCGTCGCAAATCCCCGTTCTGCAATCTTCAATAAATCTACAGCATCGGGATACACATCGATAAAAGTTGGCAGCTCAAGTGCGGCGGCTTCACCAACTACAACGCAGTGCTGATAGCCATTTATTAATTTTAAAGCTCCCTCGGCATTCAAAAGTTGATCCTCTTTCATAGCACTTAATTGACCATTTTCTTCAAGTCGATAGCAACCGCAGTTGAACTCTCCCATTCGGGCATCAAGTACTGCGACTATTACTAGACCACAACTCAATCCTTGTTTGCGCGCGGCGGTTTCTGCCATTACCTGAAGCGTCGAAACAGCTACAACAGGCAGCTCCAGACCAAATGCCAAACCCTGAACGGCGGCAAAACCAATGCGTAGACCGGTAAATGATCCAGGACCTAGCGTAACAGCTAGCCCATCGAGCGCTCTCACTTTTATCTCTGCCTCTCTGAGCACCTCATCAACCATCGACATAACAAGCCGAGTGTGGGAGCGCGGCTCTTCCGAATACCTTGAGATCAATCTACCGCCCCACTTTAAAGCAACTGAGCAGGCTGGTGTCGAGGTTTCAATCGCTAAAACTGCGGTCATGGTTATTCTCTGTCAGTGATATGCTGCTTAATCGATGGACAAAAAAAATCCCCCACCGGAAGGTAGAGGATTTTACAGCTATAGCACAAGTTAGACTATCAGGATTTTGCTGCTGGAGTCTTTTTTACAGGTGCTTTTTTAGCGGCGGCCTTTTTGACCGATACTTTCTTAGCTGCGGCTTTTTTAACAGGTGCTTTCTTAACAGCGACTTTCTTAGCTGCGGCTTTTTTAACAGGTGCTTTCTTAACAGCGACTTTCTTAGCTGCGGCTTTTTTAACAGGTGCTTTCTTCGCCAACGCTTTCTTGGCAGTAGTCGCTCTCTTAGCCGATATTTTCGCAGCTAATTTTGCCTTAGCCTTAACTTTAGCTGCTGATTTTTTAACTTGAGCCTGCGCTTTAACGGCCTGAATTTTAGCTTTAGCTGCCGCTTTTTTCTCCGCCGCCTTTACTTTGGAGGCCAATCGATTAGCTGCAGCTTTGACTTTTTTCGCATTCTGCGCAGTGCGAGCCTTAGTCCAGCGTAGCCCAAACTTCTTAACCGCAGCAGCTAAATCAGATACTACCTTGGCATTTAATTTTGCTTCAAACGCAGCCAGCCCTTCCTTAGCTTTGGCTTCCGCTGCCAACAGTGAATCTGCGACCTGGGCTGAACGAAGTCCATCTTTCGCTGCCTTTACAGCATTCTGCGCAGACCTGTATGTTTCATTAGTCGTTTTAAAACTCTTTCGTGCGGAGGCCATTGCTCTGCGTGCTGCCGGCGTCGCTTTTGAGCCTAATTTTGCTTTAGCTGCAGAGATTTTTTCACGAGTAGCGGTTAACTTTTTACCCTGTGCTGCGAGTCTCGCTTGGGCAGCAGTTACCACTGCTGTTGCCTTTTGCGCTGCAGTTATCTTAATCGCTTTTTTCGCGGGTGTTTTTTTCATCATATTTTTCTTGGCAGATTTTTTCAATTTAACTCTCCGAGGACTAGCTAGTTAAGAATTTAAAAATGGATGTTATTATGGTATTAAAAATTTCTAGGGGAGAGTTTAATCGCCACCCATTTGCTTTAGCAACCTTTAAGCCGAAATAACTCTAAAAATCTATTAATTAAGCATTTTTAGAGAAACTATTCAGTAAAATGATAGTTTTTTGCCCGTTTTCTACGAATATTAAAAACAAAAGACTCTATCCTAGAATACCTACAATTCGCGACTGTACGATATCAAGTCGCCCTAATCCGTCAATTGAGGCGAAGACTGGAGCGGCATTTTTCTGCATTGAAAGATCTGTATAAAACGTAACTAGGGGCATAGTTTGCTGGTGATAGACATTTAGACGATTGCGTACTGTAGCTTCTTGGTCGTCAACTCGCTGCATCAACGGTTCACCCGTTGCATCATCGATGCCTTCGGTTACAGGCGGATTATATTGGACATGGTATATGCGCCCGGAGCCCTCATGGACGCGACGGCCACTTAGTCTCGAGACAATTTCTTCATCGGCGACCGAAATTTCAATAACAAATTCAATATCTATTCCAGCATCAACCAGAGCCTCTGCTTGGGGAATCGTACGAGGAAAACCATCAAACAAAAAGCCATTGTTACAATCTGACTGTTGAATACGTTCCTTTACAAGGGCAATAATAAGATCATCCGACACTAGACCACCTGAGTCCATAACATCTTTGACCTGCACCCCTAACTCAGACCCTGATTTGACCGCAGCACGCAGCATGTCTCCAGTAGAGATTTGAGGCACGTTGTATTTTTCAGTAATGAATTGTGCCTGTGTGCCTTTCCCTGCACCCGGTGGGCCTAACAAAATCAATCTCATTAATACTGTTCCTTCAATAGGTTCATAGTGACAATGTGAGAGGGCAAAATAACGGTTAATGTACTGTGCGAACACCCGCCCCACCTCGAATAAAATGGTCGGTCACCATACAGGGTTTGCCCAAATCAGACAAGTGGCCGTCGCGCTACGCCCTTACTCGCGGGCCTTGACAGCGCACCATAGCGACTCGAGGTCATCGACACTCATGCCGCTAAGACGTTCTCCCGAAGCCAAACTTTCCATAGCTTCAAACCGACGCTTAAATTTGTTATTGGCAGAGCGCATGGCCTTCTCAGGATCTACAGACAGATGACGAGCGAGATTAACGCAGCTAAAAAGTAAGTCGCCCATCTCATCTTCCATGGCGGCTCTGTCACCTCGCGTGATTTCTACCTCAAGTTCTGCGATTTCTTCTTTTACTTTGGCCAGCACGTCTTTTGGATCGGTCCAATCAAAACCAACGGATGATGCTCTTTTCTGGAGTTTCTGCGCGCGATTTAGTGCAGGCATGGCCAACGGGATATCCGCCAGCACCCCATCCTCACCTTTACCGGCTCGCTCTCCCCTTTTGGTCTCCTCCCATTGCTTATTAATCGCTTTAACATCAAAAAAAAGATCAGGGCTCCTAACCGACTGCAATGTGCCATCGGGGAATACGTGGGGATGCCGCCTAATAAGTTTTTCAGTGATACCGGAAACAATAGTATCCCAATCAAAGGTAGTATCTTCGGCCCCCAACTGGCTATAAAAAATTATTTGGAATAATAAATCGCCCAACTCTTCACTAAGATGCTCCATATCGTTGCGCTCGATCGCGTCAACCACCTCATAAACTTCCTCGACCGTGTATGGCGCAATGGTCTGAAACGTTTGCTTAATATCCCAGGGACAACCGGTCTCGGAGTCACGCAAGCGCGACATCAAATAGCGAAGATCGTCGATACTATAAGTATGACCCATTAACTGTATATTCCGGAGGACAGATAGCGGTCGCCGCGATCGCAGATAATAGTAACAATGGTGGCATTTTCCAGTTGCAGGCTAAGACTGAGAGCTGCCGCGACCGACCCGCCCGCCGAGACACCACAGAAGATGCCCTCTTCTCGTGCTAATCGACGCATAGCCTGCTCAGCATCGGCCTGTGAGATGTCCATCAACTGGTCAACCCTGGCCGCATCAAAAATTCCTGGCATGTAAGCTTTAGGCCAACGTCTAATACCGGGGATGGCAGCACCCTCCTCAGGTTGCAGGCCGATAATTTGAATATCTGGATTCTGGGTCTTTAAAAAAGCCGAGGTTCCCATAATCGTGCCCGTGGTACCCATAGAACTTACAAAATGGGTGACGGCGCCCTGAGTATCACGCCAAATTTCTGGGCCAGTACCCTCATAATGGGATAGTGGATTATCGGGATTATTAAATTGATCGAGGACAGTGCCCAAACCCTGCCGCTGCATTTTCTGGGCCAAATCTCGGGCACCTTCCATGCCTTCACTTTGGCTTACTTCGATGAGCGTTGCACCGTAAGCAGTCATTGCCCACTTGCGCTCATCCGTGGCATTGTCAGGCATAATGAGTGTCAGGCGATAGCCTTTCATCGCGGCCACCATTGCCAGCGCAATACCGGTATTGCCACTAGTAGCCTCGATCAAACGATCACCTGGCTTTATCTCTCCACGTGCCTCAGCCTTACTTATCATGCCGTGAGCAGGCCGGTCTTTGACACTGCCTGCTGGGTTGTCACCTTCAAGTTTCGCAAGAATAGTATTAGTAGTCTCGCCGGGCATGCGCTGCAGCCTCACTAAACGAGTGTTACCAATGCAATGATCAATTGTGGGGTAATCCATGCTAGTCCTTTTCCCGCTTAACTATCAGGAGGGTTATTGTGCCTGAAGCCTCAATGCAACGCGCCTCTGAGTCGGCTATAAGCAATAACTATTTAACATAAGGCGCTAGATTTTAGCTGCCATAGAGCGCATCACACATTGGCTGCTAAGTATTAGGGGCTAAGTAAGAATAGCGTAGGCAATCGCATACTGTACCTCGTCGGCCAGGCTCAACAACACCTGACTCCCACCCCGCCTGCGCATTACCGCCTCTGCACCACCGGACAGACTTATCGCTGGCGCACCCTTGTTATCGTTGATGACATTGATATCCTGAAAGCTGACGCCATGACCAATACCGGTCCCCAAGGCCTTAGCCACGGCTTCTTTGGCAGCGAAACGCTTAGCCAGAAAAGCCGCTCGGTTATCCAAGCGTGCAAATTCCTGTTGCTCCGTCAGTGTGAGTATCCGTTGTGTAAATTTGTCACCCTGGCGCTCAAGTACCTTGGCTATACGGTCAATCTGGACTATATCTGTACCTATACCTATTACCATTGTCTTTATAACTCTTGTGGCTACACTCTTACAGCGTCACTATTAGACGCTATTGGGACGCTTTGGACAGCAGGTGCTGCCGATACAGCTCTCGACTGTGTAGCTGCCGACCGCCTAAATAGAAGTTTATCACGCCGCGCAGCAGTTGCTTGGCGGTTTTCATTACCGAACGTTGACTAAAATCTCCGGCGATAAGACCCAAGATATCTTCGCCAAGATACACGCCTGACACCTGCTTATGCTGATTGGATAGTTCAATAAGGCCCTGCTCCGGCATATAGTGATACAGCTTACCAGCCACAACTGCTGTGCCATGAACCACTTCAGAATCCAATACTAGCCCATAACCCAGCTCATCAAGCAGCGCCATTTCTAAATATCTCAGCATTAGCTCGTCGGGACCCTCGGTCACGAGCCGCAACATAAATGCTGAGTACTGTTGGTAGAGATAATCATGAGCATCATATTCAGGCAATAGCCTGTATAGCAGCTCGTTGACATAGAGTCCCGTAAACAGACATTCTTGCTGTAAAAATGCAGGCGTATTTATGGCGTCAGCCTGTGTTAGAGTTTTTAGATCGCCGCGGCCCTGCCAGCTAAATTGATGTTCGGTATAGGGAAAGATGGCGCGGCTAATTCCACGCTTGTTTGGCTTTCGAAAGCCTTTGGCGACGCAGCGAATCCGACCATGACTTTTAGTAAAAAGGTCGACGAGCAAGCTCGTCTCACTATACGGTGTAGAGTGCAGGACAAAGCCTGCTTCGGCATCAACCCGCACGAGTATTTAATCGTCCATGTAACCAAGACTGCGCAGTGCTCTCTCGTCATCAGACCAGCCACTGCGAACCTTGACCCAGGTTCTAAGCATTACTTTACAACCCAAGAGGCTCTCTATGTCTGCACGGGCCTGCTCGCCTACTTTTTTAATCCGTTCGCCATTAGTCCCGATAATAATCTTTTTCTGGCCCTCCCGTTCAACCAGAATCAATGCGCTGATGTGGGTGATTTTCTTTTCCGCACGAAACTCTTCAATTTCAACCGTCACCTGGTACGGGACCTCGGCACCCAACTGCCGCATGATTTTTTCCCGCACAATTTCCGAGGCCAAAAATCGCTCGCTGCGATCAGTAATCTGATCTTCAGGGAATGCATGCATCCGTTCTGGAATATGTGCCTTAATTTTTTCTTGCAGCTCATCGAGATTAGTTTTGCGCAACGCGGAGAGTGGAATAAGCTCAACTGCATTGACCTTACTCTCTAAAAACTTCAAGTGCGGCAGCAGCGCTGCCTTATCTTCAATCATATCCACTTTGTTGATCGCGACAATCAGTGGCACTGGATTATTAGACAGATATTTGGCCACATATTCATCGGCCTCGCTCCATTCGAAACGATCCACCACAAACACCACCACATCGACATCCGCTATGACGCCGGCAGCGGAGCGATTCATCACACGGTTGATCGCCCGCTCTTGATTGGTATGTATACCCGGCGTATCGACAAAAATCATCTGCAGATCAGCTTCAGTCTTGATGCCCAGCAAGGTATGCCTGGTTGTCTGCGGCTTGCGCGAGGTAATGCAAAGCTTTTGACCCAGAATGTGGTTCAATAATGTAGATTTACCCACATTAGGGCGGCCAATAATAGCGACATAGCCACAGCGAGGTTCCGTCAAGATGACTTCTCCAATTCAATTAATAGTTGTGCTGCTACCATTTGCTCCGCTTTGCGAACACTACTGGCGACAGCACTGATTTCTTTTTCAACCGCAGCAATCTTACAGCTAACGGTAAATAGGCGGCTATGAGCTTCACCACCCGTGTTGACCAGCGTATAGTCAGGCACTGGTTTACCTCGCTTCTGCAGCCACTCTTGCAAACTAGTCTTGGCATCCCTAATGGAATCCGCCTCTGACGCTGCGGCCAGCAAGTCTTTAAACCAAATGGCAATACAGCCCTGCGCTGCCGCTAGACCTGTGTCCACGTAAACGGCACCGATCAATGCTTCCACTGTATCTCCTAAAATAGAGTCACGTCGATGGCCACCACTTTTCATCTCCCCGGGGCCAAGCAGTAACTCTGAACCCAATTCAAGCTGCTTAGCGACACCGGCTAATGATTCCGCACGGACAATCTGCGAGCGCATACGACTTAAATCGCCTTCACGTGCTTTGGGGAAATTTCGATAAAGGATATCGGTAACGGATAGGCCTAGAATTGCATCACCGAGAAATTCTAGACGTTCATTATTACTACCGCCACAGCTGCGATGGGACAGCGCTAGCATTAAAATCGACACGTCTGTGAAGCTATAATTAAGGCGCTCTTGGAGTCGCTGGACATTGCCTGTCACCTAATACCTCTGTAGTCAATTATATCTGTCGGCACTTTCGCCCTGAGGCGTCATCAAAAAAAACGCCAATGCCAAATAGTTCAGTTGAATAGTCATATTCAAGATTGATGGATGGCTATGTGTTGGTCGTAATATCGTTACCGCCCCCACATAGATACCGTTAATTTGTTTTACTCGCCACAACCCACATAACCTAACTAGACTACAGGATTTTAAATGCTTAGTCAGCATGACCCATGGACTTCATGGCGTTGCTGACCAATCAAAGTTCTTAGCCTCGAGGCCCTATCCTTGAGACCCATCTATAAAACAAGCAACTCCACGTGACCTATCGAGTTTATATCGCTGACCTATACAGTGGTCACAGCTGTATCTTAATTAGTATGCCGAGCGCGATAAGTCTTATCGCCAAAATTCTTCAACTAGAATCATTACTGAATTTTACCCGCTCGCTCAAAACTCGGCACACTTAAAAAGTCATTCCAAAACATCCAGCGGGCAAACGCCTTACCGACAATACGATCCTCGGGCACAGGACCCCAGACACGACTATCACTAGAATTATCGCGATTATCACCCATCATAAAGTAATGCCCCTCAGGCACGACAGCAGAAAAATTATGGCTGAGTCGCGTGGCGACTGTGCGCCTTTGTAATCGGTGTTCAACGCCGGTCAGATTTTCTGACATTACCACTGATCTCGGAGCATCAGGTTTTTCAGACACCGCTGACTGAACCATTTCATCGCCATTGATATAGACAACGCCATTGAGCACACGCACCTCATCACCGGGCAAACCGACCAGTCGTTTAATAAAGTATCGGTCCTCATGGGGCGGAAAAAACACTAATACGTCACCACGCTGTGGGGAGCCAATCTCTAGCAACTTAGTTCGCAACACCGGCAGCCGAATACCATAGGTCCACTTACTAACCAAAATAAAGTCACCCACTTTAAGTGTGGGCACCATTGACTGTGAGGGTATCTGAAAAGGCTCGATAACAAATGAACGAAGCAACAAAACCAGACCGAGTACTGGTGCCAGAGAACCTGTAAATTCAATAAGTCCTTCTTGCTGCTTAACGACAAATTTATTCAGCAGCCAAAACGCACCTGCCAGCAAAAATACAATGGTAAGAATTAGCTCAAAATTAAGATCCATCAGAATTTAGCTCCATTAAGGTTGTCCATTAAGTGCGTAGTACTGCAAGGAAAGCATCTTGGGGTATTTCAACATTACCTACCTGCTTCATCCGCTTTTTACCGGCCTTTTGTTTTTCTAACAATTTCTTCTTACGACTGACATCACCACCATAACATTTCGCGGTCACATTCTTTCGTAGCGCCTTGACGGTCGTGCGGGCAATAACGCTACCGCCAATAGCCGCTTGTATAGCCACGTCAAACATTTGCCGAGGAATCAGCTCTTTCATCTTGTCAGCGAGATTACGGCCCTTTTGCAAAGAGTGCTCCCGGTGCGTAATCGCGGCCAGAGCATCAACTCGATCGCCATTAATTAAGATATCTAACTTGACGAGATTGGCCATCTCAAAGCGAACGAAGCTATAGTCTAGCGAGGCAAAGCCGCGGCTGACTGATTTAAGTCTATCAAAGAAATCCATTACCACTTCGCTCATGGGTAACTCGTAACGAATTGACACCTGACCGCCAATAAACTGCATATCTTTTTGTACGCCACGCTTCTCCACACACAGCGATATCACATTACCCACATAGTCTTTCGGCACCAATATATTCGCTTCGCAGATCGGTTCCCGCATCTCCGCTACCTGCCCTGGATCTGGCAGATCAGAGGGATTAGATATGTAGAGGGTGTCACCCTTGGCAGTAATGATTTCATAGACCACCGTTGGAGCAGTTGTAATAAGGTCCAAGTCATACTCACGCTCAAGGCGCTCTTGAATGATTTCCATATGCAGCATGCCTAGGAATCCACAACGGAAACCAAAACCTAATGCATCGGAGCTCTCTGGCTCGTAAAACAACGATGCATCATTCACCGCCAACTTAGCTAGCGCTTCACGAAATTCTTCAAAGTCGTCAGAATCAACCGGGAACATGCCAGCATAGACCTGTGGCTTAATTCTCTTAAAGCCCGGCAGAGCATCGACATCAGACGTGCTGTGGTGGGTTAATGTATCCCCCACTGGCGCGCCGAGAATATCTTTGATCCCCGCAACAACAAAACCCACTTCACCGGCACGCAGCTGCCCGGTTGATTTGCGCTTAGGGGTAAACACGCCAACGCTGTCGACCACATGCGGTTTGCCTATGGTTTTAACGATAATCTTATTTTTGACCGAGAGAGTGCCTTGCATAACCCGTACCAGCGAAACGACACCGAGATAGTTATCAAACCATGAGTCAATAATCAGCGCCTGTAATGGCGCATCGACTTCGCCCACGGGCGCCGGAACCTTTTTGACTAGCTCTTCGAGAATATCAGTGATGCCCTCGCCGGTTTTTGCGCTACAACGCACTGCATCCGTGGCTTCAATACCAATAATGTTTTCAATTTCGTTTATAACTTGCTCTGGTTCGGCCTGAGGCAGATCCATTTTGTTTAGCACCGGTATCACTTCCAGCCCCTGAGTGATCGCCGTATAACAGTTAGCCACCGACTGCGCCTCAACGCCCTGAGCGGCATCAACAACCAGCAGCGCGCCTTCACAGGCTGCCAGCGATCGAGAGACTTCATAGCTGAAGTCCACATGGCCAGGCGTATCAATAAAGTTAAGCTGATAGGTCCTACCATCTTGGGATGTAAACGGCAACGTAACGCTCTGAGACTTGATAGTGATACCGCGCTCACGTTCGATAGCCATAGAATCCAGCACTTGCGCAGCCATTTCGCGGTCTGCAAGGCCGCCACAGAGCTGGATAAATCGATCCGCAATGGTCGATTTCCCATGGTCAATGTGGGCGATGATTGAAAAATTTCTAATATGACTGAGATCGGACAAAGGGTTTGTACTGCCGTTAAAATTTGCGAGGGGAGTCTAGCCTATTTGCAAGCCAGACGCTATTAACCGCCTGATTTTAAAGATCAAAATGCAAGCGATTAAAAAGCGCTATTGAGTGGACTGTCAAATAGCGCAGCGATGAATTACTCAGCGAGCTGAATTGTCCGGAAAATAGCTCGACCCTGACGATAAAACCGAATCGCTACTGGCATGTTTTTCGGCAACGCTTCGATAACCTTTCGATACTCAACAATATCATCGATGCGGCTGTAACCCAGTTGCACAATGATATCGTCAACTTGCAACATTGCCTCGGACGCCGCTGAATCTGGGGAGACCTGCGTCACAAGTACACCTCCGCGAAGACGGAGTCTCAGGCGCTCTTCCTTTTGCAGAGCCTTAACTATCAGCCCCAACGAGTCGGCGCCATCGGTACTTTTAGCAAGAAGCTCCTGGTCGCCATCCGCAAGAGAGCCAACGACCACTGTCAGAGTTTTTCGCCTACCCTCGCGGTAAATATCTACCTTGGCTTTATCACCAGGCACTATCATCCCCACCACATGGGGTAAATCGCCGGACTTAGCAATAGACTGCCCATTGACACGCACAACAACATCACCTGGCTGGATGCCACCCTTAGCGGCAGGACTGTCTTGCTCCACCGAAGTAATCAAAGCCCCCTTTGGTGTGCCTAGCTGCAGTGACTCCGCCAGACTGTTAGTCACCTCTTGAATGGCTACTCCGAACCAGCCTCGCTGAACAGTTCCATGATCTTTCAGCTGTTCAATGACCCCCATAGCCACTCTCGAGGGGATGGCAAAAGAGAGCCCAATTGAACCACCTGAGCGCGAATAAATCTGTGAGTTAATACCAACGACCTGACCCTCAAGGTTAAACAAAGGGCCACCGGAATTACCAGGGTTAATCGCAACATCGGTCTGAATAAAAGGTACGTAGTTCTCACCCTTTTCTGTAGGAATACTGCGCCCGATAGCACTGACAATCCCCGCAGTGACAGAGTAGTCGAGACCAAAGGGCGATCCTATGGCCACCACCCAAGCACCGACCTTTAGCGTATCTGAGTCAGCAAATTCAAGTGCGGATAGATTTTTTGCATCAATTTTCAGGAGAGCTAAATCGGAGCGCCGGTCTGAGCCTACCACTGTGGCCGTGTATTCCCGGCGATCAGAAAATAAAACCTGGATTTCATCTGCCTCATCCACCACATGATGATTGGTCAAAATATAGCCGTCGTCTGAGATCACAAACCCGGAGCCCATAGAGCGCGCAGGACGCCGTGCCTGGGGTCCTTGGCGCGGCTCAAACAGCTCGCGTAAACTCTCTGGAATTTGATCATGAGGCATCTGTGGCGATCGCTGCTGCTGGCCCCGACTCAGAGTATTGATTTTAACCACGGCGGGAGAAGCCGCCTCAACAAGATCGGTAAAATTTGGCAATTGGGCATAAGCGGGTGAAAGGGTTACGAGTAACAATGCAGTAACAAAGATGAATTTCTTTAGCACAGGGTGTCTCCGATTAAAAAATGTAAATATGGCGATATGATGACTGTTCTATTGGAAGTCTAGAGCCTGCTTTTCACCCAGGTCACTGAGTAAGACCGGATTGAGACGTAAATCGTTCCGCAGTTTCTGACTTTGAAGGTTAACTAAGAACCCGCCAAGCAAAAGGCCACAAAGAGCGCCAAGCATGCTCTGCAACTCCCCCTGAGGTCCTGCAAGCCAGGCGCCAATCACTGACGAAACAACAGGCACCAGATACACCAAAAGTGAACCCTTAACAATGACATCTTCGGGGATACCTATGGTCACTGACTGGCCCGGCAAAACATTTTCAGGTGACTGAGAGTTCAATAGAACGCGAATACGATTAGTTTTGCCTGTTAGCTTAGATAAAACACGCTGCCCGCAGCCTTTTTCTGCAACACAGGCGTCGCAGGTAGAGGTCTGAATAGTCTCTACTAACAAGCTATCTAAATCGACCTGAACAACGGTCCCACTTTCCAGAATCATTCCGCTCTCGCTCGTTTAAGGATTAGCTGGCAAACGCCCTGTCGGCGTCATACCGATGGCAATACGAGTCGCTGTACTATGCGGGATCTCACCCACCACAGTAACGGTATACTGCCGATTATTAAACTTAGCCTTTGTCAGCACCACCGCTGTAGCACCGAGATTAGCCTCGACGTCAGGCAAGCTCCGGCTTCTTTCAGAAGCATCTATAAAGACAGAGAACACTGCCAAACCATCCGTATACATTAGCGACTCTCGGCCGCCAGGACCGACCGGTCGATAGGACGACAAAACGAAACCAGGCGGCCGCCATCTGGACTCCCACGCTGATGTCGATGAAAGGGTGCTGTCCTGCTGGCAGGAGGGCTCTTCGACAGCATCAGAGGTCGTCAGTGACTGCGGCCATTTAACATTATCGAGACTAGCACCAATGGCCACGTCGATAAATTGGAACCGCTCCATCGGTTTGCCGCGATGATTCATTAATACGGACTGCAACATCAGACCGGATTGCTTATCGATCGCAACAACATAACCATAGCGAAAGCTATCTTTGGGAATCACCTGCACCATCGAGACTAAACGACCGGCGATACGCGCATCACCCCGAATATGGAAATCATACAAATCTCTTAGATGGGCATAATTATCATCATCGATTTTAATAGGCCTACCGCCTAACAGTAGATCTGCCGCACGCAGGCAGTCGGAATCATCTTCACGACGGACTACCTCACGCTCCGGCCCATCCATATGCACAATTCGCTCATAGGTCTTTCCATCACGCACTATATGGCTGACTTTGATACTGCGGAGATTACCCCTATACTCGTAGGTCACAAGCCCGGTGTAGCTGGACTCTTTAGACGCTTTGGTCATACCCGCCACAAGGTCATAGCCCGAGGACATTGGCTCTGCCAATAAAGACCCATGCACAAAAATGGCGGCTAAAATAGCCGCCAGTCTTATACTTTTAAACCACAATTCAACCAACATCCGAATGGATTATCCTGTTTAGACTCAGCACTACTTACCGTTACTCAGGCTCAGGAGCAACGCTGTTCATCGTAACACGCGCAAACGGCAGCATTCCCTGACTGCTATTTAAAGCAGCATGGCTAGAGTGCTCTCTCATAATATCATTTAAATAACTGCGAAGCTCTACCTCTGAAAACTGCTTATTGATCGGCTGCCTGACCTCAAAAGTCTTGACTATAGGCTGTCGAGAGGTTTTGTTATTGCCGCCAACGCTGACCGTACGGGCTTGAATATTAGGCTGAAAACCTGAGGGGAACTGCAGTGCTGGCCCCGTATTTTGCATAGCCTCATCAACAGCGACTTCGGCAAACTGAATAGCATCTGCATTCTCAAGGCCGCCATTATTAAGCTGCTGCACTCCCAGAATAGCTACCATGGCCACAGATGCTGCAATAGCAAAACGACCCGCAGAACCAGCATGCCTTGTTAATGGGTTTATACGATGAGCATTTTCTAGATCAATAGCGGCTGAAATAGCCCCAGACAAATCTATTTTTAAGACCGGCTCTCCCGTCATTACTGACGACGCCATCTGATAGCGCTGCCATTTATCGCGCGCACTGTCCCTAGCACCACTTGTTTCGCCTACTTCCTTGAGGATTCGATGGGTTTCAAACTCTGTGGCCTCGCCATCCATCAACGCGGAAACAGACTCCCCAAGACGATCTTCATAGTCGCTCATTTATGGTCGCTCATTTGTTGCCCTCAATCCAATTAATTAAGTTGTTAAAAATAGAACAGGGTGTATCAGTAAAACGTGTCAGGATTGGACTCGCCGTTTTACAAAAGGTTCACCAATGTTCTAACTACCCTCCATTAACTCTAATACTCTTATATCTATTGACTCACGTCCGCGAAAAATCCGCGATCTCACCGTACCCACAGGACAATCCATTACGCCTGCAATGTCCTCATAACTTAGGCCTTCATATTCGCGCAAAGTTACTGCGGTACGCAAATCTTCTGGCAGTTCTTCGATAGCTTTGTTGATAACCGCCTCCAACTCATCACGAAAGAGTTGATTTTCAGGCGTGCCCAAGTCTTTAAGCTGTTCACTACCAGCATAAAATTCAGCGTCATCCAGATTAACATCTGAAGACGGTGGACGCCTACTTCGCGCCACCAAATAATTTTTCGCAGTATTCACCGCAATTCTAAAAAGCCAGGTATAGAACTGACTATCGCCACGAAACCTAGGCAATGCGAGGTAGGCTTTCAGAAAGGCTTCTTGGGTAACATCCTCCACTTCATGGCTGTCACGAATAAATCGCCCTACAATTGCATGCACTCTATACTGATATTTGAGAACCAAAAGATCAAACGCCCGCTTATCGCCTTTTTGCACTCTAGTTACCAACTGCTGATCAGTTGAGCCTATATTAGTTTCCGTCATTTACCGATTCTTTCCCCAACCCTATGGGTTATATTTTTGTCCCTGAGAAACCAAAGCTTTGTGCAGCCATCAAAGTTTACGCGGTTACCTTAGACAGACCAGAATCTGACCAATAAGTTCGCGCATTTCGTTAGCTTGCATTGGGTGCTTATACTATCATGCACGACCCTTTATGTGTGGCCAACAAATGAAACCAACCAATCTCTTCGACGTCCTGATTATCGGCAGCGGTGCCGCCGGCTTAACGCTCGCACTGCAACTCGACAAACACCTACATATTGCGTTAATCAGCAAAGCAGCCCTGCAGGCTGGGGCCTCTTGGTATGCTCAGGGTGGCATCGCTGCCGTGTTTGACGAAAATGACAGCCTTGATGCGCATGTTGCAGACACCTTAGCTGCCGGCGCCGGCCTATGCCATGAGGACGCCGTGCGCTTTGTTGTCGAGCATGGCCCTAGTGCGATTAATTGGCTAATCGAGCAGGGGGTCGACTTCACCAAAGACAGTGACCAAGAGAGCTATCATTTAACTCAAGAAGGTGGCCATAGCCACAGACGCATACTGCACACGGCTGATGCGACAGGTAAAGAAGTTACCGGCACGTTGGTGGACAAGGTAATAGCCGCCGACAATATCGAAATTTACGAGCAGCACTGCGCCGTTGATCTGATATCTCAGGCCGATAAAGGCTCGCGTAAAATACGCTGTAGCGGCGCCTACATACTCGATATCAAACAGGATACTGTCTCGCTCTTTCAGGCAAAGAGCGTGGTGTTAGCCTCCGGTGGCGCCAGTAAAGCTTATCTGTATACCAGCAATCCTGATGGTGCCAGCGGCGATGGCGTAGCCATGGCATGGCGCCGCGGCTGTCGTGTGGCAAATATGGAATTTAACCAGTTTCACCCCACCTGCCTCTACCACCCTAAAGCCAAATCATTTCTGATTACTGAGGCGCTGCGTGGTGAAGGAGCGATACTGCGCCTACCCGACGGCAGTCCTTTTATGAAAAACTTTCACGCAGATGGTGAATTAGCCCCCAGAGATGTTGTAGCGCGTGCCATTGACCATGAAATGAAGCGCCTCGGTAGTGACTGTCTGTATTTGGATATCAGTCATAAACCAGCGGCCTTTATCACCGAACATTTTCCAACCATGTACGAGCATTGCCTGGAATTTGGCATAGACATCACTCAAGACCCCATTCCGGTAGTACCAGCTGCGCATTACACCTGTGGCGGCATTGTGGTTAACAACTACGGTCAAACTGATCTGCTAAATCTCTATTCTATTGGCGAGAGTGCCTTTACCGGCCTGCACGGCGCCAACCGAATGGCCAGTAACTCCCTGCTGGAATGTTTGGTTTATGCCCGCTCAGCGGCAGGCGAAATTAATCGGCTTTCCCCTAACATTGCCCAACCCGATTTCAAGCCCGACTGGGATGAGTCTCGGGTGAGTTCGTCAGATGAAGACGTAGTCATTTCGCACAACTGGGACGAGTTGCGTCGATTTATGTGGGATTATGTTGGCATTGTGCGCACCAACAAACGCCTAGAGCGTGCACAGCACAGAGTTAAACTATTGCAAAAAGAGATTGCCGAATACTATAGCAATTGCAAAGTGACCAGAGATCTACTTGAGTTGCGCAATCTGGCCACTGTCTCTGAGTTGATTATTCGCTGCGCGATGGAACGTAAAGAAAGTCGGGGCCTACACTACACTATGGACTATCCCGAGATGTCACCGATAGCCAGCGACACCATTATGGTACCCATTAATTTCGCAGGGCAGAATGTCATTATCAATCGCGATTAACGGGCCATTAGAAGCTGGCGTAGCAAACGATGCTCAGACGCCGACAGTGCATCTCGAGGCACCACTCGCAGCACCGGCTTACCTACAGAGGATTTGAAATACAGGATAACCAAAAAAGCCGTGACGAATTGACCCGTCTGCAGGCGCAACTCAACCCTCGTTTGGCCTGCACTCAGGCTCCAGAGGTCTGCGGCTGGTTTCCACCGCAGTATTTCAATGCCCCGGGATCGCCAAGCTTTCAGGTAACCTAAACCAAGTAGTATGGTTAGACCTATACTCACCAGTCTCACCCACCCCAGCAATGGCAGGCCGACAAGAATCACGGCGGCGAGGATTACCAGTCCACACTGGCCTACCAGAAGGTATTTTGAAGGATGAAGTCTAAATTGTACCGGCGGGTTTTCGACTATCACGAATTATCTGCACTATCCGTTTAATATCTGGATCAACTGCTACTTCACGATTCATTAACCAAAGGAATAAATCTTGATCTTCCAATTCGAGCAGTTCCTGAAAGCGCAGTTGATCAGACTCTTCGAGTAAATCGTAGTGGTTTTCAGTAAAAGGTTGAAGAATCAGATCGAGTTCTAACATGCCGCGGCGACTAGCCCACAGGAGGCGGTTCTTATTCATAGATAATCAGTCGTTGTATTAAAGCAGTATTATAGGAGACAATCGTTCGTTCATCTACAGACTCAGTAACAAAGCTATGGCGAACACCGCTGACCGACGCGCGCACATACAATTATCAGGCCCAGATAGCCGCAAGTTCCTACAGGGGCAGGTCACCTGCGATATGACCTTAGTGACTGGCGACAGCGTCATTAATGGCGCCCACTGCACCCCAAAAGGACGCATGATATTTCTGTTCGGAGCCACCTGTGATGAGCAGGATAATATCCTTTTAGAGACGCACCAGTCGGTCGCTGATATCGCCATAGCTAGCCTGACTAAATATGCCGTATTTTTTAAAACACAGATTAGTGATGTCTCTGAACAGTATGCAATGGAAAATAATGAGAGTCATTTGGCAAGACTGCGAAGCGGCTGTGCCGATGTGGTCGCCGAAACCTCCGACATGTTTATCCCCCAGATGCTAAATCTCGACGCGCTGGGCTACATCAGCTTCAAAAAAGGCTGTTATACCGGGCAGGAAATTATTGCTCGCGCGCATTATCGGGGGGCCGTAAAACGGCGCATGCACCATCTCCAACTGGCGAGCACAGTTTTGCCCCAACCTGGTGATCCTATAAAGGACTCTGATGGTAGAGCGATCGGCACTATTGCAAGCGCGGCCCAAACGGATGATGCCATCATAGAAGTATTAGCGGTACTCGCAGACAAGTCCGTTGGCTGTACTGAAATTCAGGTTGGCCATGGCGCCTTGTCAGCCATCACCCATTTGCCATTGCCCTACGAGATACCCGCCAGCCCGTGAGCAGCCTCATAGACTGGCTGGCGCCATATCAGCAATTGCTGCTGTGGGCAGGCGCAGCCTCATTGCTCATCTTTACTCTGAGTCTACTGTCTTTGCCCTGGCTCGTCGCACAGATTCCAAAGGATTATTTTTTGGCAAAAACTCGTCCTCGCGGTGATCGAAGCATAATAAAGTTGTTGGCTAAAAACCTGATTGGCTATGGTTTGATACTGGCAGGAATCCTAATGCTACTATTGCCCGGGCAGGGCATCCTCACGATAGTCACAGGTCTGTTATTGATCGACTACCCCGGAAAATTTCGCCTTGAGCGTCGAATTGCGCGACAGCCCGCCATTCTTAAGAGCCTCAATTGGTTGCGCGCTAAGGCGCAGAAGCCACCGCTTGTCGTCCACTAGCAATCCCTTCAAGATAAGGTACCTTACCAAACAACACCTCATTGCCAGCACGGGGAGCGCTGGGAATATTGCAAGCCAACAACAGACTGAGCACCGACATAACGGAGCCCATTAGAAAAACGGCCATCGGTGACACCAGCCAGACGAGTCCAAATAGAGCCGGGATGACGACCGCTGCGATATGGTTGATAGTAAAGGCCACACTTGCAGTCGACGCCATGTCGGCTGGATCGGCGATTTTTTGAAAATAGGTTTTTATCGCGATAGCAAGAGAAAAGAACAGATGATCTGCGACATACAAGCCAGCGGCCCAGGTTGCATCATTGACAAAAGCATAGGCCGTAAACACGCAAAATAGCCCACAGTACTCAAAGGTCAGTGCACGGCGCTCGCCGATACGGCCTACCAGAGCGCCAATACGCCCAGCAAATGCCCAGTTGAAAAGATGGTTGATAATAAATAGGGCCGCAATATCGCTGACGCTATAGCCAAACTTTTCCACCATCAAAAATCCAGCAAACACGGTAAAGATCTGTCTGCGCGCGCCCCCCATAAATGTCAGGGCATAATACAGCCAATACCGCTTGCGCATCAGCAGGTGCTTGCGCTGCGGCGTCTTACTTTGAAACCGGGGAAAGGCGAGCCACATAAATAGCGTGAGACACAAACAGACGGAACCTCCCACTAGGTAGATCGCGCGATAGCTGAGTCCGAGCTGGTCCATAGCCAGCCACAAAAAGCTATAGGCCACCAAAGAAGCTGCCGAACTCGCTGCGATAAGCTTGCCCAACATAGCGGGGGCCTCATCGATACTAAGCCACTGTAATGACAGAGATTGTTTTAATGTTTCGTAGTAATGAAAGCCAACAGACATAATAAATGTCGAGAAGTACAGTCCAAATACCGAGGGTAAGTAACCCGTTATTGCAACACCAATACCCAGCAACGAAAGCGATAGATACGCGAACGTTTGCTCTTTTAATATCAGCAGCACAAACACCGCCGTAAAGGCCAAAAATCCGGGAATTTCGCGTATGCTCTGCAACAGGCCAATCTCGGCGCCGGTAAAGGCGGCCTTTTCAATAACAAAGTTATTCAGCAGCGCCATCCAGGTGGCAAACCCGATAGTCATAGCCACTGACATTAGAATAAGTAAAGTCTTTGGCGTCTGCCAAGCTTTATTGGTTAACATTGCCCCTCTCAATTTGAAAATTAATATTAGCTTCCTGCGAATCCGGTAACTGCCATTTAATAGGCATCTGAGTATTCGTTGTTAAATACCTGTTAGCTTCGGAGAAATGCTTACAGCCCAAAAAACCGCGATAGGCTGACAGTGGCGACGGATGAGCGGAGCGCAAAACCAGATGGCGCGACTGATCAATAAAGGCACCCTTCTTCTGCGCATAACTCCCCCATAAAAGAAAAACAATGCCATCGCGGTGGTCATTTAGAGCCTCAATGGCCCGGTCGGTAAACTGCTCCCAGCCTCTGCCTTGATGGGTGCCTGGGCAGGCCTGTTCGACAGTCAACGTTGCATTTAATAACAAAACACCCTGCTCAGACCAATGATTAAGGCAGCCATGCGATGGCTTTGCAAAGCCCAAGTCAGACTCCAACTCTTTAAAAATGTTTAGTAAGGAAGGTGGAGGCTTCACCCCCGGCGGCACGGAGAAACATAATCCATGAGCCTGATCGGGACCATGGTAAGGATCCTGCCCCAGAATAACCACCCGCACCTGATTAAAAGCGGTGCTATTAAAGGCCGCAAACCATTCTGAACTCGGTGGATAGATGACCTTACCCTCGTCTTTTTGACGCGCCAAAAATTGACCGAGCTCAGACATATAGCTTTTGTTAAACTCAGCGCCAAGCACCTCGCGCCAGCTCGAATCCAGTTTCGCCTCACCCAAGCCAGCCATATCTAAATCAATCATCAATCCAGCCTAAATCTTTAACTGCTTTTACGCCTTCAATGATAACATATCAGCCATGAATTCCGTTTCCACGTCGTCTATCTGGCGCCTAACTTGGCCGACCATCCTCAGCAATATTGCCTTTATGTTGATGGGACTCGTGTTTTTAAAAATAGCGGGTGGTATGGGTACCGATGAAGTAGCGGCAGCGACTACCGGACAGCGCCTATTTTTCATGTTCTATGCCATCATGATGGGACTCTCAAGCGGCACAACGGCGATGGTCGGCCGCTACTGGGGAGCAGGTGACAAAAATATTGCGGGTCGCTTGGCAGCCCTCTCGGTAGTCATTTTTTCCTTCGATGGCCTGCTACTGTGCTGGATCGCAATTCCCTTTAGTGAACAGCTCGTTGGGATCTTTGGCCTGACACAGGAGAGTAATCGCCTCGCTGTCGAATTTGTATTTTGGACCATCCTCTTTGCGCCTGCCATGCTTGCTCAGATGGTACTTAGCTTTGCCCTACGCGCCACGGGCGATACCGTTACGCCCCTGGCCATGGCACTGATCAGCGTCATCCTTGGGGTCTATTGTGGCATAGCCTACACCTTTGGCTGGCATGGCCTAGCTGCCCGAGGACTATCTGGCCTGGCCATTGGCAGTGGTATTGGCGCCACTATTAGTGTCGCTGGTTTTCTTGCCCTATGGGTCGGTGGCGCATTGTCTTTTAAGCCCAAAAATCCGCTGCCAGGGTTTATTACTAATGGTAAAGCCTTGATCAAAATTGGCATGCCCGCGGCAGCAGAGCAGATGTTTTTTCAAGCCGGCTTATTAGTGTTTTTAGTCTTTCTGACCAGTTATGGCAACGCTGCATTCGCAACCTACGGCATCGGCTTGTCTATACTGGGCTTGATGATCGTTGTTGCCTATAGCTTTTCGATCTCCAGCGCTATATTGGTAAGCCAACATCTTGGCGCCGGCGACAAACAGGGTGCCTATGATGCGGCAAAAAAAACCGCCCGGACCAGCGTCTATTTGATGATTGTCGGCGGTGCTGTCATTAGCCTATTTGCCGAACAGATCGCGCGCTTTATGATCGACGATCCAGAGGTCATCACTCTGATGGTACCCTTTATATATATTATCAGCGGTAGCTTGCCGCTGATGGGTATAGAGTTCAGTATGGCTGGGGCTCTGCGTGGCGCTGGCGATACGCGCTATCCCATGATGGTGACCCTATTTAGCATTGCCCTAAGTCGAGTATTGGTGCCATGGCTACTGGTTGAGATGGGCGCAGATGTGATTTGGTTGTATGCCACTTCTCTGCTAGATTTTGGTATAAAATCTAGTCTAAACACCATCCGATTCCGTAAGAAGGCCTGGTTAAATTTGAAAGTTACGAACAGCGAATGATTAGAGGTTATGTCTAAAACTATTCAGTCCCCAAACTCGCAAGACCATCACGATCGTCAAATTGCATACTGGCTTTTTTTCTGCGCAGCTGTCATTTTTGGCATGATTCTACTGGGCGGCGTTACTCGCCTGACTAGTTCAGGCCTCTCTATGGTGGACTGGAAGCCTATTATGGGTGTTATCCCACCAATGACTCAGGCTGACTGGCAAGAGATGTTTTTGAAGTATCAGCAGTTTCCTGAGTACCAAAAAATTAATGCCGGTATGTCCCTAGAAGACTTTAAGCCGATCTTTATGTATGAGTATCTACATCGAGTCCTTGGTAGACTGATTGGTGTGATTTTTATCGTGCCCTTTTTATTCTTTTATTTCAGCCGCCGTATCAAGGCTGGTCTCACCCCAAAGCTCGTTATTATGTTAATTGGCGGTGGCTGTCAGGGTTTACTAGGCTGGTATATGGTTAAGAGTGGCTTGGTCGACAACCCCCACGTAAGTCAGTACAGACTTACGGCGCATCTGGGTGCCGCAGTTCTGATCTACGGCTTTATTCTGTGGACAGCCTTCGGCTTAGTGTTAACGGCTCGGGCGCAGCCTACCGAGTTACAGAGCTTTTCCATTGGGTTAAGCGGGCTTATTTACTTAATGATCCTATCCGGCGGTCTGGTTGCTGGCACCCATGCCGGGCATGCCTATGCCACCTGGCCTCTAATGGGCGATAGCTTCGTTCCCGCCGGGCTCTACGCCATGACGCCCGCTTGGCTATCAGCCTTTGAAGACATCACTACCATACAGTTTAACCATCGTATGTTTGCCTATTTAATTGTTGCACTGGTTGTGGCGTTTGCTATCAGGGCCTTTAGATTTGGTATCGTAGGCCACCTCAAAGTAGGTATTTTTTGCCTCATAGGCCTACTCGGTATGCAAGTAACTCTGGGGATCAGTACGTTGATTTTTTATGTTCCCATCCCCGTTGCAGCGGCGCATCAAATTGGTGCTGTCGCACTATTAACTGCATCCTTATTTATTAGCCATTGCCTAAGTAATGGATTACGTCAATCGAATTAACTAACGGAGAAATATCATGAAAAAACTTGTCATTACAATGCTTGCAGCCACCCTTTCACTGAGTGCCCTGGCCGGAGATCCTGTAGCAGGCAAAGCCAAATCAATGACCTGTGCGGGCTGCCATGGCGCGGCGGGAATCAGTAATAACGGTATGTGGCCAAATCTGGCGGGGCAAAAAGAAGCCTACCTCGCTAGCCAATTGAGAATGTTTAGAGATGGGAAACGCAACAATCCGATGATGACCGCGATGTCTAAAGGTCTGTCCGATGCCGATATTGCCAATCTTGCCGCCTACTATGCAGGCCTGAAGTAAGCCTGCGAGAGTAACCACCCTCCCAATGTTGCATTACCTTTAAGGGGGGGTGATCTACGAAAAATTAGACGCTAGCTTCGGAGTTTTGACAATATCATTATTTTTTCAGCCCAGATAAATGATTTGACCGGTTACATCGGGCCGCGCTTCCCCGGCCTTGGTAGTCCTTCAGGTCACCGCTCTGCTTGCCGAGATTAGACACACACCTTGCTTAGCTTAATTAGTGCGATTTGTTTGTTAATAAAGACTGGGTATAATGGGTCGAAAGCTCGAATAAAAACGATTCGATAGGCACCAAGGCTTCTAGCCATTGAGTCTTCGGACGCCTCCTCAGTCTAAGGCACGTCATTTATTATTCACAATTGCTCATATGCAGTGGCACCCCCATTGCTTTGCATCATTGTTCACATATTTTAATTCATTTATTAACGGAGTTTAGGCATGCCCACAGTCACCTACATACAAGCCAATGGCAGCAGCCAAGAAATTGATCTCGCACCTGGGACTAGCCTGATGCAAGGCGCCATCGACAACCTAGTGGAGGGTATACTTGCCGAATGTGGAGGCTCCTGCAGCTGCGCCACCTGTCACTGCTACATTGATGAGAGCTGGACCGATAAGCTGGAGCCACCGACTGACATGGAAGCCGACCTCCTGACCTGTGTTACCGACCTCAGAGATGCTAGCCGCCTGTCTTGTCAAATTAAGATTACTGAGGCCCTCGACGGTCTTGTAGTGCATTTACCTGAATCACAATTTTAATAGCCTCCTGTCACATTTCTGCATATAAGCCTGCTATCGAAAATAGTCATCCTACTTGTTCACACTGCAAGAAAGGTGACTTTAAAGGCAGGTACTATGCATAAAAAAATTATGGTAACATTGTTTTTTAGTCGCTCACAGGCTGCTAAAACTTAGCGGCACTCGGGCCTACTGCCACTCGTCCAAGAGGACAGAATAGCTGCCGCTAAAAAGAAGACTCGCCACATATCACTCAGGTTTTGCTGAGGGTTAGCTAAAAACCATCTTCTTTGTTTGTTTTCTAATCGAAACAAGGTATAGTTTAATTCGCCTTCAACTAACAAATAAAAGGGGCATTTTAATGCCATATCAAAAAGATTTTCTGCTCAAAGCCTACCGCTCGATGAAGACCATCCGAGAATTTGAAGAGCGCTGCGTTAAAGAGTTTGAGGGGGGCAATATTCCTGGATTTGTCCACGTGTCAAACGGGCAAGAAGCTATTGCCGTTGCTGCCTGCATCGACCTCAGCGACAAAGATATCATCGGCAGCACCCACCGCGGCCACGGCCATTGCATTGCCAAAGGCTGCGATATCGGCAGCATGATGAAAGAAATCATGGGTAGAGTCACCGGTCTTTGTAAAGGCAAAGGGGGCTCCATGCACATCGCTGATATCGACAAAGGGATGCTCGGCGCCAACGCTATTGTAGGCGGAGGTCCGCCGTTAGTTAATGGTGCGGCTCTTGCAGCCAAAACTCTGGGTACTAAAAATATTGCCCTATCCTTTAATGGTGATGGAAGCGCTAATCAGGGCACCGTCATGGAAGCTATGAATATGGCAGTTGTGCTGCAGCTACCCCATATCTTCCTTTATGAGAACAACGGTTATGCCGAAGGTACTGCCGCTAACTATGGTCTAGGTTGCGAAAGCCTGACTGATCGTAATGCGGGCTTTGGTATGCCCGCTGAGTGCATCGACGGCCTCGACTTCTTTGCCACCTACGAAGCACTGAAAGTGGCTACCCAACGCGCACGCGATGGTGGCGGCCCTACGGCAATCGAAGCTATGTGTGTTCGCTTTGACGGTCACTTTATTGGCGACCCACAGCTTTATCGCGGCACCGATGAGATCAAAGACGCACGCAAGACTCAGGACTGTTTGAAGATCTTTCGTAAGCGCGTTGTCGCCGAAGGCTGGCTAACTGCCGCGACCATGAATGCGATTGATAAAGAGATTATGGTCGAAATAGAAAAAGCTGTTGCCGACGCCCTAACTGCGCCGCACCCAGATCCCGCCACGGACCTTATGTCCGACGTCTACTGCTCTTACTAACTGGTGTCAAAATGACTAACTTTTCTAATGATCCAAAAATAGCCGGCAAGTCCTCACTAAAAACTATCCGCGAGGCGATAAACGATGCGCTCCGAGCGGAGATGCGCCGCGACCCAACTGTCATCGTACTCGGTGAAGAAGTGTCCGGTGGAGCCGGTTGCCCCGGAGAAGACGATGCCTACGGCGGTGTTTTCGGCGTTACCAAAGGTCTTATGCCTGAGTTTGGCCGCGAGAGAGTCATCGATACCCCTATTAGTGAAGCCGCCATCATCGGCGCGGCTGCCGGCGCGGCCAATAACGGTTTACGGCCGGTAGCAGAACTCATGTTCTTCGACTTTATCGGCGTTTCTTTTGATCAGATTTTTAACCAGACCGCTAAGTTTCGCTACATGTTTGGCGGCAAATCAAAGACTCCTCTGGTTATACGAGCTACCGTCGGCGGCGGTTGGCGCGCCGGTGCTCAGCACTCTAGCATGCTGCATTCAATCGTTACCCATATAGCCGGATTAAAAGTGGTAATGCCTAGCAATGCCTATGATGCAAAAGGTTTAATGGTTCAGGCCATTCGCGATGACGATCCGATTATTTTTCTCGAACACAAAACAATGTACGACAATACCTGTGAAGTGCCGGACGAGCAGTATGCCATTCCCTTTGGAGAGGCTGCATTCCCAAGACAGGGCACAGACGTTACTATCGTTGCCATATCCAATATGGTCACTCGCGCTATTGAAGCGGCCGACATCCTAGCTAAAGAAGGAATCAGCTGCGAAGTGATAGATCCTCGCACTGTGTCTCCACTGGATGATGAAGCGATCCTTGAGAGCGTTGAAGTGACCGGCAGATTAGTGGTTGTAGACGAGGGTAACCCGCGCTGTGGTCTTGCCTCCGACATTGCCGGCATAGTGGCAGAGAAAGGCTTCCACAGTCTCAAAGCGCCCATTCGAACTGTCACTGCGCCGCATACACCGGTTCCCTTTGCACCAGAATTAGAGGATGCCTACATACCCAGTGTAGAAAAAATTCTTGCTGCTGTTCGCAGCATAATAGGAGGATAAGCATGACCGCAGATATTAAGGCAGTCAATATGCCCAAATGGGGCATGGAAATGTCAGAGGGCGATGTCACTGCCTGGCACGCATCAATAGGTGATCAGATTAGTGTCGGCGACGATTTAATCGATGTCGAAACCAGTAAAATCGTCAACACTGTGACCTCTCCAGAGAGCGGCATTCTCAGAGCTATAGTGGCAGATCCTGGTGAGACCTGCGCTGTCGGTGACCTTCTAGGTGTACTGGCATCTGCGGATACTAGCGATGAAGAGATCAAGGCGTTTATAGCCAGCCGCTCAGGGGGAACAGCCGCCAAGGAGGCAGAACCTGCGCCAGTAGCGCAAGAGGCTGCCCTTGCGGTGACTGAACCTGCCCAAGAAATTGCTCTGGCGGCTCCAATGACTCCAATGACTCCAATGGTGTCGACTGCCGCCACAGCGATGGCGAAACTCGCCGACGGCGACGATGACAGTGCTGTAGCTGCCTCTCCGATAGCACGTCGTCTCGCTGAAGAGTACGGTGTGAATTTAAATAATATTTCGGGCACAGGCCGCCATGGACGAGTATCTAAAAGCGACCTTGAATCTGCGATAACCGCCGCTGGTGGCGTTATAGCGAGTACTAGTTCGGTGCAGGCACCCGGCCTCAGCAATTCGAAATCGCTGGCCGACGGAGTCGATGATAGCAATGTCTCTGCCTCCCCAGTAGCACGCCGTTTGGCAGCAGAATATGGTGTTAACCTGAACAATATCTCGGGCACTGGCCGCCATGGTCGCGTATCCAAGAGCGATCTTGAAAATGCAGTAACTGCCGCCGGTGGAGAATTAATCCGCACTAACAACACGGCTAATTCCGTAGTGAAGCTGGGTGATGATAGCCATATTAAAGCTACGCCAGTGGCACGGAGGCTGGCAGAAGAATTAGGCGTCAATTTACTAGAATGCCGCGTGAGTGGTGATCGAGGTCGGGTCTGCAAAGCCGACGTGGAAGCCGTTGCCGCGCGCAAGAATAAGCCAGTAGCGCCATCCATCGACACTCCTGTTCCAGTCGCTATTGAAAGTCCTTTTGAGTCTGAGGTTTTGACCGGCATGCGCAAGACTATTGCAAGTCGCCTGCAGTCCTCTAAGCAAACTGCACCCCATTTTCGCGTCCAAATCGATGCCGAACTAGACGCCCTGCTAGCGACGCGCAAGCAAATAAATGGCGCTAACCCAGCGGCGAAGGTCTCGGTTAATGATTTTATGATCAAGGCCTGCGCTGCGGCACTGATGCAAGTCCCTGCAATCAATGTTCAGTTCGATGGTGAGCAGGTTAAATATTTTAAAGATGCAGACATTTCCGTTGCCGTTGCCATCGACGATGGCTTGATTACACCTATAGTTAGCAACGCTAATCAAAAAGGCTTGATAGCAATCTCTGAGGAAGTGCGGGACCTGGCAACCAGAGCGAAAATTAATCGACTCAAGCCTTCTGAATTTTTGGGCGGCAGCTTCTGTATTTCCAATCTCGGCATGTTTGGCATCAAACAATTCGATGCCATCATTAACCCGCCGCACGGTGCGATTCTGGCTGTGGGTGCGGGGGAACAGCGCCCAGTGGTGAAGGGGGGGCAACTGAGTATAGCGACTGTGGTCAGCCTAACTTTATCCAGCGATCACCGTATTATTGATGGCGCCGTAGCAGCAAAATTCATGTCCATCCTCAAGGGCTATTTGGAACAACCTGCGACCATGCTGGGTTAAGGAGTGGGCATGCAACAATATGATCTTATGATAGTTGGCGGTGGCCCCGGCGGTTACGTGGCGGCTATCCGTGGCGCTCAGTTAGGCTTCAAAACAGCATTGGTAGAGCGCGAACACCTCGGTGGTGTCTGCTTAAATTGGGGCTGCATCCCCACCAAAGCCATGCTGCGCGGTGCCGATATCGCACATACGCTAAAAGAGGCCGAGCATTTTGGTTTCACCATTGATAATGTTAGTTTTGATATCAATAAGCTGGTTCAGCACAGTCGTTCTGTAGCAAGCAAACTCAGTCAGGGTGTTGCCTACCTGATGCAAAAAAACAATATTACTGTGATTGACGGCACAGCGACTCTGGCTGACAAATGTCGCCTCGATGTGACCCATAACGGCGCAGTAACCCAATATAACGCCACGCATATTATCCTCGCCACAGGCGCTCGCGCTCGCAACTTGCCCAATATCGAGATCGACGGCCACTTTATCTGGGGCGCTCGCGAAGCCATGACACCCACTGCCTTGCCAAACAATCTTCTGGTGATTGGTGCTGGCGCTATTGGTGTCGAATTCGCCAGTATGTATAACGACCTAGGGACCAACGTCACCCTCGTTGAAGCAGAGCGACGCATCACTCCTGCCGAAGACATTGAGATCTCACAGATCGCAGAAAAATCCTTCAAGAAACGAGGTATTAAAGTTCTTACCAACAGCCTGGTTGAATCGGTTGAGCGCGCTGGCACGGGTAGTGTGGCGAGCATTAATGGCCCCGACGGCAAACAGGAACTGGCGTTTGACCAAGTAATTTTAGCCGTAGGCATCAAAGGCAATATAGAAAGCCTAGGCCTGGAGAAACATGGTGTGGAGATGGACAAGGGCTTTTTAATTGCCGACCAATTTGGCAAGACCAACCTAGTGGGTTTATACGCTGTTGGAGACGTCGCAGGGCCGCCGTGGCTAGCCCATAAAGCGAGCCATGAAGCCGTTATCTGTGTCGAAAAAATAGCTGGTGTTGACGGCGTTAAACCCCTAGATAAAGATCGCGTGCCGGGCTGCACCTATTGTCGCCCGCAAATAGCCAGTGTCGGACTCACGGAGGCGCAGGCTGCCGCGGCAGGCCACAGTACCAGAGTCGGGCGCTTTAATCTTAGTGCCAACGGTAAAGCTCTGGCCATCAATGAGGGCGAAGGGCTGGTCAAAACAGTTTTTGACAGCAACACCGGCGAACTACTTGGCGCCCACATGATTGGTGCGGAAGTCACAGAACAGATTCAGGGGTTTGGCATCGCACAACAGCTTGAGGCTACAGAGCAGGAACTGGCCCACACTATCTATGCACACCCCACAGTATCTGAAAGCATGCATGAGTCTGTATTAGACAGTCTCGGGCTTTCAATTCATCAATAGAGTTTATTTATGACCAGTCAAGTTCCATTGCATGAGGGTCTATTTACCTGGCCAGCCACTAGACCTCAATTGCTGGGCAGCCGCTGTAGCCAATGCGCTGAAGCCGCTTTCCCAGCACAGCCCGACTGTCGCAGCTGCGGCTCGCGTGATACAGCGGTTGTCGAGTTGGGGGATCAAGGCACGTTGTGGACCTGGACCATACAGACTTTTTTGCCCAAACAGCCCTATCTCAGCGACGAAACCGCAGAGACATTTCGCCCTTACGGGGTTGGCTATGTGGAAATGCCAAGTGGTGTGCGGGTTGAAGCTCGCCTACATCCCAATAGCCCGGAGCAGCTGCAAATCGGCATGGCCATGCAGCTCGATATTATTCCGTTTTGCACCGACGAAAACGGTAATCAAAAAATGACCTTTGCTTTTAGTGCAATGGCTGAGGATTAATTTATGGACGTAGCAATTATCGGTATTGGGCTTCATCGCTTTGGCCGCTCACCGGAACTGTCAGGCATGCAACAGGGCGCGTCTGCTGTGCGCGCCGCACTAGCTGATGCCGGTCTCGCCTGGAAGGATATGCAATTTGCCTATGGCGGTAGTCAAGATGGCGGTAACGCCGATGCCTTAGTTAATGAACTCGGCCTAACCGGACTGCAGTTCACCAACGTCTGGAATGGCTGTGCCACCGGCGGAAGTTCATTACACGCTGCCTATACCGCGATTAAATCTGGCGAATACGATATGGGTGTGGTGGTCGGATTTGACAAGCATCCCCGGGGAGCCTTCAACCCTCAACCCAAAGAATGGGGCTTGGATGAATGGTATGGCGAAACCGGATTAATGCTTACCACGCAGTTTTTTGCTCTCAAGACTCAGCGTTATATGTACGATCACGCCATTACCGAAGATGCATTGATTCGAGTATCTCAAAAAGCGTTTTATAATGGCTCAATTACACCGACTGCATGGCGCCAACAGGCCTTAAGCTATGAAGAGATTGCCAATTCGGCGATGGTCAGTGATCCGCTGCGCAAATACATGTTCTGTAGCCCCGCTGAAGGTGGTGCAGCACTGATTATCTGCAATGCTGACAAAGCACATCAGTACTGTAGTAACCCATTGTTTATAAAAGCTGCGGCAGTGCGTACGCGGCATTACGGCAGTTTTGAGGTGTTTTCGCCGTCTCAGGCTATGAATGTAGCCGATGCACCCACAGTGACGGCTTCAAAGGCCGCTTTTGAATTGGCCGGTATCGGTCCCGAAGACGTCGACGTGATGCAATTACAGGACACCGACAGTGGTACCGAAATTATGCATATGGCTGAAAATGGGTTTTGCGAACATGGCGAGCAAGAAAAACTCCTGCGCGAGGGGGCTACACAAATAAATGGGCGCATGCCAGTTAATACTGATGGTGGCTGTCTCGCTAATGGTGAGCCGGTTGGCGCATCTGGACTGCGACAGGTCTACGAGGTCTGTGTGCAGTTGCGCGGTGAGGGTGGCGCAAGACAGGTCGAAAATAATCCTAAAGTGGGATACACCCATGTCTACGGCGCCCCTGGCATTAGTGGCGTTAATATTATTACTAAATAAATAAAATAACGATAAGTAGGAGCCAATCTATGTCTGATTTGATCAACGTAAAGCAGCAGGGCGAAGCGCGCTGTGAGGGTATCAGCTATCAGGATCTACTGAATGATGAAATTATTGATGTCCCTCCATACCTGCGCGAAAACACCAATCCCTACATGGGCGATGAAGACATTGATGTTGCGCGATGGGTTTCGCGTGATTTTCATCAGCAGGAAAAAGAAAAGCTATGGCCAAAGGTCTGGCAGATGGCCTGTCGAGAAGAAGATATTGCTGAAATTGGTGATCATCATATTTATGAGATCGTCGACCAGTCTCTCATTGTCACCCGCACCGGTGAAAATGAATTTAAAGCCTTCATTAATTCCTGCTTGCACCGAGGCCGAATCCTGCGCGACTGCGATGGCCATGCGGACGAATTTACATGCCCCTTTCATGGTGCAACCTGGGACATTAATGGCGAGTTCAAAGGCATACCCTGTAAGTGGGACTTTAGCCATTTAGACCAAAAGGATATGAGCCTTCCTCAGGTCAAAGTCGGCACCTGGGGTGGGTTTGTATTTATTAATTTCGATGATAACTGCGTACCTCTCGAGGATTACCTCAGCCCATTACCGGAGCATTTTGCTCGCTTTCCACTCCACGACTACTACAAAGGTGCTCATGTTCAGCGCGTGGTTCAGTGCAACTGGAAAGTCGGCGCGGAAGCCTTTATGGAATCATTCCATACGCTGGAAACCCATAGCGAGATTTTAACTTTTACCGGTGACGCTAATTCTCAGTATGACACCTTCGGCGATCATGTCAGCCGCTCGGTTACCCCTATGGGTGTAGCCAGCCCACATATGCCTGACGTGACTGAAGCTGAAATCATGCGCGATATACTCGAACTGTCTGGTCGTATGGCCACCGATAGTGCCGAGGGCCATGAAATGCCAGAGGGACTAACGGCGCGTACCTATGTGGCAGAGACCAACCGTGAAATGTTTAGTGAAATTATCGGTGAAAATCTAGACCATGCAACTAAGTCAGAGTTGGAAGACGCCATACTATATATGCTTTTCCCAAATACTCAGGTCTGGACAGGCTATCACGGTAACATTGTCTATCGTTTTCTACCCAATGGTGATGACCATAGCAGCTGTATCTTCGAAACCATGATACTGCTGCGCTACGCAAAAGGAACCAAGCGGCCAGACCCTGCTGAGAAAAATATTTTACGCCCAGACCAGGCTTTCAGTGAGGCTCCAGAAATTGGTGGACTAGGCCCCGTTTTCGATCAGGATGACAGCAATATGGCAGCTGTGCAAAGAGGTATGATGGCATCAAAGAAAGGCGCAGTCAGTCTGGCCAGCTATCAGGAAAGTCGCATCCGTCACCTGCATCAAACGATAGATAAGTACCTGAACGCTTAAACCATTTGAATCGGGCTGCAGCTTTTGCAGCCCGACAGTTTTTACATTCTTCGATCGCCCAGTCGGATATACCGACCTATTACTGCAGCAATGACTGGCGTCAACGTAATTTACGAGTATTTTATGGCAATCACGACACACAACCTATTTCCCGCAGAAAACCTATCCGATAACGAAAGCATAGCGGTAATGGTCGAGGGCAATGATATTCTTGTCTGTAAAGCTAATGGCAGCTATTACGCAGTGGCTAATAACTGCACCCACCAGAGAGCTAAGCTCGCTGGCGGTCGGATCAGAAACTGTTTCCTATCCTGCCCATTGCATGGTGTACGTTTTGACTTGCGCACAGGGGTCCCTCTCGGAGAGCTCACCCGAGTTGGCTTGAAAACCTATCCAATTCGTCTAGCAGATGATGGTAATCTGCAGTTGGACATCGAATAGTTATGAATAAAAATCGCCAGATTATACTAGCCTCTTACGTCAATGACGCCGCGCTGCCTGAAAATTTTGCACTGACCGAAGGCCCCATGCCCGAACCGAGCGAGGGTGAATTTCTACTGCGTAATATGTACTTTTCAATGGAACCTGCCATACGTGGTTGGGTAGATGGCAAGGCCAATTATTTACCACCAATCCCCATCGGAGGTGCGATTCGAGGCCCCTCTGTCGGTCAGGTTGTCGCCTCTCACAATAAGGATTTTGTCGAGGGAGATATCGTTTTTGCCCTCAATCAATGGGAAGATTATTCCGTCTGCCATAGCGATGCTATCCTACTGAAAAAACTGCAACCTGAGGCAGATATCCCTCTGTCCTATTATGTTGGCTCCCTTGGAGGCGCTGGAACCACGGCGTATATTGGTTTGCATGAGGTTGGCCTAGTTGAGCCCGGACAGACCGTTGTAGTCAGTGCAGCAGCCGGTGCTACGGGCAGTATGGTTGGCCAGATAGCCAAGCTACGCGGTTGCAAGGTCATCGGTATTGTCGGCAGTGATGCCAAGGCCCAGCTGATCATTGACCAGTTCGGTTTCGATGCCGCCATCAACTACAAAACAGAAGATGTTACCGCAGCGGTCATGGCCATTGCACCAGAGGGTGTCGATATTTATTTCGATAATGTTGGCGGCCCAGTCCTCAATGCCCTACTGCTCGCAATGAAAGTTTATGGGCGTATTGTCGGCTGCGGGATGATCGCTGATTACAATCGTACCGACAACCCAAATCCCATTACTAATCTTTGGGAAATAGTGTCGCGACAGCTGACTATGCAGGGATTTTTATTGCCCACCTATCAAGATAAAGTGCCCGCGGCAATGGCCCAACTCGAAGAATGGATTCGCGCAGGCAAGATTACTGTATTAGAAAATATTACCCGCGGACTGGCCAACACTCCGGCCGCATTTTGCGAGATGATGTCTGGCCAGACTGTCGGTAAGGCGCTAGTGAGAGTTGACTGGCCGGCTGAGAACTAGCCGTGTCCGCAGCTGATATTGGCGCTCAACACACCATCGCTGTTTGACCGTGACGGTGATATTGTCATGAGCTTAGGTCACAGCTAACGGCGTGTTCTAAAGAATAATAGTGGCGCTCGGCGCGCTAAAGATGCGGGGAGTAAAAAGGAACAATTTCTAACGAATTACGCGAAGTCGATTTAGCATCCCTGACCCTGCCGTAAGGCCCACTGAGATGGATGCTAGGTTAATAGTGATCACCTGGTCAGACGAATCCTAGAGCCTGTTATTCTCGCGCTAGTTGGACCTGATCTTTCGCCAACGTTAACCAGCAATGCTTTCTTTCTGTCCAGACGTGGACTGAGGGTTGCAAGTCATCAACCTCATCCAAGGTACCGGCCTTGATAAAAATTAGCCCCATCTCTGGCGCATTGTCGGTGTCAGTGATCACCGGTGAACCGCAGGTACCGCAGAAGCGACGATAGACGGTCTGCCCGCTAGTGCCTTTATCCTCATAGGTCTGTAATTCACCGGTGAGTTCTAGACTGTCGCGGGAGAAAAAAGCCACCAGCGAGAATGCTGAACCCGCCTGCTTTTGGCAATTAAGGCAGTGACAGACGACGGTTTGCAGGGGTTTTGCTGAAACCTTATAGCGAATCTGACCACAGAGACAGCCGCCCCCTCTTGTTTCCTCGCTCATTGTCTTGCCTCTACGTAATACTCAGTTAATACTCAGCGCGCCATCGACAGTAAAGTCAGCGCCGGTAATAAAAGATGCTTCGTCACCGGCCAAAAATACTGCCATCGCTGCTACATCTTGGGTCTCACCGATACGGCCGATTGGATGCATAGCCTTGTAACTATCCATCAGGGCCTCACCATCTTTCACCTGACCGATAACCTTTTCTAGCATCTGAGTTTGAATCACACCGGGACTAATCGAATTAACATTGATGCCATAACCATTGTGGGCACAGTGCAAGGCAACCGACTTGGTCATCATTTCAACCCCAGCCTTAGAGGCGTTATAGGCAACCAGCTCAGCCTTGGGTCTAGAGGCAGAGACCGAAGCCATGTTAATAATAGCGCCACCACCATCGCTCTTCATAAGTTTAATCGCGCCCTTACAGCCTAAGAAGCAACTGCGCAAGTTGATCGCCATGGTACTATCCCAGGCTGCGACGTCGAGTTCTTCAATGTTGCCCATCAATGTTACACCAGCCACATTGACAAGAATATCCAGACCAGAAAATTTGCCCTGGGCTATAACAAATAACGCATTCCAATGCTCCGGGACCGACACGTCGTGACACACAAACTGACAGTGGTCTCCCAGCGCCAGCGCCGCACGCGTCCCCCCAGTCTCATCGATATCAGTGATAATAACGTTGGCACCCTCAGCAATAAATCGCTGAGCAATACCATAGCCAATCCCTGTCGCACCACCCGTGACGATGGCGCGTTTACCGAGGAGTTTTTGATCCGCCATAAGACTACACCTTAAGCATTAGTTTACCGGTGTTGCTGCCATCAAAGAGTTTATGGAAGGCGACAAGCGTGCTGTCAAAACCATCGACAATCTCATACTTAAATTGAATTTTATCCTCAGTCAATAACGCGGCAATCGCACTGGCACCCTCTTCAAACTGCGGGAAATAGTTACTGATTAAAAACCCTTTAACGGTGGCACTCTTGGCCAGTATCTGCCACCAGTTATAAGGTCCGGGAACTGGCTCAGAGGCATTATAGGTTGAAATAGACCCACAAAAGACGATCCGTGCATTGCTGTTGATATTCAATAGTGCCGCATCGAGAATTTCGCCACCGACATTGTCAAAATAAACATCAACTCCTTCAGGACAGGCTGCCGCAATAGCCTTATTGAGATTATCTTTTTCAGTTTTGTAGTTGATCACCGCATCAAACCCAAGATCCTCTTTGAGCCACTGACATTTGTCGTCAGTACCAGCGAGACCCACCACACGACAACCCATGTTTTTGGCCAGCTGTCCTCCCAATGATCCAACCGCACCAGCAGCCGCACTCATCAGCAGTGTATCCCCCGGTTTTAAGTCCGCCGCATCGGTAATACCAAAATAGGCAGTGAGACCCACAGCGCCAAAGACACTAAGATAATAATGTAGAGGAAATGGATTGTCCTCCGGCACCTTGGTCAGAAAATAACCCACCGACAGACTGTATTCTTCCCAGCCATTGAGACCATAGACCTTGTCACCCACAGCGAAATCTGAGTTCCGGCTCTCTACTACGGTGCCTACCGTTGAGCTGCGAATAACGTCTCCCAATTCAATCGGAGGCATATAGCTGGGTTCATCGCTCATCCAACCACGAATCGCGGGATCCAATGAGAAATATTCATTTTTAATTAATAATTCTCCTTCAGCCAAACCATCAACTTCGACTGTCCGAACCTTAACGTCGTTATCGGTAGTAGGACCGTTTGGGCGCTGGTGGAGGTAGTATTGCTTGTACTTTGTTGACATGTTTTGTTCCATTTTCATGTGAATTAATTGGCGGTTGACGATCTGCTGATTCGAACATTGAAATCTAGTCTTTAAGGTACCCCTTTAAGAATAAAAAATCAACTGAGATTGTTTTATTGGCATTCTATCCTGTATAGTCATTTAAGGGTAATAGAGCCAATAACCGAAAGGATAATGCTATGACTTTTTCAGGATCAACTGAAGATCGTCTCGCCATACGCGAGCTGATGGATATTTATGCCGACGCAGTCAATCAACGGGACACTGACCTTTGGGCCTCCACTTGGACGGAAGATTCAAGTTGGAAACTACCGGTTATTCCGGGTATGGAAAATGTGAGTGGGAAAGACAATATCGTCAGTGCATGGCAGGCTGGCATGGCGATGTTTCCGTTTATCTTTATGTCGATTTCTGTTGGCTTTATTCGGGTCAATGGCGACACCGCAACAGCCAGATGCTACACCACCGAGTTGGGCACCACCGTCGACGGCACTGAAATTAGACCCCGCGGTCAATATGACGACATGTTAGTCAAGGTCGACGGCCAGTGGTTTTTTAAAGAGCGTATTTTCAATTCTCTCTACGGTGAATAGCCTTAGACACTCAGGGTATTAGCATGACCGTACTAATTAATGGCACAGTGGATTTTACACCGGAAGATGCGATTAAAGTCCTGCCGGAAACCGCGCAGCTAATGGCGGATACACGCGGGCAAAAAGGCTGTCGGCACTATGTATGGAGTCTTGACCCCGTGGTGCCGGGAAGAATCTATGTGCATGAGAATTGGGAGTCCGTTGAGCATCTGCGTGCGCACTTAGCCAGTCACTTTTACACTGATATGCTGGCGATTCTGTATCAGTATGAGATTCTTGCGACGGACATACTCAAATACAGAATAGATCACTGCGAACCAGTGTATGACGATACCGGTACTGCGCGTGCCGATTTCTTTACCGACTAAGTAAAAGGCTATTAGCTATTAGCCGTAATGGGAGATTATCAACATGTCGACACTCGAAGAACGCATCCAAATCATTGAGGACCGTCAGGAGTTGCAACAGCTCTTTAGCAGTTATCTTGTCGCTCTAGATGATCTATCAGACATCGAGCATTTGCTCAGTTTTTTCACCCAGGATGCGCTGTTTGATATGAGTGCCATGGCCTACCCGAGCTGTCATGGTACGGACGCTTTGCGAGAATTCTTTACAGGGGTATTCGCCAACTTAACCCACAGCGCCCATTTTGCAACTAACTTTAAGATAACGTCTCTAGGGCAGAGCAGCGCAAGCGCTCAAAGCCACGCCATTGCCATGGGACAACCAGCCGCAGGCGAGCGTGTGATGGTATACGTCCAGTATCATCTCGAATTTAAACGGGTAGGCTCTAACTGGAAAATACAGTCATTCAGCGGCAAGCCTTTGATGCCTCTAGAATAGGGCCGACGGTTAAACCCTATGGACTTTTGAGTCTGATGCGCGAGAGCCTTTGTCATTACAGCGAAAAGACGCAATTGCTGACATACGCCACTTTGGAGGTCAGATCAGTATCCGGGACTCCGCTAAAACTCAACAATAACCTAAATCGCGCTATTACGACCCTAATGAGACCCTAATACGACAAAACCCTCTGCACTGAATGCGGAGGGTTTTGAAGTGATCGAGATTGGGGGAGATCTCTCGCTCTAACTTAAATGTTGATCCGAGTATTAAAGCTTGACCAGACATTTGCCTAAATTGTTACCTGCCAACATATCAATAAACCCCTGCCCTGTCGTTTCAATGCCCTCTGACCAGTTAACGGGGCTTACCATTGAGCCCGCTTTCAACATGTCAGATATATAAGTAATAGCCTCGGGATAGCGGTCAACATAGTCTGAAAACATAAAGCCCTCAGCTTTCGCTCGTTTGGTAATAAGCTCCCACATATTGGCAACTGGCTCATGGCCGCCCTCTCTCTCATATTGAGAGACCGCACCACAGAGAATTACCCGGGCATTCTCTGCTAGTTGTCCCAGCATGGTGCCGAGCATGGGGCCACCGACATTGTCATAAACAATGTCCATGCCGTCGGGCGCTACCCGTTGTAGCTGCTGCTCAAGGGTCTCTGACGATTTGTAGTCTATAACCTGATCATAGCCCAGAGTCTCCTGTAACCAGTCACATTTAGCAGCTCCACCGGCAATACCCACGGTGCTACAACCCTCGGCCTTGGCTATCTGTCCAGCGATACAACCAATACCACCAGCGGCCGCATTAATCACAAATAAATCACCGGCTTTGGGCTCACCTATATCCATGATGCCAAAATAGGCAGTCATACCCGAGGGCCCGAGACTACAGAGATACTCATGCAGCTCTACAGCGGGATCTGGGTCAATAATACTCATGAAATCTGATCCGTCAGCAATACTGTACTGCTCCCAAGCCGTGCGGCCCATGACAATACTGCCCTCAGGAAAGTCTGCATGGCGAGACTCAATCACCGTACCCATAATAATGCTCTGTACAGGCTCACCAATTGGCATCGAAGAGAGATAATTGTCCCCTGAGCCCTCACTCATCCATTGACGGAAACCTGCGTCCAAGGACAGGTATATATTCTTCACCATGAACTGCCCTTCGCCAACGCTGTCCATCGGCTGGGTATCTACCGCAAAATCAGCCGCCACCAGCTGCGCAGCTGGTCTGCGGGCAAGCAATACACGAGTATTCATCTGTGTCATAAGTTAAGTCCCATTACAATTATTGAGTTGCGCGACAGCATATTATCCGTCTCCTACAGCGAGCATGGTACCTTAGCGAATTGGCTAGGTAAATAACAATCATGTTTGATGGTTTTTTATTGACTGAGCTAATATGCCAACGTACTATAAAGTATATCCAAGCTGTTTGGCTGCAATAGATAGCAACTAACAGGTAAGCTTAGCTAGCGTTGGCTTCTAACCAGAGTAAGCGCAGACATCCACATAATGGAGGCCCGAAATGGCGACTAACGGAACACAGAACTTTACTGATCACCTAGAAATTCAATCGGTAATTAATCTCTATGCTTCAGCGCTCGACAAGCAGCAATGGTCGGCACTAGAAAATGTATTTACCGAAGATGCTGTAGCCGACTTTGTTGGTATTGGCGCATGCGAGGGTCGTCAGGCCATTACAGACCTGGTCACCAGTGTCCTAACCCAGTGCGCGGCGACTCAGCACCTGCTGGGCAATATTTCTATTCAAGTGAGTGGCGACAGGGCTACGGCGACCTGCTACCTGACGGCCATACACGCGGGTATCGGTGACTATGCCAGCGATATCTTTACCGTCTGGGGCGAGTATGCCGACCAGTTGATCCGTACGCCCGAAGGCTGGCGAATTGCCCATCGCACGTTGACAACGATGCATGCCTCAGGTGATATTGGCCTCAGCGGATAAGACGCCTTACCTATGTCTTCGATTGGACAATAAATTAATAATTAATAACGAGTAATTATATATGGTACACCTACATTCCCACCATGATATCAATGCGCCCAGAGAAACGATTTGGGCCCTACTCATGGACTTTGGCAATATTGAAGCCTGGTGGCCAAAAGATGCCCCCATAGATATTGAACGTGTAGAACTGGAGGGAAGTGGTGTCGGTATGACAAGACATATCTACAATGTCGGCTTCGATACTGCTGTCAGCGAACGTCTCGACGCACTAGACGCAGACAATTTCAGCCTTAAGCTGTCTATTGTCGGTGAACGCCCTGCGGGACTGCTGCACTATCAGGCAACGGGTAAACTCACTGCATTGGATGATGGCGGCTGCCGACTGACGTACGATTCAGAGTTTCTTGCAGAGTCAGGCGGTGATGACGACGCCAAAGCATTCTTACTGGGCGCCTACGAACTGATGTATCAAGGCCTCGATGGCGTAGCTAATGAAAGTGCCAAGTAAACCGCGCATCACGACAATGAGTGTCCATCATAATTACTTTTAAAAAGGGATTCGACCATGTTAGCTATCTCCGCAAGAATTGAACTAGCAGCTAAAGATGCTGCGGCCTATATTGCAGCCGCACAGAAGGTCATTGCACCCACTCACGCCGAGGAGGGCTGTCAGCTCTATGCTATTGCAGTGGATATTAGTCTGCCCAACGTCATTTGGATAACAGAGCAGTGGGCAAGTGAAGCCGCGCTTATGGCGCATTTAGGCATGCCCCATATTGTGGATTTTATAACGTTTTGTGGCACCGTCGAGATCACGGATATGAGTATCGTTAAGTACGACGTATCAGCCGCTGGCCCGCTAGTACTGCCAGAGAATTAAGCAGAGCGCTAAAACTTGAATCAGGTGAGGAATCAAAATCATGACTATTGCAGAGAACTATAACCGCATTGTTGCCCGCATCATTGATGACGTTGACAACAACACCACAGATCAGACTGAAAGCACCTTATCGGTTCCAACCAAATCCTATACCGATCCGGACCTGTGGAATCAGGAAATGGATCTTATCTTCAAAAAAGTGCCCATTTTTGTCGCACTCACCCAAGAACTCCCCAATGCCGGCGACTACAAGACATTTCAGTTTCTGGATAAACCGCTGCTTATAACACGCCTAAAAGACGGCACTGCTCGGGTTATGCTCAATGTTTGTGCTCATCGTGCCATGACTATAGCCACCGAGCCATGCGGTAACAAGTCGCGATTTACCTGCCCCTATCATGGCTGGATGTACAGTAATGATGGTGTGCTGCGCGGCGTTGCCGATCAGGAGAAATTTGGTGATTTTGACAAGCAGACTAATGGCTTAACCCAACTCCCCGTGTACGAGCGCGGCGGTATGATATTTACCGTTTTGGAGCCCGGTGACGAAGTGGTAGATTTTGATGATTTCTTAGGGGGCATGATGGAAGACATCGGTCGTCTAGGAATGGAAAACTGGCACTACTGTGGACAACGTAAAATCCAGGGGGCAAATTGGAAAGTCGCCTACGACGGCTATCTAGAAGGTTATCATTTTGCGGCGGCACATCCGGATACGATCGCGCAACGCACCTACTCAAACGTCATGCAGTTTGATTCCTATGGGCCTCACACCTTGATCTGTTTTCCGCACTTGGCGATTAAAGAAAACCTCGGCGAGGTGGCACCAGAGGATTATCACAAACACGAAAACAACGGTTATGATTTTATCCGCACACTCTTCCCAAATATCTCCGTCTTTGTGGCACCAGAGATCACACTAATTAGTCAGATTGTTCCCGGCCCCAAACCTAATCAGAACACTACGTACCTGAACTTTATTCATCCAAGCAAGCCCGACGGAGAAGATACTGCATTGCAAGAGATGATGAATTTCTTTCAGGATGTCGTGGATGTCGAAGACTACCAAGTGGGTCTGGCTATTCAGAAAGGTCTAGAGGCCAATGCCCATGGCAATGTCACGTTCGGTCGCAATGAAGCCGGCAATCAGTTATTTCATAAGTGGGTGGAATGGTATCTAGCCAAAGACCCCACCGCACCAAAACCTAAATTATAGACGACCAAATACACTAGATATAAAGGGTGCACAATGAGTATTCATGACAATCGCGCAGGTAGAATTAATTGTTTACTGATCGCAGGAGGGGTCTGGCATGACATCGACCATGCGCGGTTGGAATTGCTGAAATTACTCTCAGAAGACGAACGTTTTCGCGTGCGTGTGTTTGAAGACTATGAAAACCTGCAAGCCATCGAAGAAGCAGACTTTATTGTAAGCTATACCTGTAATGTAGTGCCCTCTCTCGGCGCCCAGGAAGCGCTCAAAGCCTGGGTCGAAAGAGGCGGTCGCTGGTATGCACTGCATGGCACCAATTCAATCATCCGGCTGATGTCTAGCGGTCTCTATGGCACGCCAGACTGGGCACCGCTGTTTGTAGAGACTCTCGGCTCTATGTTTCGCTCGCACCCCCCCATTGCGCCCTATCAGGTCTCTGTCGCCGATCCAGATCACCCTTTGGCTCAGGGCATTGAGCCCTTCGAATCCGATGATGAACTGTATCTCATGAAAACCTATGGCGACCTCCATGTCATATTGGACACAGAGTATGGCGGCAAGGCAGAAGGCTTTGAAGAAGATGAGTGGGAACATGCCCGCCATCCGGTTTTCTATACCCACAGTGTTGGCGAAGGCGAGGTGCTATATTTGACGCTGGGTCACTGCCGGCATCATCATGACATGCAGCCAATGCTCGACTACTGGCCGACTATGGAGCGCGGCTCTTGGGACTTACCGGTATTTTACCAGTTACTCAGACGCGGCATCCAATGGGCTATAGAGCCTATCGATCAGGAGACGGCGGATGCCTTGGCTAAGGCCCGCGCCACAGTGGAATAAAAGATTAAACGGTATCGCAACAAAAAAGGGGCATTTTAAATGCTCCTTTTTTACATTCTTGTAATGCTGGCTACCAGCGTAAATTTAGCTGATTGACCACGCCAACAATACCGCTGCTAAAACTCACCGTACTGCTTTCGTCAACATGGAAATTAGGAATACGCTTCAACCATTCTTCTAAGGCAATTCGCAGCTCGACACGCGCGAGATTCTTGCCTGGACAGGTGTGGGCTCCGCGGCCGAACGTCAAACTATTGCCCTGCTTTCGACCAAACTCCACTTCCATCGCATTCGGGGTGAAAGTATTATCCATACCCGCCAGTGGTGTCGGCGCCGCAACCATATCTCCAGCTTTGAGTTGTACGCCATGAAACTCCATATCCTCGGTCACTTCTCTGGCCACAGTGACTATTGGAAAACGTCTCAGGATTTCTTCGACCGCTTGCGCGGCAGAGATCTCGCCCTGAGATATCTGTAGGCGGTGCTTTTCACTTTTCGCTAAGAATAGAAAAACAAATCCCAGCAAGTTAACCACGGTATCAACACCGGCAATAAACACCTGAATAGACAATTTAATTGCCTCATCACGGCTCAGTCGTCGACCGTTGGTTTCGGTGTTAATCATGCGACTGAGCATATCTGTGCCGTCACTGCCCATCCGCTGGTCAACATAGGGCGCTATATAGTCTTTCAAGTTTTGCAGCGCGTCGGCAAACGTAATAGTCCCGTCAGGTCGGATTAGTTGGTCGGTCCAATACTTAGTTTGCGGAATATCATCTTCGGGCAAATCCATCATCGACAGAAATACTCGAATGGGTAGAATATCTGCAAAATCACGAGTGAAATTACAGCGACCTTTGTCGACAAAGCCGTCAATAAGTGACGTCACAATAGCACGAATATCATCTCCCATCGCATTGACTGACGCCGGCGCCATCGTATGATTGAGCGTCTTGCGATAAAAGTGATGCTCTGGGGGATCGATCGTAGTGGGCAACAGACCATGGTCAGCACTATGGCTCTTGGGAAGGATAATACTGCGACTGGAGAAACGGGTGTAATCGGTCAGGACTTCTTCGATGATTGCCGACCTTGTGGGCAACCAATGTCCCTCATTGGCCTGCGTCCAGACCAGAGGACAACTATCGTCCTCCTGCAACAAAGTCGCCCAGGCCTGATGAAAGTCCTCATCAATGCCAGGCGGCATATAGATATTAAAATCGCGGACCAGATACTCTGGTACATGACTAGGCAATCCTTGAGTATCCATCACATTCTCCAAAAGTATTATCCCAATCTTACCGAATGGGCAGCATCCACTGTTATAAGCGAACCGCTCATGTAGCTCGCTGCGTTACTGGCTAGCAATAAGATAGCACCATCAAGCTCTGATAACTGCCCTGCTCGCTTCAGGGGTAAGTTGGCCAAATCAGCCTGACCCTGAGGCGTGGCATAATAGTCGGCAACTAGGTCGGTATGCAGAAAGCCTGGGGCTAGCGCATTAACACGAATCCCGTGTTCCGCAAGTTCGTGGCCCATCACACAGGTCAACTGGTTAACGGCGCCTTTGGAGGCACTGTAATGAGTAAGACCCTTGAACGATGAGACGGCGCAAATCGATGAGATGTTAATAATATTACCTGGCACTCCAGCCGCTACCATTCGCTGAGCGCCCTCCTGACCTAGGTTAAACACACCTTTGACGTTGACATTCAACACATGATCCCAATTGGTCTCTTCCATCTCTAAAAAGGGCTGACGACCCGTAGCACCAGCGTTACAAACAACGATATCTGGCGTGCCAAACTCTTTTTCCGCAAGATCAAAGCCTGCCTTAACCGAGGCGCGGTCAGTGACATCCATAGTCACTGCCATTGCTTTCCCGCCTTTTGCTTTGATACGATCAGCCAGCTTCTGCAACAGATCCATCCTGCGCGCAGCACAGATCACGGCAACGCCCTTAGCTGCCAGCATCTCTGCTATATGCTCACCCAAACCACTCGAGGCACCACTGACTAGTGCGATTCGACCCTTCACAGAAAAAATATTATCTGTCACGATGTTTACCTTTCTTTTTATTTAACTAAGGCTCTCAAAAGGGCCACTTAGAATTGGATGCGTTTGGTGAATCCACCATCAACAACCACATTGGTACCCGTGGTATAGGCCGCCAGAGGACTCAACAGCAGTGCCACCTGCGCGCAGACCTCTGCCGGTGAACCCATACGTCCCGCAGGAATATTCGCTACGGTAGACTCATAAATTTCTGGCATGGCCGCCCTAATCTCTTCCCAGGCGCCGCCGGCAAAATAGATAGGTCCGGGGCTCACGCTGTTAACACGGATGCCAACCGGCGCGAGCTCTTGAGCTAGGTTGCCAAAATAATTAAGCAGTGCCGCCTTCATCGCGCCGTAGGGCACAGCGCCTGCAAATGCTTCGAGAGACGCGGTCGATCCAATGCTGACAATAGCGCCACAATCAGAGGCCTCGAGATAGGGCTTCACCGCATTAACTGCTTTCCAGCTCGCCAGCACATCGGCTTCGAAATTACCTCTCCAACCCGACTCTCCATTGTCAGCACCACCTGCACTTACATTGGCAACAAAACCATCGACCCCACCCAGCGCCTCGGCACAGGCTTTAATCCAGTTCTCCAAGGATGCGGAGTCCGTGACGTCAACCACCTCGCCATGGGCCCTGACACCCAAAGCCTGAACAGCCTCGACAGCCGCCTTTACCTCGTCGGCATTACGCGCGCAGATACCGACATTACAGCCTTCGGCAGCCAGTGTTTTAGCCATCACAAAACCAATACCTTTAGACGAGCCTGTAATCAAAACTGTTTTATTTTTTAACTGAAGATCCATAATAATCGCTCCTTAATAATCAAATGTAATGACAGCCAATCTTAGAGTTGGTTATAGCGTGATAGGTGAGAATCTCTCGATCCAAACATCAGGCCTATGGCCGCCAAGCGTTTAAAATAATGACCGACACTAAATTCGTCGGTCGTACCAATGCCGCCGTGCAGCTGTATCGCATTATGCGAAACAAACCGCCCAGCCTTTCCCATTTTTGCTTTTAATGCGCTGACGCATTGCGCCGCATCGGGCGCCGAATTATCTAATTTCCAAGCCGTAGCCATCAGTAGCGATCGCGTTAATTCAATCTCCATATACATATCGGCCATGCGATGACGCAATACTTGAAAACTTGAGAGAGGCTGGCCAAATTGCTTACGCTGTTTGGTATAGTCAACGGTGGCGGTCATCAGGGCATCCATGGCACCTACCGCCTCGGCACAGACCGCAACCACCGCACGATGAAATACTGGCAGTGCCAATTCGTGGGCATCGCCTAGCTCACCCAAGACGGCGTCGGGACCAACACTGACATTTATAAGCTCCAGTTCGCAGGCCGACCGTCCATCGTAGGTTTTATAATTTTTCCTGCTTAGTCCAGTCGCGTTTTTATCCAACACAAACAGGCTAATACCTTGGTCAGAGCTCTGGTCTGTAGCCTCTGTGCGCGCCGTCACCAGAAAAAAATCAGCCTCAGGGCCATTGAGCACCACCGTCTTCTTGCCCGACAGCAGAAACCCGCCAGCGCTCGATTCGGCACGCATCTGCACCTGTAACGGATCGCCAACGCTGCCCTCTTCAAGGTACGCCAACGCGCCTTGCAACTGGCCGGCAATCAGGCCCGAAAGATACTGTTCTCTAATAGCAGCCTGACCGCCAGCCTCAATTAGGCCACCGACCAAAACAACCGATTCCAAGTAGGGCTCCAGCACGAGATACTTGCCAAACTGCTCACATAAAATCATGGTCTCCAATGCGCCGCCGCCGAAACCACCAGCATCCTCTTGGAAAGTCATTGCCAGCCAGCCTAGATCGGCAAAGGTCTGCCATTGCTCAGCATTAAATCCAGCTGACTTTTTAACCGTAGCCTGACGATTCTCAAAGCTGTAATTATCACGAAGATACTTTTCGGCGCTGTCCCGCAGCATCGTTTGCTCTTCGCTGTATTCAATAAACATATCTGTAGATACCCGACTTAAAGTTTGGTTAAAGGAGCAAAACGCGCTTAGCAATAATGTCTCGTTGAATTTCTGCGGTGCCGCCATAAATCGTTGCGGACCGGTTATTAATATACTCAGGCATCGTAGTCAGGCCGCAAGCAGGACCTATGACCTCGCCCTCAAAGCTAGGCGTCAAGGCATCCAGCTGTTTGACAAACGCATGCTCCGCCATAATTTCGAGACTTAGCTCATTAAATCGCTGGCCAATCTCTGTACCCATAACCTTGGTTAAAGATGAAAGAGGACCTGCATTTTCACCTGCTTCAAAGGCACCCTTGACACGCAATTCTGTGAACTCCAACGCCAGAGCGTCCACAGCGACGTCGGCGAATTTGGCGCTAAAAACCGGATTGTCTTTCCACAGCACCCGATTCGCTGAATACTGCGAACTTGCCTGACGCCTAATTTTTGCCATTTGCTTTTTATGGTCAATCGCGTAGTTGTGCCCTCCGCGCTCAAATTCGAGCAGAGACTTGGCAACTTGCCAACCCTGATTTTCTTCACCAACAAGATTTGCCGCAGGTACACGAACGCTGTCAAAAAAGACCTGACATTGCTCAACAGTTCCGTCGAGCCCGACGATGGGCTCAACCGTTAAACCCGCGGTATCCATATCGATCAGAATAAAGCTAATACCCGCTTGCGGTTTCCCCTCCTTTGATGTTCTCACCAAGCAAAAGATGCGATTGGAATGCTGTGCATAACTGGTCCATATTTTCGAACCGTTGATAATATAATCATCGCCGTCGCGCACCGCAGCCGTCATCAAAGAGGCAAGATCGGATCCAGCACCCGGCTCGGAATAGCCTTGGCACCAGGCATCCTCGCCAGACAGTATCCTTGGTAAATACTGCTGCTTTTGCTCTTCGGTACCACATTGAATGAGCATGGGACCCAGCATCTGCAACCCCAGCGCAAACAGCGCGGGCGCATTGGCCAGCTTGCACTCTTCTTGAAAGATATAGCGCTGAGACAAAGACCATCCCGTACCACCGTGTTCGAGTGGCCAATCTGGTGCCACCCAGCCTTTTTTATACAAAATTTTGTGCCAGGCTAAACCGGCATCAAAGTCTGAAAATACACTAGTCATAAGTTCGCCAGCCCTTTTAATTTCTGGCGTCAACGACGACGCCAGAAAGGCCTGAACTTCACTGCGAAAAATACTGTCACTCATAAATTTTCTCTGGGTGGAGCCCGTCAAATCAAACATTAAACAAACAAACTTGTTTTTATTTTATGGCTAATGGGCGGCTATTGCAATGTAATACGGCATATCTGTGGCCACCAATTGCTCATATTCAGGCTTTTTGGCCTAAGGACCTGAATCACCCGATTATCCTAACAATAATGCATAGGTAAGGCACCAAGATTGGCAAATCCACACAGATTGGGATGCACAAGGGCACTTACTCTATAAAACAAAAAGCGCGCAAAGGCTCGGCTCTGAAAGGACTATATGGCACCATAGCCAACCATTAAGAGCCTGACTTATCGAATTTCAGTCCCCAGAGCTTATCAGCGCGGTCACTTTCTGCCTTAGCACGTCCTTGCGGACCTTGCCGGACGCCGTTTTCTCTAAAGCATCACAGAACTCAATCCGCTGCGGCCATTTTTGCTTCGCCAAACCACTCTGCTCTAAGAACAGCTGCAACTCAGTCAAGCTCATGACTATTGAATCTCTCATAACTAGATAGACACAGACGCCTTCCCCTAGCCTTTCATGGGGCATGGCGACTACAGCGGCCTCACTGACCATCATGTGTTGATGTAACACATCTTCAATCTCGCGAGCGGAGATGTTTTCTCCACCGCGGATAATAATGTCCTTCTTTCGGTCAGTAATGACAATCGCGCCCTCTGGCGTTATGTGCCCTATGTCGCCGGTCGAAAAATATCCGTTACTATCAATTGCCTCTCGGGTTTGCTCTTCTTCCCCGTAGCCGAGCATCAGCGCAGGACCCTTCACCAAAATTTCGCCATCAGCACCTTGCGCCAACTGATTTCCTTGTTCATCTACG
>Ga0222630_1000033_pt1 | contig 64029 bp, 61 predicted proteins | sample AntAcemetagenom3_FD_179842 | JGI IMG/M metagenome (GOLD analysis project Ga0222630, IMG submission 179842) | Saline water microbial communities from Ace Lake, Antarctica - #3 | ecosystem: Environmental > Aquatic > Non-marine Saline and Alkaline > Saline | place: Antarctica: Ace Lake | collected...
CGTATTTACAGGCTTTTAGCTATTAGCTATTAGCTCGAGCGTCTTTTGAACCATTCAAAGCATACCAGCCAATATAGATATAACAGAGCATGGGGACGATAAAGCTCAATTGAATACCAATGGTATCGGCAGCAAAACCCTGAATCAGGGGAATCAAGGCTCCGCCGACAATGGCCTGACAAACCAAGCCAGAGCCTTTGCTCGTCAGTGAGCCCAAACCTTTCACCGCGAGAGTAAAAATAGTCGGAAACATAATGGAGTTAAAGAATCCCACTGCAAGGATAGACCACATGGCAATGTTACCGGTGCTATTCATGCTGACAATAATCATCACAATCGCAATAACGGCATTCACCGCCAGATACTTAGTCGCAGCGACATAGCGCATTAAGGCGGCACCCACCAGACGCCCAATCATAGCAGCACCCCAGTAGTAAGCGACCATCTCGCCCGCTTCCGCAGTACTCAAACCGGCAATCGAACTCTCTGAGAAATAATTGACGAGAAAGCTCCCGATAGAAACTTCTCCACCGACATAAAGAAAGATTGCCAGCGCACCCAACACCAGTGAGCGATGCTCCCATACACTGCTCTCTGTCGTTTCGCCCGTGGCTTCAACATGCGTTAATACTGGTAATCGAATGTTTCTAAAGACGAGGGCTGCGACAATCAGCAGGCCGGCAATCATCAGATAGGGCCCCTGAACTGCAGACGCATCAGCAGCCACGACACCTAAAATCAGCGCCGCACCAATAATGGGCCCCACGGTGGTACCCAAAGCATTAGCCGCCTGCGCCAGATTTAAACGACTGGCAGCCGTATGTTCAGGTCCCAGCGCTGCCACGTAGGGGTTGGCTGCAACCTGTAAGATGGTAATGCCACTGGCCAATACAAAAAAGGCTAACAGAAACAGACCGTAGATATGCAGGCTTGCAGAGGGATAAAACAGTAAACAACCACCGGCCGTGGTCAATAGCCCGAGGACGATGCCCTGTTGATAACCAACCTTATCAATTAACTTACCGGCAAATGGAGAGACAATAAAGTATGCGCCAAAGAAGCAAAACTGGACCAGCATGGCTTGGGTATAATTAAGGTCAAAGGATTCTTTCAAAAATGGAATTAAGATGTCGTTTAAAACCGTGATGAAGCCCCAAAAGAAAAAGAGGCAGGTCATAGCAATAAAGGCGAAGGTCTGTGTGCTTTGCTGTTGACCATCGGCCGGTGTTGCAGTGGAAGTTTCTGAAGTTGAACCGGCCATCTGTATCCCCTTATTTAATTTATTTTATAATATAGAATTAGCTTAAGGATAGGTTCGCAAGGAATCTCGCGCAAGCGATGATGGCTTGCCAGACAGCCTTTGGTCGCAAGATAAGGGCGTTTGATCGCCTTTGGGTGTTTCAGAACGGCTGAGACGCTACGCCAGCAACATTGCGCGCACAACCTGCTTTAAACCGTTGTGCAAAGAACGCATCTCGTCGAGATTATCGGGGTCACTCATCCAGTGGTAAACGATACCGCTCACTGATGCAGTAAAATGGTCGGCAATCAGCTCAATATCAATGGTTGCAGCAACCGAGCCCTCTTCGACACCCTGCTCTATCCAGCGAATCACATCGGCACGACGGCGCTTATGGATACCTAATATCACCGGTTTCAACTGCGATTCTGGGGTCAGCGCTTCAAACCATAGACGGTAAAAAGCCTCTACATGTTTGGGCGCGTCTTCGCAAAATTGGATATGCGCGTCGAGCGCAGCGGCAATGGCGTCATAGCCAGTTTTGTTTTTGGTGACAAGTGTCAGTTCGGCTAGCCACTCATCGCCAACCGACCTCAGTACAAAATCAAAAAGGCCCTCTTTATTGCCAAACCTATAACCCGCGAGACCCCTGGAATAACCCGCCTTCTCGCCCACATCTTTCAATGTGGCCTGACCGGTACCGCGTTCAACAATAAGCTCAACCGCCGCCTCAAGCATTTTGGCGTCGGAGATTTCTTTGCGTTCGACCTGGGTTAGTCGCAGTGCTTTAGCCATTTGTAAACTCTTCAGTTGGTCCGTGATTACATATTTCTACGATACTGGCCACCCACGTCAAAGAGCGCATTGGTAATTTGGCCCAAGGAACAGCAGCGAACCGCTTCCATTAACACCTCAAAACCGTTGCCTCCCTCGCTTACCGTGTCCTGAAGTCGCTTCAACATAGCGGCAGACTCATCCGTATGGATGCCTTGAAATTCCCGCAAGCGCGTAATTTGGCTCTGCTTCTCCTCATCAGTCGACCTAGCTAGCTCAATCTCTATAGGCTCTTGTTCGTTCTCATTAAGGAAGGTATTGACGCCCACAATGGGAAATGAGCCGTCATGTTTTTTATGCTCGTAGTACAGCGACTCTTCCTGAATCTTGCCCCGCTGATAGCCTGTTTCCATTGCCCCCAAAACACCACCCCGGTCGGAGATTTTCTCAAATTCCTGCAGAACTGCGACTTCAACAAGGTCGGTTAACTCATCAATAATAAATGCGCCCTGACTCGGGTTTTCGTTTTTCGCCAGACCCCATTCCTGATTAATAATCAACTGAATAGCCAGAGCTCTGCGCACAGACTCTTCGGTGGGTGTAGTAATAGCTTCATCATAGGCATTGGTGTGCAGGCTATTACAGTTATCATAAATAGCGATTAAAGCTTGCAGTGTCGTACGAATATCATTGAAGTTCATCTCCTGCGCATGCAAAGAGCGACCTGACGTTTGAATATGATATTTAAGCTTCTGGCTGCGCGGGTTAGCCCCATAGCGGTCACGCATAGATACGGCCCAGATTCGCCGCGCTACTCGACCCATCACGGTGTATTCTGGATCCATACCATTGGAGAAAAAGAACGATAGGTTGGGAGCGAAGTCATCAATATTCATACCGCGAGCCAGATAGGCCTCAACAAAGGTAAAGCCGTTGGAAAGCGTAAAGGCAAGCTGCGAAATAGGATTGGCACCCGCCTCGGCAATATGATAACCAGAGATCGAGACTGAATAGAAGTTACGGATCTCTTGGTCGATAAAGTACTGCTGCATATCACCCATCATGCGCAGACTAAATTCTGTTGAAAAAATACAGGTATTTTGACCCTGATCTTCTTTCAGAATATCTGCCTGAACTGTACCGCGCACGTGTTTTAAGGTATTGCTGCGCAGGGTTTCGTACTCTGCGGCATTCGGCTCGCGGCTATGCTCGGCAACAAATCGATCAACCTGCTGGTCGATGGCCGTATTCAGAAACATCGCCAAGATAGTCGGTGCGGGACCGTTGATGGTCATGGATACCGAGGTAGTTGGACTGGACAAGTCAAAGCCATCATAGAGCGCTTTCATGTCGTCTAGAGTGCAGATTGAAACCCCTGCATTGCCCACTTTGCCGTAGATATCTGGCCGCTCATGGGGATCCCAGCCATAGAGTGTGACCGAATCAAAAGCAGTAGAGAGACGCTTGGCATCGCTGTGCTCAGACAGCGCTTTAAACCGGCGATTAGTTTTAAAGGGATCGCCCTCACCGGCAAACATGCGCGCTGGATCCTCGCCCTCACGCTTAAACGGAAATACACCGGCAGTATAGGGGAATTCGCCAGGGAGATTTTCCAGCATCAACCATTTAACCAGTTCACCGTGGTCCTCATATCTTGGCAGGGACACACGAGAAATTTTATTGCCTGACAGAGAGACGGTGTTTAGCTTAGTGACCACTTCTTTACCGTTGGGCAGCACATCAATTTTCTCATCACCGGAATAAGACTCGACCATCTCGGGCCAACGAGCGAGTAACTGACTGGCACGGATATCCATGGCCTGCTTGCGCTCGGCAATCAAGCCTTCGATGGCCTCGGGCGCTTGACTGCCGCCATCGATCAGCATTCGCTGTGTAGCAGCGAGTTGCTGCTGTTCCCGCGCTAGCGTAGCCTGCACTGTCACCTGTTGATGATAGCTGCGGACACCAGCAGAAATTTCTGCCAGATAGCGTTGCCGTTCCGCCGGCACAATTACTGTCTTTACGGAGGGGATTTTACAGCTGACTTTGGCGAGATGCTGCTCAAAGGTGCGTAACCCTCTGGCCTGGAGCAAACCAAGCAAGGTCTGATAGGCTCCCGTCACGCCGTCGTCATTAAAGCGTGAGGCAATAGTGCCGAATACGGGCATCTCATCGGGCATTTGCGTCCAGGCCTCACGATTGCGTTGCACCTGCTTCGATACATCACGGTAGGCGTCGTCGCTGCCTTTGCGATCAAACTTATTAATAATGGTCAGCTCGGCATAATCGAGCATGTCGATCTTTTCCAGCTGACTCTGTGCACCAAATTCTGGGGTCATGACATAAATAGGGATGTCCACATAGGGCACAATACCGGCGTCGCCCTGGCCAATACCCGGTGTTTCCACGACAACTAAATCAAAACCACCTAGGCGCATAGCGCTGACAATTTCTACCAGAGCATCAGGGACTTCGCCCTGGGCTCCACGGGTACCAATGGAACGCATAAACACATTGGGGTGATAAATGGCATTCATGCGAATGCGATCGCCCAGCAGTGCACCACCCGTTTTTCTGCGGGTTGGGTCAATTGCCAATATGGCAATTTTTAACTCATCGTCACTGTCTTGTCTGAAGCGACGAATCAGTTCATCGGTCAGGGACGACTTACCGGCACCACCAGTGCCCGTAATACCCAAGACAGGCACCTTATTGACCAGAAACTGCGCCTGCTCATTAAGCGACTTTTTCTGCTGTTCTGTTAACTCGCCACGCTCGATCGCGGTGATTAAGCGAGACAGCTTTCTCTCACCGCCCTCACCAGCCAATTCTGGCGACTGCACGGTTACGTCCTCATAAGAACCCAGTGAACAGCGCTCAATCATATCGTCGATCATACCTACCAGACCCAAATTTTGGCCATCGTAGGGTGAATAAATACGCTCGACTCCATAGGCCTCAAGCTCTTTTATTTCCTCAGGCACTATCACGCCACCACCGCCGCCAAAGATTTTAATATGCTCTGCGCCGGCTTCTTTTAAAAGATCAACGGCGTACTTAAAGTATTCGACATGGCCACCCTGATAGGAGCTGATAGCAATACCCTGAGCGTCTTCTTGTAGCGCAGTTTCAACCACCTCTGCGACAGACCGATTGTGGGCTAGATGAATAACTTCAACGCCGGCGCCCTGAAGTATGCGACGCATAATATTGATCGCGGCATCATGGCCATCGAAAAGGCTCGCTGCAGTGACAAATCGTAAAGGGATACCCTTCTTTTTAGGCTGACTAGCACCCAAGCCATTAATGTCTTCAGCGGTCTGGCTGTTGGATAGGCTCATACTGTCTCCGTTTATCGTGCACAGGATCTGTGCATCATTAAAGTGTAAAGCGATAGTTTATGTTTCTTGCTTGTTACATGCAAGTATCTTTATAGTTACTGTCCCTTCGCGAAGCAATGAGCGCATCTAACACTGCAACTTAGACTAAAGCCTCGTCGCCATAATTAAAATAATCAGCGATCGCTAAACCCGCAGCCACACTAGTAAACGGATCGTGCTCAACCACCTTACCGGGAAACTGATTATCAAGAATATCCTTTACCGCCGGTATTAATGAAGAGCCACCAGTGCGAAGTACCAGATCAATATCTGAGGGCTCGAGCTCGGCCTTTGCCAGTATCAGACTGATGGCCTGTTCCAGCTGAAATAGCTGGTCTGAAATCATGACTTCGAATTCCCACCGATCAAGAATGACCTCTATATCGATTTCTGGAATATCTAATATGGCAGATTCCTGCGTGGATAATTCAGCTTTAAAGGCTTTAATCGCCTCAAACACCTGATAGCTGTAATTCTGTTTGATCAGATCATACAAACGCCTAAATTTAGTCGCAGCCTCGTCAGACTGCGCCATGCGCTGCATCACAGGCGCCGTGTATTTATTCTGGTTGAGCATATAGCTGACGGGCCAATTTATGAGCCAGTCTTCAAAGTCACCAAAAGGGAATAACGTGTCTACTTCTGTGCCATCGACAACCCGACTCCAGCGCTCGCCCTTACCCAACAAAGGAAAGACCAGCTCGCGAAAAATGGTTTGATCAATTTTGTCACCCCCCAGCGCAATACCATGAGTAGCCTCAACTTTAAATGAATTACCCGCGCGACTGAGAATACTAAAATCCAGTGTACCACCCCCAAAATCAACGGTTAATACCCGCTGCCCCTCATTTTCAGGATGATTAGAAAGGTAGCTTATGGCTGCCGCAGTCGGCTCAGGACAAAAGGATTGCCCCGTAATACCGGCATGCCGGTAAGACTCACTAAGTCGTTCAAGCGCGATATTATTTCGTCCCTGCTCCAGACCCTCAAAGTTTACCGGATGGCCAATACAGGCATGATTCGTGTCATGCACCGCGCCTTGCAAAGCTTTGCGAATGCCGACGAGGATGGGTGTCACTAGAGCGACTAATCGAAACGCGCGATCAAAAATAAGAGTACGACCACTACTCGAATTACCCAGCAAGCGCTTGGTGCCGCGAAATAGTCGCCCTGGCAAACCCGAGTCATTAAATGCCTGACCATAAACCTTACTGGTTTCGCCTTCATCAGCAGGGCCCTCTCCACTGCCAGTGCCAGTTCTGGCTTCACCTAAAACCTCAACGCTCAACTCAACCTTTCTGCCCTGATTACCCTTAATGTAATCGTTAATCGCCTTCTGGCCAATAGAGGTGACAAAATCCCTATCCACATAGTTGGCCGACGGCATAATGGCGCTATCTGTGGCCAGCTGCACCAGCGTTACCCGCTCGCCATCAAAAATAGCTGCCGCGCTGTTACTGGTACCAAAATCGATGCCGATACCCACTTTTTTAGGTGGTTGGCTTGCAGATACGTGCTTAGAGGCTTGCATAGAAATGAGTCATTAGAAGATAATAGAGAGCTAGCATTTTAAACTAACATTCAGATTTATGCTGCAACCAGTAAACAAAAAAACCGTTAAAAGAGATTCAATATGAGCATAGATGACAGGGCTGTTATTATAGGCGCTAGCCACGCTGCGGTGCAGCTAATAATTAGCTTGCGGCAGCACGGCTGGGAAGGTGCCATCACCGTAATTAGTGATGAAGATCACCAGCCCTATCAGCGCCCACCCTTATCAAAAGCCTATCTAGCTGGCACGGTCAGCACCGAGCAGATGGCACTGCGCGCACCTGCCGCCTACGAAAAACTCAATGTGACATTTATGCTGGGCACCCGGGTTACCGCCTTAGAGGCGGACAGCAAAACACTGCACCTCGATAATGGCGAGACTCTTAGTTTTGACAAATTGGCACTGTGCACTGGCGCCAGAGCTAGACCCTTACCGATCCCCGGTACCGATCTCCATGTCGTGCATTATCTGCGCACCCTAGACGACGTTAAAGGGATCCAAGCATCCGCCTCTAATGCTAAGACTGCTGTCATTATCGGTGGCGGCTATATCGGGCTAGAAACGGCGGCCTCCCTCAGCAAGCTAGGGGTTAAGGTTACCGTACTAGAAACTGAATCGCGTCTGTTAAAGCGCGTAGCTTCTCCTCAGGTTTCAGAGTTTTATCTGCGCCTGCACACCGAAGAAGGCATTGATATTCGTCTGAATACCCAGGCCGCTGAACTGACCGGCGATGTTACTGTGGCACAGGTTATCTGTGCTGATGGTTCGGCTATAGATGCTGACATGGCTATTATCGGTATTGGTGTTATTGCCAATACCGAGCTGGCGGCTGAGGCTGGCTTAGCCATTGATAATGGTATTTTGGTGGATGAGTTCGCGCAAACTAGCCATCCGGACATTGTTGCCGCAGGCGACTGCACCAACCACCCTAACCCCCTATTGAAAAGAAACCTGCGCCTAGAATCTGTACCCAATGCCAGCGAGCAAGCTAAGGCCGCGGCTGCCAGCATCTGTGGTATTGAAAAAGCCTATGTTGAATTACCCTGGTTCTGGTCAGATCAGTTTGATGTGAAATTACAGATTGTTGGTATGAATCAGGGTTATACCGACGTCGTGGTGCGCGGTGACAATAAAAAAGGGCGCAGCTTTAGCGTCTTTTATTTAAACGAAAGTACCATACTGGCAGCAGACTGCATCAATCGGCCAAAAGACTTTATGCTGGCAAAGAAGCTTATCTTGCAGGGCATTAAGTCTGACCCTGAGACGCTTGCGAATGAAAGCATTGAACTTATGACACTCATACAATAAATCACGGAGCAGGCAATGCCAGTAATCAATTACATTGAATTTGACGGTGCAAAATATTCCGTAGAGGTGGCCGAAGGCGCCAATCTAATGCAGGGGGCATTGGATAATATGATCGAGGGTATTATTGCCGAATGCGGCGGCTGCTGCGTTTGCTGCACCTGCCACTGCATGATTGATCCACAATGGAAGGATGCCGCGGGCAGCATTACTAGCGGCGAAGATGAACTACTTGAGTTGCTGAGCGAACGCCAAGACAATAGTCGACTGAGCTGCCAAGTGACCGTTACTGCCTCGATGGAGGGTATGGTGGTTAGGTTACCTGAATCACAGTATTGAGGCTGACGAAAGGCGTTAGGTTACGCGTCTTTGCGAGCAGTCAACGACCCATATCAACTAGCGACTGAATCAGGCGCTAGCACCGGCGGGCTGTAAATGTCGCAGTGAGTTCATCGCATTCTCGGGAGTTAGGATCTGCTGATGATTCAGATAATTAATGCAGGACACGCGCAGAACCGAACTGAGGTTGGTTACATCGCCCATTTTGATCAGAGCTTCATTGTAAAGGTCCGACACAAACTGAGAGAGCTTGGTGTTCTGCTCTTCCGCAATATGGTCTAAGATTCGCCAAAATACCATCTCGATACAGACACTGGTGACATGCCCCTCGATGCGCATAGAGCGGGACTTTTTTTCGAACATAGCGGCGTCTCCGCCCAAAAATACTTCGCACATTTGCCTTGCTTCTCTATATCTATTTCTCCGATGATAAATTTCCCACACAAGAAAGTCCAGCTCTACTTTTGCGATTAGAAGTTTGACACGGCGGACACCCCCGCGACTGCATCTTCTCTCCGTCTTAGCTCCCTTTCAGGGGCGCTGACGCCAATAGGCTCGAGTCATTGGGATTGGCACTGGAAACCAGATTCACACCAAATGCTCCGGCCAACGCTTTATACTCAATCCAAGACAGCACCGCCGTTATAGGCGTACCCTTACCTTCATCAAACACTAGTGGTCCATAAACATTCGCCGTGTAAATCAAGTCGTCAGTACCAATACTCTGTGTGGCTTCATGTCGGGCGCCAGAGGGCTCAAAAAACCATACGCCGGGGCCATAGCCCTCCGGTGGCCCTGCTCGATAGCCAATATAGCCGTTCAAAACCAAGAAATCGCTGGCGCCTAGGTGGGTGTGTCCCCCAGCAATGCCAGTGTGTCGAACAATCAAAGATACCGTGCCGTTGTCCTCACTGACTCGTAAAATTTTCAGTCCAATATTTGGCAGAGTTGGAATTATTCCCCACGGCACCTGCTTGGTATCCACAAAATGCGGGTGACTATAACCGGCGCCTGCGTCGGCACTATCTGCGTCGGCACCATCTGCTTCAGCAATCACCAGCTTCCTAGCGTCGTCGGCAAAGATTGCCAGGGGCTCAGACACATTTTTTAAGGGCACAGGGCGGTCCTGTATGCAGCCCGCCAAGGTGCTAGGTACTAGCGCCACGCCATGTTCCAGAGCCTTGCGCATAATGTCTAGGCTGGTGAGAATGGTTGACACCGCATGCTGGCGATCTAAAAAGGCCACCGCTCCGTAAAAATTGACTAAGATTTCAGACTCAGTCTCGGCATGCATTCCAGCAACCTTGGAGTTGGCGGAAATATATCCCCAGGTACCGGGCGTGAGCAGGCTTACTTGGTCACCCTGACTGTAACGGATGTTGCCCGATAGCAGCAACATGTCCATGCCACTCAGATAAACAGCGGCAGGCATTGTAGCGCCACTATCGAGCTTAATAATAACGGAGAATGCGCCCGTTTCACCACTAGCTCTCATGGTCTTGATCGACATACCATCAACCGCCCCGATAGCGATCCAGGGCAATAGATTAGTATCTACGCCACCCTCTATGCCCGTAGGTTGAAAGTCTGGATTAAATTGTTCTGACGACTGACTCATAACGCACCCCGCGTGGAATTAAAGTTTAGCTGTAACAGATCGACTGTACATTAATCCTAGTTCAAATGCAGTCCGATCAGGTAGTATATGGGTACTACCTAAAAAATTTGCCGGTGCGATACTGTGTCCGCTCGGCGTTCCAAGCTGCTGTCAAAGATAGCCAAAAAAACAATGCACGCAGACCAGACTGACGGGCACCTCAGTATACCGTGCTAAATATACATGGCTCGACCCCTATAACCTTTAGGGTAATAAAACCTAAATTAAAGCTCTCAGGCGAGACCCAAATATGAACTCATCTTATCTGATTAAAAATGCCAAAGTCATTTCACGGGAACAGCATTCGATCACCTCAGTGCTGATTACTAATGACCGAATTACAGCCCTCGGAGCAGAGGCTGACAGCCTTTTGACGGACACTACCGAGCAAATTGATGGCACTGGCTGCAGTCTCATTCCTGGGCTGGTCGACGCCCATTGTCATATTAGTTTTGACGAACCCAAGTCTAATGATGAGCTGTTTTTTCATCGACGCCCCGGACTGGCTACCGTAATTGCTGCGGTGAATGCCCAAAAGGTCTTGCGTGCTGGCGTTACCAGCTTTTTTGATGCTGACTGTATTTTTGATGTCGGTGTCGACCTTCGGGATGCTATTGAGGGCGGTGTGGTAGAAGGCCCGCGCATGGCCACCGGAGGCAACGCTCTTATCACTAGTGTCGGCGGGACCGCTGGCCGGCTACTACCCGAATCGGGGAAACTAGGCTATGCCGCGATTGTTCAGACTCCCGATGAGATTGTGCGAGAAATCCGTCGACAGATTAAGTCGGGCTGCGACTGGATTAAAGTCCATGTCAGTGGTCTTCCGGTGCGCAGAACCCCCATGCACGGTAGCGGTGAAATTCAAGCTTGGACGTTAGATGAACTGCGTCTAGTTTGTGACACCGCACATGCTCTAGGAATTCCGGTAGCCGGCCATTGCCGCAATACCTCAAGCATCCGCGACGCCGCTCTTGCTGGCTTTGACATGATCCTTCACGCTTCTTATATGGATGAGGAAACGCTTGAGGCGGTAGTCGATCAGTGCGTACCGCTGGTACCTACCTTTACATTCCTATCCAACTTGGTAGATTACGGTCATAAAGTGGGCTCTGATCCGGCACTGCAGAACGTATTTATGAATGAAATTAGCCAGAGTGCGGCAATGCTCCGGCGCGCCTATGACGCAGGGGTACCGCTGCTCTGTGGCAGTGAATCTGGTTTCGCCATCACACCCTACGGTGACTGGCACTATCGGGAGATGGGCCTGTTTACCGAACATTTGGGACTGACGCCATTACAATCGATAGCCTGCGCGACCGAGGCTGGCGCCAAAATCTTCGGTTTAGAGAATGAGCTGGGCTGTATTGAGGCGGGCTATATTGCCGATCTCGTGCTGGTTGCAGGTGACCTCGAACAAGATCTCAATTTAATGGGCCAGCGCGATAATATTCAGGCGATCTTTAAATCAGGCAACAAAATTGACTTGGAACGCCCTATCCCTGACACCTGGAACATACCCAGTTGGCGCACCGGTCAATTTGCCGACGAAGTCCTTACCTATGAATTGGCTCATCGACCCTAGTTTAGCGGTAATACACCACCCACGAATATGAGACATGGCAACTTATGAACGGTCAAACAAAAGAACAGTGCGTACTAATCACCGCTGGCAGCAGCGGTCTTGGCCTAGCGACAGCCTGTGCCTTTCAGTTGGCAGGTGCCAAGGTTGCCGTCTGTGCTCGCGGCGAAGAACAGCTGGCACAGGCTAAAATTACCCTTGAAGCTCTGACCGGCCAACCGGTCCTAGCAGAGGTTGCGGACCTCAGTCAGACCGCTGATATCAATAAGCTCATTGAACATATCGAGTCCCATTGGGGTGCTATTGATGTGCTGGTTAATAACGCTGGTGGTCCCCCTCCAGGCGAACATACCGCTCTCGAAGATGAGCATTGGGAGAAGGCATTTGATCTGACCCTTAGGTCTGCAGTGCGAGTCACTAACCGGGTGTTACCCGGCATGAAAAAAAACGGTCACGGACGTATCATCAACCTATCGTCTTATTCGGTGAAGCAGCCAATGCCGCGAATGATGTTATCTAACAGCTTACGTTTAGCGGTACTGGGTTGGGCCAAAACGCTGTCCAATGAGCTAGCCGCTGATAATATTTTGGTTAACACTATCTGCACCGGTTGGACTAAAACTCAGCGTGTCGATCAACTGCTTGAAGCTCGAGCCAAGTCGGAGGGCGTGCCTGTTGAGGATATTGCCAATGCTATTACCTCCATGATTCCCTTAAAGCGCATGGCGCAGCCAGAAGAAATTGCCGCTGTCGCCCTTTTCCTTGCCTCACCCGCCGCCAGCTATATTACCGGCGCAGCTATACCCGTCGACGGTGGCTGCGCACAAACAATTTAAGGCCCCTTATGAACGATTCAATCCTGCAAGCCAAAACTATCGATGTGCATGCGCATATTGTCCTGTCCGAAAGTATGCACAGTGCTGGGGCCTATGGGCCTGAAATTGGTCACAATGCCGATGGCCAACCCTGGTTCCGTATTGGCGACTATGTCTTACAGGGTGTTAGTTACGAAAATAGCGCCTTTATGGACATGGATATCCGCCTTCAGGCAATGGACAAGGCAGGCATAGATTTTCAGGTACTGTCTCCCAACCCTCTAACCTATTTCCACTTTATTGAATCCCCCCAAGCGATTAACTTTTGTCAGCGTCATAACGATGAACTGCAAATGCGCGTTGCTCACGCTCCGCATCGCTTAGCAGGACTTGCTGCTCTGCCCATGCAAGATATCAGCGCTGCCTGCGAAGAATTACAGCGGGCTATTTTGGAATTAGGATTGATAGGTGCCTACATTGGTACCGATATTGGCCGCCCGTTAGATAGCCCAGAGATGGACCCATTCTATGAAAAGCTGGTGGCCCTCGACGTGCCTCTATTTATCCATCCTGCCCCAGCAGGCATTGATGGCCCTAAAGGGGATAGTAACCTAAATCGTTTTGATCTTGATATTTTGACCGGGTTCGCCGCGCAGGAGACCATCGCTGTCGCCACCCTTATCTTTGGTGGGGTACTTGACCGGCATCCGACGCTCAGCGTTTGCTTCAGCCATGCCGGCGGCGCTATACCCATGTTAATTGGCCGCCTCAATGAAGCCGGTAATCGACGACCATGGGCCAGTGAGAATCTGCGTAAAGATGGGGCCTTCGAGTCCTACCTGAGCAAACTTTGGTTTGATGCTCATATCCATGATCAGCGGGTTCTAGATTTTGCTGTCACTATCTTGGGTAAAGATAACCTAGTACTGGGGACCAATTTTGCCGGCTGGGATCAACACCATATCCACGGTGACGACGCCTGGCTCAATTGCCTGGCCAACAATGCCAGACGACTTTTACGCTTTAATTAATTGGCAGCATGCCGGAGGGGAAAATAATGCGACGAGCTATTGTAACTGGTGCTGCCGCGGGGCTAGGGGCCGACATGGCGGAGGCTTTAGTAGCCGCAGGCTATCATGTCGGGATCATGGATCTGAACCAACAGCAGACCGAGGAAACCGCTGCACGTATTGGCGGTAGCACAGTTCCTTTAGTCGCTAATGTCAGTGATCCTGAAGCCGTGCAGGCCGCCTTCAATCAATTCGGTGAGGCCCCTGATCTGCTTATCAACAATGCCGGTATTGTCCGCTTTGGCCCATTCCATGAGCAGCCGATTGAGGATTTTCGTCAGGTTTTAGAGGTCAACCTGCTTGGAGCAACGATCTGTTCGCGTATCGCAGTCACCGGCATGATCGACAGAGGCTCCGGCCACATTATTAACATCACCTCAGTCAATGGTATCCATCCTGCCCCCGGCGTAGGTCTCTATGCCCCGACGAAATCGGCGCTCAGTTCGCTGACGCAACTAATGTCAATTGAATGCGGACCGCTGGGGATACGAGTCAATGCAATCGCGCCGGGATTTATCGATGCGGGGATGTCAAAGGAGATCTTTAAAAACCCAAAGGTTCGAGAAAAACGCAGTAGTGGCGTGCCTCTACGGGCGTTAGGACAGGCCTGCGACGTGACTAATGCGGTATTGTTTTTAGACTCACAGGGTGCACAATATATTTCTGGTCATGAGCTGGTCATCGATGGTGGTGTCACCAATAGTGTCTTTGCCCACCTGCCCAGAGAGTAGGTCGGGCGATCATTAGCGACCTCCAGAACCCTTCTTAGGCCGCTCCCATTTATTGCTCTCCATCGCCATAAACTTTTCAATAGTCTGGTGATAATTCTGCACCGCTGGCTCATTGCGACCAAAGATAAAATGCTCATTGGCGGCAGATTTGAGACCGGATTGAATGGAGTTACCCACACGATAATCCTCATCTCTCACCGCTTTCAGCGTCAGTGCACTGAACGTCTCAGTCGCCTCAATTTCTGCATCTGTGACTGGCTTCTTCGCGACCAGAACCGTCTGTCTGGTAATCGTCGTTTCACTGGTCTCTCCAGGGAAAACCTGACTGACTAAACAGTGATCACCAAGAATTCCTGAGATTGAAAGATTGGGGAATCCTGAGTGAATAAGACGAATATGTTCCATCGGCTGCCATTCATCCTGCGGCTGGTCGACCAGTTCGCCCAGCGACCGACGTCCAAATGTGAGGCGTTGATGAGGCCCATAGGTATCCAATACCAATAGGTTTCCGACTGTGTATTTACCCACTGTTTCACGGTGTACTAGCTGATGATGATAGGCCTCAAGATAGCCATCCATAGTGACTTTCCAGCCCGGACCAGTCAGGTCGCGCTGCTCATATAGATGCCAGTTGTTGAGATCCAGCGTATCTAATTCCTCGCCGAAGTCGCCCAGCCAATGATCCACATCAAACACATCACCGGGTGTCAGAGATGCCCAAATAATGCCGGCTTTTTCCTCACAGTGCAGTCCGGTTAAACCGTAGCTGTCACTGGCTATTTCACCAAAGGTATCGCCGCCGTAACGACTCACGAGTGCGCCTTTATAGTTGTAACTCCAGGCATGGTAGGGACAGACAATCAAGCGTGACTTGCCGGCGCCCTCTTCGCAGAGTTTGGCTCCTCGGTGACGACAAACATTGAGCATCGCCCGCACTTTGAGGTCTTCGCCTCGCACCAGCAAGAGGGGCACACCCAACACCGTCATCGCTCTATAGCTGCCCGATTCAGGCAATTCGATACTCAGGGCCACGGCTATAGGCAAGTGCTTAAAAACACGCTCTATTTCGAGCCCATAGCGTGTTTCGTCTCGATAGGCTGACAGCGAAATCTCCATAGTGCTGTCGGCCTGATCTGTGGTGCTCTGCTTGAAATGCTCAAGCGCTCTTTGAACGAGTGACATGGCATCTTTATTCAAGAGATATCGCCTCCTGCAAAGCGCACCCAACTGTCGAGAGTCTCAGGAAAATCAGCCTTATGCCATTCCCCATCGATATAGACGCGGTCGGCTTGATTGAGGCCCTCGGCATATTTTGTGATAGGCATATAGTAGAAAAAGCTTATTTCACGACGGCTAAAACGCCAAACCCCCTCTTCACGTAAGTACTCATCTTTGTACTTGAAGGCCGCCAAGCTGACAACGCCATGCGGTGTCGTCTCGGCATGGCCATAAACTAGACCGCTGGCACGATCAGGGTTTTCAGGATCAATATGCGCATGGACATCATGGGTCCAATGAAACCCTGGCCCGCGTGTTTTCAGAATTGTATTAAACATATCGCGGATGGCGGCACGTCCGTTGGACACCATTGCACCATTGGGCGAACAAAACACTGCATCAACAGAAAACAGGTCCGACAATCTTGGAATATCATGTTCGTCACAGGCAATCGCATATGCTGTGACTAAGGCACGAATAGCCTCCTTTGACTCAAGTTTATCCAGACGCTGTAAAACACCCTGTAACTGCTCCATCTCATTCTCCTTAATTTATCAACGAGGCGCGTCTAAACAATCAGCGCCAATAATCGCCTAACAGACCCGGCTAGTCGCCCATAATTATCGATTTAAGCCCTGTGGGCGAAAATATCTCAACCCAATAATCATCTGGATCCTTGATAAAGGCCAATCCCTTCATTCCACCATCATCAGGCCGCTTAACAAACTCGATCTTGAGCTGTTCAAAGCGTTCGCAGGCAGCATAGACGTCAGGCACCGTAATGCCTATATGCCCAAAGCCCTGCGGAGCGCTGTTACCATTGTGATAGCCGGCAAATTCCACATCGGATTCAGTACCCCAATTATGGGTCAACTCAAGTACGCCTGCCTGACGCGCTAGCCAGACAATACGCTCAGAGCGATCCTCTGGCATGTCGCCTTCTAATGAGTCATCAAAACCGAGAAAGTAGAGTGAGAATTGCATAGTCTCGAACTCAAACCGCTCTAACAGCCGCATACCTAAAATCTCTTGGTAAAACGCCAAAGAGACCTCTGGGTCCCTCACTCTTAACATGGTATGATTTAATTTATAGCCGCTGGTTGTCAAAGCTGATTCCTTTTTTTGTCGGTAAAACTATCTCTTTTAATGCCCAGCTACCTGCGAGCAATGAGTGATCAGACGACTTATTGTTGAGGTCACTATGCTAATCGCCGACGAGCGCATGTGGTAGTAGATAACTACTACCTGCCAATTTAACGCATACAATGATAAACCAGCAGCAATCTCGGCCTATGATCTTTTAGAGAGCGTAATCAACCACTCTGCGCTCATCAGTAATACTGCCAATAAATGGCACCAAGGCCACATGTTCAGGATGCTCCTGATAGGTCTGAAGGTCCGCCTCGCTCGCAAATTCGGTATACAGGGCTATGTCTGCTGCATTGGACGTGGCGTTATAGTTGATACCCACCTCTATAGCGAGTAATTCTGGAATTCGACCCGACAGGGCCTCGAGTCGCCGCTTCACTTCATTGGCGTACGACTGCTTGGTCTTTACATCAACCTCTTTGAATTTCCAAAATACAATGTGCTTAATCATTTTTCATACTCCTTACTGGGCTCGCTGTGAGCATAGGATGACTTCACTTATAATCTCCGTGTGTGCGATGGAGCTCTTCATGCTAGTAGACCCCCATCAATTTTGGTAGTACTGGACTACTACCTTGAAATGTTGATGATTCTCTGGTTATAACTGCCTAAGCCGAGTTATGATATCTCACTGTAGACTAGGGGTGTCAATGCCCGCCGCATTAAATTCTATACTCTGAGAAAAATTCATCTCCGCTTATTTGAAGACAATAGCGCTCAAAGCGCTAATGCAAGATAAGGCCGAGTGGCGCTAGCCATAATATTTGTCCTCGCTGATACAAAGATCCATTAATCTTTAAAGGAAATGACTTTCATGAATCGACTAGAAGCCTTCGCTATGGTCTCAGCACCAGGGCAGCCCTTAGAGATGATCGAAGTGGACGTCTATGATCGATCCTGCCGTGACTTTAAACATGCACCGCAGAGCCTTCGAGACCTATACCAGCAGAATCTAAGCGACAAAACCTTCGTCGTCTTTGAACAGGAGCGCTATAGCTTTCTCGATATCTGGGCGGCTGCCAGCGCATTCGGGGCTGGACTTGTAAACGACTACCATATTCAAAAAGGCGACCGCGTAGCAATCTGTCTGCGTAATTATCCGGAATGGATTATAGCCTTTGAGGCCATTACCTCGGTGGGCGCTATCGTCGTCGCGATGAATTCGTTGTGGCAGGCTGATGAAATTCACTACGGTTTGCAGGACAGCGGCTGCAGTTTGCTAATTGCAGACCAAGAGCGTTGCGATCTACTAGGTAAAGCCAATCTAGAACGATCATACTCAACGCTCGTCGTGCGAGGTGATAACGGCAGTAGTTTGCCTCGCTGGGAAGATCTGCAGCAGCGACATGCCGAGGTCAGTATGCCCGAAGTGGCCATTTCGGCCATGGACGATGTCATGATTCTCTATACCTCAGGCTCGACGGGTCGGCCCAAGGGTGTGGTTTCCAGCAACAAAGCTGTGATTAGCGCACTATTAAGTTGGGAGATCGCGATCTATGCCTGGCTCCTAACTAGGGGCATTCCCATAGAGCCTCCCGCGCAACAGCCAGCAGCGTTACTCGCTGTGCCAATGTTCCACGTCTCCGGCTGCCATGCCATCTTTTTGTCCGCTTTTCGCTCCCAGACAAAGTTGATTTTAACCCGCAAGTGGGACCCAACTCAGGCCGCCGCGCTAATCGAACAGGAACAGATTAGTGGATTTACCGCACCTGCAGCCATGACGGCTGATCTCATATACCATGCTGAACAGGGCAACCATGATCTGTCCAGTCTCGCCATGGTCGGGGGCGGTGGCGCTGCAAGGGCACCGGAACAGGTGCGTGATATAGACACCGCCTTTGCCAATGCCATGCCCAATACAGGTTGGGGTATGACTGAGACCAACGCTATAGGAACCGCCATAGCGGGGGAAGACTATCTTCAGCGTCCCGGCAGTTCGGGGCTGCCCGCCGCAGTACTGGATATACGAATAGCCAATAACGAGGGCCACGCATTGCCTGCGGGCGCACAGGGCGAAATTCAGATTCGTGGCACCTCTATGTTTCGTGGCTACTGGAACAATCCCGAGGCAACCGCGGCCGCACATGTTAATGGCTGGTTTAAGACGGGTGATCTTGGTTATCTAGACGAAGAGGGCTACCTATTTATCGTCGATCGTATTAAAGATATGGTGATTCGTGGTGGTGAGAATATTGGCTGTGGCGAAGTAGAAGCGGCTCTGCTGGACCATCCCCAGATAAGAGAAGCGGCGGTTTATTCGATACCCGACGAGCGTCTCGGCGAAGAAGTCGCCGCCACAATTTTTTGCGATAGTCCGATTAATGAAGCAGCACTGCGAGAGTTCTTAGCACCACGATTAGCAAAATTTAAAATACCGCGTTATATTCGCCAGAGCAATGATAGCTTGCCCAGAATCGCCTCGGGAAAAATCTTTAAATTACAGATAAGGCAGGACGCCAGAACAGCCATACTCAAGGAATAACAAGCGCCTATGTACCCTCTCGATTATATCCAGCCGGTATTCCGTCCTCCCAGCGAAGGCCGATCACTCATTATCCAAGTCGCCAATGGTTGCTCATACAATAAATGTACCTTTTGTGAAATGTATACCGACCAACAGAAGCGCTTTAGACCCAAACCTATCGAGGAAATAGAGACGGAGCTGCGTGATCTGTCCAAAGCGGGCTATCCCGTCAAGCGCGTATTTCTGGCCGATGGGGACGCCATGACACTGAGTACGCGGCGGCTAGTCGATATTTTACAGATGATTAATAAATATTATCCAGATGTCCAGCGAGTCTCCTCCTATTGCCTGCCCCGCAATCTCAAAAAAAAATCAGTTGAGGATCTACAAGATCTTGCTGACCTTGGTCTCAGCCTGCTTTATGTAGGCTGTGAGAGTGGTGATAATGAGGTACTCAGGTTGGTAAATAAAGGTGAGGACTATGACTCATCACTGAGCGCGTTAACAAAAATAAAACGGGCGGGCATAAAAAGCTCAGTGATGATATTAAATGGCTTGGGTGGCCCTGAGCTCAGCGAGCAGCACGCGCTCAATTCAGCGAAGCTAATGAATGCCGCCCAACCTGATTATCTGAGTACTCTGGTAGTTGAATTTCCTACCGGTAGCGAGCGCTTTGAAAAGGCATTCGAGGGCCGTTGGCGCAAGTTGGGTAAATTGGAATTATTTCGCGAGATGCAGCGACTACTGAGTAATCTTCAACTGGATAAAACCATTTTCAGAAGTGACCATGCATCTAACTATTTGGTGCTCAAGGGCGTTTTAGGCAGGGACAGAGATAAACTGCTATCTATTGTCAACACAGCCATTAATCAGCCCGGAGTTATCCCGCTGCGTGAGGAATGGCAACGGGGTCTTTGAGTACGCTAAACTAGCTGTCGATGAGCGTTTCAAACCGATGTTGTGCTCGATTTTTAATGACCTTATCGGCGGCAAATATTTGACCGTTCATAGCGACGTAAACCCCGGGAGACAGAGTCTGAAGAGCTCCCACCGCACAGCCAATATTAAAGATCGCATCAGAATCTGAGAACGCCGCCGGCTGCAACGCTCCCGTTAGTATTATTATTTTATTGTCGAATCCACCAAGCCAGCCAGCGGTTTCAACCATGCCATCGGTGCCATGCATAATGAGAATATGCTGCGCCTCTGATTCGCAAACCTGCGTTTGGATCTGACGACGATCCTCATCTGTCATATCCAAACTATCCCGGCGCATCAACTCATCAACCTGATAGTCAAAGCCAACATTCATCTGCTGCAAAATACCGCCGATAACAGGATCGCCAATTTGAAACTCACTCAGTGCATCAAAGTACAGTTTATCGATAGTGCCGCCGGTGGTGAAAACATGAAGCTTGCGCATTAGTTTATTCTTTGAAAAGCGTCACGGGTTAGATTTTCTAAAACGCCATCGGCATGAACAACAATATTATCTTCTATACGTATTCCGCCATAGGGGAAAAATTCATCGATCCGCGGCCAATTAATCGCTTTAGCGTGCTGGCCAGATTTGAGTTTATCAAGAAGGGCCGGGATAAAATACAGCCCCGGCTCTACGGTGTGAATCTGGTTGGCAACCATCTTCGCGCCCGAGCGGAGTTTAGGATATTTTTCGGACTTTGGGAGAATGTCGCCCTGAGCATTGGCTAGCTGACTACCTTTATCATGCACATTACAGCCGAGGTGATGGCCCAGTCCATGGGGGTAAAAAGATCCTGCAATATCTTTAGCAACCGCTTCTTCAGCCGACAGTTGCAGCACATCAAATTCAATCAGCACTTCAGCGATCTTATGCTGAGAAAGCACATGAATATCCACGGGGCTTTTACCAATGCCACCCTCTGCGCAAAGCGCCAGTTGCGCCCTGTCCATCGCCTCGATCATAGCGGCAAAATCGCAGCCAGGATCATAGGCATAGGTCCGAGTAATATCCGAGGCATAACCATAGACTTCCACCCCCGCGTCAATTAAAAAGCTGCGCGGAGTCTGCGGCTGTTTAAATAAATTATGATGATGCAGTACTGCCGCATGCTCATTGACGCCAGCGATTATGCCATAGGGCATTTCGTTCTCACGGCAATCACAGCCGGCCAGATAGGCAGCCGCAATCTGTACCTCAGAGGCCCCATCCATAAAGGCTCGTTGAGCAGCCCGATGCGCCGGCACTGCTCGCCGATTAGCCTCGCGAACGCATTCCTGTTCATAGGCCGTTTTACCACGCCGCTGATAATCAATTTGGTGTAGGACGGCCAATGTATTCCAGTTTTCTGCCGCAGTGCCCAGAGCATTAGTCTCATTAATCAAGACTGCTGCGGTGCCGCTAAGGTATTTTTTAAGTGCTTCAATGCTGTCATATTCAATAATATGAAAAGCCTGATCAAATCCCTCAGGGAGCGTCTCGGGCGCGGTGTGCCAAATATCTTCGACGGCAAGTAAAAACAATCGCGGTTTGCTGGCACCTGCGGTAATCTGTAAATAACAGCCGGATCTAGTCGCGAGGGGAACCCATTCACGAAAGTAGGGATTAGCTTTAAAAGCGTAAGCCATGTCATCTTGGAATTGCATTTTGGTCTCACCGGAGCCAATCAACATTTCCCGATAACCCGTGGCTTCCATAATCGCCTGAAAGCGAGATATTTTCTCCGCGACATGCTGCTGATAAAGTTCGGCTGTCATAGTACTGCCATAGTGCTGCCATCCTTAATGAGGGTACTTCGTAGAGAATCAGTACCGTAACTATAGCACTGTTAAACCCGTGAAAGCCTTTCAGACTAGGGACTATACTGCTGAATTAAGTATTAGGCTGAGGATCCAGTAGTCTGCGACATAACTACGTTGGATTAGCGCGGCTGATCCGAGATCACCTATTATCATTTAGAATTTCCTTGCTGAACAACCATGATTTTCTATGACCCCATGACCTAAATCAGTCATGGGGTTATCGATAGATTTTAAATAGGATCTAATCATCTTGCATAAGCCCAGCTTCGGGGTCATTAAAAATATCTCGATCTAGAAAGTTTTCGCTATTGGCGACTACGGTCGTGACCATCGCATCGCCGGTAACATTGGTCGCCGTGCGGGTCATATCAAGCAACCGATCGACACCAATAATAAGGCCAATACCTTCTACAGGCAGACCCACTTGATTAAGTACCATTACTAGCATTACCAGACCCACACCTGGTACGGCAGCGGTGCCAATAGATGCCAAAGTGGCGGTAAGTACCACTGTTAAATAGCCATCGAGGCCAAGCCCAATATTATAGGCCTGCGCGATAAAGACCGTTGCGACACCCTGCATAATGGCAGTGCCGTCCATATTAATGGTCGCACCCAGAGGCACTGTAAATGATGCTACTCTATTGTCCACACCCAGCCGCTTCTCAACCGTACGTAGAGTGACCGGCATAGTCGCACCGCTAGATGATGTGCTAAAGGCTAGCACCAGTGTTGAGCGCATTTTACTTAAAAACATGCGCACACTGAGGCCGGTAAAAAACTTAAAAATTATTGTGTACACGCCGAGACTGTGAAGCAGTAGGACAAATAATACGGTAAAAAAGTATTTGGCCAGATTTAAAATCATGCCAATGCCGACATCGGCGAACAGTTTGGCTAACAAGCAGAATATCCCATAGGGCGCCAACCTCATCAGGATCATGACCATTTTCATAATGACTTCATTAAAATCATTGAAAAAGTCACTGATACGCTGACCCTTTTCACCACTTTTAGAAATAGCCAAACCCATCAGTAATGAAAAAACAATGACCTGCAATATGCTGCCATTAGCCATAGATTGGACGGGATTTCTGGGGAAGATATTAATAATGGTGTCTTTCAATGGCGGCGCTTCCTTCGCGACAAACTCGGTCGCTAGGGCCAGATCAATACCAGCACCGGGTTGAACAATCACAGCCACCATAATAGCCAGTGCAATCGCAATGGCGGTGGTTGCCATATAAAGAGCAACCGTTTTGCTCGCCACAGCACCCATGCGGGCATTGTTACCCAGCGAAGAGACACCGCAAATAAGTGAGACAAATACCAGGGGCACAACGAGTAGTTTCAATGAGCGGACAAAAATCTGTCCGACGGAGTCAAACAGACCGTTGACCAGATATAACTCCAGCCAACTTTTAATCGCTACCGGCAGCATAGCGCCGCTAGTGAGGATATTAAGGATGGCTCCCACAAAAAGGCCCATTAGCATTGCCGAAACTATTCGTTGCGTTAAACTCATCATTTGATCCTATTTATTTGCACCTGAATGTTAGTCAAATCACCAACCACATTCTGAGTTGACCGCCACAGGATAAGCTTTTGCTGACGGATGTTAAGTTTGGCCCTAGACGCCCCGTCTATATAAACTCAATACCGGATGATATTTGACCAACGACGGCCGCCCTTTTCTTTGACGACACATTATAACCTAACTCCCTGATCATATGGGTGCCGAGGATTGACATACCATCGTCGGGATCCAATGACAGCCGCTCGTTAGTCGTCATAGCAGGTTAACATTCATGACCTATAATACATCCTCACTCGCCGGGACTTGGATCCATAGTAACTTAACCCTTTGTGACACATGGTTTGCAGGCTTCGCTACTAAATCTGGTTAACTAAGCAGTGGCTCAAGGCTAGGCAATGTAATTTTGGATGGCGCTTCAGTGCCCGTTAAATCACGGTAACTCATTTGAGGCCAGCAACGTAACAACCGCGATTACTTATGCCACCGCGCAATATCACCAATTCAATGATCTGAATCCGTTAAATTAACGTATCCGTGCTAGTATATTAAGTTGCAGTGATCTCATGCTTAAGAAGAAATGTGAATTTGTGGACAGACAAATACAGAAGCCCAGTCAGGGTGCGGTTTTAAATCTAACGGAGAAGCGGACGGACCAGTGGAGTCTGCTGCTAATCACCGTGGGAGAGTCGCGTGATCGCCAAGCTTTTGGCCAATTATTTAAACATTTTGGTCCATTACTTAAGAGTTTTGCTCAGGCTAGTAGACATGAAGGCTGGTTTCCAGGTCTAGGCGATGATTTGGTGCAAGAAGTCATGATCAAGGTATGGAACAAGGCGGCTGGCTATAATCCAGAGAAAGCTTCTGCAACGACTTGGATATATACCGTGGCGCGCAATTGCCGAATTGATATGTTGCGCCGCAAGAGTAACACCCAGCATCTCCCTCTTGAGAGCGAAGATTATTGGCATGAACCAGACGAAGATACGCCTGTGTCTTTGCTGAGCCAAAAACATAGGGAGGAAAAGGTTCAAGTCTCTCTAGCCAAGCTACCGAGGGAGCAGGGTGAAATCCTCCGCAAGGTCTATCTGGAAGGAAAGTCCCACGCTGAGGCATCCCAAGAGCTCGGGCTGCCACTAGGTACAGTTAAATCAAGGGTGCGGTTAGCGCTCCAAAAAATGCAAATTTTAGTCGCACCAGAATTTCAGGATGAGTTTTCTCATGAGTAACAGTATATCTTTTCATCCAGATAGCGCTCTGCTAGTAGAGTTCTCAGCTGGAAACTTGGCGGTGGCCCCATCGATCTGCGTGTCTGCTCACCTGCATTTTTGCCGCAAGTGTCGCGATGAGATGTTGCGCCTCGATCAAGTTGGATCAGAGATTATGGATTCTATGGAGCCGGCTCCTATTGCCGATGATCTTTTAGATGCAGTAATGGCGAAGATCGATAATTCGCCATTAGTGGCAACTGAAAAGACAAAGCGCAAGAATGTGTCCGGCTTTCCATCTTCGATTAGTATATTGCTTAAAGATGTGCATTCAGCGCTGACGTGGCGGCGCCTCTCGCCGTCCCTTGAAATTTCGCAGTTCAAAACGGGGCAAACTGACTTTGAAGTTGCTCTCCACAAAATTGCGGCAGGCGGCAAAGCCCCCAAGCACGATCATGAGGGTTCGGAGTACACTGTCGTTTTAAAAGGTAGCTTTTCGGACGAGACTGCGGTCTATCGCGAGGGTGATTTTTTATTCCGTCAGCCAGGTGATGTCCATCAGCCCATGGGAGCCCAAAACGGCGAATGTATTTGTCTGTCGGCCCTGAGCGCACCCATCAAGCTCTCACACCCATTAGGTTTTATGATGAGGCCCTGGTTAAGAATTAACCCGATGTAGATGGCTCTTCGGGCTGGTGTTTTTCTGCCATGTAATGCGGGCAGTGAAATCACACTTCCCCTACGCTGTTCATTTCAATAGGTTTTAAACTGAGTGCAAAGAGTATCCCAGCAACACCAGACACTGGGCTATGACTAGGCAAGTGGCAATTTTTAATCTGTAATCTGATTTCATAATTATCTCCATAGCGTCGCCTAGAATGCACAATAACCTTGCAACGGATTAATAAACCGGTCACCTGTTGTCTTAAGGATAGCAGACAGCAGCCTGGTACTAGTGGGAGCCAACATAAAGGGCGTCTTTGTCCGTTGCCTCGGTGTCAGTATGGATTAATGGCGCCTTAGTAATGACGGCTATAGACGCAGGAATAGAGCTACCCACATTAATGTCAGAGTTTGTTGCCAGGTTATTGACGCGGCTAGTAAGAGACCTATATTGACACCCACAGACAGTCTGCTCTGAGTATCACCCAAGACTTTATACCGTTATGTTACAGGACCAAACAACTGCTGTGGCTGAGTCAAATAGCAACGCTTTTGCTAAGCTGAGGTCATTATTATTGCGGCTACTTCCATCGATGCGCTAGCCGATGCCCCTCACTAGAGCCTTACATTGACTCCGCGCTCAGCCATATACTGCTTGGCCTCGGGCACGGTATGTTCGCCGAAGTGGAAAATACTGGCCGCCAGTACCGCATCAGCCTTCCCTTGAATAATTCCATCTACCAGGTGCTGCAGGGTCCCGACGCCACCCGAGGCGATAACCGGTACATTAACCGCATCACTAATGCGTGACGTGAGGTCAAGATCAAACCCATTTTTAGTACCATCGCGGTCCATACTGGTCAGCAAGATCTCACCTGCACCATAGATAGCCATTTTTTCCGCCCATTCAATAGCATTAATGCCCGTGGGGTTACGACCGCCATGAGTGAAGATTTCCCAGACAGGGTTTTCGCCCAGCTCTACCTGTTTGGCATCAATGGCCACCACAATACATTGCGAACCAAAGCGCTGTGCCGCCTCACGAACAAATTCGGGATGATGAATAGCGGCAGAGTTAATCGCAACCTTGTCGGCACCAGCGTTTAACAGATTCCGAATATCCTGTAACTCACGGACACCACCGCCGACTGTTAAGGGGATAAATACTTCACAAGCCATTCGTTCGACCGTATGTAGCGTGGTGTCCCGGGCCTCGTGACTCGCGGTGATATCAAGAAAGGTAATCTCGTCGGCGCCCTGCTCGTTATAGCGGCGCGCAACCTCAACGGGGTCTCCGGCATCACGGATATCCACAAACTGTACGCCTTTCACGACACGACCTTTGTCGACATCGAGGCATGGAATAATCCGCTTAGCCAGACTCATTTCTCTGCCTTAAATAAATGCCCTAATTTTCCGGCTTTGGTTGAGAGATATTGGACATTGTGGGGGTTGCTATCAGCCTCAATGGGCTCACGGTCAACCACATCAATACCCAGCGCTTTTAAGGCACCAATCTTACGTGGGTTATTGGTCATTAGCCGTACTCGCTTCGTGCCCAAGTGTTCTAGCATAGGTGCGCAAATCGAATAATCACGCATATCAGCACCGAACCCCAGTCGCTCATTAGCTTCTACGGTATCGGCACCCTGATCCTGCAGATTATAGGCGCGGATTTTATTCACCAGACCAATCCCTCGACCTTCCTGGCGCAGATATAAAATCGCTCCGCGGCCCAACTCAGAGATGCGTCTCATCGATTCTTGAAGCTGCTCACCACAGTCGCAGCGGAGACTTCCCAGCGCATCACCCGTCAAACACTCGGAGTGGATTCTTATGAGTAATGGTTCGGAGGCGGCACAGTCACCCATAGTGATGGCGATATGTTCCTTGCCTTTAAAGGGGTCTTCAAAGCCGTGAATATCAAAGGTTCCCCAGCGTGTGGGTAACTTTGAGGATTCGATAAAACGAAGCACCAGACTGACTCCAGATATAAAGCAAAAATAGAGCAGTATTGTAGCCTCAAAGCCTGCTTTATGCAGAATTTTTGACCCTATAACCCGTCCTGTGGCACCGGATCAACGAACCGCTTGGAGTCACGCAAGTCGTAAACAACCCGGTATAAGCAAGGCACAATGACCAGAGTAATACTAGTGGCAAACAAAATACCGAAGCTCAGCGATAACGCCATAGGAATAACAAATTGTGCCTGTACGCTGGTTTCAAATAACATTGGCAGCAGTCCTACAAAGGTTGTCATGGTCGTAAGCAAAATCGCTCTAAAACGCTTTTTACCCGCTATCAAAAGCGCCTCATCAATAGAGGTCTTGTCGGCCCGAGCTCGATTGGCAAATTCCACTAGTATCAGGCTATCGTTCACCACCACACCTGAAAGAGCAATTAGGCCAAAAACTGACAGCATATTGATTGATACATCAAAAATAATATGACCAATCACCGCACCGATAAAACCAAATGGAATCACTGACATAATGACTAACGGCTGCATATAAGATCGCAGAGGTACTGCTAACAATCCATAGATTAGGAATAATGAGGCGGCAAAGCTCATAAACATGCGCTGTATAAGAATCCCCTGCTCTTCACTAGCGCCACCCAAGCCAAACTGCACTGAGGGGTACTTAGCCAGCAGCGCAGGGATAAAGCTATCTTTAATATCACCAATCACAGTGCCGCTTTGCACCATTTCAGAATCATTGTTCGCAGTGATAGTTACTGTCCGTTTGCGATCGATACGCGAGATCGCAGTGAGTCCTAAACCTAATCTGATATCTGCAACTTCACCGATAGCGATAGCTTCGCCGGTGTTAGTCCGAATGTGCATATTCTCTAAGGTCGCAATGGAACGGCGCTCTTCGAGCGGATAGCGCACCATCACTTTAAGGGTTTCCGTATCTCTCTGGATTCGCTGCACCTCTTCACCATAAAATGCCTGGCGGACTTGGCGCGCCACATCAGCAAGACTCACACCAACCTGACTAGCATAGGGCTTGAGGCTCACCAATACTTCTCGTCCGCCCGAACCCTGAGAGTTATAAACATCAAATACCCCGGTGTACTCGGCCAACTTCTCCTGCAACTCAGCGCCAGCTAGAGTCAATTCATCTGGGTCGGCTCCCGACAATGATAAATTAATATTGGCCCCCCCACCTGGACCCTCTGACGAGTAATATCGCTGTTTACGCACATCTGCTAATGGGCCCACCGCATTTCGCCAAAGGCGCTCGATTTCAACAGCGTCAACTGAGCGCAGCTCTGCATGAGTTAGCATGACGCGAAAGATCACCTGAATGTCACTCTGAGTGTTAAATTGTACATGCTCCACCAGACCAACACTGTCCGGAAACTTTTCTCGATAATCAGCATCCACCTTATAGATCGCTGACTCAACGGCAAGAATAGTCTCCTGCAAACTCTCAGTAGATGAACCATCTTGCATAATAATTTGGGCCTTAACATCATCCCCTGGCACGTTAGGGAAAAACTCAAAGCGCGCAATGCCGCTTGATAGGGTGGCAAAAGCAATAATTAAAAGGCCTAAGAACACCGCCAATGTTGAGTAACGATTTTTAATGAGTATTAAAAGGTTAGGCTGGAAAACCTCATTGATAAACTTACTGAGTCCTTTGTCGACAGCTTTTTGCCAGCGACCAATAAAGGCAAAGTTCGACGAGGGAGGACGGCCAAATTCTAATCCCACTAAATGCGCTGGAAGAATTAATTTGGATTCAACCAGAGAGAAAATTAGACATAGAATGACTACCACACTGATAGACTCAATAAATCCAGCCTGACTTCCACCAATAAAGAGTATCGGCGCAAAGGCGGCAATCGTAGTAAGCACGCCAATAGTTGAGGGGGTCGCGACCTTCTGCGCTCCCGCAACCACAGTCTCTATCGAGGCCTTATAAACAGTATTAGGATCCATGCCTTCAGACAGTTTCTTCTTATAGTCGCCATCCACTTCATCGTAAACGCTCTCACCAATGACAATGGCATCATCCACCACTATCCCCAATACCATAATAAAAGCGAACAGACTGAGCACATTAACCGTAACTGGATATGGGTTAACAGGCATCAACCAAAATGCACCCAAAAAACTGACTGGGATGCCTAGCATGACCCAGAATGCAACCCGCAAGTTCAGAAATAGCCCCAGCACTAAGGCGACCAAAACGGCGCCCAGTGCGAGATTCTCTATCATCATGTCAAGACGGCCACGCAGGTGGTAGGACTCGTCGGAAAAATAATGAAGACTCAAATCTTTCGGCAGAGTTGTACGCTTCTTTTCAATATAACTCTTGATAGAATCACTGATCGTCAGCAGATCTTGACCTTCTAGAGACATGATGCCCAGATTAAAGGCCTCTTCCTGGTCAAACCGGACCATGCTATTTGATTCAACAAATCCATCCTTGATCTCAGCCACATCGCTCAGCAACAGCTGAGTCCCATCCGCCTGGCTGCGCAGTACCAGGTTGGCAAACTCAGCGCCCACATAGGCCTTGCCCTGAGTCCGAACTAATACATTGCCAGCCTCGGCTCTAATGAGACCTGCGGGTAAATCCAATGAAGATGCACGCAACACCTGAGCTACTTCTCCCAGTGTTAGGTTTAGTTCTCGTAGCCTAGCCTCTTTTACTTCGATCGAAATCTCATAATTATCAACACCCCAGAGAAAAACTTTTTTGACCTCCGGCAATGCCATCAAATCGTCATATACCTGCTGCCCCAGTATCTTTCTCTGCCGCACATCCATAGGACCGGACACTGAGACGCCCATAACCCAGCCAAAAAATTCAGCCTTTTTTACCGTCGGCTTTTCAAGATCTTCGGGGAAATTAACGATCCCATCGATACGATTTTCGACCTGAACCATCACCTCATTAAGGTCTTCATTGGCCTCGATTTCTAAGGTAATACTGGCCATATCTCGACTGGCCTTAGCGCTAATTTTCTTGACCCCTTTAAGACCTTCTAACGCTGATTCCATTGGCAAGATAACGGCCTTCTCAACCTCAATCGGTGCAGCACCTGGATAGGGTGCACTGATCTTAATAATAGGAATATCCGAGCGAGGGAACATATCTTTGCTAATACTGGAGGCAGAAATAGCGCCGGCAACAATAATAAAAAGCATGACTAAATTGGCAGCAACAGGGTTTTTTGCAAACCAGCTAATAATCCCAGACTGTGAGCTTTGCATTATTTATCTGCCCCCAGTGGTATCAATATCGTTGTGTTTGCGCTGCGGATTAACTGCCATACCTTCGATCGCCGTGCCTACGGCACTAACAATCACCTCATCGCCAGCTTTTAAACCGGCACTCACATAGTAAAAGTCGTCATCTCCAAAGGTAGTTTTAACACGGGTTAATCGCAAACGGGATTGCGCATCAACCAGCGCCACCTGTTTGCCTTCAAGCATTGCATGGCGCGGCACTTTGAAGACATTACTCAATGTCTTGCCTGCAATGGAGGCCCGTACAAAAGTACCCACCAATAAGACAGGACGATTGGCTGGGCGAATAATGCCATAGGGATCTGCCACCTGAGCAACCACATATTGAGAGCGATTTAGCTTATTTACTACCCCTTCGGAGCGGACTAAATCAGCATCCCATGCTACCGTTTGACCGCCCACCAAAGCTCTTAAAACGATCTTCGGTGCATCGGCTGCACTGGAAAATTCGACCTTATTCATCATGGACAGGTCTTTATCTGTAAGCGGTAGCCTTATTTCGACCACATCAATGGCAAAACTTTCCCCCAGGGGTGTACCCACAGTCACATACTGGCCGACGTCGACCAGCTTAGCTGAGACCATGCCTGCATAGGGCGCTCGAATAGTCGTTCGCTGTAGTTTTTGCAGTGCCTGCTTAACCTCAGCCTCTGCCTGCAGGACGTTGGCACGCGCCTCATTTAGATAGGGTTCTCGCAGCGCCAATATTGGAGCTTCAGCATAGGGTCTGCCGGTCATAGCCCATTCTTTTTTGGCCTGCGCTGCACGGGCCTGCTCGAAGGTCAGCTGGGCTTGTCGGCTAATCAGACTAGCTTCAGTTCTTTGGAGGGCTACCTCATAATCTGAGGGGTCTAGCGTCAGAAGAGTATCGCCTTTATCAAAAGTACCTCCCACCATAAACTGCGGGGACACTTCGAGTACTGCGCCTGAGACTTCGGATATAAGGGATGTGCGGGTCCGCGGCAGTACCGATCCCTGTGACTGAATCATCAGGACCGCCTGGGTACTCTTCATTTTGAGTGTTTTGACCGCCAAGGCATTTTCTGGCGCTTCAACTTTGACTGGCGCAGGGCGCAAAGCCGTCATAGCTGCAGCGATCAGTATAAATACTGATAAAATAGCAACTGGTTTTAACGTATTATTCAATTGAGCCCCAAGAATCTCATAGCGTCTGTAAGCCTATTTATGTCCACTATTATCAAACTAATATTATACCAAATTGGTGCTCTGTAACAATACAATGACAGCCGCAGCTGCCAATCCGGCAACCACATCATCAATCATGATACCCAATCCACCACCAACATTTTTATCTAACCAGCTAATAGGCCATGGCTTTAAGATATCGAATAGACGAAATAGAACAAATCCAAGTAGGGCGTATACGTAAGTAGCCGGCAAAAAGGTCATCGTAATCCAGAAGCCGACAAACTCGTCCCACACAATACCGCCATGGTCATGCACGCCAAGTTTATCCGCTGCAGAGCCACAGATAAAAATACCGACAATCGCGCACAGAGCCACCACAAAAATATAGGCCGGCTGTGATAGTTGCGCTAAAAGGTACCACAGCGGTATTGCAGCAAGGGTCCCCATAGTACCTGGTGCCTTTGGTGACAGCCCGCTGCCAAACCCAAACGCCAGCAGTAGGAGCGGTGAACGCATTACCTGTGAAAAACTCGGATTAACGGTCAAAGTGATCAAAACCCCTTTTCAATACTGTTTCGACATTATCGACTCGTACGGGAAATTTGTCTCCTTCCAATGATTGTATCTGCCCAATCATTGTTGCATTTAACTCGCCCAATTCAATCCATTGGTCAATTATAGTGCAGTTATCCTGAGGGACCGTAAAACACAGCTGGTAATCATCACCGCCGGACAGTGCCCAATCCAAACAAAGCTGAGGAGAGTTACTCTCGACGCCGGGGTGTATAGGCAGACGCTCAGAAATAACATTCGCGCTAACGGCACTGGCCCGGCACAGATGCGCGAGATCCGCCAGTAAGCCATCAGATATATCAACGCAGGCGCTGGCAACACCGCGCAGTTTTATACCCACCTGTATCTGTGGATGGGGTCGATAAAATCGTGTTAGTAATCGCTCACTATCAGATGAAAATTCGTTATCACTAGACGTTAACAAACTGAGGGCTGCAGCACCATCTCCTAGCGTGCCAGTCACATAAATACTGTCGCCAACTTTCGCTCCGCCTCGCGGCAATGTTTCCCCCATCGGGACTTCGCCGATTAAGGTAAGAGAAATCGTCAATGGGCCTGCTGTGGTATCACCACCAATTAGCGCTATATCAAACTCAGCCGCAACCTGAGCAAGACCGCAGCTAAATCCAGCTAGCCATAGAGCGTCCGCTTTTTCTAGGGTCAGCGCCAGAGTAAACCAGCGCGGCGTTGCACCCATCGCAGCCATATCACTAAGATTGACACAGAGCGCGCGAGTCGCTATCTGCTCGGCGCTGGCATCTACCGGAAAATGCACACACTGGACTAACGTATCGGTCGCGACCACCAACTGGGAATTCGCGCTTGGCGTGACCAGAGCGGCATCATCGCCAATACCCAACGCCACGCCCCCCTGAGCGGTGAGATCTTTGAAGTAGGTCGCGATCAGTTCAAATTCGCTGGACTCAGAGACTAGACTGTTAGACAGGAGTACACCCTCATTATTAACATTGCTCGACTAACTGCGCTTATTGGCCGCAACCTCTACCGCGCGGTGTTCAAATGCTACCTTGTCCAGAACACCGTTAATAAACTTATAAGCGTCAGTGGGACCATAGGTTTTAGCGAGGTTGACCCCTTCATTAATGACAACTTTGTACGGCACGTCAATACTGAAAACCATCTCATAAGACGACAACCTAAGCACTGCGCGAGACACGGGGTCAAGCTGCTTATTCTCTCGGTCGAGGTGCGATGAATAGGTGCCGTCAATTTGTGCAAGATGTTTAGGTACGCCAAATAAAATAGTATGAAATAAGGCGGTATCCACTTTACTCATATCATTGTCAGTATGAAATTCGGCCTCAATATCAACTAAGTCAGTTCCACCAACATCCCAAGAGTAGAGGGCCTGTAATAACATCCTGCGGGCTTTCTGTTTTTCTTTCGGTTTAGACATCTAGTTAACGCCCTGCATCTGCTTTAATACTCTGAGCATTTCTAAAATAGTCAGTGCCGCTTCTTCACCTTTGTTCTCTGCACTATCACCTGAGCGGTCTAGCGACTGCTGCAGGTTATCCGTGGTCAGCAAACCGAAAGCCACCGGCAAGTTTTCATTTAGACTGACTTCACCAATACCTCTCGTGGTCTCAGAACAGACATAATTAAAATGTGGTGTGTCACCACGAATCACGCACCCCAGCGTAATAATGGCATCAAAGCGTCCAGTCCGCGCCGCCTGCTGCGCCGCCAAAGGCAGCTCAAAAGCACCAGGCACCCGAAATTCTTCAACCGCGCTGCCACTAATGGCGTGTCGGGCCAACGTTCTCAAAGCACCGGCCAATAAACCGTCCGTTATCTCGGCATTCCAGCGCGCCGCAATAATCGCTATACGCACCTCACCCAAAATATAATTGCCTTCTTCAGGCCTAAATTCACTCATTGTTAATTCCCGTTTCTAGCTATTGGCAATCGACGTACTCTACCACTTCAAGATCGAAGCCAGAGATGCCAGTAAATTTAAAGGGCGCACTCATAAGACGCATTTTATGCACACCCAGATCCATCAGGATCTGGGATCCCGTACCCACCTGTTGATAAACCACGTCACCCGCAGACTGTGTCTTAATACTGTTCGGGTTAACGATGCGCTCAATACTCTGGTCGATATCCTCTGCGCTCTCTGGGTAGTACAGCAACACCAGAACCCCACGGCCCTCTGCGGCAATAGCCGTCATAGCTTTATGGAATGACCAGGTGCTGTAGCCCTTATCAGACTCCAATGCCAGCAGATCTCGTGCGGAGCGGTTGATATGCACACGCGCTAGGACGGCCTCGTCGCCACTAACATCGCCCATAACCAGAGCAAAATGCTTTTCATTGCGCGCATTATCTAAATAAGTTTTTAGCGTAAATTCACCGAATTGCGTCTGCACCAGCCGTTCATTGGTGCACTGAGTAGTTTTCTCTGTCACCAAGCGATAATGAATCAAATCGGCAATAGTCCCAATTTTTAACTGATGCTTTTGCGCAAAGATTTCCAGATCATCACGGCGGGCCATTGTGCCGTCATCATTCATAATTTCCACAATCACCGCAGCGGGTTCAAAGCCCGCAATCCTTGCCAAATCACAACCAGCCTCGGTGTGACCTGCGCGGCTAAGAACGCCGCCAGGCTGCGCTTTGAGGGGGAAAATATGCCCTGGTTGCACGATGTCTTCAGGCCGAGAATTACCAGCAACAGCTGCCTGCACCGTGCGCGCGCGATCCGCTGCAGAGATACCTGTGGTGACACCTTCGGCAGCCTCGATAGACAGCGTAAACGGTGTGCTGTGACTCGATTTGTTGCTATCGCCCTCAACCATCATACCCAGATCAAGCTGCTTGCAGCGATGTTCATTTAAAGTCAGACAAATTAGGCCCCGCGCATAGGTTGCCATAAAGTTGATATCTTGAGGTTGCACCATGGGCGCGGCCATCACTAGATCCCCTTCATTTTCGCGATCTTCGTCATCCATCAAAATAACCATTTTGCCTTGACGGATATCTTCGAGTAACTCTTCGACTGTATTAAGTACCATGCTTTTTTCTCTTCTAGTGTTACTGCTCTTAACTGAATGTTGGCCTCATGATTAACTGTCAGCGGCCTTATCGCCAAGCAGTAATCGCTCTAGATAGCGGGCAACCAGATCAACTTCCAGGTTCACCTTACTGCCAACCTTATAGTCTCCCATCACAGTATGGGTCATAGTGTGAGGAATAATGTTCAATTCGAACTCTGCACCATCAACTATATTGACCGTCAGGCTGGTGCCATCCAGGGTGATTGACCCTTTATGGGCTATATATTTAGCAATCTCATGGGGTGCACGAATGCGGAAACGCCAGGAGCGCGCATCTTCTTCCAGCGCCACCACCTCACCAATACCGTCGATATGACCCGACACAATATGACCGCCTAAACGGTCAGTGGCCCGCATGGCTTTTTCCAAATTGATGCGGCTGCCAGTCTGCCAGTTGCCGATAGTGGTAAGGTTTAATGTCTCCACTGACACGTCGGCAACAAAGCCTTCACCGGTCAGTTCGATCACAGTGAGACAGGCGCCGTTACAGGCAATGCTGTCACCAAGCTGCACATCAGCCAAACTTAAATTGCCTGTTCGAATGGTTAGACGCGCATCACCTGCTCTTTCTTCGAGGTTCGTGATATCGCCAATAGCACTAATAATACCTGTAAACATCTCTCTTTTACCTCTGTAACAATGCAGTTTATAAGTAACCTTGACCAAACCAAATGCCTATTATTCTGTCAGAGCCTTAATAGTCTTTGTCGGGATAGAGCGTCACTCGGATATCCTCACCAATCATGCGCACGTCTTTTACTGACAGTGCTAAATGCGCGTCAATGGTTCTGATCGGCAAATTAAACATGGCCCGGGCATCACTACCAAACAGTTTTGGCGCCCAATAACAGACCAATTCGTCAAGTAATCCCTCAGCGACAAAGGCCCCAGCCAAGCCGGCACCCGCTTCAACCATCACCTGATTACAGCCTCGGTCAGCTAACGTAATCAGCAGCGCCCGCAAATCGATATGCTGACCCAAAGCCGGTAAAAAAATCACCTCCGCACCCGCATTAGTCAACGCCTTGGCTTTTTTTCTCTGGCTCGCGTCATCGAGGGTCGCAACCAGAACAGGCCCCGGCTGCTGCAGCATGCGCGCGGTATCTGCCATCTGACATTGGCTGTCTACAACCACTCGCAATGGCTGTTGAAGACTGTCGGGGACACCCAACTCTTCCGAGGTTATACGCACCGTCAGGGACGGATCGTCCATTAATTGTGTGCCTATACCGGTAATAATGGCGCAGCTCGCCGCACGCAGACGCTGCACATCTTGGCGGGCAGGTGGCGTGGTAATCCACTGACTCTGACCACTTGCCATGGCACTGCGGCCATCTAGGCTGGCTGCCATTTTGACCAGCACCCAGGGTGTACCCTGCTCATGCCGTTTAATAAAGCCTTTATTGATATCTCGCGCCTGATCTTCCAACAGACCGCATTGGACTTCGATACCCGCGGCCAGCAACGCAGCAAGCCCCAAGCCTGCCACCTTTGGATTGGGATCTTCACAGGCAACCACTACCCGCACCACACCTCCTGCAATCAGCGCATCAGTGCATGGACCGGTTTTACCCTGATGGCAGCAGGGCTCCAACGTGACATAGACCGTTGCCCCCGTAATATCACCGGCACTGTGCAGCGCCTCGATCTCAGCGTGATTCCCCCCAGCTGGACGGGTAAAACCCTCACCAACAACTTTGCCATCAACAGTGATAACACAGCCGACGGTAGGATTGGGCCCTGAAGTAAATCGACCCTTGGCAGCTAACTTCAGGGCCCTGGACATCATCTCGCGATCAGTGACATTAGAAATCATGGCTTCTCAGCCAACGACGGCTTTAAGGCGGTCAAACGATTGAGCTCATCTTGGAATTCACTGAGGTCTTGGAAGCTTCGGTATACCGAGGCAAACCTAATATAGGCCACCTCATCCAGCTCACGAAGTTGACGCATTACTTCCTCTCCAATAATCCGCGAAGACACTTCGCGCTCGCCTGTCACCTGTAAAAAATGCTTAATCTGACCGACGGAAACTTCAATTTTTTCTATGGGCACCGGGCGCTTTTCAAGCGCTCGCTGAAGCCCAGCGCGCAGCTTATCTTCATCAAATGCCTCGCGGCTACCGTCAGTTTTTATCACCCGCGGCATTACCAGCTCAGCCTGCTCGTAAGTAGTAAAACGCTCACTGCAATCAACACATTCGCGGCGGCGGCGAACCTGCCCGCCATCGGCGACCAGCCGCGAGTCTATAACTTTGGTGTCATCAGCATTACAAAACGGGCAGTACATAGCAGCGCACAGAAAAATTGGGCGCTCATTCTATCACAAGATAAGCACTTTAAAGCCATCAGAATCAGGCACTTTTAGTGGGCTAGGGGCGGTCCATTGCTGGCGTAGAGACATTTTCCCCTGAATAGATATACTGCAGTCCCTTCGGGTCGAATAATAGCCTGTGGCGGGGACCATCGATCGAGGCATCAGAAGCATCATAACCAGCATCACCGGGATATAGGGATACTAGCTGACCGTCGATTTTCGACAGCCTCGGTGTTACACGATAGGGCTCTCTTTTTGCTAGGCCAGCGCAGGCCTCCGCGGCAGTCCGATAATGGTTAATTAGCTGCAACGATAACAGCGTAGGCGGCATTAGCCTCAGCTCAGCGGCAAGGTGCGGTTTGACAGCATCTTCTATTAAAATCCACTTAAAATCATGTATCTCGCCGCCATCAATCACGATCTCCGCCGATATTTCCATAATATGGGCAGCAAAAAACCAGGTAGAAAAGCGCTTCTTCTGCCTCACCGGCGTGGTCCAGTGACTGAAATATACTAACGCTTTCGGCGCCACCATCAAGCCGCATTCTTCATAGGTCTCTCTGACCGCGGCAACCTGCGCCGCCCAAGCCTCCGAAGGGGCATTATCCAGTTCTGACTGATCAATAGCGCCACCGGGAAATACCCAGGCGCCACCGGCAAACGCCAGTGCATTATTACGCCTCAGTAATAATGTTTCGAGCCCCTGCTCAGAGTCGCGTAATAGCACCACCGTGGACGCCGGCCGAACCACAACATGCTTATCATCCATCAGCTAAACCACTCCCAAACTGTTGCGTATCAATGAGGCTAAGGCGAGAGAAAAACCCCAATAAAAAAGCCCCATGATGGTGGGGCTTTTTGTCAAACTGAGCAAAAATTACCGATAGACAGGGAAGCGGCTACATATCTCTAGCACCTTGGCTTTCGTCTGTGCAATGACCTGCACCGAGTCGCCCGTATCTAGGCTATCTAAGACATCACACATCCAATGGGTGAGCTGAATCGTTTCATCCAACCCAAACCCCCGAGTAGTAATCGCTGGAGTACCAACACGCAGCCCAGAAGTTATAAACGGTGAACGCGGATCGTTGGGCACTGCATTTTTATTCACGGTTATAAACGCCTCTCCTAATGCCGCGTCAGCGTCTTTACCGGTATACTCTTTGCCTATCAAGCTTACCAACATCAGATGATTTTCTGTGCCATTAGACACTATACTAAAACCACGCGCCATAAAGGTCGCCGCCATGGCTTTGGCGTTGGCAACTACCTGCTTTTGATAGACGACAAATTCATCGCTGGCCGCCTCTTTAAAGGCCACTGCCTTAGCAGCAATTACATGACACAGAGGACCGCCCTGCATCCCTGGAAAAACCGCAGAATTGCATTTTTTTGCTATCGCCTCGTCGTTGGTTAAAATGATACCACCGCGTGGACCGCGCAAGGTTTTGTGAGTGGTTGAGGTCACCACATGGGCATGAGGAATAGGGCTCGGATAAACGCCCGCTGCAACTAAACCAGAAACATGTGCCATATCAACCAGCAGATAGGCATCCACTTTATCAGCGATTTCACGGAACCGCGCCCAATCCATAATGCCAGAATAGGCGGAGAATCCTGCGATAATCATAGCGGGCTGGTGTTCGAGAGCTAACGCCTCAACCTGATCGTAATCAATCAGACCCGTCTCAGCATTTAGACCATATTGAATAGGATTGTATAGCTTGCCGGAAAAATTGGGCTTGGCACCATGGGTTAGGTGGCCGCCATCCGCCAGACTCATACCTAGAACCGTATCGCCGCCCTTGATCAACGCTAGAAATACGGCACTGTTGGCCTGTGAACCACTGTGCGGCTGCACGTTGGCGTACTCTGAACCATACAGACTCTTGAGGCGGTCAATCGCCAATTGCTCGGCAACATCCACAAACTCACAACCACCATAGTAACGCTTACCCGGGTAACCCTCGGCATATTTGTTAGTCATTTTGCCGCCCTGCGCTTCCATAACCGCTGGACTGGTGTAGTTCTCTGAAGCAATTAATTCAATATGCTGCTCTTGACGCTGATCTTCTTGCTGGATGGACTGCCATAATTCAGGATCGTAATTGGCAATTGTCTGGTCTTTATCAAACATAGGATTAAAATTCCTTGACGGTTTTACGGAGACTAATCTGGGAGACGAAATTCTACCAGAAGCCACTGTAATCTTACAGTCTAAAAAGCCCGATATAACCTCAAGCTTTTGACTTTTCAAACAGCGCCATAGCCTCGATGTGAGTAGTGTGGGGAAACATTCCCAAGACCCCAGCGGCAGAAAGCTTGTAACCCCGCTTAGTGAGCATTTCCGCATCTCTAATCATGGTTGCAGGATGACAGGAAATATAGAGTATTTGTTTGGCGCCGGATTTAGCAATCCAAGGCATCACCCCCGCCGCCCCGTTACGCGGCGGATCTAACAGCAGCAAGTCTATAGGCTCCTTAGGGCCGCAGGCTAAAGTCAGGGCATCGGCACTCGTCAAATCTGCCGCACGGAACTCTACATTATTTAGATTATTGATCCGCGCATTTTCAATCGCAGCCTTGACCAGGACCGGTAGACCCTCAATGCCTATCACCTGTTCAAAGCGCTGAGTTAAAGGCAGCGACAAATTACCCGTACCGCAATATAGATCAATGGCCCTGCTACCATTGGCCGGCAAAAGACTGAGCATTTGCTCAACCATCAGCCGATTAACTTCACCGTTAACCTGAATAAATTGGCCCGGCTCAAAATTGATGGCGATAGCCTCTGTCACAGCAAAACTCAGCTGATCGCTGCCACCATCAAAGCGCGTAAATTGCACCTGCTTACCCACCTTCCACCACAGCTGAGCAGAGCCCAGGCCCATAGCCTGCAGGCCTTCAATAAGCTTTGCCATAACACTATCCGCCGGCAAGCGACTGGCCTCTATGGCGATCGCAAAACTGCTATCGGCAGACACTAATTCGACTTCAAATACTCTGACAGCAGCAGGTAATAGCGCCAACCATTCAGGCAGTGCCGCGACGACCTCCGGTAATGGGGCAGCCAGAACCGGACATTGGGTAATGGGCTCAACACGCTGACTACCCGCGTTGCGAAAGCCAATTAGAAGCTTACCGTCTTTCGCTCGCTGCACAGCCAATCGCGCCCTACGGCGATAGCCCCACTGAGGACCGCTCAGCGCAGGCAATATGCGCTTGGGCGTCAAGCCTCCTCGCTGTAAATCATTCAATAATTGCTGTTGTTTGAATTCAAGCTGTTGATGGTGGTCAAGATGCTGCAAACTACAACCACCACAACGGCTAAAATGTTTGCAGGCCGGCTCGACGCGATGCTCAGACTTGGACAGAATTTGAGTCGCCCGCCCTTCATCGTAATTGCGTTTTTGATTGATGAGCCTAAATTCAACCCGTTCAGCGGGCAGCGCATCTTCGATAAAACAGGTCTTGCCATTGATACGCCCAATACCTCGACCGTCATAACTGAGGTCGATAATATCGCATTGAAGCGCCTGATTGTTATTCATGATGGTACCTTAGTATTGTATGAAGTAATGGCTTTATAATGGCGAAGGCCAGCATATCGGTGGCTAGACCGCGATGGTAGCAGATCAATACTGACAACCCGAGACATGAATCATGACTGGAGGCCATTTAACATTTTGCCGGACAGTTAAATAGCGGGCCCTGCAATCAGCATCGAGAAACACTCACAAAAGGAAACGTAAAATGGGCATGGGAAACACCGCAGACCAGTGGGGCCTGTTAAGCAAAATACTGCACTGGCTCACCGCTCTGTTGATTTTCATTCAAATACCCCTGGGGTTTTATGCCGAGAGCTTAAAATTGTCAGCTCTGAAAATGGATGTATTTATCTGGCACAAGTCTGTAGGCATGCTAGTGTTTTTACTACTTGTACTGCGCTTACTGTGGCGCATCAAAAGTACTATTCCCAAGACTCTCGGAGTCAACCAAATACAGCAGCGGTTGGGACGGTTGGCCCACGGCCTACTTTACGGTCTCATGGTGTTGCTGCCTATCTCTGGTTGGATCACCTCCTCCGCGGCTAATATACCGATCAAACTGTTTTGGTTAATACCATTGCCGGCACTAGTCGGGCCCGATGAGACGCTGAAGTCATTGGCCGCACAGGTACATGAAATCTGTGTTCTGGTCTTGCTAGTCATTTTACTTGTGCATATTGGTGCCGCGCTGCGTCATCACCTGCTGCTACGGGATGATGTGCTTAAACGAATGTGGTTCTAATTGGCCGCTCGATAAGGAGTTTTTTTGAAATTAATTAATTTAACAATAAGCCTGTGCTGCCTGCTATATGCTTCCTTTGTGTCGGCAACAGACTGGCAGTCAAACCCTAGCAAGAGCCGATTAAACTTCGCTCCCAACTACGAAGGTATGCCTATCAATGGTCGCTTTACTCTGTTTTCAGTGACCTACACCACCGACGCAAAAGATCAACCAATACATTTATCGGTGAAAGTCAGTGTCGCCAGTGCCGATATGGATAACAGCGATATCAATGAGGCGATTGGGGCCGTAGACTGGTTTAATATTACCGACTTTCCCGAGGCCCAATTCATTAGCGACCAATTTCTGCTCGATGCGTCGGGACAGTTTGTAGCCAAGGGTAGCCTGCAACTAAAAGGCCATAATAAGTCTGTGATGGTCCCCTTCCGCTGGGAGACTATGCCTGAAGGCGAGGCATCGATGATTGGGGAACTAACATTGGCACGCAATGATTTTTTCATTGGGGACGGCGAATGGGCGAGTGGCGAACAGATCGGTATTAGTGTGAAAGTTTGGTTTAATGTGGTGTTTTCACGCGCTGAAGCTAGCCAATGAAAAAACCTATTTTGGTATCTTGTCTTATTATCTTCCTGAGCGCCTGTGCCATTCAGGAAAACAACTTAGCCACTACCGAGCAGCTAAACGATTTTTCTCGCACAGACTATCTGCAGGCAGTCCCACAATACGCTGTGTATAAGGTTGACAGTAATTTATCGCAAATACTTGTGCGAGCCTATCGTGGCGGACTTATGGCAAAGCTCGGTCACGATCATATTATTGCTAGTCAAGATATCCGGGGTTATGTCCGGATCCATGACAAAACCGGAGACTGTCGCGCCGATTTTTATGCGCCACTGAGCAGCCTAGACGTAGACAATGAAAAATTAAGGGCAGCTGAGAATCTAGACTCCACTCCGTCAGAAAAAGATATTATCGGCACCAAAAATAATATGCTAAAAAGTCTTGAACAACCAATCTTCCCGCTGGTAAAACTGCACAGTAGTGACTGTTCTTCAGCCCTCGCAGGTGCTATGACATCTGTGGCGCTAACGATTCATGGGGTGACACGACCACTGCAGCTAGCAATTAAGATTGCGCGGGAGGGGGAGGGAAAGCTACTGATAAGCGGTACTTTCTCTATTTTGCAGACTGACTTTTCGATTGAGCCATTTTCAATAATGAATGGGCTGATAAAAGTACAAGACAGACTCGACCTGCGCTATTTAATCACCGCTACAAAGCTGGCCCGCTGAGCACGCAATGCCTAGATAATTTTTCTATCATAGGCAATTCACTCCGCAATGAGTTACCAGTTGACCGGCTTGCCGTCCCAATCGAGAAACGCAAGCTGCCCATCCACCTCAGCCTCATCCATTATTCCTGCCAACCGATCCGCGACAAAGGCCGCGGCGAATAGTTGCTCTTTAGGTACTGACGCCTGAAAAGGTTTAGACAGGTCGGTATCTGTGGTGCCCGGATGAAAACTAATTAATTTTACGTTCTTTACTCGACGCGCATATTCAATCGCAAAGGTTTTCAGCATCATGTTGAGTGCCGCCTTGGAAGTACGATAGGCATACCAGCCACCCATGCGATTGTCCGCGATGCTGCCAACCCTCGCGCTGAGCGCTGCAACAATACAAGGTTGCTGGCCAACGAGGACGCCGAGCAGCAGCTTCAACCAAAGGCCGGGCACTACGGTATTGGCCTGGAAAACCGCATGCATCGACGCCTCATTGATATCTTCACAACGCTTTTCTGGCCAGATGTCGTCGGTATGCAAAAGCCCATGACAGATACAGACTCTACTAATTGTGCCAGTGTAAGGTACCAAATCAGCGATGACCTGCGTCATTGCTTCTTCGCTGTAGTCACCCTCGAGCTGAATCCAAACCAGCCGAGAGTTAGATATCCACGCCGCGGAAAGATCCTCAGTCTGACAACTGCGACTGACGGCGATGACCCGATCTATCGATGGGTCGGTAAGAAATTTGGCAACAATTGCCTGACCTAAACCACCGCTGGCGCCCAAAACTAGAGCGGTCTGAGACTGTTGATCGCCTGTCATTTAGCATCCCCAATTGAACAGGCGTCACAGCGTGATTGGCCTGTTAATAATTTTGATATCCGATTGCGATGCTTGGCAAAAAACAAGTACGTAAGATCTGCTATCGGTTTAATAATGGGCCACCGCAATATCGCGACCCACTTACGTTTGCCAACCAATACCCAAGCCTGATAAGTCACATCAAGACCGAAGATAAGCTGACCATCCGCCAACTGGCCATGCAGTATGCGATCGGCCGCTTGCTGATCAATCTGCGGGAAACGCGCACTAAAGTCAGCGGCATAAATATCCTCATAGGCAATCTTTCTGGCACTGTCGCGCCTAGACAAATGGCGCATCTCTGCGGCACAAAGGGGACACCCACCATCATAAAATATAGTTAATTCTGTCATAGGTACAATTCCTGAATCATCATATATATCACCACAACATGCCACACAGCGACCACCGCTGTGATCCTTAGACGCATAGACCAATAGACTCGATCAGTTTCGCCGGCCTGACTGCCCAAAAGCCTCTCTGCCCAAAGTAGACTCAAAAATCCTGCAAGTAATAACGTGACCGCAAATATCGTCATGATTGGCGCCACATAGTTTAGCAATAAACTCGCCCAGGCGCTTAGAGCTAACAGATTGCTAAATATGACGGCCGCATTGGCCAGAAATCCTGACTCACTAATCCGAGCCGCTGCCCAAAGCGTGCCGCATAGAAAGCTGAGTATTACAGCACTATAGGCAATAAATACGTACGGGGCGTAGAGCCCAAAGACCGACGTGCTTTGCAATCCAGAGCCCGAAACGTACCCTTGGACCATCAATAAAGCCAGTAGGGAAAAGGGTATGGACCCAAGATCACCCAAAAAGGCTGTCAGGCTATAGGATGAACTGGACTCAGAGTCTTGTTTGAGCATGAGTGGTCACTGTTTTGATGGTTTCCAACTTACGAATGACAAGCGAGGTTGGATGTTTTTTTATGCCTTGAGACAGTCATCTAAACCAAGTATTTTAACGTAAGTGAGTGACAAAGGGCGCCTGGGCGTTGAAGTTAAATGTTACGGTGAGCTACGATGTCTCAAAAGGTCGGCCTGTTTTTATTTAAAAATGACCTGCGCATAGACGATAATCCGAGCTTGGCGCGTGCAGCAGCCGAGGTTGACCAGCTCATATGCCTTTACTGCCTTGAAGAAAAGCACCCACCCACAAGCCTGCGTGCGCCGCGTGAACTGTCAGTTCATCGCGCGGTGTTTCTGCACCAATCTCTGACAGAGTTAGAAACCAGCCTTAAATCATTCGGTCAGCGGCTAGTCGTTAGCGCAGAGTCAGCGTTGGATATTATTCCTCAACTGATAACGCAGTATAGTATTTCACAGGTCTACAGTAGTGAGAATGTAGGAGATTATGAGAATCTGGTGTGGCAACGCCTGCATAAACGCTACCCACTAATTAGCTTTCAACGGATTGCCAGCCACACGCTATTCGATCGAACTGAGTTACCCTTTGAGCTCACCGAACTGCCTGACAGCTTCTCAAAATTCCGTAAAATCATTGAGCCTCTCGAGATCAAGCCGCCACTACCCCGTCTTTTAACGTTGCCACCCAGCCCGGTATCGTCGGCAGCATGGCCATGGGTGTCGAATAGGTCCGCGCATCAATTTCTTTTTGAGGGCGGCGAGCAACAGGGGCTGGCACATTTGCAACGTTACTTTGTGAGCGGCCTGGCCAGCACCTATAAGGAAACGCGCAATGGTCTGGACGGCATGGACTACTCGACTAAATTTTCACCATGGCTCGCCAACGGCTGCCTGTCTGCGCGGCGTGTTATACAAAGTTTGCGAGACTATGAGCGCGACATGGGTGCTAATGATTCGACCTACTGGATTTACTTTGAATTGCTCTGGCGCGAGTACTATCAGCTCTATGCGCACCGGCATGGGAGACATTTGTTTGGCTTCAGCGGTATCAAGAGTCGCAAGCCTACAACGAGCTTTTACCCTGAAAGATTCCAAAAGTGGTGTCAGGGCAACACGCCCTATCCCATCGTAAATGCCTGCATGAAGCAGCTCAATAGGACAGGTTACGTGAGCAATCGCGGCCGCCAACTTGTGGCGAGCTGTTTCGTTCATGAATTAGGTTTAGATTGGCGCTACGGCGCAGCCTATATGGAACATCAGCTGATTGATTATGATACTGCCACCAACTGGGGCAATTGGCAGTATCTTGCCGGCGTTGGTGCTGATCCGCGTGGGCATCGTCGTTTTGACCTAAACAAACAAACTCAACTCTATGATCCTGACAGGGCATTCATCAAACACTGGGGTGGTGATAGGCATGACACTGTCCTCGACTCAACTGATGCTGCTGACTGGCCGATCGTCACTTTCAGGAATTATGACAATGACTAACTTCCATACCCTGCGACTTATATTGGGTGATCAGCTCAATCGTCAACATTCTTGGTATAAGCAAAAGGATGATGGCGTGTTATATCTCATTGCTGAGTTACATCAGGAAGCTAAGTATGTCACCCATCACATTCAAAAACTTTGTGCTTTTTTTGCTGCTATGGAATCCTTTGCGAACTCATTGCGGAGCGACCAGCATCAGGTAAGCTACCTTAATCTTGATGATACTGTTGACTATGCCAGCCTACCTCAGTTGTTAGGAGCTCTGTGTCAGCAACATTCTGTGCAGCATCTAGAGTATCAGCAACCAGACGAATACCGCCTAGCCCAACAATTGCAGTCAATGGATATAGGCACCTCGGTAAGCTGTTTTGATACGGAACATTTTTTATTGCCTCAGTCTGAAATTCCCCACTATATTAATGCGGGTAAGCACAACCGTATGGAATCCTTTTATCGTAAAATGCGGTTGCGTTTTAATGTGCTTATGGATGGCAAGCATCCTCAGGGCGAACGGTGGAATTTTGACGGTGAAAACCGACAGAAACTCAAGCCTGCCGATCTTGAGCAGGTGCCTCAGCCACTTTTATTTGCCAACCCTGCTGACGAAATTCGCCAGCGCATCGAAAGGCATCAGATCGCCTCGCTAGGAAATATGTCAGAGCAACTAATCTGGCCTATCAATGAGCAGCAAAGTTTGCAATTACTGGAGTTTTTCTGCCAGTATTGCCTACCCAATTTTGGTCGCTTTCAAGATGCTATGACGCGACAGGGTGACAATCGTTGGAGTCTTTACCATTCTAGAATATCCTTTGCACTGAACAGCAAAATCTTACAGCCAATGCAAGTGATCAATGCTGCGATTCGGCGATTTGAAGAGACCGATAGTCCAGTCGACTTAGCTCAAATTGAAGGTTTTATTCGCCAGATTCTCGGCTGGCGAGAATATATGCGCGCGGTGTACTGGGCGAATATGCCCAATTATGCTGAACTCAACGCCCTGAGTGCTAGCCGCAACCTGCCAGACTATTTTTGGACTGGAAAGACCAAGATGTCGTGTATGAAGCAGGCGATTGATCAGTCTTTAGATTATGCCTACGCACATCATATCCAGCGTTTAATGGTAACAGGCAACTTCGCTATGCTGGCCGGAATAAACCCAGCGCAAATGGATAAGTGGTATCTGGGTATTTATATTGACGCGATTGAATGGGTAGAAATGCCCAATACCCGCGGCATGAGCCAGTTTTCCGATGGCGGACTAATTGCTACAAAACCCTATGCTGCCAGCGGCAGTTACATCAACAAAATGAGTGATTATTGCAAAGATTGCCATTACAGCGTCAAGGAACGGTTTACCGAGGATGCCTGTCCCTTTAATAGTCTATATTGGGATTTCATGCATCGACATACCGATAAATTCGCACGAAACCCAAGAACGTCAATGGCCTACCGGAACTGGGATAAAATGGATGAGAGCGTTAAAAGCGCGCTGTTGCTGCGCGCCCGATATTGTTTAGAGAATCTTGAAACATTGTGATCTCTAGGCTCGAACGTGACAGTGAGACAGTGCCGTTCAGCGTTCAATAATTGGCTATTCTGGTCGACTGAGGTGATCAACGATAACGCTGTAATTGTGAAAGAAGTTCTGATGTGCCGTCATCAAGAACTACTGGACTCGCAATCTGCGCGCTGCCTTCTAAAAGTTACCATATGAATACTCTTTAGCTAGTATTTAGCCTAACGATATAATAAAAAGGCAGCCTAAAAACTGGTGTTTATCGTTACTGAAAGCGGTCATGTGATCCAAAAAGAAACCTAGGCCGTAATAAAAATAGCAACCCAAAATATACAATTTCAAAAACTAGATAAACGATCTATTTTTGTGTTGCGTTTTCCGTAGACTAGCGAGTACAATTTTCTCAAACTGGTTTTGGAATTATTTAAGATTTAGCTTTTCAACTTGGAGTGTCGGAAGTATTGCTTTGCATTAAGTGAACCGGCATAAATAATAAAGCCTTAAAATTTAGGGGTTACAAATGACTTACAACTTAACGTCCGCCGACCCAGTCGGCATGTCTTTTTGGTTAATTTCCATGGCGCTTGTTGCGGCTACAGCTTTTTTCTTTATAGAGCGCGATCGTGTTGCAGGAAAGTGGAAGACATCTTTGACAGTATCAGGCTTGGTTACTTTGATTGCTGCGGTTCACTACTTTTACATGCGCGATGTTTGGGTAGCGTCGGGAACTTCTCCAACAGAATTACGATACATTGACTGGTTGCTGACTGTGCCGCTATTAATGGTTGAATTCTACTTGGTTCTTTCTGCAGTAACGAAAGTGCCAGCTCGGGTATTCTGGAAGTTGCTACTCGGTTCGGTTGCTATGCTGGGCTTCGGCTTCGCTGGCGAGACAGGCATGATGGGGGTTACCTTAGCGTTTATCCTGGCAATGCTTGGTTGGGCATTCATCGTTTGGGAGATCTTCAAAGGTGAAGCTAGCCAGATCAACGCTGGTCTTTCAAATGCTAACGTTCAGAAAGCCTACAAGTGGATGCTTATCTGTGTAACGATCGGTTGGTCTATCTACCCCATTGGATATTTCATGGGTTATATGGGCGGCGGTGCTGATGCAGCGACACTTAACATTGTTTATAACCTAGCCGACTTTGTAAATAAGATCGGGTTTGGTGTGATTATCTGGGCTGCTGCAGTAGCAGATTCAGAGTAATTTAGACGGTTAGATGTGCTGAAGGGGCTAGAGTTTCTAGCCCCTTCTCTCTTTGAAGCTTTTAAGGATACACCGAGAGAGCGGGTAAGAGTCGACTAAGACAAGACCTTTTAAAACAAGCAGCCATTCTAAGCTGTGAAGCAGAAGGGTATGATTGATGGTCCCCAAGACAATAACAAATGGGTCGAATAAGTTAGCAGAACTTCAGGCTCTATATCAACGCGAATTACCCGATCCAAATAGTAGCTTGGGCCTAGCGGCTCGCTATCACTTTAAAAACCCAGGGAAATCTTTTAGAGCGCAACTAGCGCTGACGACTGGCTATTCACTAGGCCTAGATCCCTTAGATAATTTGTACTGGGCGGCCGCTTGTGAGCTATTGCACAACGCCTCCTTGATTCATGACGATATCAGTGATTCCAGCACCCATAGACGCGGCCAAGAGAGTATTCATCTCCATTTCGGATCTGATATGGCGCTCTGCCTGGGAGACTGGATGATTGCCAAAGCCTTTGAGCTCGGCGCCAGAAACACCGTAAGCGGTGGTGCGCTGGTAGCCCTTTTAGCTCAGGCAATGCAAGAGACTTGCAGCGGGCAGATATCCGATATCAGCCAGCGTCGCTGTCCTGACCTCCTTGAGTGGCAGCGGATTGCCACAGGTAAAACCGCACCCTTATTAATAGCTCCCATCAAGGGGGCAGCTATCGCTGCTAGCCTAGACCAGAGGCCCGAAGCTTTTAAAAATCTTGAACATATTATCGGCTTGTGTGGTCTGGCCTATCAGGGTCGAAATGATATTGATGACATCATTCCCTCTAGTCACCAATCTAGTGATCTTGAGGGTCGTAAGCCTAATTTAGTAGTCAGCCTATTTGCCCATCAGAGCCATGGATGTGCAGACTTTGTTCGCTGGTATGCCTCAGAAAATATCCGTCAGTTACCTTATTGGCAACGGCGCATTGCCTCGAGCGAAGTTATTTTACATGCTAACCAATCAGTAGATTACTGGCTCCTTCAGGCAGAGCAGCGAGTGGCATCACTGCCGGTGGCATTGCAGGCGGTAACTCAGAGTTTGGTCGCCTCAGTCAAACAGAAAGCCACGATGGCTCGGGAAGGAAAGATCGCTTGACCTCAAAAAACATTGGTGCCAATCAGACAGCAATAATTGTCGGAGCCGGTTTTGCCGGTATAGCAACAGCCCTAAGGCTCAGAGCCCTAGGGTATGAGGTTACTCTCTTAGAGCGCCTCGACAGCCTAGGTGGCAGGGCTCAGGTTTTTGAGCGCGGTGGCTATCGCCATGATGCAGGGCCCACAGTAATCACAGCACCTTTTCTCTTCGATGAGCTGTTTGAGCTGTTCGATGAAAAACTGCAAGACTACCTGCAGTTTGTACCACTAGATCCGTTCTATCGATTTCACTTTGCCGACGGTAGCCAATTCGACTATCGGGCTAGTATTGAAGACACCTTAACTGAGATTCGCCGCTTTAACCCAGCCGATGCAGACGGCTATCTCAAGCTATTAGATACGTCTAAGAAAGTTTACGATGTTGGCTTTAAACAGTTAGCGCATCGTCCCTTTACGCGGGTCTGGGATATGGTCAAACAGGTTCCCGCACTGCTAATTTTAAAATGTTACAAAACCGTCTCCCAAATGGTTAATAGCCACCTCAAGCATCCCCTGATTCGTCAGGCATTTTCTATTCATCCTCTCTTAGTAGGCGGAAATCCCTTTAAAACCACCGCCATTTATACCCTGATACACTACCTCGAACGACGATGGGGGGTGTTTTTTTGTATGGGTGGCACGGGGAAACTGATCGAAGAGCTTAGCGCTTTGATGACGCGCCACAATATCAAAATTCAATTGAACGCAGATGTTGATGAAATTATTATTGAAAATAAGTGTGCCACAGGTGTCAGACTAAGCTCTGGCGAAATACAAACGGCTGATATAGTGATATTTGGTGGCGATCCTGAGACCTGCTATAAGCATCTCTTACCGCAGAAAAAAATTAGTCGCCCAAGCATTAAAAAACGCTACAGCATGGGCCTTTATGTGCTTTATTTCGGCACCAAAAAACTGTATCCCGATGTCGCCCATCACAGCATTTGGATGGGCCCACGCTTTAAAGAGTTACTGTCAGAGATATTCGATACCAAGCGTATGAGCGAGGATTTCTCCCTCTATGTGCACCGCCCCACAGCAACGGACAAAAGCTTTGCACCTAAGGGCTGCGAATCCTTTTATGTTCTCTGCCCGGTCCCCAACTTGCAAGGTAACGTTAACTGGGACACCGAGGGGGAGGTGTTACGCACGCGGATTATTAGCGCATTAGAAGATACCATTCTGCCGGATCTCAGTTCCGTGATTGAAGAGGTTTTTTGGATGACTCCGGAAGATTTCGCCAAGGATTATCGCTCTATGCATGGCGCCGGATTCTCCATCGAGCCGCGACTTACTCAATCAGCGTGGTTTCGCTTCCATAATCGGGATAGCGCCATCAATAATCTATATTTCGTTGGCGCAGGTACTCACCCAGGTGCAGGGCTACCCGGCGTCGTCAGCTCAGCCAAGGTGGTTGAAGAATTGCTCACCGGTGTTGAGGTAGCCTCTGGCGGCTAGACTATGGCAAATCAATCGCTAGGCAATTTACAGCCGGTGCAAACTCTCGCTCGGCACGGCAAGTCATTTTATTGGGCCAGCCTATTTCTCGGGTCTACGCTGGCTAATCATGCTGCGCAACTGTATCAGTTTTGCCGCTATGTCGATGACTTGGCAGATGGTGATCTTCCCGACCGCCATGAATCTCTCGATAATATTCGGGCCCGTCTAATTGGCAGCGATGTCGCAGTTGGTCCAGAAGTTGAGGCCTTTCTCGCGCTGGCAGCGACCAGCAATATTCCCCCTCGCGCCGCGGTGGAGTTGCTAGACGGTATGCTGAGTGACCAAAGTCCTGCGGCATTTGCAGATGAAGCCGAGTTGCTGCGCTACTGCCATGCTGTGGCAGGTACCGTGGGCCTAATGATGTGCCGTGTGTTGAATTGCATAGAGTCTCGCGCCGATAGTTTTGCCATTGATTTAGGTGTTGCTATGCAGCTGACTAATATCTCAAGGGACGTTTTAGAGGATGCGAAAATGGGACGTCGTTATCTACCCGCTAGCTGGGTCGATCTTAGCCCGGCAGAGATTGCGGCGGCGGCGCCCGGCTGTCAGCAGCCAGTGGCCGAGGCTATCGCACAATTAATGAAACTGTCCGAACAGTATTACGCCAGTGCATTGCTGGGTATACGTTTGCTGCCGTTTCGCTCAAGACTCTCCATCGCGATCGCTTTGCGGGTTTATCGGCAAATTGGTTTCGTTCTGAAACGCCACAAACTAGCCTGGTGGAAGGGGCGAGTTATGGTTGGCAAGGGTGAAAAAATACTGCTTAGTTTTCGTAGTCTAATAGATTTAGTGCCGTTGGCAGTGCCTGCGCACAATAATCGTCTCCATGAATTACTCCAGGGGCTCGCCGGTGTCGATCCCAAATAGGCCCATTGAACTGGATATAGCCATTATTGGTGGCGGTAGCGCGGGAATGACCTTAGCTCGCAAACTCAAGTCGTTAAGGACGGCAGTGTTTGAGCCGAGACTACCCACAGAAAGAGACTTTAGCTGGGCGCTTTGGGCACTGCCTCAGCAACTAAAAGAGCTGAGTCCCGCGATTAAGGGCAGCTGGAATAAGTGGCGCTTCATTGACTACAGTGGCGAAGTCATCCACCAAAGCCATCAATACCGCTACACAAGTCTCAGTTCCAAACAATATTTACAATACTGTGAAGCAAGCTTAGGCGATTCGGTGAATCTAGTGCGTCAACCTATTGATCGGGTAGAGTCCGATTGTAAGGGTGGCGGGCAATTGAAGGCCAACGGCCAGACCTACAGCGCTAAGACTATTTATGACAGCCGCCCCCCCGAAATGCCAAATAACAGCCTTCGGCAGCATTTTTTTGGCTGGGAAATAATTACCAAAGAACCCATAACACAGGCTGACATCGCCACATTGATGGACTTCCGCGTAGATCAATCTCGCGGCCTGCATTTCATCTATGTACTGCCCTTCTCCGATAGCCATCTATTAGTCGAATCGACTATGATTTCAACGCACCTAGAGGACAAAGACTGGTATCGTAACGCTATCAGGCAGTGGCTTAATGATCAGAATATTCAGGTACAGAGCAAATTGCGCGAAGAGTATGGTGTCATTCCAATGACCGCGGTGCCATCCCAGCAAGATGGTGTGGCGCGTATTGGTGCCGCCAGCGGTGCAGTCCGACTCTCCTCTGGGTATGCGTTTAGCTCCATTCAGGCGCAGATGGCGACGTTGTCAAGCTCCATAGCTGCAGGTGATCGCCAGGTGCCTAGACCCTTTTCAAGGTCACTGATATTTATGGATAAAGTGTTTAATCGGGTTTTGAGGACCCAGCCTCGATATGGCGTCGGGCTCTTCATGGCAATGGGGGAAACGCTCAAGGCCGATGCATTTGCACGCTTTATGCTTGGCCATGCAGGCTGCTTTGACTGGACTCAAGTGATTATGGCTATGCCTAAATGGCCATTTATCAAGGCCGCAGTCGCAGAGGTGTTCAGCCATGACTAACTGGGACTTAGTGGCCATCGCTGCGGTGCTATTGATTGGGGTTCCCCATGGCGGTTTGGACGGCGCGGTAGCTAGGAGAATTGGTTGGTCAGACGGAGTCCCTGCTTGGCTCGCCTTTCATCTTGGCTATATCATTCTAGCTGCGCTGGTAGTGCTACTCTGGTGGTATTGGCCAACGCCCAGCCTCGCTGCTTTTTTATGTATCTCCGGCTTTCATTTTGGTCGTAGTGATATTATCAACCCTGCGTCGGTAGCGGATCAAAAAGTGAGCCAATATTGGCTTCCGCTAATAGCCCACGGCGGTCTAGTGTCGATCGCTATTCCGAGCCTAAAACCCGGTCTAGTGGCACCGCTTTTTGGAATTTTGATCGGTGACGAACCTGGGGCATTACTGACTAATGCCATAGCAACGCTCTGGACAACCTGGCTGCTGGCTGTTTTCGCGTACTGCGCTTACGCATGGTTCGTGCCGATCTGGCGAAAACCTCTAGTTAGCCTATTAATATTGTTGGCACTGGTATTTGTGCTGCCGCCGCTAGTGAGCTTCGCGCTATATTTTTGCCTCTGGCATAGCCGTCGACACACCGTACGTATATGGCAAAGCCTGCATGATAAAACTGAACGAAGACGCAGTTTTGTTGAGGCAACAGTCTACAGCCTGATGGCTTGGATTAGTGCCGGAGTATTTTTTGTCTATTTCCACGACTCGTTTTCCGAAACACTAATGCAATTGACATTTATCGGGCTCGCAGCACTCACAGTTCCTCATATGTTGTTAGTCGATATCGCCGACCAATTGAAAAATAGGAGACGGTTATCATGAGCGATATTAGCAGCCGTAAAGCTGATCACATTCAACTAGCACTGCAACCTCAACACCAAGCACCTATTGGATCTGGTTTTGATCGGCTTGAATTTGAACACAATGCCTTGCCCGAACTAGCATTTTCTGATGTCGATTGCAGCAGTCAATTTCTGGATCGCAACGCCGCAGCGCCCTTTATGATCGGCGCCATGACCGGAGGGTGCGACAACGGGGAGCTAATTAACCAACACCTTGCTGAAGCGGCTGAAGCGACGCAAATACCCATGGCTCTGGGGTCACAACGCGCAGCACTCGAGCAGAAGTTAGTGCAAAATGTACGCCGTTGGGCACCCAACGCTACCTTGATCGGCAACCTTGGCGCCACCCAGTTGCAGCAGCATGGTCTAGATCTGGCTAAACGGGCCGTAGAAAGCGTCTCTGCAAATGCACTCATCATTCACCTAAACCCCCTGCAGGAGCTGGTTCAACCCAATGGTGACCGTGACTGGAATCAAGTACTGGACGCGATACAAAACTGCGCCAGCGCACTCTCAGTTCCAGTTATAGTAAAAGAAGTTGGCTCAGGCATTGGGCCTAGGACTGCAAAACGATTGTCAGGTGCGGGCGTGCAATGGCTGGAGATTGCTGGACGCGGTGGTACTAGTTGGCCCAGCATTGAGTTAGCCCGCAATGGCTCAGACCGCGAACAGGCAATAGCCGCACCCTTCATCAACTGGGGTATGGACACCGTTGTGCTAACAGCTCATGTGCGCAGCGCCTGTCCAGCAGTTAATTTGATCGCTTCAGGTGGTGTGCGCAACGGCCTTGATATAGCCAAGTGCATAAGACTGGGGGCTCAGATGACTGCGTTGGCACAGCCCTTTTTAGCGCCTGCGTTGGAATCATCACAGGCCGTTATAGACAGGGTGCAGATTCTTCAGGAGCAGCTTCGCTGGACAATGTTTTTAACTGGCAGCCAAGATATAGATGCCCTGCGGGAGGCTCCGCTTTTTCCTCCACTGAATCATTAATCCTGTAACCGCATTAAAAAATCGTTTAACATTTGACGCCATTAAATAAAATAATTTCCCCGCACCATGGCGTAGTTCCAACAGATTGCTAGATTCCAAAACCTGATCATTTAACCTATTTTTAAGACTTATATAACAGGGGACTCTTGGGTCAGTTAAAAGCAACTACCCTCAATAGCAACAGAAAAATCCCACTTAGACACGTGCGAAAAATCAATCCGACTGTTGCACTTCGGGCGCAAAGAAGATACTTTATGAATTCCAGACGATGTTTAACCGTTTTTTTAGGTTGAATTGCTGGAATAGCTACACTAGAAATGTGGCCTATCTACCGTCGTTATGGGCGAGATACCTACATTATAAAAACTATAAGTATAATCAAAAGGGTAAATAAAAATGACTGCATTAAATAATCTTAAAGGTATTGTTGGTTCTTTAACTTCACTTACTATCGCTCTTATCGCTTTCGGTGTAGCTGCGGGCATCGTGTTTGGTAACGTTCCATTCGTAGGCGGCGTGTTAGATAATCTGTTGGCATTTGTAAACAATCTGGGCGACAGTGGTCTAGTTGGTTTACTGGTTGCTGGTTGGTTAATAAGTGCGGCTGAATAATTTAGTATCTATCGGCTAGTACTGGAGGGGGTGTCTCATAGGCACCCTCTCCATCAAACCGTCAATAAGGTATTAATATGAATATTTCAGATTTAGTAGTAAAAGCAAAAAGTTTACTGTGGGAAACCAGTACTATATTGGGATTGGTTTTGGCAGTATCTGTTCTCGTGTCGACATTGTTTGGCCCGGACGTGCCATTCTTTGGCGGCATTCTCAATAACGTCCAAGGCGTTATAGAAGCTCTTGGCTCCGAAGGCCTCGGACTCATTATTGCAATAATTATTATTCTCAATATCTGGAAACAAAAAAACTAACGACTGCTGTCGTTGAATTTTGCAAAGGGCATCTTTTACGGTGCCTTTTTTTTGCTCTGATTTTGATTTATTTTGTCTTAACCTACACATCCTATCGCCAATATTCATCAGCCCCATCAATTAAATCTATTAGGGAATTGGGCTGGCGATAGCCTACACTAAGGGAGATCATTGGTCGGCTAATCGTTTAGTCATTTCGATGAGCACTAATATAAATAACTCAACCTAAATTTAGAGGAATTTGATATGTCATTACAAGGATCCAAGACTGAGGAAAGTTTGAAAGCCGCATTTGCTGGCGAATCACAAGCCAATCGTCGCTACCTGTATTTCGCCGCAAAAGCCGATGTTGAGGGTTACAACGATGTCGCTTCTGTATTCCGTTCTACTGCAGAAGGTGAAACTGGTCACGCCCATGGCCACCTGGAATACCTCGAAGAAACAGGCGATCCCGCCACAGGAATGCCCTTTGGTGGCACCAAAGAAAACTTGGAAAGCGCCATTGCTGGTGAAACTCACGAATATACCGACATGTACCCAGGTATGGCCAAGACGGCTCGCGAAGAAGGCTTTGACGAGATCGCGGACTGGTTTGAAACGCTGGCCAAAGCTGAGCGTAGCCATGCTAATCGCTTCCAAAAGGCACTGGATACCCTAGACGACTAAGACGCAGTTATAATGGGAGTACTGGGGTGAGAACGTTCGCCCCAGATTTTTATGGAATATTGTCCGGAGATTTTACATGGCAAAGCGCGAAGGCAATTTGGAAGCACCCACTCGGCATCCTCTGGACTGGAAATCGGATGACTTTTACAATGAGCAGAGCCTAAACACTGAATTAGAAAGAGTCTTTGATATCTGCCACGGCTGCCGTCGGTGCGTAAGTCTATGTGACTCGTTTCCCACGTTATTTGACTTAGTTGATGACTCAGCTACCTTTGAAGTCGATGGTGTCGACAAAGCCGACTATAGCAAGGTATCAGATCAATGCTACCTGTGCGATCTGTGTTACATGACCAAGTGTCCCTACACCCCACCCCATGAATGGGAAGTCGATTTTCCGCACCTGATGTTACGTGCCAAGGCGGTCAAATTTACGCAGGAAGGTGCCTCTGTGCGAGACAAAATACTCACCGCTACCGATACCGTTGGCAAACTGGCGACCATACCGCTGGTTGATATTACCGTTAATGCCCTGAATAAAAATAATACATTTCGCAAAGCATTAGAGAAGGGCCTAGGTGTTCACCATGAGGCCCCAGTACCCGAGTATCACAGAAAAACTTTGCGCAAGCGCGTCGCACCTCTGGTGTCAGAGGCCACCGCCATAGCACCCCTACCCGCAGGTGTAACCCAAGGTAAAGTGGCACTCTACGTAACCTGCTATGGCAACTACAACAGTCCCGAATTAGGCGAAGATTTTTACAGCGTGTTTACTCATAACGGTATCCATATCGATTTGGTACCCAAAGAACAGTGCTGCGGTATGCCCAAATTAGAACTGGGTGATCTGCAGGCCGTGGCCAAACTTAAAGAAGCTAATATCCCAGTGCTGGCTAAACTGGTCGATGAAGGCTATGACCTGATTGCCCCGATACCCTCCTGTGTACTGATGTATAAACAGGAACTGCCGCTGATGTTCCCTGATGATGAAGATGTCATAAAGGTGCAGAAGGCCTTTTACGACCCCTTTGAATACCTCTTTTTACGCCATAAAAGTGGTGCGTTTAAAACTGACTTCAAACAGACGCTTGGCGACATAAGCTATCAGGTAGCCTGCCATCTGCGAGTACAGAACATCGGTTTAAAGACTCGTGACATTTTGAATTTAATACCCGATACCCAGGTGCATGCTATTGAGCGCTGCTCCGGTCATGACGGTACCTATGCTGTCAAGGCGGAAACCCATCACAAGTCAGTCAAAATCGCGCGTCCCGTGGTCCGTAAAGTCGATCAGCAGGACCCAGATTACTTTGTCAGTGACTGCCCCATGGCAGCCGTTCACATAGCCAACCTGTCGTCCAAAGTTGATAAACCCGAACATCCCATGACCTTGCTACGCAAGGCCTATCAAATATAAGGAGCCCTAGCATGGCAAATCTCAGACGTGATGATCTTTGGTCATTAGAACAATACTCGACTCAGCGACTACAATTTCGTCGTGACGTAATGGCCCATAAAAAGGCGCGCTATGTGGTCATAGGTGAACATGCACGACTGTGCTTTGAAGACGAGAAGACTATCCGCTATCAGATTCAAGAAATGTTACGCATCGAGAGAATTTTTGAAGCCGCTGACATTCAAGAAGAACTGGATACTTACAACCCCCTGATCCCCAGCGGACAAAATCTAAAAGCCACTTTTATGCTTGAATATGATGATATTGATGAGCGTAAAGTCATGTTACAAAACCTCAAAGGCGTGGAGAAACAAATGTGGATACAGGTTGGTGATCATCCCCGTATCGTACCCATCTGCGACGAAGATCTCGAGCGTGAAAACGAGGAAAAAACTTCCAGCGTACATTTTATGCGGTTCGAATTTTCCTCAGCAGACATCGCCTCGCTGCGTGCCGGCGAATCACTGAACATGGGTATCGATAGCGAGTTTATCAGTCCCAATCATGTGCGAGTTGAAGACCCCATCAGAACGGCACTGATAGCAGATTTTGCCGCCTAGCAGATCATGGCCAAAATAATGTTGGCTAATTCGTGCGCTCTTTAGACAGCCCACTGCTAGGCTGTTTAAACCTCGTCCAATCTCATTAACAGGAAGGTTCCCTTGTCCTATATTCAACATCAAATCTCTGCAGGCATAGGCTTAATAACGCTTGATCGGCCAAAAACACTCAATGCTCTGTCATTAGATATGGTTCTCGACCTGCTCGCCCTGTTAACTGACTGGGCGAGCAACGCCGACGTAGAGGCGGTCGCCATACGTGGATCCAATAAAGAGGGCCCATTTGGCGCCTTCTGCGCTGGTGGTGATATTCGCTTCTTTCATGAGGCAGGGATTAATAATGACCCAGCCCTAGAAGATTTTTTTACCGAGGAATATCGCCTCAACTATTTGATTTTCACCTACCCAAAACCCTATGTCGCTTTTATGGACGGTATTGTCATGGGCGGGGGCATGGGCATCAGTCAGGGAGCAAGCCTGCGCATTGTTACTGAGCGCAGTAAAGTCGCCATGCCCGAGACCAATATAGGGTTATTTCCTGATGTTGGTGGCGGCTATTTCCTGAGTCGCTGCCCCGGCGCGAGCGGCGAGTATTTAGCCCTTACTGGACAGCTTATGGTGGGCGGTGAGGCCATCGCACTAGGACTGGCTGATAAACTGGTCAACAGCGCTGAGCTGCCAGCCTTATGGGACGTTTTAAGCAACCAGCCATCCCTTAGCGTGTCAGATCGCCTAGATAGATTGCAAGACCTTTTGGGGGGGTCACAGGCAATCCCACAGCCGGCTTGGCTAAACGCTCAGATCGATGCCATATTTTCATTGGGAACAATTTCTGAGATCCTCACTGCTTTGGATAATGACGGCTCAGATTGGGCCAATCAGACCCTAGATGTGCTCTATCGAAGATCGCCATTAATGCTCCATGTCGTGCTGCAGCAGATTCGTATTGGCCGACAGCTGAGCCTAGCGGATGATTTGCGCATGGAACGGGCGATGATACGTCACTGCTTCTATACCGAGCACCTCGGCCGATCGGGGCACAGTAGCGAAACCATAGAAGGTATACGTGCACTGGCCATCGACAAAGATCAGAACCCAGCATGGAATCCTGTGCATATCGAAGAGGTGTCCGAAGAGATGGTAGAGCCCTTCTTTATCAGTCCCTGGACAGCCCAGCAACACCCCCTCGCCGACCTGGACTAGTCCCATTATGGTTCTTCATGAAGAGACGGTAACCTGCCCCTACTGCTGGGAGTCTATTACTCTGCTGGTAGACCCATCAGAATCACAGCTCTACACCGAAGATTGCTTTGTCTGCTGTCGACCCATTTTGGTACGCAGCGACGTCAACGGCGAAGATGTTTCCGTTCAGGTCACTCAAGAAGATCTCGGCTTTTAGGCGCATCTGTTGGATAGCTTAGGCCATGGCCGGCGACAAAGGTCGGCGCTTGAGAATCATTGGGTAGATCTTCTTTTTGGGCTAACACTGCTGCCATGGACGACGGGATTTCGAAGGGCAATTTTCCCTGTGGATTAAAGTCACCAAATATTATCTCGAGCAGCACTGAGTCATAAACACCAAATGTGCCAATTAAGGCCTCACTGCGACGGTTGATGTCCGACAGAATTGCCGGGCGATTCAAATCAACCACCGTTATTAAATTATTGGCCTTTGAATACTGTTCGACTTTGTCTAAAGTTTGTTGATTATATTGGAGGTTAGAATCCGCCAAAATCGAGCTGAGAAGTCTGTCTACCAGCGCTGTAGATCCGGGCACCTGGGTACCGTTAAATACTGCCTTAAGGGATAGAATTATGTAATCAGCCTGATCAGGCGATGCTACAATTTGTGCAAACTTAGACACCTCTGTAGAGTCCATGCCATCGACAAATACTTTTATGCCGCGTTTAAGGGGCAGAGCAGGCTGCCGCTCTGTGTTATTACTAAGTAGCACTACAGATTTCCTCTGCGCCTCCAGCCCCGCTCTAATATAGCTCTCAGTATTAATCAAAGAATCTATGGCAAACTCATCAACTAAGGCTGTTTCGAATAACCCCAGATCAAAAGTATTGGTTAAAATACGGATGACTGAAAGATCAATTCGCGCCTCAGAAATGGTACCTTCTCGCACTAAGTCAAGGATATATTCCGGCTCGCTCTCACCGCCGTACTGATCCACACCCGCGTCGAGAGACTTTTTATAGCGTGCTTTAATTGACAGACCTTCAACCCCCCAAGGTCGACTAGAGACAATACCCCAGTCCGTGCAGACCACACCCATAAACCCTAATTCATTGCGCAGTAAGTCTGTCAGAATCGCCTTATTAAAACCCATCGCGACATTATCGTCAGTCTGATCAATGGGGATTCCGTAGTACGGCATAATCACCTTGAGACCGTTATCAATAGCTTTTTTGAAAGGCCTAAGGTGATAGTCGAAATTATTCCCAGGATAGACTTGACGCTTGCCGCTAGGTAGATGGGGATCTAAACCAAACTCCTGAGGCCCGCCCCCAGGGAAATGTTTGACCATAGTCAGCACACTCTCCGAACCAATACTGTCGCCCTGAAACCCACGCATATACGCAGTGGTAAGGTCACTGGAAAGCGCTGCATCAGCGCCAAAGGTACCAAAATTGCGCGGCCAGCGCGGCTCAGTCGCCAAATCGGCCATAGGATGCAAGGCCATTCTAAGCCCTAGAGCCCGATATTCTGCACCCGCTATTTCACCGAATTTTCTGGTTAACTCAATATCTCTTGCTGCGGCAAATCCGAGTTGCGAGGGCCAGCCAGAGAGCCCCTTCACCGTGAACGCTGCAATGCCACCGCTGGACACTTCGTGTAGAGGGTCAGAACTTATAGTCAAAGGAATACCGAGGCGAGTTTTAGCTGCGATCTTTTGTAAGCTATTTAATTTTTGCGCAATTTCAAGCGGGGTCGGTTGTCCATAAAAATTAAAATGACTAATATGCTGATCATAAATCTCTACCCTGCCATCGGTTAGACGTCCCATAGCAAGATGGAATGCCATTATATTAAAATCAGATTTAATGGTGATGGCCGGATGAAACATCTGACCCACCTTCTCTGCCAAGGTCATCTGACTCAGTAAATCTTTGACTCGCAAGGCTGTCACCTGCCGACTGTCTTCATAGACATCAAGCTTTTTATTTTTATTTAAGTCTCTATACCCAAACCCGTCATCAACGCCGTACTCAGGTGCTGGCCCCAAGCTAAGGTGCACTCGGAATTTATCGACCGGTTGCCATATCGCATCGCCGACCCATACACTAGCCACCGTTATTAAGGTTACAAGTGAGATAGCCACATGTTTGCGCACTTTGGAGTCACTAAGCTTGTTCATCACGTTTACTACTTGTGAGATATTAATTAGGTTTTAGCGATTCTATCTCGCTAGGGCGACCTAGTCTGAATTAACGCTATGATAGGTTGCGTACATAGGACTTTCAACCATCAGAATTCGACTACTGATCGATCCATCTGCTCAATGAAAATTACCAGTCGCTCAATTTCATGGCAAGAGAGGCTATTATGCTGGTCGATTTTGCCAATGCCTAGACGCCTTTTGAAGATTAACTGACGTATAATGAAGCAGCTTTTCCGTCAGTACTAAAAGAAGGTATCGAAACACAATGGCCCTAAGCGCAACTATCTGCAAAGCAGATCTTAATATTGTCGATATGGATCGCCATTATTATGAGCAGCACAGTCTTACACTGGCACAACACCCCTCCGAAACGGATCTGAGACTGATGGTCAGACTACTGGTGTTTGCTCTACATGCCAGTAATTCACTAAGTTTCACCAAAGGCCTGAGCACGGATGATGAGCCCGACCTTTGGCAAAAAAGTCTCAGTGACGATATTGAATTATGGATTGAGCTGGGACTACCCAGTGAAAAACGGCTCAAAAAAGCCAGCGGTCGATCTCAGCAAGTGATCGTCTATACCTACGGTTCTGCTGATATCTGGTGGAAACAGATACAACCACAGCTCGCACGCTTTAAAAATATCAGCGTCTATCATCTAGACGCTGATATCACCGATATACTGCAAACAATGAAACAGCGAAATTTGGATGTTCAGGTCAGTATTCAGGATCGGGAAGTCACTTGGCACAGTCAGGATAAGTCGCTCAGCTTTGTCCCTCAAATAAACGTTGAAAGCGAGCTAAAAACGCAAAAATAGTCTTTGAGATTTGGCCTTTCGAGAGTAATCTTGCCAAAAAATCGACAGAGGTCTTTTGCAATGCCCGTTAAAATCATCATCAGCATCTGGCCGCTCTTCGCCGGCCTCTCTCTTATTGGCCTTGCCGTTGGTGTTCAGGGCAGTTTGTTGGGTGTTCGCGCTGAACTGGAGGGCTTTGATGACTACCTAATCGGCTTACTGATGTCCTGCTATTTTGCTGGTTTTTTGGCGGGATCACTGTTGACCCCAAAAATGATTCAGCGGGTTGGCCATATTCGTATTTTTGCGGCGCTATCCGCTGTCGCATCAGTGGCCATATTAATCCATGCTATCTATGTTGAGCCCTGGGCCTGGGCGCTAATGCGGT